>Ga0187778_10002907_pt1 | contig 11597 bp, 7 predicted proteins | sample 1015_Q2_SP5_20_M_FD_132418 | JGI IMG/M metagenome (GOLD analysis project Ga0187778, IMG submission 132418) | Tropical peat soil microbial communities from peatlands in Department of Meta, Colombia - 1015_Q2_SP5_20_MG | ecosystem: Environmental > Terrestrial > Soil > Wetlands > Peat | place...
AACTATCGAGGCACCCTCCCGCCCACCCTCTCCATACAGTACGACGGTCACAACGGTTCCAACGTGTATCCCGTGCAGGGCCCCGACTCCCTGGCGATCCTCGACCAGCACATCCTGCGCACGCCCTATCTGCTGCACGACGCTCCCCGCGTCTTGGTGATCGGCGTGGGAGGTGGAATCGACGTGCTGAACGCGCTTCGGCGCGGCGCCAAGAGCGTGACGGGTGTGGAGCTCCAGCCCATTACCGTACAGCTCCACCAGGGCCCGCTCGCCGCCTTTACCGGCGGCTCGTTCCAGCGGCCCGAGGTCCATCTCGTGGCGGGAGAGGGGCGTCACTACGTTCGCTCGCATCCCGACGTGTACGACATCGTGCAGATCACGGCTGTCGACACCTTCTCCGCCCAGACCACGGGCGCCTACGTGCTGGCCGAAAGCTACCTCTACACCGTCGAGGCGTTCCAGGACTATCTCGCCCACCTCTCCGAGGATGGGGTGGTTTCCGTCGTCTTGGGCGACACTCTGTATCGGGATCCGGATCTCACATCACCGCTCGCCACCCGCCTCGTGATGGTCGCAAGGCGCGCGCTCGAGCTTCGGGGTGTAGCCAATCCGAGTGCGTATCTGGCACTCGTAGGCCAGCGCATGCCGTCACCCTTCGCGACCCCCGACACGCCCATCCAAGGGGGCGTGGTGGGAGATCTGCTTGTCAAGCGAACGCCCTTTACCGCCGACGAGGTCAAGCGGCTCCGTGAGTTCGCCGCCGAGAACGCCTTTCTCCTCGTCTTTGCGCCCGGCGTCGAAAGCTACGCGCCGGTTGCGCGTCTGGTCCGTGCCTCGGCGCAGGAGCTGCCGCAACTCCTCAAGCGTCAGCCTTTTGTGTTGGATCCTGTGACCGACGAGCGGCCGTTCTTCTACCACGTCTTGCCCTGGTCGGCGCTGCTCTCTGGGGAGCACATGCTTTGGTTCTTCCCCGGCTCAAGCACAGGACAGCTGATGCTCGTCATCATGTTGATCCAAGCCCTCGTGCTCGGGGGAGCCCTCATCCTGTTGCCGCTGCTGCGGGGGGCGAAAAGCCAGCTCTCTGGCCGCGCGACCAGTGGTTTCCTCGTCTATTTTTTGTCCCTTGGGATTGGATTCCTCTTGATCGAGATCAGTTTTGTGCAGAAGTATGTACTGCTGCTCGGATACCCCACTTACTCGCTCTCCGTCACCATCTCCTCACTTTTGGTCTTCGCGTCGCTGGGCTCGGCGCTCTCCCACTGGGGATGGGCGCGCCCCCGAGCCTTCTTGGTGCGGCTGCTCGTCCTCACGGTCGGGCTCGTCGTACTCGAGGTCGCCGTGCTGCCCTGGGTACGTGAAGTCTTCCTCGCATCGCGCTTGGGGACACGAATCCTCGTGACGTGTGCGCTCCAGCTCCCGCTCGGTCTCGCCCTGGGAATGTACTTCCCGATCGGTGCGGAACTGCTCGGCCAGCATGAGCGGCGCCTCGTCCCCTGGGCGTGGGGAGTCAACGGCGTGGCCTCCGTGGTGAGCTCCGTGCTGGCGGTGATCCTGGGGATGACGATCGGGTTTTCGGGTGTGGCGCTCGTGGCGGCTGCGACCTACACGGTGGGAACACTCGCACTGATTGCGGTTCTGCCCCGCGACGTCCCACGTCCTTGAAGCGTTGGCAAGCGCGCTTGGCCTGTTCTGCGGGCTCGACGCGACACGGCGCGGCCCTCCTCGAGCGAGCCTCAGCGCCGAGAACGCCCTCCCCCAGGCTGCGTGCGCTCGCCCTCCCGAGCGAGCAGCACATAGCCCGGAAGATTCGCGGCCCGAAGTGCGGTGCGTGCGATCGCAGGGAGGTGCGACTCGGCGGCCTTGAACCCCACGATGCGGGGGTTGTACAGGCGCACGCGTCGACCCATCTGCACGAGTCCGCACTCGCTCGCGGCGACGATGTTGCGTGCCCACTCCACATCGCGGCCGTAGGGCATGGGGATTACAAACCCTGTGCGGCTGCGGAAGGCAAGCACCGGCGTTTGGTAGCGCTTCCCGCTCTTGCGGCCTACGTGATGAACCACTGCGAGCGGCGGCGCAAGCCACGCAAAGGTTCCCATTACGGGATTGGTAAGCGCTCGATTGACGCGCCGCATGAAGCGTGGAAGGCGCATGGCGGCCACAGTACTTCGGATTGGCAACAACATCAACGAGCCGCCCTAGAGCCCCCTCGTCCGACGGCGCGCAGGAGGCGCTTTAGGACCCTCCGTCGTGCGACTTCCGCGCTGGGTCCGCTCCGACGAGAGGATCGAAGGCAGGCTCGGAGGCATCGTCCGCGGGCGCAACCCGCTCCCGGCCGAGCACGGGGGTCCACAGCAGCTTGCCCCAGGAGCGCACACGGATAACGTTTTCGTGAGGTGGGAGGACTCCACGCGGAAGGCGCTCTCCCTGCCTCGCGGCACGGGAGTTCCATGAATCCCGCAGACCATGCAGGGGACAAGAACAGCGCGCGGATCGCGCTCGGTCTCATCCTTTTCGTGACCCTCCTGCAGTCCGCGTGGAACGTGCTCAGAGTGCCCGCACTCACCGGCTACGACGAACCCGGACACCTGGCCTACGTTTTGACGATCGTTCGCGAAGCTCGGCTTCCCCATCCTCTTGCTGGCTGGTCCACCTTTCACCCGCCGGTCTACTACGCTTTGGCGAGCCTTCTCTGGCGAGTGGCGGAGCCGATGGGGCCCTACCCCCTGCTGATTGCGGTGCGTTCCATCGGCGTTGCGGCGGCGCTGCTTTCGGGCGCGGCGGCGTTTCTTCTCGTGCGTCGTCAGGGGAGCAACGTGGCCACTGCGACGGTGGCGACGCTGCTCGTCGTGTTCGTTCCTTTTCGCCAAATCGCAACGACCATGATTGGGAACGAGGCGTTGGCTGCGGCCGTCGTCGCTCTGGCTCTTCTCTCCCTCGTCGATCTGCAGCGCGACCCCCGACGTCTGGGGAACGCGCTCGTCGCGGGCGGTCTCACGGGTCTCGCCCTGGGAACAAAGTACACGGCGTTCGCGCTCCTGCCGGCCTGCGTGATTTCCTTCTTGCGTGTAGATCTCGGCTCGCGGGGCCTGCGCGCGGCGGGAGTTTGCGCGCTCGCGATTGCCCTCGTTGCGGGCCCCATCTACGCACGAAATCTTGCGCTGACCGACGCGCTGATCCCAATGACACGCGGGCTGGAACCCATGCACTCCATCGAACAGGGCTACGCTCTGCGGCCGCGACACGCCAGCGACTACCTGTACGTTCCCTGGGGCATCTTCCGCAATCCCTCCGTCGCGGGTCAGAGTTTGGATGGAATCCCAGTGTCTGGGTTCAGCGTGAAGAAAGATGGGCAGACTCTGGAGGTCGGCGGAACCGTCGTGAATCGGAACATGCTGAGCGTGGCGGGACTGGTCTACGCAGGCGTCTGGTGGGACCCCTTCGAAGTGCGGGTGCCGCCACGCCTGCACGCCGAGGGGGCCCACCTCGGGACTGTGCTTACCCTGCTTGGGGTGATCCCGACGCTCGTTGCGATGGCAGGCTTCCTCGTCGCCAGCTGGAGGATGCTCGCCACGAGGTTTCGAGTGCGCCAAGCACCCGTCACCGCTTTCGCGTGGTGTGCACTCGGGCTCTTTGTGGTCTTTACGTGGAAGGCCCCCTCTCTGGCGGCGGCGAAAGCGTCCTACCTGTTGCCCGTCGGCGTCCCGGCTGCGGTGTTCTTTTCCGAGGGCATCGCGGTCCTCATGCCCCGCCTCCGCAGCGTCGCCCTCGCCGCTTCGCTGGTTGCGGCGCTGGCCTGTGCCGTCGCATTCACGGACGGAGTCCTCTTCGCTTCTCGTCCCGCCCACCCGCTTACGGTCGCCCTCTGGACCCGCATCTCCGCGTTCCTTCCGGGCGAGCATATTGACGAAGCCGTCCGTATGATCGGAATGGTGCCGGTCGTAAACGGTGCACCCTAGGCGCGCAGGGTTTGCGCCCCCTTTATCCTTGAACTCCTCGCGGTGGGTCAACATCCGAAGGCCGGGCTCTGCACATGCCGCTCGGAGTGCGGGACTGCAACGCTCGGCACGGCGGGGTCCGCCCCACCAGGCCGTCAGTCGTCGAGGCGGAAGCGCACCGTAAACGTAATCAGGGCGGCTACCGCAGTTCCGGCCTTGCGCGCCGGCTCAAAGCGCGTGCGTTCCAGCGCCTCGCGGGCCTCGTGATCGAACTCTTCACCGCCGCTTTGCACGAGTTCGACGCGCGACACGGCGCCGTCGGCCTCCACCGTAACGGCCAGTTTGACGTCGGACTCACGCGCCATTTGGCGCGCATGCTCGGGGTAACGCGGTCGCACCCGGAGGAGCGGCCGTGCCGGCCGGTCGACCTCGCCTTCGCCAAAGACGCGGCGCCCGGTTCCCGACGTACGGGCACCCGGGCTGACTTCGGCCACGGCACGAGGCGCCTCCGTCCCATCGACCACCGGGGCGGCTTCGGCCGAGACCGTGGGTGCGGTCAGAGACGTCGCAGTGCGCCGCGGCGCGGCGCGGCGCGGCGGGAGCGCAGGGGATGCGCGCGCTACCGGAGCGGTCGCTGCCAGTGGGGCGTTCGCCTGGGGGAGCAGTTCGGCGGTGCGGAGCAGCTGCACGGGAACGGGCGGCGGCGCGGGCCCCTCAAGTGGCGCACTTCGAACCATCCAGACCACTCCGACCGCATGCACCAAGAGGGAGATTGCGGCGGCCCCGATCAGCACACGAGCCGGTCTCGATCGCGGAGCGCGTGGGAAGGGAGGGAAAGGCAGAGTGAGCGCCGCTTCGAGGGGTGTCGACCCAAGCGGCGATCTCCACGCAGCCGCCGCAGGAGAAGGCCGCCGTGCGGTCGTTACCGGCCCGTCGACCGAGAGGCGCGCCATGGCCCTCCTCCACCCTTCATCCTAGACGAACTGGCGCCGGGAGCACGGCCCGGGGGAAAAATCCGGCGGCGCTCCACGGTGGACAGGGCCGAAGCGCGGGCCCTTCCTGCGGCTTCGCCCCGGGAGAAGTTCGCCCGCACGCCGTGTCGCACCGAGGGGGCTCTCCCGCACGGCATTCGGTCCCCCCACTTCCTCGTCGCGAACTGCCGCGACGTGCACCCCGAACTGGACGAGAGACCTCTCGACAGGTCTCGCAGGTTTGGGATGGACCTCGCGTCGCTCTTGGGATAAGACTTCTCACAGCAATTCGTTTTGGAAACGGCCCGCACGGCTCCTTCCTCGGGAGCGAGCGATCCATGCCGTCCTTCAAGCCAGCGATCTTCTCCACCGATGGTGAGCAAGGAACCCCGCATGTCCGCCCATGACTCCTCCCCGCTTGACAACCCTGAATCCCAGCGACTCACCGCCGCGCGAGAAGGGCATGTACCGTGGCGGAAGTGGGGACCCTATCTGAGTGAACGCCAGTGGGGAACCGTTCGTGAAGACTACAGTGAGAACGGGGACGCCTGGGATTACTTCACCCACGACCAGGCGCGCTCTCGTGCCTACGGCTGGGGTGAAGACGGACTCGCAGGGATCTCCGACGACAAGCAGAAGCTTTGCTTCGCGATCGCACTTTGGAACGGCGTCGATCCGATCTTGAAGGAGCGCCTGTTCGGACTCACGAACAGCGAGGGCAACCATGGCGAGGATGTAAAGGAGTACTACTTCTACCTCGACAGCACGCCCACCCACTCCTACATGAAGTGGCTCTACAAATACCCCCAAGCTCCGTTTCCCTACGACGATCTTGTGCGGACCAACCGCCAGCGAACGCGCCACGATCTCGAGTACGAACTGCTCGACACGGGGATCTTCGCAAGTGATCGATACTTTGACGTCCTCGTCGAGTATGCAAAGGGAGCCCCCGAGGATCTCCTGATCCGGATCAGTGTCTCGAACCGGGGTCCCGAAGCCGCGGACCTCCACCTCTTGCCCACGCTCTGGTTCCGAAAGACCTGGTCCGACGCGACCGGCGAGAAGAGACCGGAGCTCGGTGTGGCTCAAGCAAAGATTCCCGGGAGCATCATTTCGGCTTCGCATCAAGAGCTGGGCAGTCGCTGGCTGTATTGTGACGGGGAGGTACCCCTTCTCTTCACCGAGAATGCCTCGAATGAACTGCGTCTTTTTGGAAAGCCGAATCACTACGCGTACGTGAAGGACGGGATCAACGACCGCGTGGTCCACGGCCGGAACGAGGCGGTGAATCCCCAGCACACGGGCACGAAGGCATCTGCCCACTATCAGCTTCATGTGGGACCCGACGAGACCAAGGTCGTCCGCCTCCGTCTCACGGATCTTGCCCCGTCGAGCGCAACTCCCTTCGCGGACTTTGAAGAGGTGTTTGCGAGCCGCTTGCGGGAGGCAGACCAGTTTTATGACCACATCACGCCTCCTGCGTTCTCGACAGACGAGCGCCTGCTCATGCGCCAGGCCCTGGCCGGCATGCTGTGGAGTAAACAGCACTACTATTTCGACGTTGACGCATGGCTCTCCGCACACCGCGCTCATCCGCTCTGGGACCGTGACGCATCGGACAGCCGCAACCGGTCGTGGGCTCATATGCTCAATGACGACATCATCTCCATGCCGGACAAATGGGAGTACCCGTGGTTCGCGGCGTGGGATCTCGCATTTCACACCGTGGCCCTCGCCATCGTCGACTTCGACTTTGCGAAGGACCAACTCCGCATGATGCTGCGGGACGTGTACATGCATCCTACGGGTCAGCTTCCCGCGTACGAATGGAACTTTGGAGATGTGAATCCCCCGGTGCATGCGTGGGCCGCGCTGCACATCTACCGCATGGAGCAGGAGCTCCGCGGGCGCGGCGATCTCGACTTCCTGCGCCAAGCGTTTCTCGGCCTGATTCCCAACTTCACCTGGTGGGTAAATCGCAAGGACACCACGGGGCGGAACGTGTTTGAAGGAGGCTTCCTCGGTCTGGACAACGTCGGGGTCTTCGACCGCAGTCGGCCCCTTCCGACAGGCGGCCACCTCGAGCAGGCCGACGGAACCGCATGGATGGCGCTCTTTGCGCAGAACATGTTCGAGATTGCGCTCGAGCTTGCCCAGAGCGATCCCAGCGTGGAAGAGAACGCGCTGCGCTACTTCGAGCACTACGTGCGGGTTGCGATGGCGATGGATCGCATCGGTGATCTTGACGATGAGATGTGGGACGAGAAGGATGGCTTTTTTTACGATGTGTTGCGTCTCCCCGATCAGACCGCTATGCGCCTCAAGGTGCGTTCGATCGTGGGGCTCCTCCCCTTGTGTGCGAGCACCGTGATTGAGGCTCAGGCGGTCTTGAAGCTCCCCCAGCTCATCGAGCGCGCCCGCCGCTTTATCAAGTACCAGGGAGATCTGATCTCCAACATCGCGCGTCCGGACCGCCCTGGGGTCGAAAACCGGCTCCTCCTGTCGGTGCTCAACGAGTCGAAGTTGCGCCGCGTCCTGGCGTGCATGCTGGACGAGCGAGAGTTCCTAAGTCCGTATGGCATCCGGGCGCTTTCACGCTACCACCTCGAGCATCCCTACGAGTTCAATGTCCATGGGGAAGTCTATCGGGTGGCCTACGAGCCCGCGGAATCCTCGACGGGTCTCTTTGGCGGAAACTCAAACTGGCGCGGGCCGATTTGGTTTCCCGTGAACGCCATGATCATCCGGGCCCTGATCCAGCTCTACAGCTACTACGGAGACGCCTTCAAAGTCGAGTGTCCTACGGGCTCAGGTTCCCAGATGACGCTCTTCCAGGTGGGGCAGGAGCTGACACGCCGACTCGCCAGCATCTTCCTTCGCAACCAGGAGGGTCGGCGGCCGGTCTTTGGCGACGAGAAGAAGTTCCAGACGGACCCGCACTGGCGCGACTGCCTGCTCTTCTACGAGTACTTCCACGGCGACAACGGAGCCGGCATCGGCGCGAGCCACCAGACGGGGTGGACCGGCCTCATCGCGAAACTCCTTCAGGCCTTCGGCTCTGTGCGCGCCGAGGAGATCCTGCGAAGCGGCGCGAAGGCCGCGCTCTCCTACGATGAGGCGCTGGGCTAGCACAAGACTCGTACCCCAGGAATGCGGCCCGACGGCGCCTCGGCCTCCCCTCTGGGCTTCGCGCCAGCCGAGGAGAGCCACAGATTGCCTCCCGCGTCAGCCGGAACCGACCAGGGACGGCGCGTTTGGGATTTGCATGGCGCGCTTGTCGAAGCTCGCGCCGATCGATCGAAAATAGTCCATGAGATCATTGGGAACCGGCCGACACTCAAAAGGACGCGGGCGCGCGGTACCGACATACTGGTTGAGCTTGATGTGGAGAAGGCAGCCTGGCGCCATAAAACGTCTGAGATCCTTCAAGAAAAATTCCCACTCCTTCGGACCCCACTGACCCTTCTCTCCGGCGTGGTCGAAGCAGGTGGCAAATGCGGTCACCAGGTCGAAGGGGCCGCCCGGGATCTCCGGCAACGGTTCGTAAGGCACGATCGTGTGGAGGACCTTCCGAAGGCCGAGCAGGTGCGTGATTTCATTGAAGTATGGATCATCCCGATCGAGACCGATTGGGTGATGCCCAAACTGCCTTGCCGCATACATGAAATAGCCAAAGCCGCACCCGAGATCGAGAATGCGGAGGTCTCGCGATTTGTTCAGCCCGAGCGCAAAGATCCGCTCGGCGTTTCGGATGAGCGAGTGCTCGAACTTGTCGTGATACTTTCGGAACGGGTGGGCATCGTACCGCTTGCGGATGGCGGTCATAGCCTCCACGTCGATCCCCCGAAACAGGCCAGCCCGGACCGCCCGCTTGGCGCGGAAACGGGCAATTCCCCGAAGAGCGACGCTCTTCAGTCGTTCGAGGAACCTTTCCACCATCGGAACGCGCTCTCCGTGCTTCGAATCCCCGGAACTATATCAGCCCGAGCTCTCGTCAGGGTTGCGGCGCCCGAGTGGCGCCGACTTCCGTAGGCTGCCGTCGCAGGATCGGGAGCAGCTGCTCGGTGATTGCCGCGGCGATCACGCCATTGGCCTGCTCGGTCACGTGACCGAAGTGATCGAGGAACTGATCCCCAGGCACATCGTCGAAGACTGCGCTCAGCGGGAAAAAGTCGACACCGCGGCGGTCTAGGAGGCGCGCCTCCACTTCGGGCAGACAGGCCTTCGTGAGCTTCACGAGGGGGTCCTGATCATCCGCCATGAGATGGGCTTCCCAGGGACCGAGCGCTTTGCCGCTCGTCGCGAGCGCCGGCTGCCAGAAGAAGAGAGGCGTAAAATGGAACTCCCGCCCCAACGCCTCGCCGATGCGGACGAGATTCAGGTAGTTGTCTGCGATCTTCGCGCACGCCGCAGGGACATCGAGCTCGGGGGCCTTGGGCGCAGATCTCAACCCTTGGAGGGCGCGGACGACATGAAGATTTGAAGCCAGCGCCAGCAGGAGTTCGTTCGTGCTCCCATGCCCAAGCGCGAAGCGCCGGCGCGCATCGGCCTGCCCGTAGACCTCCCCCGCCTGTTCGCCCTCTGCGACCGGACCCACTTCGTTGATTCCGTCGAGGAAGACCACGGCCACCGGCCGCGCCCCGGCCCGCAACTCCTGCTCCAGCGTCGCGACGTTCTGGGTGAGGTTGAACGCACACTGCGCCTTGTTCTCGACCTTCACGTCTTCGATGCCTTGGGCGGCGAGTTGGCGCGCGACCCAGGAAGGGATGGTGGCTCGATCGCGCGCGGTAAAGCCCCACATGGCGGAGCCGCCCATGAGAAAAACGCGGCGCCACGTGGCTTCGTCGCCTTGGAGTGTCTGCTCGGTGTGCCGATAGCCGGAAGGCTCCACGTACAGATCTTCGTGGCGGCCCGGTCGCACCCACCAGCCGCGATAGGGGTCGTAGTCCACGTAGAAGGAGTCCGGGCGGCCCATGTGGAAGTGGCTCGCCGCCCTGAACTTCGGGAACCACGCCTCCGAGGCGTAGGGGTTCTGCGCTGTGGTTCCCGACGCCTGGGCCTTCGCCTTCGGGAGGCGCTCGTAGAGTCGGTAGCCGCCTTCAATGCCGAAGAGCAGCAGGAAGGAAAGACCGACGATGAGCCAGAGATCGCGGATCTGACGGCCGATCTTTGCGAGCAGCTGCCCGGCTTTTGTGCGGATCCCACCGACCTTCATGTCGTGCGCGATGCCTCCTTCGCCGCCTCGCGTTTCCGCCGTAGGTATACAGAAGGGGCCTCGGCGCCGGCGGAAGTGGAGGGGACGACCGTGGCACAAGCCTCGGGGTTCACAAGGTCTCCTACCCCGCGTTCTTCAGGCGGCCGTAAGCCCCCATCGCGCACGCGAAGCAAGACGCGCGTTCCGCGGGCTCTTCGGAACAGGCGAGGCACGCCGGTCGTGATAGCCTCCCGTTCACGGGCGCCGGGCCGGAGGGGGGCGTGGACGGGATCGGCGGAGCGACCTTCGGCCTCGCGTTGCTCGCCACCGCGGTCGCATGGTGGGCCGGGAGCCGTCGCCGAACACGCCTTGCGCTTCTGGCGCTCCTGCTCGCGGCGCTCGCGCTTCGCGTCAATTTGGCCGCGCACTGGTATCTCGGCAAGTGGGACGAGAGGTACCACGCCGTCGTCGCGCGCCACCTCATGGATCACCCTCTTGAACCCACGCTCTTTGAACACCCGCTTCACGAGGTTCCTCCCGAGCAATGGCTCGAGAGTCGCGTGTGGCTCACCCATCCCACCCTCGCCATGCAGCTGATGGCGCTCTCCATGTCCGCCTTCGGTGTGGACGAGTTCGCGATGCGGGTGCCGAGCCTCGTGGTTTCGACGCTCTCGGTGCTGCTGACCTTCTTGCTCGGGCGTCGTCTCCTGGGACCGTCCGGCGGCCTCGTGGCCGCAGGATTTCACGCGTGGCACGAGTCTGCCGCGCTCTGGGCGGGCGGATTGCGCAGCGCGGATCACGTGGACACGTTGATGGCGTTCCTCGTGGAGCTTGGTGTCCTTGCGGCGCTCTGGGCCGCGGACGACCACGAGCCACCCCGTCCTTCCCGCTGGGGAAAGGCCGCGCTGGTGGGTGCCATCAGCGGGCTCGCGTTCCTCACCAAGGAAGGAGGTGCGTTCGTCACGCCTGCAGTTTTCTTCTTCGCTCTCCTCGCGCGCGGGGGTCCTGCCCGCAATCTTCAGAGGTGGATCTCCCTCGTGGCACTCCCGGCGTTGGCCTGCGCCGTCGGGGTCCTGGTCGTTCTCCCCTGGTATCTCCACTTGGCCCACGCCTTTCCCGCAGAGTTCGCGTGGTTGCGCGGACGATCGCTCCACTACTTCCTCGAGCCCGTGGACAAGCACGCCGGGTCATGGACCTGGTACTTCGGCAATCTGACCTATGACTACGGGCTGCTCGCGCCAATTCCGCTGGTCGCGTTCGTCGTGCACGGGTTCTCGCAGCGTCGCGATTGGCTGCCCGTCGTGGGCTGGTTCTTCCTCACCTACGGGATCTACACGCTTGCAGCCACGAAGATGAGGGGATACGTCTTTCCCGCAGCACCCGTGGTTTTCCTCTCCTACGGGTTCTTCGTTCCGCGCTGCTTTGCCCTAAGCCCCGGCGCCTCGAGGATGCGCCGCATCGCAGGAGCTACGCTCGGTGTCGCGATCGTGGCGG
>Ga0187778_10002908_pt1 | contig 11596 bp, 8 predicted proteins | sample 1015_Q2_SP5_20_M_FD_132418 | JGI IMG/M metagenome (GOLD analysis project Ga0187778, IMG submission 132418) | Tropical peat soil microbial communities from peatlands in Department of Meta, Colombia - 1015_Q2_SP5_20_MG | ecosystem: Environmental > Terrestrial > Soil > Wetlands > Peat | place...
AGATTGTTGCGACAATTGTCAGATACCATAGTCGAGCGCTTCCAAAACCCACCCATCGAGAGTTCGAGGGTCTTTCTATCGCACAACGGACCATCGTGAATCGGTTAGGGCCTCTTTTGCGTCTCGCAGAAGCTCTCGACAGAGAGCACGCGAGTAAGTTGAAGCGACTTCAAATAAAGATAGGTAGGGGAAGGGTGAAGTTACGACTTATCGGACATGGCGGGCTATTGCTCGAAAGATGGGCTGTTGCAAGAAACTCAGCGTGGTTTGAGAAGATTTACAGAAAGAAGATTGTGATCGAGTAGCTCCACTCTCATACCGACCGCTTCCAGATGACGGTCAACTCACTCTTGAACACTTTCTCGAAGAGGTCTTTCTTCTTGTTAACGGACATGTCCTCCGATTCATGGTTGCCCGTGAATGTGCACTCCAGCGAGATATGATTCGGAAACATCCTAACGTTCACTCCTGTAACCACAGATTTGTGGGAGTAATCTAATGCGTCCGCGACTCGCAATATGGAGGAGAGAACTGCCACCTTCTCTCTCTCAGCTTGAGTTAATGGCTTCAGGTTGAAGTGTTTTTTGTCTGGCAGCGCCTTGCGATGATACCTTGCGATGCTTCCAATGATGTATCTTTCTTGGTATGTGAATGGAAGCTCAGGATCGTTCAGGATTATGTTTAGGGAGGATTTGTGGTGGGCTTTTCCGCTTCTGGAGAGTCCTATGTCATGGAGGAGGGCAGCGCATTCGAGCCAGTGACGCTCCTGACTGCCTAGGGAATGTAACTTTCTCGTCTTGTTGAAAATCATGAAAGCGACCTTTCGATCCTGTTCCGGATGAGTTTCATCCGGTACGTATTTCGTAGCGATACGTCTAACTTTGGTAATGACTGTTTCCCAGTTTCCTCTATGCTCAAGTTCTTCTTCACGTTTCTTGATAACGTTTGAGGGGACAGCGCGAAGCAGGACCTGGACGAGTCTCTCTGGTTGGCGTTTCTTCCTCATTTCATTGGCGACAGCTTCCACATCATAGTTCACTCTCCTGAAATCTACGCTGATGGGGTTGAATCCGAGTACAGCGTATTCAGCTCGGGGGTCTCCGTCCACTGGTCTGCCAACACTCCCTGGATTTATGAAAGTCACCCCGTCTACGTCCCTTTTCATTGGCATGTGGGAATGTCCAGTGATAATTAGGTCGGCACTTGCCTTGGAAGCGATGTCTTTGAGCATTTCTGTGGGGGAGTCGGGGTAGATGTGTTCGTCTATGGACCGTGGTGTTCCATGCGTAACTAGCACTTGTGTACCGTCGACTTCGAGTCGTAACTCTTTTGGCAATGATTCCAAATACGATACATCAGATGGTGTGAGTTCCTTTATGGCGAGTTTCTTGTCAGCATCACTTTTGCTTCTGCTGCTGGGATTGCGTAGTTCTTCAAGGACTTCCTGATCGACGTTTCCAAGGACATTCAGAAACATCGTGGAGCGAAGTGCTTTAACGACTTGGCTTGGGTAGGTACAGAAACCTACTGCATCGCCCGCGTTTAGGAAGAGTTCGAGTCCTAATTTCTGTGCGTCGGAAACAACCGCCCGGAGTGCGTCTAGGTTACTGTGAACGTCAGAGATAACCGCAAGACGCTTTTCTCTAAGCATTGTTTCCCGCACTATTTCACTCCGTGGTCCAAGCTCTGTCAAGTGTCTTATCCTTTCGAAGAGGCCGTTGGCTATCGAATCATCCCATAGAAAGACGAAGTTTCTGTAACGAGACTTTCTCATGTCCGCAATATCTGTCAGAAGCTTATCGATCCCGTATTTTGCTTCGACAGGAATGTCTGTCTTCAGCTCTTGTACCCATACGTCGTAATCATGCATCTCACCTAACACGTCTTGGAACTTCTTCAGCAGGGAAATCTGGTCGCTTAATCCTCTATTGTAGATCGGCGAGAAAATTTCGAGTGTGTATCTCAACCGTTTCGCGGCGATTCTTAGTTCGTGATGTTTTGTTACAGCAGCTTCGTCGTGTACGAATTGTTCAAAGGCCAACATTTGGTCAAGCCTGGATGATATGTGATTGTATGCCTTCTCGTACGTTGAGAGCTGAGTTGCGGTGTGGCCGCTAGAGTTTCTAGGAATCCCCTTGCAGCTCTCAGAGATCTCGTCAAGTATCTTTGAGTGTGCAAGATCGTTAAGGGTTTGAATTACGCTAGCTTGCATTGCTTTTCTGCGCTTCTTCTTCAAGGTTATAACGTAATCAATGTCATGAGCAACTTTGCGATCCTGAATTGTTCGGGAATAATTCTCCAGGAAGGCTATCTGTACGTCAGCATCTCTTGCTGCACCCGCGGATCGGGTCAGATTCTTGATAGCTTTGCGCCATCGTCTAACTAATTTCGGTTCAAGACATTCTCCGAAAATGCTGAGACCGGCCCTTAGTCTACGGGATGCTACTCTTAGCTTGTGAATGTACTCGATATCCCTGTTTTTCCGTACCCCGCCGATTTGATTTCCAAGTTCCTTCGCCTGACGAAGGAGGGTGCTGGCTGCGAGAATACGGTATCCGTCATTGGAATGTTCAATGCTCAGAGTTGGGAGTTTTCTCATGCCATGCTCCTCGGTTGTTGATCAACCAGACCTGAGAGTCAAGTATTTCCTCGCCAGGTCGTGGCTTAACTCTCTCATAACTGCCGTCTGGGAGGAGACGTCTTGCCTTTACGTTGTCTTTCAAATGGATGTCGAGGATTCTGAGTATTGCCGATTTTATCTCCGGATTTGGTACAATGAACAAGACCTCAACTCTTTTTTCAAGATTTCGCGGCATCATATCGCTGCTTCCTAGCAATACTTCTTCGTCGCCGCCGTTTCTGAAGTAGTATATTCTCGCATGTTCCAAGAACCTTCCAACAATCGACACGACACGAATGTTCTCACTTACGCCTTGGATCCCCGGTCTCAGACAGCACAATCCTCTGACGTTGAGGTCGATTTTGACGCCTGCTTGCGAGGCTCTGTAGAGTGCTTGGATGATGTCTTTGTCAACGAGGCCGTTCATCTTGAAGGCGAGATATCCGGCTCTTGAATTCTGGTGGGCAATTATTTCTCTGTTGATGCGGTTGAGTATCTCGTTCTTCAGTGATGTTGGTGATACTAGAAGATGTTTGTACGGGCCAGCCTTTCTTGGGTCGGTGGTGAGGTGATTGAACAGGTCCAGAACTTCGCTGCTCATCTGTTCATTTGCTGTCAGGTAGCCTATGTCTCCGTAGATTCGCGTTGTGACCGTGTTGTAGTTTCCGGATCCTAGGTGTGAATAATGGGTTGTCTTTCCTTCTGCTTTTCGGACTACGAGTGCTAATTTTGCGTGTACTTTGATCTTCGGAAAGTTGTAAACAACTTTGACGCCGGCCTGAGTCATCAACTTTGCCCATCGAATGTTATTTGCTTCGTCGAATTTTGCTTTCAACTCGATTAGGGCGGTTACTTTCTTTCCGCTAGATGCGGCTTTCATGAGGTGAGAAATAATTGGCGAATCAGGATCGATCCGGTAGAGGGTGATGTAAATTTCAGTTACACTAGGATCAATAGCTGCCTCTGCTAGCAAGCTCACTACCACATCGAAGCTGTCGTAGGGATGATAAAGCGCATAGTCATGCTCGGCAATAGCGCGGTACGCTTGATTGCCAGGTGGGCCTAGCTCTGGAACTATGAATCCTTGAAACGGCGTATCCTTAAGGTCAGGTCTCTGTAGTTTGAGAAGATGCCAAAAGTCGACAAGACCGAAATGACCGTCGATCTCGTATTGAACATCTTCAGGATTAAGTACGTGGAATGAACCGACGTTGCTCACCAAGTAATCGCGGAGATGTTGCGGCATTGTACTCCCAAATTCAAGCCGTGCTGGTTTGCCATGGTGCCTCTGTCTTATGCTCAGTTCCATGGTTGTGAGAAAATCAGTTGCTTCATCCGCAACGATTTCTATCTCGGCATTTCGAGTTACTCTAAACTTGAAATGGTGAAGGATCTGTGCAGATGGAAAAAGCAGATCCAGATTCGAAGCGACCAAGTCCTCAAGTAGTATGAAATTGTCCTCGTTTAGCCGATTTTCCGTCGGAGGAACTCTGATGAACCTGTCGAACTTGTCGGTGGGTGCTTCAACTAGGAATTTAGTTGTGGCTTCACGCATTCTGGGATCGTTTGCGACTACGAGCAAGTTTACGTGAAGGTTGGAGATGTATTCAGCTACGTATTCTGTATCAGGCTTCTTCATGGTCGGGAGTATTTCTTTTTGAAAATAGTCTCGAAGTATTCGACTCTGCTGCTTGTTCAGGTCGCTAGGACTCAATATGTGTATGCCCTCTTTGGCTAATGCTGGTGCGAGCTCTGTCTCCCAACATGACTTTTGCCGTTTCAGAAGTCGAAGTATCTCACTCCTGGTCACTTTGATCTGGTCCTGGGGAGTCATGCGCGAACCAGGAGTCGGTTCGAATTCACCGCGCTCAATGTGCTGTTCGAGGATTGAGGCACGCGTCATGAAAAATTCGTCCAGATTACTCCCACTGATAGCCAGGAACTTGACTCGCTCTAACAGCGGGTGCCTCGCGTCAAACGCTTCTTCGAGAACTCTATAATTGAATCTTATCCAGCTAACCTCTCGGTTTATGAAAAGTGCGGGATCATCTAGCGACTTGCTCTTCGTTTGATCAGCAACTTGCATCGAGGATGCTGGAGCCAAGAGTATCTCTTCAATAATTCGGATTACTGAAATAATAACCAATCAGATCGAATATTGTCCAAGTTTTGCAACGCTCCAGCCTAAAACAAGTGAATTTGACTAGTTCGTGTATCGTGCTATGAGTGGGTCCACTTCTACGAGGCCACGCTGCGCTTCTAGCATTGTATCCTGTCTGTTATCTCTTGTATCTTGTCGCCGAATATGTATAGACGTGGTTTCCCTTTAATGATTTCAACATACGTATTGTGAGGTGTAGCATCTGTGACCCATGAACCGGAGTTTACGACGTTCTCAGTTTTGTTGATGAAAGGCATATGTGTGTGGCCAAATATGAGAATCTCATTGGGTTTGACGTCCTTGCATGCTGCCGCGTTGATCTTGTCGACAGAGTTCTTCAATCTCTCATGAGGGGTCCGTTGAAGTCTATCAATGGTTGCTCTCAGTTCAGATCTTGCAAACTCTGGGTATAACTTCGATAGGACGCCCTCAATATGGTTCCATTCTGTCCATAGGTTGCTTTCAAACGCTCCTGCCGTGTCAGACATAACTCTACACAGTAATGCCATGAAATGTTCCTTCTGCTCGGCATCGTATCCGTATCCATGAACAAAACGGTAAGTGACTCCTGCTTCGTGAAGTTCAAGATCCCTCAGGAATTTGAAAGGGTAGGTCGGCCGCTGGAGGTTTAGAACGTGATAATCGTGATTCCCAGCGATGTAGTAAACGTTCACGCCGCGTGATCGGAGAGTGATAATCTTCTGGATCGTGTCCTGATTCTCCAAGAAAACTCCTGAAGCGTCCCGTCTCCACATATCAACGACATCTCCAAGGAGAACAAAGTCCGTCAGTTGATCGTCCTCCTGCAGTTTGTCGAGGAACGCATTAAACGCGAGTTTGTCTGAGTTATCTGCGCCTAAGTGTTGGTCGGACGTGACAATTACTTTCAAATGAACATCAGGCCTCTAACTTTTGAGACAGCGGTCATTAGGTTCGCTGAAAATCACTGTTTCCCAAATCTGGTCTGATATGAGCTGGTGGGAAGGATCGTGCCTAGGCCCAGTTGAAGAGACAGACTTGGCATTCGTGCATCGATCTGTGACCTGCTGGGAGGCCGCAGACGTGGAGATGTGCCATTGGCCTTGGTCCTGGGGTCGCCGCGCCACATTTATTGAGCTTCGGAGTGGGTTGAGGGGGTGTCTGGGTATAGTAGGTCATGCCACCCGATATGCATTAATCTGCTTATGAAATTGTCGATATGATTCTCGATTCAGCTCAGAGGGCTGCAGAATATTAGTATGCGACGTCCTTGTGCTTCAAAGAGACATCAGATCTGCCAAGCCGGAGCACCAGTTCTTCGAATGAATTATGTACGCGTTCTTTATCGTAATCCGATGAGAGGCTTAGGCGGCTGTCGTCGATCAGTCTCGCGTGCATCAGTAGAACTTGGCGTTGACTTTCAGTGCGAGCATGATTGGCGACAGTTCTGATCGTATCCAGCATTTGTAACAATATCTCAGTGCTTCCGCGCCCGTATTCACGTATCATATTAAATGATACTCCCACCAGTCGGTCGAAGGTCACGTGCTCCACGATCAGACGCAACTGCCCATCTCTGTCAAAGCCGTGTGGGAACGGGATCGCGTGCTCAGCCAGTATACTCAGAGCCGAGCCTAATCTATTAAGACATAAGACGGGCGTGTATGGATCGTTGATCGCTGGCGATAAGGCTCGGACTGCTATCGTAACGATCAAGTAAATTCCAAATTCAGGATCTTGGAAGAGTGTGCGGTTCCTGCCCAGAAGGTACGCGCTGTTAATCGTTGATCTGAATTCTTCGTCGGGCTGGGTAGGCGACACCAACAGCAATTGGTCGCCTCCTCCGACGAAGTCGCCAGGAGAACACGTTAAGGCCAGAACTAATTTTCGTTCTGTCGCTACTCTCATTAAACGATTGAAGTCGATGGCGCGAATGTACCCTTTTCGAGTTGATGTGACTGGGTATCCTTCTTGGATGACAGCACGTCGCGTTGTCTCCAAGTCCTGAGAGTGTTTCAAGTGAGTGAGCTTTTCAGAGGAAGGCGTCTCTTCGATGATCGACTCTAATTCTTTGCTGACCTGTTCAACTACTGCAGTTGCTTGCAGAGAGTCCGCGACGTGGTGGAAGAAGTACAGGAGCATGATGAGACTAATGATCAACATGTAGAGAGCTACAGATAATGGCAAGTCCAAGATTGAAACGAGAGTGACGTTTCTCAACCCAAGGAGCAGAAATAAGCAGTAGAACGTGGTTGCGCTGTACGCACCGAGTACGATTTGCGTGCCGCGGTCACGCAGGAAACTGCGTAATACTATGGATCCGTACTGGGAGGAAGCGATTGTGAGGGGAACAAGAGTTATCGAGAAAACCACGCCTATTATGGCGAGCGATGTATCAGCCACTGCATTCAACACGTTTCGTGCGTCGTCAATGTTGGTTGTAGAAAAGATGTAGAATTTATCTTGATACCAATTGGCCGGAATGAAGCGATTTACATAGAGAAGTATTATCGCCATGGTTGCTGCTAAGAAACTCATGAGTGAAGGCAAGAACCAGTAAGTCGCGTTAACTTTATCCAGGAAGTCTCTGACGCGGACTGAGGGCAGTCTAGTTTGCCTCCGTTGAATGCTTAGTTACAAAATCTCGCACGCCACTATCTACGCTCAAGTATATGTGGTTCTCGCCGATCATGTCCATGAGTCCTGAGACGCGCAGCTTATCCCGAACGGTACCGCGGGCCTGTGTCAGAAGAACGTCCACTTGCTTGGCTTCTAGACCCTCTAGGAGGCTTTTCAACATGTCAATGCTAGAGATGTCGAGTGTGCTGCTGGAGCTAATGTCAAACAGAACAGCTTTCGGCGGCGGAACACTCTCGGCGACTAGTTTCAGAATTTGGGTGCGGGCCACATTAGCGTTCGCGAAGAAGAGAGGCGCGTCTAGCCGTACGATAAGTAATCCAGGTATGCGTTGATTCTCAGGGTGACGCTCAAGATCGCTGTATTCCCCTGGCTGTGAGGGTATTCTCCCCAGCTCGACTAGGTACGGTCGGCTAACGCGGTATACGACAAGGATGACTGACAGGAACACTGCGATCAATAAGCCTGCAAGTACGCCTGTCAGGATAACACCGAATAGAGCGATTACTGACAGCCAAAAATCAGGTCGGACTTCATTGTAAAATCGTCTAAGGGCTGCAAAGTCAAGGAGCCCCAGAACAGAGTAGATGATAATTGCACCCAACACTGCGTTCGGAAGTTGAGAAAACAGCGGTGCCAATACCGCGATTGTTACTATGATCATTATGGCTGACACAATCGTCGAAACTTGAGTTTTCGCTCCTGCCTCTTCAGCGGTTGCAGTTGAAGAGAGACTGGCGTCCACGGTGAAACCTTGGAAAATTCCAGCGCTCAGATTTGCTGCGCCTAACGCAATTAGCTCTTGGTCAGGATCAATCTCGTAGCCATGTTTGGCAGCGAAAGCACGGGCGGTTCCAACTGATTCACCAATTGCCAAAAATACTAGGCCTCCAGCGCTAGCGATCAAGAGTGGTATATCGGATATGCTGACGAGGGGGAGTGCTGGGGATGGTAACGTCACTGGAATAGAGCCAACAACTGAGACCCTCCGTTGGTCAAGCCTGAATAGTGCTGTGATCAGAATTCCAACGAAAAGGGCTACTAGTCCAGAGGGAATCCTTCGAGCGTACCGTTTCATTATGAAGATAAGAAAGAGTGAACCAGCACCAATGCCCAGCGTCCATACATTCGTCTTGCCTATTCCAAATATGAGAGAACTCGCTTGACTGAATATGCCACCCGGTCCACGCGGTAGACCGAATAACTTCGGCGCCTGACCAACCATGATCTCCAGCGAAACACCAAACAGAAAACCTGTGATCACCGGTTTAGAGAGGAAATCCGAAATGAATCCTAGTTTCACCACTCCTGCGAGTAATATTATTCCTCCGACCGTAATGGCTAGCATGGCGCTCAAGGCAGCAAACCTCTCAGGACCTGCTCCAGTACTCAAATCCGAAACTATGGCCGCTGACATGACCGCTACCGTGGAACTGGCGGTCACTTTGAGATGGCGACTCGTCGCAAAAACAGCGTAAGCGAACATACCAGCGAACGCGGCATAGAGCCCAGCCTGAGGAGGCAAACCGGCTAACTCGGCATAAGCCATTGCCGCAGGAACTACGACTCCCCAAACTGTAATTCCAGAAATGACATCTGCGCGTAGAAAATTGTGTGGATATTTCGGTAGCCAAGAAACGATCGGAATGAATTTTCGCCAGTTGAGAGATGAGATAAGCTTCACTCCGGCAGCCCTTCAATTCGCGAGTTCAAGGCAGATATATTCTTGAACACTAATTTGAACCCTGACCATCAACCGCGTAACTAATCGAAAGATGAATATGCTCGGCAAATGATTCTACTTCGGATTGCGTTGCAGACACACGCGACTGATGGAAAACGTGAGAGCAGAAAAATCGGCTTCATCATCTACCGAATATTATACGGTCCTCTACTCTATCTTCGCGCAGTCTACAGACAGATACTGGTCCTACTATCATTGTTCATCATAGGAGCACTAATCTTCGGTTACTTCGAACAACTCCCCCCACTCCTCGCATTATTCGCCTCGGTCTCAACGGTTACCATAATCGGTCTTTTCACTCCAAATAACGGTAATTTCACCACAATGAACAAGACGGAGGGTGTACTGGTGATGGGGTTGATCTTAGCGTCAGTGACGTCCGGGGCATCCGTCATCCAAGGGTTAGTGGGCGTAGCCGGCAAAGATGTCAAGGAAGAGGCGACGAAACGTTTGGTCTCGAAACTGAAAGGACACATCATAGTTTACGGATATGAACACACGGGCGTGTATGTCACGGACGAACTTCAAAAGAGCGGATACGACTACGTAATTATTACAAGAAATGCTGATATCTGCAACGACTTGGTTAGCAAGAACTTTTTCGCGATTCTCGAGAGCAAGACAGATCCGATAGGTGCTCTGCGATCGGCAGGAATCGACGAAGCGTCGCTGGTGATTGTGACTGATACTAACGATGCTGAGAACCTCCGTTTCGTCCTAACTGCGAGGAAACTTCGACCTGATGTTAGAATCCATACGGTAGTGAACGATCCATCTCTCGCTGAGACGGCGAAAGATGCTGGAGCTAACCTCGTAATCGCACCTTCAGTTGCTGTGGGCAGACTACTGGCAACCTCCGCCGAGAATAGAGGTCTGGTTGGATTGACCTATTCTGAAAAGTCTGGAACCCAACATGTTACAGGATATGTGATTCCCGAAAGTTCTCCACTGATTGGCAAGAGGCCGGAGGAGATAGCGAATGAGTCAGGAATGATTGGAGTATTGCGAGATGGAAAGATAGATGGAACCGTTTTCAGAGGCTCGTTCATCCTTAGAAAAGGCGATACGCTTCTAATCCTTGGTGACATGTCGTGGATCAAGAAGCTTGAAGGTAGATAACATCGTATTTGTCAATAATTGAATCCGACGGATGCTCACGTAAGTCGCCAGCTACTTCTCCAATGAAACTTCTAAGTTCTCTCCTACTTTGAGTTCGTGCCAGCGGGAGTCAAAACCCACGTTCCTTATCGATCTGATCCGAAGAAGGCTCTTTGTTTCCCCGCCATGCTCCGCGTGTTTGATGTCGACAACCCCGTCTGATGCCGCCTCGAGATTCTTGTAAGTCCACTCGCTGTGAATTCCACTGATGATGCCTACGATACCTGTCGATTTCCAGAGAGAGGCAATCGGTATCAGTCTAGTCCTTACGAACTCAACCCAGCTTTTTTCTTCGTTAAATCTTGCAAGGCAAGAAGCGTCATCCAATATTCGCAACCATTCTGGCGTGGGTTGAGGAGGCATCAGATCCACCTTCGTCTCTGTTGCCATCAGATACTTGGAATAGAGCACGCTAAGGTCCGCGGCCTTCAACGAGTAAAATGCTAGCCTTTCGTTTGACTTCCTGCCAAGCGTGGCGGTGTACCAATCAAACACTCGAAACTTATCCTCAGCTTCAAGATGCTTCCCGTCAACACCGAGTTGCGTGATTTGAGCACGGATATTGTCAGGCGGCTGGGCGGCAACATTGTAAGTAACAACACCGCCCTCCTTTAGCCATCCCGCAGCCATGCTGAGAGAAGCCTGGTACCATGCCGATGTAGGGTCGTACTCAACGAGAATCGAAGATCCCGACGGCAACGGCCCCTTGAGTAGTTCCTCAATGATTGGGACTCGCATGAGCTATGAACCTCAAAGGAATTGGAACATGCCGCATGGCTTCAGCCAAAACATAAATGTATCGCGGACAAACTCTCTGGTTAGGAAGTTCGAATGCCACTTTACATGGATATTCACTACAAGATACACGGGTTAACTGCTGAAGCAATTATGGCCGCGCACGCCAAAGATCTTCAAGTCCAAGGAAAATACGGAGTAAAATATCTCAAGTACTGGTTCGACGAATCATCCGGCAAAGCATTCTGCATGGTTGAGGCTCCGAACAAGGAAGCCGCTGCAGCAGTTCACCGTGAGGCACACGGTCTTGTAGCTGATGAGATAGTCGAAGTCAAGGAAGGCGGCTAAGCGTCAGACGAATCGAAAAAGAACCGAGTTTCAGCAAATTCGCGTTTCGTGAAAACTGCATAGTACATACGAGTCACACTCAGCACATTCAGACTGTCGATTTGCGGGAGAAGCTTAAGTTATCCCATAATGGCAAATAATGCTGGTGTTCCCATGTCTTAGACGTCGTCCGTGACCGAAAGGTTGCGGGTGCGCCGACAGTTTAGGACACGGG
>Ga0187778_10002909_pt1 | contig 11596 bp, 10 predicted proteins | sample 1015_Q2_SP5_20_M_FD_132418 | JGI IMG/M metagenome (GOLD analysis project Ga0187778, IMG submission 132418) | Tropical peat soil microbial communities from peatlands in Department of Meta, Colombia - 1015_Q2_SP5_20_MG | ecosystem: Environmental > Terrestrial > Soil > Wetlands > Peat | place...
TCAACCTTCTTCCCATCAGGCGACGTCACATTCAACGCCCACTTAGAGCAGTGGAGTGCAATGTTGCCGGCTTCTACCACTTGTTGGGCTTGCCTTCGAAGCGTGGGTTTCAACGAAACGAAACCCTTGTACGCTTCGCCAATGGCGGCCTGACCCCGAGTAATCTGTGCAGGCTGCCCGGCTAAAGCTTGAACCACAAGAGCGGCATCAGGTTCGAAAAAGTCTATCATGGCCGCTACATCTCCACTATTAATCGCGGCTGTTAGATTTTTGATAGTGTCCAACGGACTTGGGGTCATCATGATCAACTCCCACTGAAGCTCCGTTTCGATTTAAACAATTCAATCGATCACTTTTTGCAATGTAGTTGGCGCACGAATGATGCAGGTCCTTAAGCGAGTCGAGTATTGCTGTATTTTGATCTAACAACACTCGAGTGTTAGGTTACAGGTTTTTGAACCATGAACCCGTCTGAGAGACTTGTTGATAGGCAGTGAAACCGCCTGGGAAGACAGCAGAGGAAAGAGAAGAAGCTAGGATTGGGCTCCTGACCCTGATCGCAGGGATCATCGGCTTCGTTGCGGGCGGTATCGCCTATATCCTCTACCATCTAATCGGCTTCTTCACGAACTTATTCTTCTACCAGAAACTTGATTTCTCATTCACGTCTCCCCAACAGAATCACCTCGGTCTCTTTGTTATCTTGGTTCCCAGCCTCGGCGGGTTAATCGCTGGAATTATGATCAGATATGGATCGAGCAAGATTGTTGGACATGGCATACCCGAAGCCATCGAATCCGTCCTACTCTCGAAGAGCAAGATTGAACCCAAGGTCGGTGTCCTGAAGGCCCTTTCAGCAGCTCTGACAATAGGTTCAGGTCAACCGTTCGGTGCAGAAGGGCCCATTATACAGACAGGAGGGGCCTTCGGATCAGCAATCGGCCAGTTGATCAGCGTCACAGGTTCGGAACGACGAATTCTCCTCGCATCCGGAGCAGCGGCTGGAATGGCCGCAACCTTCGGAACACCGATCTCAGCAGTCTTTCTAGTAATCGAGCTATTACTCTTCGAGTTCAGAGTTAAATCACTCGTTCCCATCGCAATAGCGTCCGCGATCGGTGCGTGGATGCACATTTACCTCATATCGCCTAAACCGCTTTTCTCAACGCCAGTTTACAGTTTCGGCGGACTCAACACTCTGCCGTTCTACGTCATCCTTGGTCTGATTTCCGGCGTGCTTGGTACAATATTATCTCGTGGGTTATACAAGTCTGAGGATTTCTTTCGAAAGCTTCCACTTGGACAACCCTGGCTCCCCGCTCTAGGCGGGCTTATTGTCGGAATGATCGGTTTCGTCGTTCCGCAAATTCTAGGTGTAGGATACGATGTCATCAACGCTATTATAGACTCGAAAATCGTTGTTGGACTTGCCGTGTTGATTCTTGTAGCAAAAGCTGCAGCATGGGTTCTGGCGATGGGATCGCAAACATCAGGCGGCACATTAGCGCCACTTTTCATGATAGGCAGTGCATTAGGGCTAGTTTTCGGATCTGGTGTGGTCTCAGCTTTTCCAAGCCTAGGAGTTGTTCCCGGCGTCTTCGCGATAGCTGCCATGGCTGCCGTTTTCGGCACAGCGTCCAGAGCGCCGTTCGCTTCAATTGTATTCGCGCTTGAGGTCACCGGAGACTACCAGGGCGCCCTTCCCGTCATCGTCACGGTTGTGATTGCAGAGCTAGTTGGTGAATACCTCATGACGGATTCGATCATGACAGAAAAACTCACGAGAAGAGGGTTGCGTGTGCGCCACATCTACGAGTTCAATCCCCTTAGGCAGGTGAGGGTCTCCAAAATAATGTCAAATCTCTTAGCTGTAGACGCAAAAGATAGCGCCCTTGAGCTTTTCCGGAAGATGGACAACCCGGACCATCCTCTTACCATGAGAAAGAGGATGATCGTACTCAAAGACGGCTTCGCCATCGGCACAGTTGACAGGGCACAACTGTACCAAGGCGCTTCTGCCGCCGATCCCGACCTAACAGTGGAACAAGTCTGCTCAAAATCTATCAAAACCATCAATGAAGACGAGTTCGGATTCGAAGCGCTAAGATTGATGACTCTAAACAACGTTCCATACCTTGTAGTCGTCGACAAGAACAGCAAGCCAGTGGGCTACGTCTCTCGTGGAGACCTCATCAAGGCGCAAAGGGACAAGGTCGCGGACGACACAATCATAGAGAAGGGCCTATGGTCCACCATGTTACGCAAATAACCGTACCAAGCTCGATTCAAACGAGACGACCGTTTACTGCCTATGCATAAGTTGAGTTAGATCATTATGGCAGCGGCAATAGCCGTCGTCCATAGCCCGTCCTTGTTGCCTTCTGCTGATTGGCAAACGTTTCGCGTGTTGACCTTCTTGCCTGATATGTTCCATATCTCTTGCTTAATGTCCCAAGCACTGTCCAGGTCGATCGGTCCGCCAAGCGTCGAAGCAAGCATTGAAGCAGCCAGATCCTCAGCGTAGTCCCCTGCCTTTTCCTGCGTCTGACCATAGGACTTGTGCTCAGATAAGTAACCGTACACTGTTCTATCTTGGGGCAACGCCACTCCGATGGCTGCAGCCATCAACCTGTTAGGCTCGTTCGTGTCAATCCTGCTCATAACACAAAAGATTATCTGACCCGGCTTCAAAAGTCCCAGCCCCTCGTTTCTAGGTATGACGTTGCAGTTGGGAGGGACGATGCTCGATACGTAAACTAAATTACAGAAGGCTATCCCCGCATCACGAAGAGCTAATTCGAAACTTGTCAATCTCTCTTTGTGAGTTCCCACACCCTTTGTGAAAAATATCTTCTCGGGTATGTTGATGTTCATCTACGTTTCACGTAACGGTATCCCTCAGAGGTTTTTCAGGATTGTTATCTAATTGGCAGTTGGACGGCTTTGTTCTAACCCGATCTATTTTCTGCCGTAACATTTCCAGTTGAAACGCTTGCACTTCTTCAGAGTATAAGCGGGACCAGAGTACAATCCGAAACATCCAGTGAGTGCAGCGTCAAGTGCCGAATAGATCTCTTCGTAATCAGGGCATTCTCGGCAGCCGTCTGGAAAATCCTTGGCACATGCTATGGACTTGTTCAAAACGAGACCCACCACCTAGGCTTATTCATGTTCCATAGCCTCGGCTACACCACAATCAATGCTCAAACCAGAGATTGAACTTTGTCTTAGTACTGTAATTACTTTTGATCAGTCTGTGAGCATATTCCGGCTGTGAGATGGCGGTAGCGAGCTAAGATTCTGTTAGACGGATTTACCTTTGGACACTGCCACTAACAACCTGCCCAATCTCTTGTGTCCAGCCATCATGTAGTGCTTAGCCCACCAATCTGCCACGACTTTCACCTGTTCGGGGGGCAGTTTCTTCAGCTCTTCAGCAGCAACTAATGCGGCCTCGTCAAATGCTTTCGTGTCTACTGCCATCTACCAAATCCCTTCCTGGGCGAGTAATTGAATACAGTCGCGGCAAATAAGCAACGCTGGGTCACCGCCATTCGTATTTCCTGAGTCTACCACAACGCGTGCATTTCGCGTCGCGGTAGGGTTTACCGCCAAATGTGGGTTTCTTCTTTTCCCAAGACAAGTCGTGTTTAGTTTCAGTTCGGCACCTTTCACAATAGAGAGTTACCCATTCCACCAAGGCAGGATCTCTCTTCAACATTCCAATTGGTTGATTGGACTATTTAGCTGATTGGAATATTCACATCAAAATTTGATCATCACTCCCCACTTGTTAGAACGTCTTTTCATAAACTTGCGTACCTGTTCCACAGCAACTACGATATGTAGTTGAAATGTAATACGCGTAGTTTTGGGACGGTGACGCGTACGAATCATCCATCTAACCTTTTATAGTGAACTACATGACGTAGTTAGTGATGGTCAACTTGGAACAAAAGACCACAAGAACAATCGCCTACGCAATTCTAATCGTAACTCTAGCAATCGGAATAATGACAGTCGCGACCAACAATAACTTCGTCTCAGCAGATCCGTGCTATGCGCAACTTGGGTCTCCAAACTCTTCAACGCAGCAATACTACGGATCGAGTATTCTGGTGTCGGTACCAGTATCAGCAACTTGTTCGATCTACGCGGGGCAGCTATACGCTTCGGGCACGGCGTACGATACGAGCTACAACTCTAACGTCGGAACTGCAAACACGATCCTGACTACCGCGTACGGGTCAAATTCATTCGGAGGACAGCTCCAGTTTAACTTGCCCGCCTCAGCCGCGTCGCACTCAATACAGTTCTTTGTCTCTATTTACGGTCAGAATGGGTATTACCAACAGTACGGCTACGGTAGTTCTCCTTTAACCACAACGTCAGCAACCTTCATGGTTAATGCTCCCTATCAATACGGCTACCAAAACTACCCCTACGGGCAAAATTACCCCACGTACCCGACCTATCCTACATACCCAACCTACCCTACATATCCTTCGTACCCGTATTCGTCATATCCGTATCCAACATACCCGTACTATTCAGGCTACAATTACTACTACCATCCATACCCGTACTATTACGGATACCACCCGTATGGATACAACTACTATGGTTGGTACTACTACCATTATTGCACTCGGACAAATGACTATTGCAACGATCACCATTAACCAAACCGTCGACACGATACGCTCCGATCCCATCTTTTTTTCGTTCTTCGACTCAGGATTGACACTCACTTAGGCAGAGCATAACAACTTACCGCGTCAGACGAGATTCTTACGGCATGTAATTTACGTTCGATCATGATCTCAATCGTACTACGCGTAGCCCAGATGTAGTACGCGTAGTTTAGAGCTGAGCGACATGTACGAATCCTCCACTCGAGTTATAGGCAACTACACGTTGTAGTTAGACGATGACAAAAAATGGTTCAAACATTCACGAAAACGCGTAACTATGCCACACTTGCCATTGTTCTATTCATAGCAATAATGGCAGTTGGAGCAAACAGTAGCCTCGTCGCAGCAGATCCATGTATCGCTCAACTCAACTATCCAGTAATGCCAACATCATACTCCTACTCGAACCTCCCCGTATCAGTGCCAATATCAGCGACCTGCACAACATACTATGGCACACAGCTATACGCCACAGGAAACGCATACGACGTGACGGCGAACACCGGTTTAGGCACAGTCAGTACAGCACTACAATCCAATGACGGAGGAAACACATTCAACGGCCAATTAACCTTCAACGTACCCTCATCAACGCAAGGACATACAATCCAATTCTCCGTCTCAATCTACAACGGCCAGAATGGGAATCAGATAACTTCAACCAGCGAAACCTTACAACTCGGGTTCGGCGGCGGGAGTCCGCAAGTGATAACTACAACAGTAACCCAAGCATACCCATACCCGTACCAAAACGAATACTACCCACAAAATCAGTCACCATATCCAAACCCTGCCTCATCCTATCCGTATCCACAGCAGCAGTCCTCACACCCGAACAGAAACTGGAACGACTCGACCCGTGCACAGTATCTAAATCGCATCCAGGACAGTTCACGGCTCTTCGAGTTGGTTGCAATAGCCGCAATACTCGCAGCCGTCATAATCGCAACAGCCGGCCTAGTCGTGTACGGACGAAGACAACAACCAGTAGCATGGATTCCGCCACCTCCACCACCCCGTTAAACCGAGAAGGTGACCTGCTGAAAACCCCCATTTTTCTTGATTGATCTCAATGACAACCATCACCTTATCGAATTCAAATCCATGGTGAGTTTGAATGACTATCCCTACCATTAGCGAGATGAAGTCGTTCAGCCTAGACTTCTACGGAGGAATGCTCTGGGCGAACAATGATTTCCGAGATACCAGAGCGAACGTGAACAATCCGATCGCCTCGAATGAACTACAATACGATAAAGACGGCTTCATAATAGGTTCTCCAAAGCCCGTAGCCTACAACCTATTCGATCTCTTCCAAATTCCCTACACGCGAAAGCGCGTGATTAGAGGTTGGGTAGGGCAGATCAGCAGCTACGGATCACTTTCACCTGATCCGACGACGAAAGAACAGGCAATGCCGGGGCTGCACGTGGATGTCTGGCTCAGTTATCAGCCCTGCGGTAAGATGGCGAATGACGTATTCGCCGGACTCAAAACAGGCGATACCGGAGCAGGCTCCGGAGGAATCTCACAACTAGCCTTACAGTTGCCTCCAACAATTTACTTGAATTACTGGGCGTACAACATGAGAAGATCAATGAATTCTCTCAAGACGGACGACTGGCACTGCGGTTTCATCATTTACTACCAATAATTCGTTCCATCACAAGAAAAAAGAGTGAGTCACATTACTGAACCTCAACTCTAATACCGATTATCTATTTTATTTTCAGTAATCTCCGGCGCCCCTCACTAACCCCGCATCCTCAAATCCCATGGGATACGTGTCCCCACTCATGCCGGATAATTTCATGGCTAATAGGAGTGGCAGGATGAGGCATCGAGCTGGCTGTTCCCCATGAAGCATTGGATGATTCAGGGATTGGTATATAGTGCATAGAAACAGTACGTATGTGCATATGTGGTGACAGATGATGCAATCTCTCATCACGAATCAGCAGGACGCGAAAAGAACAACCAGCCCGGTAACGTGCGGGCACGAACGGCAGCGAGAAGTGGGTCAAGACTTCGACAAAGACGGTCGACTCTTGAGACTCATGAGATGTCTAAAATGCGGCTTAATCAGCCGTGAATATCTGCCAGCAATATAGCCAACGAGCATCGAAGTGTCGAAACTAGGACTGCGGTCTATTGGCGGAAATTTCCGCGGTACTTCAAATTAGCGCAAAGGCATAATATTACCGCGCAAGATCCGAAATTCACTCCAGAGACAAGTCTGAATAAAAAGTCCGGGAGTATGAACAGACTATACAAGAATGTGACTCCTGATGTTGCGGTCCACATCGAATAAGATGCAATATTAGCGCTCAGCTTTTGATGAAGCAAGTCTCTTACGGTAGGCAAGTATGCTAGAGCAGCAACCACGCTGACACTTGCATAAGCAATGAGCAAAACCTGTAAGAGCAAATCGGTCATCGATGAGCACCTTCCCCCTACATCGTTACTGTCGACTTCATTTGCACTCAACCAATGGTTAACTAAAGTTAGTTGTAATTTGTCACATTGAATAATCTCCGGCCGCATCTCTAGTAATCCAATCCTGTTAGGCAACCCGTAAAGTAGTTTAACTAAATTATCGGGATAATCGGTCTCCGCGAATAAAACTAGAAATTGATGTACTAGGCGTGTATTCGAGGTTGAACTGGTTTTGAAAAGGGATCTGAGTAGCGAAGACGTACGACCAGAGAAAACACATGTATCATTAACCGTTCTAGATGAATTGACTTGACTCGGAGAATCTCTCTTAACAGGCAATTGAACACCTTCGACACAACCAGCCTTGTGATAGGTTCCGCCATTGGGGCAGATATTTTTGTAATTCCCGCGCTTACCGCTAAGCTTCTCGGTCCCGCTTCACTGCTGATCTGGCTGACTGGGGGTTTGATTGCGATTGTGATCGCCCTATGCTTTGCTTTCTGCGCCACCTATCTACCTAAGGTCGGAGGCTCATACGCATACACAAAGGAAGTCGCCGGACCATTCCCAGGGTTCATGGTTGGCTGGGCCCTTCTGTTAGCCGAATGGTTCTCGCTAGCAGTCTTCCCAGTTGCCTTCACACAATATTTTCTTGCATTAGACCCGAACCTAGACGTTCTGTCGCAAACTCTCCTGAAGGCTGTGTTCATAGCAGTTATTATTCTGACGAACATCTACGGCGTAAAAACCGCGGGAAAGTTCAACGACCTTCTAACCATAGTAAAACTTGGACCGCTCTTTCTCCTCATATTCTTCGGAATGCTCTACATGGGGCTGCAACCCAATCTCGCCATCGCCCACTTCCACCCATTCCTGACGGGTAACATATCGAACGCAGGACAAGCCTTCGTGCTCATCTTCTGGGCCTACGCAGGATTTGAGCTCTCCAGCCTACCCGCGAATGAAATTCAGAACCCAAGGAAGACGTTGCCCAAGGCTCTTCTTCTCGGAATGCTAATTGTCTCAGCATTCTATATCGTGACTAATTTTGTTGTGATAGGCGTCGTAGACCATGAAACCCTAGTCTCATCCCCCGCGCCGCTAGCCGTGGCCGCTAGCAACGCGCTACAATTCTCTCCTACCCTAGCAATAATCGGAGGGCTCACCCTTACGATCGGAGCCCTTGTGTCAATTCTCGGAGCAGACGAATCCGGCAGCATAGGAACCTCATGGCTAGCGTTTGCAATGTCAACCGACGGAATGCTTCCTAAACCATTCAGCAGATTGCACAAGTCGTACCACACGCCGTACATCTGCATATTGGTGCTCTGCGGAACAGCTTTCGTAGCAAGCATGACAAACGGGTTATCCGCCTTGATCAATAGCTCAGTCTTTCTGCTCTCTTTTGCATATTTGGCTACTTCCATCTCTGCCTTCAAAATTGAAAGAAGACACGCCAAAGGAGGTAAACCCTCTTTGCCCACTAGAATAGTCCCAGTCATGGGCGCAGTTTTCTCACTATTCCTTATGACTCAAGTTAACACGCAACAGATCCTGACCTCTGCGGTTCTGTTCGCTATCGGGATTCCAATTTACATTTTCTTCTCGCCGAGGAAAGAACAAGAAGAGTTGAAGGAACTATTCCTTTCCAGAGACGCGATTCTTGAGAGAGCATATCATCAGGGGGAAATCTTCTTAGCAAATGCATATCGTCACTTCAAGTTGCAGATCTACAGAGAGAAGAACTTACAGCCGGCTTGGACCGTGGAAGACAAGTAGACAACCGTCACGATCGTTTCGTCAGCTTCTTTTGATTCTAGAGGAAGCGTACGCGCTTCAACCTGGAACCCTGCGTCGTTGACTGAGAACTAGGGATGAAGCAAGTTGAGTAATCGCGGCTTCCTCTAGGAGTTCGACTAAATGTTCAGCTTCAATAAGTCCGGAGCCCACACCGACCACTCCATGACCGTAAAGTATCAGAGTGTTTGCGCGCGCTATCTGCTTGCCTACGTGATGGGCCAGAGCCTTAGAGCCAGGTTCAGCAAATCCTACCGTTCCGACTTTTTTGAGGTAATATTTGGTTTCGACCGTTTGAGGCTTCAGCCTAATCCCCGCTAATGCAAGCGCCATCGTGACTGGGTTGTGAGCGTGCACGACCGCGTTCACATCGTGTCTTGTGCGATATATTGCGGAATGAAAAGGGGTTTCGATGGATGGGTTCCTTACTCCCTTGATCTTGCGACCACTTACCGACACTTTTACCAAGTCACGTGTGAGAACTTGAAATTTGTCGGCTTGGTTTCCTGTTATCCAGAACTCACTCTTTCCTGGCAGTCTCGCGCTGACGTTGCCGCCTCTCGACGAGATTAAACCTCGCTCGTAGAGCCTGCCCGATACCTCGCAAAGTTGTTGCTTTAACTTGCTTTCTGTCATTGCCATTGGCATCACTACACTTCAGATTGACAAATAGGAGCTGGGTATCTTACGATGTATTTGCGGCTTCTGAAGTGTACCCTTTGCGTCCGCTCCAATAGGGGGGCGTCTATTCGGGTGGAAGTTCTCTGAATATCATATTGATATTGAGGCCCTGCTTCTTGAAGTACCATTTTGCAATCGGGTAAGCTAGGGCTCCAGCTATCCAAACACCCAGGATCAAGATCCATGAAGCTGTGTTGATGCCGTAGTATGGTAGGGCAAGGCATTGATATGTGATGTAAAGGAAGAATCCCATCACAATCACGCCAGCAGAGATTAACCATGTAGACGCGCTCTTCAAGTCGGCTTTCTTTTTCCAACCGTATACGATGGCCGTTATGCCGATGAAGGCGAACCAGAGGGAGCCTTCAGCAGTTGTAGAGAAAAGGTATGGGAAGCCTGGGCTAAATGAAGTGATGAGGATTAGGGGAACTGTCACAATGAACACTATGAGAATTGAAATGATTGGCGTATGGAACCTGTCGTTCACGCCCGCGAGCCTGCGAGGAAGGATGCCGTCAAATGACATGGCTAGTATGTATCTGGAATCAGCAAGAATTGTTTGCTGAACTGAGGCCAAGTACCAGAACGCGAAGAAGATATTCATCATCCAAATGAGCGCCGAGTTATTGCTCGAGGCGATGGTCGCGATGGTTAACATGTTAGGAGTTACGCCAGAATTTGAAAGGGCGGACGGCCATGACGTTGGTGCCTGCATCGCGAACTCAAAACCCAAGTAACTATAATACATTTGCAGAAAGATCATCAGGAGAGCTCCGCTCGCAAGAACTGCAAAGACAGTGCCGTACAGTGCAGATTTCTTGATGTTCTTCAATTCCCCGCCGAACGCGGCTGTATTGTTAATGAAAGGTAATGTGAACATTAAGTATGGAAAGAGTAGCGCTACCGCCGCAAGGTCAACTCCTGGACCAGTGTACTGAGAGGCGATGCCGGTGTACGTCGCATTGTTCTGCTGCAACAGGGAAGAAACGCTCGATTGAATTCCGACCGGACCGTTTGTGACAAAAACGAGAGCACACATTAGCATTCCTATGGTGCCGATCGCGGTGAAAACTGCAATGAGCAAGTAGGATTTTGATGGTGAGACGATGTTCAGAACTGTCAACACGATCATTATCAGTATGGAAGCGGCGGCCATGAAGACGGGGCTCGTAAGTGAACTAGCCATCGATCCTAGCGCCATATTGTTCGTAACTACTCCGATCGTTGAGATCGATGGTCCCAATGCCAAGGTGAACATCCAATTCAATGAAATCGCTATGAACGGAAAACCTGTGAACAGGAAACCATAGATGAGAATGGTCGGAACCCATGCGCCAATGCTTCTGCTCATCCATACGTAATCGCCTCCGGTTCGGCCTACGGCCGGGATCATCTTATAGTAAACATAAGCCTCCAACAGAGCTACGATGACGAAGATTCCCGTAGCGACAACAACGTTACCTCCTGCGTTTCCATTGGGCACTCCCGCGAAACCAAGATACGCGTTCGCATCATTCATGAGAAGAAGTCCGGTACCTAGCCCTATCTCGCCGATACTCGCCCAGAGCATTACCCAAGGACTAATCGATCTCACGAGACCAGTTGCTTCTCGCGTGAAAACTGGAGCGGATTTAGCCAAATCATCCACCCGAGTAGTGGGTCGGGTCTAAGATGTATATTAAACCTGCCAATTGGGCGTTCAGGTTAGGGCTTTTAATGATTCCATGCCGACTAGTGTTGCTCTCTTTTCCGCCAGTTGCCTCATTTTCTCGTCATCTGCAAAGGATAAGCCAGGCAGAGTACCGACGATCGCTGAGACCATCCCGAAATCGGTATGATGCTGACGTGCAGACACAGCGATCGTAGTTAGCTCCATTTCAGTCGTTCGACAATTCTCATTGCGGCACATGTCGAGGAAAACATCAGAGCTAAGTTCAGCGTAAAGAGAATCCTTAGTGACGTTTCCACCAGTGCAATAGTTGGTTCGA
>Ga0187778_10002910_pt1 | contig 11591 bp, 11 predicted proteins | sample 1015_Q2_SP5_20_M_FD_132418 | JGI IMG/M metagenome (GOLD analysis project Ga0187778, IMG submission 132418) | Tropical peat soil microbial communities from peatlands in Department of Meta, Colombia - 1015_Q2_SP5_20_MG | ecosystem: Environmental > Terrestrial > Soil > Wetlands > Peat | place...
GACCGATGAGAGTCTGTTGCAGCAGCTTCTTGTTCGCCGCCTTGCTCTCGATCGCCTGCTTGGCCCAGACCCAGCCTGGCTCGCCTGAGGAGAAGGCGGCGGTGGTCTATGGACAAAGCATTCGCTATATCGAAGCCGGCCAGGGTCGAGCGGTCATCCTGCTCCATGGCCTGGGGGCGGTCAAAGAGATGTGGATGGCCAATTTCGCGGCTCTCGCCCTCGGCCATCATGTCTATGCTCTCGACCAGCTTGGCTTTGGTCATTCGGATAAGCCGCTGCTCGAATACAAGATCGCCACTTGGGTGGATTTTCTTTACGGTTTCATGCAGTCGGAGAACATCCGCACGGCAACCCTGGTGGGGAACTCACTGGGAGGGTGGATTGCCCTGGAGTTCACGGCCCAGCACCCGGAACTGGTAGAGAAGTTGGTGCTGGTGGATGCGGCGGGCCTGGCCTGGGGGCCGGGAGGGCCGGTGGTCGATCTCAACCCGTCCTCGATGGCAGGCTGGCGGACTCTGCTCGAATCGCTTTTCTATGACAAGAAGATGGTGAGTGATCAAGTAGTGCTGCGGGTGTTCACCGACCACTTGCGCAATAACGACGGATATACCATCGAGCGCACGCTGGCGGGCTTCGCGCAAGCTCAATTTGAGGACGACAAGCTCAAGTCGATCCACGCACCCACGCTGGTGGTGTGGGGGCGCGAGGATGAACTGCTTCCCGTGGCCCGGGGTGAAAAATTCCGCGATGGAATTCCCGGCGCTAAACTGGTCGTCCTTGAGCAATGCGGACATTTGCCCCAGCTGGAGAAAGCCGACGAGTTCAACCGGGCGGTGCTTGATTTTCTAGCCAAGTGAGCGGTCTCGTCCTTCCCAGGGGCCCCTGGGAATCAATCCTGCGATTGACGCTTCCCTTTCCTCCGTCCACACTGAAAAGCGATGAAGAAGCTTCGGGTCGGCATTCTGTTTGGCGGACGCAGCGGGGAGCATGAGGTGTCGCTCCTATCGGCCGCTTCGGTGTTTAGCGCCATCGACAAGAACAAGTATGAAGTTGTTCCTATCGGCATCACCAAGGAAGGGCACTGGGTCACGGCTTCTGACGCCCAGCGGCTCTTGGCAGGCCAGGGGGTTCCCGCTGCCCCAACGCACCGCCGCGCGGGAGATCCGGAGGCGACCCCCGGGGCCGCCGTCTTGGCCAAAGGAGAGGCCGTCATCGTCCCACCCGAGCCGCAATCCCATGGCGGTCCGCTCAACCCGCTGCAGACCGATGCGGCATCCCATGCCCTCTCTCGCCGGGCTGCCGACCGCGCCATCAACGTCGACATCATCTTTCCCGTTCTGCATGGCACCTTCGGCGAGGATGGAACCATTCAGGGGTTATTGGAGCTGGCCGATATGCCCTATGTCGGCGCTGGGGTATTGGGGTCGGCCGCGGGCATGGACAAGGACATCATGAAGGCGCTGTTCCGCGCCGCCGGTTTGCCGCTAGTGAAACATGTCACGATCTTGCGCGGCGACTGGGCGGCCCAGCCCAAAGAGGTTCGCCGGCGAATCGAACGCCAACTGAAATATCCCGTCTTTGTGAAGCCGGCGAATTTGGGCTCCTCCGTCGGCATTTCGAAGGTGCACGATTCGAGCCAACTCGCTTCCGGTATTGAGGAAGCCGCAAAGTTCGATCGCAAAATCGTGATCGAACAGGGAGTGGGTGGAAAGAAGCAGAAGGCGCGCGAGCTTGAATGCTCCGTGCTGGGGAATGACCACCCCGAGGCTTCCCTGCCGGGGGAGATCGTGCCCAGCAAGGAATTCTACGACTATGAGGCGAAGTACCTCGATGAAGGCTCGGAGCTGGTTATCCCGGCCAGACTCACCCAGCGGGAAAGCAAGACAGTTCAGCAGCTTGCGATTCGTGCCTTCCAGGCCGTGGACTGCTCCGGCCTGGCGCGCGTCGACTTTCTGATGGAGCCCAAGACGCGCAGGATTTACGTGAATGAAATCAACACCATGCCGGGCTTCACGGCGATCAGCATGTATCCCAAGCTATGGGCCGCCTCTGGATTGTCCTATTCGCAACTGATCGAGCGGTTGATCGAGCTCGGGATGGAGCGCCACCAAGAGAAGAAGAAGAACCAGTACAGCCTTTAAGCCTCGGTGATGAACTCAAGCCGATAGAGGCCGTAACCGCCTTAGTGGCGATCGAGCTAAAGCCGGAGGCGTCGAGCGCGGCTCAACCCGCGGCAGCCTAAGGCAGCCATTGCTGAACAGCCTGAGCTAGCCAAGGCCGATATATAATCGCCCCCGATGAAAGCCAGTTCCGCCATCGTTCGGCAGTTGTTCCTGTTTCTCGCTTCTTCGGCAGCATCGTTTACGCAAACTCCTGGCCAGCAGCAAGCACCCGAGTTCATTCGACAGGGTCAGCAGTTGATCCGCGAGGGAAAGCCGCAACAGGCGCTCGAGCGATATCAAGAGGTGCTACGGACATCGCCGGATTCGGTTCCCGCCAACATCGCGGCCGGAAGCGTGCTCGACCTGATGTTACAAGGTGAGGAGGCGCGGAAATATTTCGCGAAGGCCGTCGCGGTGGCAGACACCCCGGAGCACAGAGCCGCAGCGCGGAGAGCGATGGCGATGTCGTATGCCTTCGAAGCAAATTGCAGCCAAGCGGCCGCCTATGAGCAACAGGTCTTCGACTTCTACGGCACCGTGAACAACTTCTTTCAGCAAGGAGAGATTGCCGACGAGGCGGCTCGCGTTTGCCTCGATTCCGGAGACTTCGATGCCGCCGCGAAATGGTACAAACTTGGGCACGAAACTGGCTTGAAGGAACCGGACATCAAGCCCGACCGCCAAGACCTGTGGAACTTCCGCTGGGAGCATGCCCAAGCCCGTATCGCGGCCCGGCGAAGCGACCCCGTCGAAGCCCAGAAGCACATGGCTGCGGCCAAGGCCATCCTCGACAAGGGCACTAACCCCGAGCAGGCACGGTTCTTTCCCTATCTGCAAGCCTACGTCGCCTTCTATGCGGGAGACTACAAAACGGCTCTCGAGCAACTGCACCAGTCGGACCAGAACGACGCCCTCATCCAGTGCATGCTCGGTGAAACCTATGAAAAATTAGGCGATCAGGAGAAGGCGCTCGAGTACTATCGCAAAGCGTCCACCGCCAGTTCGCACAATCCCCCTGCCGCCTACGCCGTCCCGTTTGCCAAGAAGAAACTGGCGTAGCCGGCCCTGATAATCAGCGACCCGCTCGCTGTTTTCCCGGCCGGGCTCGATTGCAAATCTGCTTGACGCAGCTTCGCTTGCCTGTGTAGGATGGCGGGGTAACGGTCGCTCCTCCGGAGCAGACCGGGATTTCATGTAGAGTGGCTGAGGGACGAGCCCTGTGACGCCACGGCAACCGGATCAGAGCCAATTCTGACCGTCAGGTGCCAACTCTCTCCTGGAAACAGGGAACATGAGATTCGGATGCGATCAGTTTTTGCCTCCGCAGCCTCTTTTCCTATTCCCGGAAAAAGAGGCCTTCGCATTTTAGGACTCTTTTCCCTGGCTCGTCCTTAGCTACTCGGAAAGCGAGTGGCAGGATGGCGCACTACGAATTGCGTTGCCGGGAATGTGACAAGAGCTGGGGGAATCAAGCCCGCTCGATCTGCGAAGACTGTTTCTCTCCCCTGGAAGTTTTCTACGATTACGACGCGGTGCGCCACCAATTGACCCGGGAGCTGATCAGGAGCCGCGCGCCCAATCTGTGGCGATACGCGGAGTTGCTGCCCCTGCCCCAAGACTTTCAACCGAGCCTTCCCGCCGGCTTCACGCCGCTGCTGCCGGCACCCCGTTTGGCCGACGCCTGCGGCGCGAAGCGGCTGTTCCTCAAGAATGACGCGGTGTGCTTGCCAACCCTCAGCTTCAAGGACCGGGTGGTGGCCGTGGCCTTGGCTCAGGCCCGCAGCTTTGGCTTTGATACCGTGGCCTGTTCCTCTACCGGCAATTTAGCCAATGCGGTCGCCGCGCAGGCGGTGCGCAACGGATTGAAATCCTGGATCTTCATTCCGGCGGATCTGGAGCCGGCGAAGATTCTGGGCACGCAGGTCTTCGGCACAACCCTGGTGCGCATCGCCGGCAACTATGACCAGGTAAACCGGTTGTGCTCGCAGATCGCGGACGAGCATCACTGGGGATTCGTGAATGTCAACCTCCGACCGTACTATGCGGAAGGGTCGAAGACGGTTGGCTTCGAGATTGCCGAGCAACTGGGCTGGCGTCTGCCGGACAACGTCGTGGTGCCGATGGCCGGCGGATCGCTCATCACCAAGATCAAGAAGGCCTTCGCGGAACTGATCGATCTCGGCCTGGTCGAGCCCAAGCCGGTGAAGATCTTCGGCGCCCAAGCGACGGGTTGTTCTCCCATCTCGACCGCCGTCAAGGCAGGAAATGCGGAAATTGAACCACAGAAGCCCTCTACCCTAGCGCGTTCCTTGGCCATCGGAAATCCGGCTGACGGCCCCTATGCGATCAAGACGATTCGCACGAGCGGCGGGTGGGCCGAGGATGTTTCCGACGGCGAAATCCTCGACTCGATCCGGCTCCTGGCCGAAACCGAAGGTGTTTTTGCCGAAACCGCAGGCGGCGTGACCGTCGGCTGTGCCCGCAAGCTGTACGGGCAAGGGCGGATTCGCGCGGAGGAGACAACCGTTCTGTGCATCACCGGCAACGGCTTGAAAACCACGGACGCGCTGTCGGGGCAATTCGAAGCCGCCGAAGCGATTCGTCCCAAATTAGCGGAATTCGAAGCGTTCCTCGAACGAGTCAGCGAGATCTCTGCCCCGATCCAGGAAATTGTGGAGGCGTGATATGGCCATCACCGTCGAGATTCCCACTGCCCTGCGCCGCCATACCGGCGGCACCGCCAGGGTGACTTGCTCGCCGACGAATCTGGGAGAGCTGTTTGCCGTGCTCGATCAGCAGTTTCCCGAGCTCAAACCGCATCTGCGGGACGAGGCCGGGCAGATTCGCCGCTTCCTGAATATTTACGTCAACGAAGAAGATATCCGCTTCCTCGGGGGAAATGGCTACACCTTCCAGGACGGCGATGAGGTTCTCCTCGTGCCCTCCGTCGCGGGCGGTACCCCCTAGAGCAGGGCCCTCCAAAGTCCCCTTGTCGGGAACCCCTGCGGCCGGTATAATCTAACTAACTGGTTAATTAATATGGCAACGAGAGCGGTTCCATCGCGCTTGGGTTCCCGCGGCCGGCCGGAGCAGAGCCGAGCTGCCATCCTGCAGGCGGCGATCCAGGAGTTTGCCCGGAGAGGAATGGCCGGGGCCCGGATTGATGCCATCGCCGAGACCGCCAAAGTCAACAAGGCCCTGCTCTATTACTACTTCGAGGACAAAGAGACGCTTTATGGCGCCTCCTTGGATCATGCCTTCGGGCAAATGCGAGCCCACCTGCTCGAGGTCCTCGATCGTGACCTCGCTCCCGGTGAAAAGATTTTGACCTATGTGGGCGCGTACTTTGATTACATCGCCAGTCACAAGTTCAACCGCGACCTGATCCAGATGGAAATGATGCGTTCTGGACAGGGTTCGCCCCATTTGAAACGAATCGCGAAACAGTACTTCCTGCCCTTGTACCGAAAGCTGGGCACGGTGATTCGTCAGGGAATTGCTGCGGGAGAATTTCGTCCCATGCACCCGCTGCAGTTCATTCCCTCGATGGTTGCCTTGGTGGTGTTCTACTTCATCAGTGCTCCGGTGCTCAAGAGTGTGATCGGGTCCGATCCCTTGTCGGCGGAACGCATCGCGGAGCGCCGGGCCGCGGTGCTGGATTTCATTTCAGCGGCGTTGTTTCTGCCCCATCAGAAACCGGAAAGAGTGCTGCCATGAGCCGCAAGGACGAATTCTTCGAGATCTTGAGGGTGCTCGTTTCCCAGTCGGCGGCCGAACCCTCCCTCCGCGAATCCTGCGCCGAGGATGCGGTAAGCCCTGATGCCCCGGCGAAGCGGGCCGAGGAGAAGAAGGGCAGGAGAGTGCGTTCATGAGTGTACGGAACCGTTTTCTGTTGATCGTGCTGATCATCTTCGGGATCGCGCTCACCTATTACTTTGTTTCGACGCCCAGTCATCGCGATATCGTGCTCATCGGAACCGTAGATTCCAACCAGATCATTGTGAGTCCCCAGATTCAGGGTCGCATACAAAGGTTGCTGGTAGAGGAGGGAACCCCGGTGAAGCAAGGCGACCTGATCGCCGTGCTCGATCCCTCCGAACTCGAAGCCGAAGAACGAGCTGCGGCGGCCACCATCGACAGCCTGAAGTACAGGGTCGCGGAAACCCAGGCAACCCTGGAGGCCACCGAAGGATCTACGACCAGCAGCGTAGCCAACGCACAAGCCCGGTTGGCTTCGGTCCGAGCACAACTGTCCCAGGCCGAAGCCACCCTGGAACGTACTCAGAGTGACAGCCGGCGAACCATCGAGCTGGCCAAACAAGGGGTGGCCTCCGATCAGGATCGGGTCCAGGCCGAGACCAACTTGGCGGCGCAGCAAGCGGTCGTCGAATCGCTCGGGCAACAGGTGAGCGCCGCGCAGGCGGATCTCAATACGGCGGTCGCCAATACCCATACGGCCCATGCCGCCGAGCGTACGGTCGCCTCTACCCGGGCTCAGCTCGCGAATGCGGTAGAAATGCTGAGGCAGGCCGAAGTACGGCTGGGCTACACCAAAATCTATGCTCCCATCACCGGAACCGTCTCCGTGCGGGCCGCACGCGAGGGGGAAGTGTTGAATCCCGGCCAGCCCATTGTCACGCTGGTCGAGCTGAGCGACACCTGGGTTCGTGCCGCCATTCCGGAAACCAATGCCGACCACATCGGCCTGGGAGATGTCTTGCCCATTCGCCTGCCCGGCGGCACCATGACCTCGGGAAAAGTCTTCTTCAAGGCCGCGGAGGCCGATTTCGCCACCCAGCGCGACGTCAACCGCCGCAAGCGCGATATTCGAACCATTGTGCTCAAGGTGCGGCTGGACAACCCCCGGGGCGCCTATGTTCCCGGTATGACCGCGGAAGTCCTGATCTTGCCTGAGCAACTCAAGGGTACGGCACAAGCCAAGACCGCGGCGGAGAAGCAACCGTGATCGCCCTCGACGGCAATCCCGGCGGCGCGTCGCGCAATGGGCAGGACGGCGTTCGATCCTCCCATCCCAACGCGATCGAGGTGGAACACATCGTCAAGAAATATGGTGATTTCACCGCCGTCAACGACATTTCCTTTCAGGTCAAAGACGAAGAAATCTTTGGCCTGCTCGGCCCGAACGGGGCCGGCAAGTCCACCCTCATCCGCATGATGACCACCCTGATCCCCATCACCGCGGGGTGGGCTCGCGTGGCCGGTCACGACGTGACCATGGAACCGAATGCGGCGCGGCGCGCCATCGGGGTGATTCCCCAGGCACTTACCAGCGACCTGGATCTTACGGTGGAAGAGAACATGGACATCTATGCCAAGCTCTATGATGTTCCGGCCAAGAAGCGCAAGGCCTCCATCGAGGAACTGCTGGCGCTGGTGGACCTCACGAAGTGGCGCACCGCCCAGACCAAGACCTTATCGGGCGGCATGCGGCGGCGCCTGGAAATTGCGCGCGGCTTGGTGCATAACCCGCAGATTTTCTTCCTGGACGAGCCCACCACGGGACTCGATCCGGTTTCCCGGGTCGGGGTTTGGGAGATGCTAACCAACATCAAGGCCCATCGCCAGCTTACGATCCTGATCACCACCCATTACATGGACGAAGCCGACCGCCTCTGTGACCGCATCGCCATCGTAGACCATGGCAAGCTCGTCGCTCTTGACACTCCTCAGGCCCTGAAGGCGAGCGTGCCGGGATCGAACGTGATCGAAGTGCAGTTCACCGCTATGCCGCCGGATTGGGAAGAGCATTTACGAGGGTTGAAGGGTGTGACCTCGGTGCAGACGGAAGCCCCGGGAGCCTACCGGATCTTGACCGGAAACGGTTCGCAGACGACCACGGAGCTGGTAGAAGCCACGGTTGCAGCGGGAGTCGCCGTCAAGTCTCTTTCCGTACAAAACACCACGCTCGATGACGTGTTCGTCCACTACACGGGGCGGCAACTCCGTGACGAACTGCAAAAGGCCTATGCCTTCGTCATGCCGCAAAGCCCGGGGCTGCGCCCATGAATCGCATGCTGGCCATTATCGAACGCGAAATGCGGAAGTTTTTCCGCTCCCCCGCCTTGATGATGGCATCGATGATTTTTCCTCTGGTGCAGCTCATTGTGCTCGGGAACGCCTTTGGCGGCAAGATCCGCGATGCCCGGCTGGGAGTGGTCGACCAGGACGGGGGCACACAGGCCCTGAAGATCCGCCAAGCCTTTGACTCCGTGCGCTCCAACATGCGCACCTTCGAGCCGGTCTACTATCGCGATCCGACAACGGCGATGAACGACGTGCGCAATGGCAAGATTCAGGGAGCAGTCATCATTCCTCCGCAATATTCCCGGCGCGTCTACGAACAGGATCAGCCGCGCATCGCCCTCGTAGTCGACAATAGTGATAACTTCATGAGCTCAACCTTGCAGGACGAACTGACGGGTATCACCAACGCCCTCAATCAACCCACGGTTTCTCCTCGCATTCTCGAACAAACCGTCCTTGAGACGGTTGAGTTGTACCCCTATATCGAATACATGAAGTACCTTCTTCCCGGCTCGATCACGCTGGCGATGTTTGTGTCGGTGATGATCGGCGGCGGCATGCTTTACATCGATGACAAAGCGCGAGGCATCCACGAGGGTTATCTGGTCACGCCCATCACCAAGACGGAACTGGTGTTTGGTCTCAATGGGGCAGGCGCGATCAAGGCGGTTCTCACGGGCATCGTCATCACCGTGATCGGTTCCCTGCTGGCAGGCGTGAGCACGGTTTTTCATCCCGCCGCCATGGTGGGCTTGATCCTCATGATTGTCCTGACCTCGCTTGCCTTTAACACGTTCATGTTCCTGCTGATGGTTCGCATCGAAGACCCGCTCGTGCCGCGCGCCATCTTCGGAATCCTCAACACGCTACTGTTTTTCCCCAGTGGTTCCATCTATCCCGTGCAGGCGTTTCCCGCGTGGCTGCGAGCCATTGCCAAAGCTGACCCCTTTACCTATGCAGTGCATGGCTTTAAGTCCCTGCTTCTGAAAGAGGCCAGTTTGAGCGCCATTGTTCCCGACATGATCTACCTCACGATTTTCGCGTTCATCACCTTGGGTATCGCCATCCCGCTCTTCAAGCGGACCTTGTAAGGGCAATCGAGAACAGAAGAGGTAAGAAAATCGCCTCCCCACCCTTCACGCCATCCTCTCTATGGTGAATGGCACGGGGCATCCGTTATGCTTAGGCCATGGCCTTGATGGATGCCGAGCCGTACGATCCGACGAGGGAGCGGAGGCGACGAAAGTTGATCCTCACCATCGTCTGTGTCCTGCTGCTTGGGTCGTGGGTTGCGTACCACCTGCGGAATCATTCCGAGCGGATCACGGCACGCAAGTTTTTCGCGGCGCTCGAGAAGCAGGATTATGAGACCGCTTACGCAGTTTGGCTGCACGATCCGGAGTGGAAGCAACACCTCGCGAAATACACCACCTATGCATTCAACGATTTTTATCGCGACTGGGGGCCGGGCGGTGAATGGGGGCTGATTAAGTCCTATCACGTCGACTGCTCGTTAACCCCGGGAGGTGGCAGCGGGGTCATCGTACAGGTGACGATCAACCAGCGCGCCGAGCACGCCTACGTCTGGGTGCAGAAATCTGATCACACCCTCTCGTTCTCGCCTCAGGAGATCGAGTGCGGCAATTGGTGGACCTGGATTACGGAGTAAGCGGCGGGCTCTTAGGCTCTCACCGCCAAATGCTCCAAGGTCTTCTGCAGGGAAGCTTCATTTTCCACGTTCAATCCGGTCATCGAGCGGTCAATCTGCCGCAGAAGGCCGCAAAGCACCTTCCCCGGACCGATTTCGACGAAGATGTCGACGCCCTGAGCCATCAGCATGCGCATCGATGGCTCCCACCGCACTGGCCTGGTGACCTGGCGGATGAGCGCGTCGCGAGCGCCATTGGCATCCTCGACCAGAGCGGCATCGACATTCGACGCCACCGCAATCCCGGGGCGCTGAAACGCGAGCTCTTGAAGATCCGGCGCCAGGCGATCCTGGGCTGGTTTCATCAGGGAACAATGAAAGGGTGCGCTGACCGGAAGCACTTTGGCGCGTTTGGCTCCGCGCGCATCCGCCAATTTGGCGCCACGTTCGACCGCCGCGGTGTGGCCGGAAATTACAACCTGTTCCCTGGAGTTGATGTTGGCAGGCTCGCAGACCTCGCCCTGGGCGGCATCGTGGCACACCTCGATTACCGCATCCAGGCCCATGCCAAGAATCGCTGCCATCGCGCCCACACCGACCGGAACCGCCTCCTGCATGTACTTTCCCCGCAGTCGGACGGTGCGCACTGCGTCCACGAAACTCAGCGTGCCGGCGGCCACGTGCGCCGAATACTCACCCAGGCTGTGGCCTGCGACAAACGAGGCTTTAAGCCCTTTCTCGGAGAGAACACGCCATGCGGCTACGGAAGTCGTCAAGATGGCGGGTTGCGTGACCTCGGTGAGCCGAAGCTGCTCCTCGGGCCCCTCGAAGCAGGCCTGAGAAAGCTTATAGCCGAGCGCCTCGTCGGCTTCGGCGAAGGTTTGCCAGGCAATCGGGTATTTCTCGGCCAATTCTTTGCCCATGCCGACGCTTTGCGAGCCTTGGCCGGGAAACAAAAACGCAATCGACGACGATTTTGCCATAGAGGAAATGATTTCCAGGACAGACCGCCACGGCTACCGCGGAAGGGCGGGCGCAGCAGCTAGGCCCGCCAGCTCCTTCTCAATTTTTTCGTTGATTCCACTCGCGGCGAACTCGGCGGCCACACGAATCGCATTCTTGATGGCATTGGCATTCGACGACCCGTGGGTAATGAAGCACACGCCCTTCACGCCCAACAGCGCCGCACCTCCATACTCGGTGTGGTCCAGGCGTTTCTTGAAATCGGCGAACGCACTGCGCGAGAGCAAATAACCTACTTGCCGCGTGATCGTAGCCTTCAGCGATTCCTTGAGAGTATGGTGCACCAGATTGGCCAGGCCTTCGGAGATCTTCAAAGCGACGTTGCCGACAAACCCGTCCGCCACGATGACGTCCACATGGCCGTTATACAGATCGCGTCCCTCCACGTTTCCCACAAAATTGAGGGGCAGTTGCTTCAGCAATAGGAACGATTCCTTGGTCAAATCGTTGCCTTTGGTTTCTTCCTCGCCGATCGAAAGCAATCCCACCCGTGGGCCGCGGGTGCCGAACATGGTGCGAAAGTAGATCTCCCCCATGACCGCGAATTGCTCCAGGTTGTGGGGCTTGCAATCGACGTTGGCCCCAACATCGAGCAGGATCGCAGCCGTGCCCATGGCGGTGGGAAAAACCGCGGCCAAGGCGGGACGGTCCACTCCCGGAATCGCCCCTAACACCATCTTCGCCGTCGCCATCGCCGCACCGGTGTTACCGGC
>Ga0187778_10002911_pt1 | contig 11589 bp, 6 predicted proteins | sample 1015_Q2_SP5_20_M_FD_132418 | JGI IMG/M metagenome (GOLD analysis project Ga0187778, IMG submission 132418) | Tropical peat soil microbial communities from peatlands in Department of Meta, Colombia - 1015_Q2_SP5_20_MG | ecosystem: Environmental > Terrestrial > Soil > Wetlands > Peat | place...
AGTGGCTCGTGGGAATCTGCCCCCACACCTCCGGGGAGGAGCGTGGGGGCCCCGGGTAACGTTCAGGCGAGGAGTCTCAATCCCGCCCAACCATCTGATCAGAGATACGCAGCCGGGCCCTCAAAAGTTCCCCGCTGGCGTAGTCACTTAGACCCCGACAGAGCGAAAAAGGTTAGCTGAACAGCCGAGTTCGCGGATTTATTACTGTCCGGTTGCCGTTTTCGGCCGCTCGTACGCCTTCTGGAGGTATTTGCGGGCTTCTTCGAGTGCGCCGAAAGTGTTGTCGTTGGTCTGCACGGCCTGATGGTATTCGTTGACTGCACGCTCGCGCTGGCCGGTAATGTCAAAAATCTTGCCCAGCTGCAGGTGGCTCCAGACTTCGGTCCAGCGCGGTTCGCCGTCTCCGTTCAGCGACTCCCGGTACGCGTTGGCCGAAGACTGATAATTCCGCTGATAAAAGAAAACCTCGGCAACGCGGTAATGGGCGAGCGAGCTGTTCTTGTTGAGATCGAGCGCCTTGTTGAACTCGGTGAGCGCGCCCGAGAGATCTCCCTGCTGCTGCAGAGCCTGCCCTCTCAGGATCGAAGCCCGCAGCTTCACGTCGCTGGAATTGGTCAGGACGTGGTGGTCGGGATCGACCGAAATGCGCCGCGGCCGGCCAAACGTCTCGATCGTAAACGCGGACGTCGTCCCCACCACTTCGATGCGTTTGTTTTCCGTTTTTCCGTCGGTGTCAATGCGGATATCGACGGGCATGCGGAACAGATCGAGATCCTGTGAAATCTCGCCCGTGACGCGGAATCCGGGCGTTTTCTCCTCTTTCGGATTCTGTGCCGCGGCGCCGCCCAGACGGTAGGTCGTGTACTTCACCTTGAATTCCGGAGCGCCCGTCGAATCCAGCCATTGCGAGAAAAACCAGGTCAGCTGGTCGCCGTAATTTTTCTCGGCGATCGCCTTGAAGTCGTCCATGCTCGCCGGCTTGCCGGCGAACTTCTCCGCGAACTCGCGCATGGTCTTGTTGTACTTGTCCTCGCCCAGCACCCAGCGCAGCATGTGCAGGATCATTGCCCCTTTGTCGGTGGCCAGCGACTGGAACTCCGTGGAAAAAATGTCCAGTTTGCTGGCGCTCGAAAGCGGCACGGTGTCATAAGCCAGAGCGCCGACCGACATGTCTTTCACCGCTTCTTCCAGGCCCGCAGTCCCGGCGGCGTTTTCCACGTACATCGCCTCCGCGTAGCGCGAAAAGCCGTCGCTGAGCCACCAATCGTCCTTGGTTGCGGGACTCACCGAAACCCCCCACCACTGGTGGGCGATGGCGTCGGCCAGCAGGCGGTAGTTTGTTTTCTCCGTGATCGAGGGTCCGGCCAGTCCCGCGATCTCCGGCGCCCAGGCATACGGGACCGTGTCTTCGGGCAATTCCACGACATTCAGCTTTTGCGAAGGCGGCAGGCCGTAGAGCGTAATGAAGTACGTAAATTCCTGCACGGCAGTCGTCGTGTACTCCGCCGCAAGGCTCTGGTGCGTGGGCTTGAAATAGGCATGCAGGTCCATGCCGGCTTCGTCGCTTTTATATTCCTGAAAAATGCCGGCAAGGATGGTGCCGGGGAAGCTGGGTTTCGTCGAAGTAAAAGTAAATGTCTTGGTAGGGAGAACGCTGGCGTTCGGTTTATTCGCCGCCGCATGCTCGGCGACCGTAACGCTGCCGCTGCCGATGACGATCATGTGCGCCGGCACCGTGACGCTGATCGTCGAAGTGAACCGGTTCAGGCCGAAGCCGCTCACTGGAAACCAACGCCCGGAATAGAGCAGATAGCTCGTGTCGTCGCCGATATAGGCAAGCTTCAGACCGGGCACCGGGCTGTTGTCGGCGTTCTCGAGATCGCCTTCGTAGTCGAACGTCAGCGTCGTCGAAGCATCCTTCGCGAGCCCGGCCGGCAAGGGCACTCGCACGGTGGAGTCCTGCGTGACGCGCTCGGCGGAAAGAGGCTGACCCTTCTCATCGACGACCTTGGTGACCCGCAAGTCGTTATGCAGTTCAAAGACGGCGACGCTCAGATCCTGCAAAGCGGTGAATTTGACTTTGGCGTGGGCCGTCATCGTATGCAGATGGGGCGCAAGTTCCACCTGAATCTGGTAGTCGTCCACGCGCAGGCGTGTTTTCTCGGCGCCCCACGAGGGGAGCGCAAGCCCGATCAACAATAAGAAAGTCAGGGAAATCTTCGGGACGCGCGCCGCGCGCCGCAGGTCAGTGGTCATTCAGGAAAATCTCCAGGAAATGATAACCCATTTCCTATGATGAAGATTCTGACGCAAAAGATGCTGTCAGCACAAGGCTGTGCGGCCAGATTGTCAGGATTTTGTCATTGCGAGGGTGGCGGAAGCCTGAGGATGATCTCCGCCGCACGGTCGGCGGGATGCGCCATCGCTCCTGTGGCCGAAGCATGGCCGCGCAGGCGCGCCTTCACCCGCGCCAGCCCCTCCAGCATGCGGTCCCGCGCGGCGCCATCGGGCAGAATTTCTTTCAGCCGCGCCACCACGTTCGCAGCTGTGAACTCGTGCTGCACCAGTTCGGGAACCACTTCCTCTTCCGCGATCAGATTCACCATGGCGAACCGCGGAACCTTAACCCGCGGTTTGCCCAGCATGTACGTCAGCGGCGAAACGCGGTAGACCATCACGAAGGGAGTGTTCATCATGGCGGCTTCGACTGTAGCCGTCCCGCTGGCGATGATTCCCGCGCGCGCATGCCAGAGTGCCGGCAGGGCCCCAGGCACGAGCTTGATTCGATCCGGCCCGAGCCCGCGCAGTTTCATGAGGCCGATCAACAAGTCGCGATCCAGCGTCGGCGCAACGGGAAGAAGAAACTCGCAGTCTGAGCCGAGCAGCCCCGCCGATTCAAAAATCGCCGGCAGGTTCATGCGGACTTCCTTGACGCGGCTGCCGGGCATGAGCGTGATCCACGGCTTCGTGGGATCGAGCCCGAATTGCATAGCGTAATCGGCGCGTTCGATTGCGGGGTGGGGCAATTCAGCCAGGGGGTGTCCAACGAACGTCGCATCGACTCCGCGATCACGATAGAACTGCTCCTCGAAGGGGAAGATCACGAGCGCCTTGTCGATGTACTCCCGCAGCAGCCGCACGCGCCCCTGGCGCCACGCCCAGAACTGCGGCGCAACGTAATACACCGTGGGGATCCCGCGTTTCTTCATCTGGCGCGCCACCCGCCAGTTGAATGCCGGCGAATCGATCACAATCGCCAGATCGGGACGCCGCCGGTCGGCTTCCCGGATCAGATGTGAATAGCAGCGCAGGATTTTTGGCAGGTGGCTGAGAATCTCAGTGATGCCGACGACGGCCAGGTCTTTGGTGTCAACCACGGTGTCGCAGCCGGCGGCGCGCATGCGCTCCCCACCCACGCCAAAGAAAGTGAGATCGTTCTGAGCCCTTCGCAGCGCCTCAATCAACTGGGCGCCGTACATTTCCCCCGAAGCTTCACCGGCTGAGATTAGAACCCTCACGAAGAGGTCCCTCGCTGCGCTCGGGATTTCGGCGGCGGGCTCCCGCTGCGCTCACGCCCGCTAGGCGCCTCAACTTCACCGGCAGAGATTAGGATTCGCAAGCAGAGATTGTAGCGCCGCCTCGTTCGACGGCGTTATCCCGAGCGCAGCGTCCTTCCGCAGAGCGAGGGATCTCCCATACATAGGACCGTGGCAAGGGAGATCCTTCGGCCCGCTGGTGAAAGCGCGGGCCTTCGGGATGACGTCCTCTAGTGGATTTTCAAGCTCGCGCGACCGCAGACTCACTTGATCTCCACTTCGTCCACATCGAACTGGAACTTCCCTGGTTGTCCCGAATGCACGAAAGCGAGCCCGGAAAGATCGCTGCCGTCGGTCTGAAACGTGCCGAACGGAAACGTGTATTGTTTCCACTCCGGACCTGCCACAAACGGGGTCATGGCCGGCATCCCGTTCGCTCCGTTTCGCGCCTGCGTAAGCACGACCAGCATGTAGGTCTTGCCGTCGCCTTTGGCCCAGAAACTGATCGCCTTCTTGCTGGAAAGATTCACCGGCTCCATGGGCCCCGAGCCGGGCGAGAAACTCGCTCCTGCCCACGCGAACTGAGCTCCAGCCACGATCTCTCCCGTGACCTCAAGCGCTCCCTTTGAGCCGTTGGCGCCCGGTTCGACGACCTGCATCGCCGCCGTAGACTTGCCGCCGGCGATCGCGTCGGTGCTGACGATCCATTCTCCGTAGTTCGCCGCCACTTTGCCGTCGTCGAACGTGCTGACCACGCCGGACTCCGATCCCGGCGGCGGAGGCGGCGTGGCCGGTTTGCCAGTTTCGCCGTGCGGCCCAACCACTGTGAGTGCGACCGAAGCGGTCTGATCAGAGCTGGGACCGACCATCAGGTCAAACACGCCGGGCTCGACCACACGATGCATGTCAACATTCAGCATCGCCAGGGTATCGGGCGTGACCTTAAACTCGACCGTCTTTTTCTCGCCCGGCTTGAGCGTCACCCGCTGGAATCCCCGCAGACGCATGACCGGCTGCGTAATGGAAGCGACGCGCTGATGGATGTAGAACTCTGCGACTTCGTCTCCCTCGCGTGAGCCGGTGTTGGTGACGTCAACCGTGACCTTGGCGCTGCCGCCGTCCGTGATCTGCTGTGGCTCAACTCGAAGGTTCTCGAAGCTGAAAGTGGTGTAGCTGAGTCCGTAGCCGAACGCGAATAGCGGCTTCCGCGTGCTGAAAGCGTAAGTGCGGTTCGCCGACGGCTTGTGATTGTAGAAGTCGGGCAAGTCGCCGACCGAATGCGGAAACGTGATGGGCAGCTTCCCGCCCGGGTTCGCATCGCCAAACAAAACATTCGCTGCTGCCGTCCCGCCTTCCTGACCGAGATACCAGCCCTCGAGAATGGCAGGAACGTGCTCGGTAATGTAATTGATGGAAAGCGGCCGCCCGTTGATAAGCAGCACCACGGTCGGAGTTCCGGTTTCGACCACCGCCTTGACCAGATCGTTCTGCGCCCCCAGCAGATCGAGAGAGTCGCGATCGCCGAGATGGTTTTCGGCCCACGCTTCGCGGTTGGTGGATTCGTTTTCGCCAACTACAAGAATGGCGATGTCCGCCTTGCGCGCAACTTCTGCCGCAGCTTTCACGCCCTCCTGCTGCGTCGCGGCGTCAATCAGTTTCACATCATTGGCGAACCATCCGTGCCAGTCGGCGGGGGCGGTGGTGATTTTGCAGCCTTCGGAGTAGACCACGTTCGCCTTCGTCCCCACACGGTCGCGAATCCCCTGCAGAATGCTCACGCTGTGTGCCGGTTCGCGGCTGTATCCGCCCAGATGAATGCCGTCGGCGTTCGGGCCGATCACAGCGATAGTCTTGAGCTTCGACAGGTCGAGCGGCAGCAGATTCTTGTCATTCTTGAGCAGCACGACCGCCTTCTGCGCCGTTTTCAGGGCCAGTGCGCGATGCTCGGCACTGTTCGTGGTTTTCTCCGCGTAATCCGGGTCAACATAAGGATTATCGAAGAGCCCCAGCCGAAACTTGGTGGCCAGCATGCGCGCAACCGCCCGGTTCAGATCAGCTTCCGGAACGATTCCTGCTTTCACCTGCCACAGCAGCGTGCGGTAGACGGAGCCATCCGACAAGTCGTAGTCAACGCCGGCCGACAGAGCCAGCCGTGCCGCCTCAGCATTGTTAGCCGCGACATGGTGAGTCTCGGTCAGCATCTGCAGGCCGTCGCCGTCAGAGGTCACGTAGCCGTTGAATCCCCATTCCTGCCGCAGAACCTTGTCGAGCAGCCAGTGATTGATGTGCGACGGGATTCCGTCAATCTCGTTGTAAGAGGCCATCACGCTGCCCGCTCGTCCTTCCTCGACCGCGGCCTGAAACGGCACCAGAAAGTTCTCGCGGATGATGCGCTCGGAGTAGTTCGCCGGCGCAGTGTTGGTGCCGCCTTCCGGCTGGCCATGAACCGCGAAGTGCTTGGCCGTGGCCACGACGTGGTGATGGTTAATCAGGAAAGAATCGCCCTGCAGACCTGTAACCGCGGCCACGCCCATCCGCGCGGCGAGGAATGGATCTTCACCGTAGGTTTCTTCCGTGCGTCCCCAGCGCGGATCACGCGCAATGTCGAGAACCGGGGTGAACACCTGCCCCACGCCGGCGGATCCGGCTTCGTCGCCAGCGGCAGTGAAGACCTGATGAACCAGTTCCGGATCCCAGGTGCTGGCCAGGCTGAGCGCCTGCGGAAAGCTGGTGCTCGAATACTCCATGAAGCCGTGCAGCGCCTCTCCCATAAACAGCGCCGGAATGCCCAGCCGCGTTTTCTCCTTGATGTAGCGCTGGATGCCGTTGCGCAGGATGGCGGCCTTGCGGGCTGGGAACGCGAGATCGGGGTCCCACCAGCGATTCAGCACCGCGCGCGCCGACTCGGTGGTGAAGGTGCCGGTCGGATCGATGATTTCAGTTTCGGCTCTCGATCCCGCCGCGATCTGCTGGACTTTTTCCTCCAGCGTCATGCGCCCGAGCAAATCGGCCACGCGGTCTTCGATGGCGAGATTCGGATTGCGGTACGGGAGAGTCGATTCGGATGTTGCAGCGGGTGCTGTCGCAGGTTTCCCTTTATCCTTGCTCTGGGCAGAAATCGTGCACGCCAGAGTGAGAGCAAAAGCCAGACATAACACGGAGCGGGATAGAGCGCGGTTTGCAATTTTCATATGAATGCTCGGACAAGCAGCCTCCTTGACGGGATAAATGCTACTCCCGGATACGGCGCGACGGGAGAGTAAGTTCATCGGCGGCATGCCTTTTCTGCGTGGCGGTGTCTCTTGAACCCCTTTTCGATGGCGTCATCCCGAGCGAAGCCGTTCTTCCGCGGAGCGAGGGATCTCGCGCGTAGCGCATCGACAGTCCGCGCCAGATCCCTCGACCCGCCGGTGAAATCGCGGGTCTTCGGGATGACGCCGGCCCCGAACACGACACCCGAGTTCCCCTGAATCTCGGATGCTATAGTACCTTTGTTACGGGCGCATTTCCGGATTCCCTGGAAGATCGACCGCCCTTTCGCAAATAATCAAGCCTGTGACTCAGCCCGCACCCGCGACCGACGCCTGCCCGGTCTGCTCGAACCGCCTGTCGCCCTACCTTCTTGGCGTCAAAGACCACGTCACCGGACAGCAATTCGACGTCTTGAAGTGCCCGGCCTGCGGTGTGGGCATCACTCACCCGTTTCCTGAACAACTCCAGCCTCACTACGACGGCTACTACGGGTCGCGCCACGGCATGACGGCAAACTACTGCGCCCGGCGCAGGATCGCGCTGGTCACGAAAATGGTAGGTCCGGGGCAGGGAAGGCGCCTGCTCGACGTCGGATGTGGCGACGGAACCTTTCTGCGTGTGGCACGCGGCAATGGCTGGAAGGCAATGGGAACGGAACTGAATCCCGAGCCCGCGCGGCGACTGGGATTCGAGGTCTTCAGCAGTCTCGACGAATGCGCCGCTCATGCGCCGTTCAGCTGCGTAACGCTGTGGCACAGCCTCGAACACATGTCCGATCCGCAGCTGGTCATTGCCAAAATTCGCCAACTGATCGCGGACGACGGCATTGTTTTTATCGCCGTCCCGGATTTTGACGGGCTGCAATCACGCGCGTTTCGCGCCAGCTGGCTGCATCTCGATGTGCCCCGCCACTTGTATCACTTCACCGCGACTTCGCTGGACCGGGTGCTGAACCAGGCCGAACTCGCTCCGGTCGCGCACTGGCATCAGGAGTTCGAATACGACCTGATTGGCTGGCTGCAGAGCGCCCTGAACGCGATCTTGCCGACTCCCAACGTGCTCTTCGATTTTCTCGCACGCAAGAAAACGCGCGGGACTTTGCTCGACAAGATCGTCAGCGGCGTCGCCGTGCCCTTCGTTTCCTTTGTTTCGGTGCCGCTGGTCTGGCTGGGCACGCTCACCCGCTCCGGGGGAACCCTGCTGGTCGCCGCGCGCACAGCGGAAGGCCGCTGGTGAGCACGTCGGGGGACTGATTCAGCTTTCACTACCCGATGGGCTTTGCGAAACTCCCGTACTGTGGGTTTTCCGTCAGCCAGCGCCTGGATTGCTTGAAATCGGAACGCACGTTGGGAGTCAAGTGCCGTGCCCACTGGGCCTTGTCGTTGCGTTCGATCGCGAACTTCGCCAGTGCGTAGCCGAAAACCCTTTCCGGAAGATACCCCAGCCGCTGCGTCGACCAGCCAATACGCCGGTCGTCCTGAAACTGCTTGAATCTGGCGGCACAATTAGCGGTAAAGATCCCCAAGCCGAGGAAGACTGTCAGCAGGTCGGTCATCGGTTCGTGGTCCGGAGTTTCGGTGCTCATCAGGTCTCCGCCGAGCAGGATTACATGCCCAAGTTCGTGAGCGACGGTTGCTACCAGAGACATCGGGTCCTTGAGCATCGTGCTGCGAACCGCAACCACGACTCGGCTGTCGCTGTCGCCCGATGACCGTGATTGTTCGTATGCATGCACGTAAAGCCCCGCGGCTCTGGTCTTACTGTCGCCACGCCAGGACGGGAGCATTGTCTGAAGTTCCTCGGTTTCGTCCTGGAAGATTTCGAGATCGACGTCGTCGCGGTTCACACGCATGTCTCTGCAAACGCGGCTGAAGAGCTTTTCTACCGCTGCGGGCGTTCTGTCGTAGGGATCGGGAAAATCCTCGGCTGTAGGCTCGACGACCTTTGCCTCAAGCATTCGCCCACGACCCAGGAGCCTCTCAAGGCGACGAAAGCCGTCGTCTACCCACTGACGCTGTTCTTCGCTGACGGGCAGCTTAGGTGAGAAGCCAAGCACGGGAGGTTCGCCTCGTGGCGGCCATTGTAGCGGATTAACGGCTTTCGGAGGCGAAAGCGGCAGCCGGCGCCTAGTCGTCCGCGCTGACCGTCGACTGCGGCGTCTCCGAGCTCCCCACCGGAATCTCCTGATCCTTGTACTGGAGCTGATAGAGCTTGTAGTAGATGCCGCGGTTGGCCAGCAGTTCCTGGTGCGTGCCCATTTCGCGCACCTGGCCCTTGTGCATGACGATGATCTTATCGGCGCGCTGCACCGTCGAGAGCCGGTGCGCGATGATCAGCGACGTCCGCCCTTGGACCATGTGGCTGAGAGCGTCGCGCACGCGAAATTCGGTTTCGGTATCCACGCTCGAGGTGGCCTCGTCGAGAATCAGAATCTTCGGATCGTGCGCCAGCGCCCGGGCGAACGAGATGAGCTGCTTCTGGCCGGTCGAGAGCGTCGAGCCGCGCTCGCGTACTTCCTCGTTGAAGCCGTTGGGCAGGGCGCGGATGAAGTCACCCAGGTTCACGTCTTCGGCAGCCTGCTCGACGTGCTCATCCTGAATGCGCGCTGTGCCCAGCCGGATATTTCCCCCGATCGTGCCCGTAAACAGGAACGGATCCTGCAGCACGACGCCGAAGCGGCTGCGCAGGTCGGCGAGGTCCATTTCCTTCACGTCAACGCCGTCGATGAGAACCGCGCCTCTCTGCACGTCGTAGAACCGCAGCAACAACGAAATCAGCGTCGTCTTGCCCGCGCCCGTGTGGCCGACTACGGCAATCGTCTCTCCCGGCTCAATCGCAAAGCTGACGTCGCGCAGCACCCAGTCAGGTGTCTTGTTTGCATCGTCTGCATCCCGGTACGCGAACCAGACGTGGTTGAACTCAATGCGTCCTGGCCCCGCAACCTTCTTCGTCACAGCCGGGCTGACGACTTCCACCGGCGTATCGATCAGCTTGAAAATACGCTCGCTCGCAGCCATCGCGCCCTGCAGAATGTTGTACTTTTCGCTGAAATCCATGATCGGCCGGAAGAAGCGCTGGGCGTACAGGGTGAAGGCGGTCAACAGCCCCAGCGACGCCGGCGCCTGAACTTTGTGGAACGACACCAGCGTCTGGCGGCTGAATTCAACCGCAATGCTGGTCGAAACGATGCCGCGGATCACATCCCCGCCGCCGTACCAGATCACGCAGGCAATCGCGACTGCGGAAAAAAAGTCAACCACGGGATAGTAGACGGCATAAGCCATGATCGCGTCCTTGAACGCGTCCATGTGCGAGCGGTTGATCTCGGAAAAGCGTTTGGCGGCCTTGCGCTCGCGGTTGAAAAGCTGCAGCACGACCATGCCGCTCACGTGTTCCTGCAGATAGGCGTTGATGCGGGCGATGGCGGTGCGAATCCGGCGGTAGGAATCGCGCACCCGGTCGCGGAAGATTTTGGTCGCGAGCACGATAAACGGCAGCACGGCAAACGTGATCAGCGCCAGCTTCCAGTTCATGCACAGCATGATGGCGAGGATTCCCACCAGCACGAACAGGTCTTCGAAGATCGAGACCACCCCGGACGTGAACATGTCGTTCAGCGCGTCCACGTCGGTGGTCACCCGCGTCACCAGCCGCCCGACGGGATTCTTGTCGTAAAACGCGACGTGCATCCGCTGCAAGTGGCGGAAAATCTGGCTGCGCAGGTCGAACATGACCTGCTGCCCCGTCCACTGCATCAAATACGTCTGCAAGAACTCGAGCAGGAACGTGAGCAGCAAAACGGAGAAGTAAATGGCTGAAATCTGCGCGATTCCGGTCATCGGCCGCGGGCTGAGCCAGCTCCACAGGCCCGAAGCCACGCTCTTTACCGGGGCGAGATAACGGTCGGTGGCGACCTTGATCAGGTAGGGGCCGCTGACGTCGCACAACGATTTCAGGATGATCGAAGCCAGCGCAATCCCCACGTGCCAGCGGTAGGGACGAAGGTAGACGAGAAGCCGCTTCATCAGGCGGCTGTCGTACGCTTTACCGAGTATCTCCTCTTCCTGAGCCATCGTTTGGTTGGGCAGACGTTGATTCGACCAGTCGGTTCGACCTGTATTGGCTCGGCGCGTCGTTGCTCCGACGGCCGCTGATTAGAGGTCTGATATTAGACGAACCAGCGCGGAAAACGCCCCCAACAGAGTACCTCAAATAGATGGCCGAGGCAGCCGGGAGGATGGAAAAGGTTTGCAGCGTGTTTCGGGAATCGGCTTTGGAGGGCCGCGGCTTGTAGCCGCGCCGTCAGGGGTCAATAACGTGCGGGCTTTAGCTCCTCAGGGCAACGCTCTCCTTAGAGAACGTATTCTTCGAACACGCTGCAGGGATGGGATAATCAGGTCGTGCCCCTGGGCATCTACATTTCGGTGCCTTTTTGCCGCACCAAGTGCAGCTACTGCAACTTCGCCTCCGGCGTGTTTTCGCGGGCGGTGTTCGAGCGTTATGTCGACCGGGTTTGCGCGGACTGTGCCGCTGCGCAAAGCGTTGCAGCCGAAATGGGTGGACAAATCGAGTCCGACGTCGATTCGATCTATCTCGGCGGCGGAACGCCGACGCTCCTCGACGCCGCGCAGCTTCAGCGCGTGTTCGGCGCGGTGCGCGCGCAATTTTCCGTGCTCCCGGATGCAGAGATTACCGTCGAGTGCGCTCCCGGCACGCTGTCGCCCGAAGCGCTCGACGTGCTGCTTCGTTGCGGAGTCAATCGCGTCAGCCTCGGCGTGCAGTCCTTTATTGACGCCGAAGC
>Ga0187778_10002912_pt1 | contig 11586 bp, 11 predicted proteins | sample 1015_Q2_SP5_20_M_FD_132418 | JGI IMG/M metagenome (GOLD analysis project Ga0187778, IMG submission 132418) | Tropical peat soil microbial communities from peatlands in Department of Meta, Colombia - 1015_Q2_SP5_20_MG | ecosystem: Environmental > Terrestrial > Soil > Wetlands > Peat | place...
AATATGCCTTCGAGATGGCGACCACCGCCATCCGCTTCGGCTTTGGAGTCACGCGCGAAGTCGGCGCGGAACTAGCGGACCTCGGCAAGAAGCACGTGTTGGTCTTCACCGATCCGGATCTTCGCATCCTGCCTCCAGCGACCACCGTGTTCGAATCCCTCGAGGATCACAAGATTCTGTTTTCCGTCTTCGATCGCGTCCGCGTCGAGCCCTCCGACACCTCCTTTCGCGAGGCGGCGGCTGCCGCACAGTCTGAAGAGTTTGAGGCCTTTGTGGCTGTAGGTGGCGGTTCTACCATCGACACGGCCAAAGCGGCGAATCTGTATAGCTCGTATCCTGCCGATTTCCTCGATTACGTGAACCCGCCGATTGGGCGGGGTCGACCGATTCCCGGTCCACTGAAACCCCTGATTGCCATCCCGACCACGGCGGGAACCGGCAGTGAGACGACGGGCGTGGCGATTTTCGATTTGGAGCGCATGAAGGCGAAGACCGGCATTGCGCATCGTCGCCTCAAACCGACACTGGGCCTGGTGGATCCGGACAACACCAGGACACTTCCCCCGCCCGTGGCCGCGGCATCGGGGCTCGATGTCTTAAGTCATGCGGTCGAATCCTACACGGCCATACCCTTTCAGCAGCGCGCCCGACCCGACCGGCCCATCTTGCGGCCGGCCTATCAAGGTTCGAATCCCATCAGCGACTTGTGGAGCTTAGAAGCGCTTCGACTTGTGGGTAGCTATTTGCGCCGGGCGGTCGCTGATCCCGAGGATGACGAAGCCCGGTCGAATATGATGTTGGCCGCGTCCTATGCGGGGATCGGGTTTGGAAACGCGGGCGTCCATCTGCCGCATGGGATGTCCTATCCCGTCGCGGGCATGGTACGGACGTATCGCCCGCCAGGCTATCCAGGTGATCATCCCTTGGTGCCTCACGGCATATCGGTGATTGTCAACGCGCCGGCTGCCTTTCGCTTTACCTCCCGAGCGTGTCCGGAGCGTCACCTTAAGGCTGCCGAGATTCTGGGCGCCAAGGTCGGCGCTGCCAAACTGGAGGATGCAGGCAAGATACTGGCGAGCCAGCTCGTCCAACTGATGCAGGATTTGAAGGTTCCCAACGGGCTGCGGGAACTGGGCTACGAATCCGCAGATGTCCCGGCACTGGTCGAAGGCACACTGCCGCAGCATCGCGTGACGAAGCTCTCGCCTCGGCCAGCCGGACCCGACGAACTGGCACGCTTATTCGAGGAATCCATGATCCTCTGGCCTTAGACGCAGCTAAGAGGACTCTGATGGGCGGACTGTTGACCAAGGCAACGATCTCGTTCGTGCGCCACCGACGGCGTTGTTCGAGCCAACTCAATTTCCCAGCCCCATCGCTGTGATATAGACTTTCGAATGGGAAACGGGTGGCACGTTCCCTTCGCAGGAGCGAACCATGACCTGGAAGCGCTTCACCGTATCGTTAGCGACCGCGGCCCTGCTTCTGGTTGTTCCGTCAGGGGCGCTTTCGCAGGGCGCCAGCCCGAAACGCACGCTCATCATCAACGGGCAATCGACGCAGGTACCCGTCATTCAGCTAAGCGGGCAGTCCTACGTCGGCTTGGAGGCCTTGGCGGACGCCGTCCACGGCTCCCTCAGCTACTCAGGAAGCATGGTCGCTTTAAGCGTCCCGATCGCTTCTGCCACAAGCCCAACCGCTCCCGCTCCGGAGGCGCCGGCGTCGGCCCACGGCATGGCATCCAGTCCCGGGTTTTCACGGGGATTTTTGAACGCCGGAATCGAGCAAATGTCCACTCTGCGCGAGTGGCACACGGCACTGGTGACGGCCATTCAAAATGGAATCCCTTTGTCGGCGGGATTGCTTGCGCCGTATCGTGCGCAAGCAACCACCAATCTGCGTTTGGCCTCAGTGGCTGCGACCACGCCTTCCGATCGCAGTGCCTATCAACTCTTGAGCAACGAATTTCAGAACATGGCGAACCTGAGCGACAAATACATTAGCAAGCGGGCCAACATGTCCTACATCGCGCCGGACGCACTCGAGCACGACGACCTCAACCAGAGCATCATCGCCTGTGGTCACTCGCTGGGAGCCATGGCAGCGAGCGGGCAGTTTATCGACGATGGTTCATGCAGTTTAGGGTCGTGACCGCTTCGGTCCAGATCTCCCCGACTCTTTTTTTTGAGGACCGCCAGTAATGCTTTGGCGTAGGGGATAGGTTGGCGTCAAACCCGGGTTCGGGTTTCATTGCTATCCTTTCCCGAAGGCGAGGGGCGCGGTCCCCTTTCTCCCGAGACCGTGTGACATGGTGATGGACGTTCTCAAAGAGCTTTTTCAACAGCATTTCCATGCAGCCGTCAGGCGCGTTCAGCCCCTCCAGGGCCAGCTGGGGGGTTCGGGGCGCAAGATCGTTCGACTTGTCAGCGAAAACCTCAGTGCCATCGGGGTCCTCTATGACGTACGTGAAGAGAACATCGCTTTTCTCGAGTTTTCCCGCCATTTCCGCCGCTACGGCCTGCCCGTACCTGAAATTTACGCCGAGGATTTAAGCCAAGGGGCTTATCTGGAAGAGGACCTCGGGGATACGACACTGTTTGAATTTCTTTCGAAAAGTCGTGCCGGAGAAAACATCTCTCCCCAAGCGGTCAAAGCATATCGGGAGGTCGTGGCCGTGTTGCCGCGATTTCAGATCGAAGCGGGCCGGGACCTAAATTACAAAGTTTGCTATCCGCGGGCCGTCTTTGACGCCCAGTCCATTGCCTGGGATTTGAACTATTTCAAATACTACTTTCTCAAGCTTGCCGGCATTCCCTTCAACGAACAATCGCTCGAAGATGACTTCGGGCGGTTGACGACGTTCTTGCTAAGCGCCGATTTGGACTACTTTCTGTATCGGGATTTTCAGTCGCGCAACATCATGCTGCGTGAGGGCCATCCATTTTTCCTAGATTACCAGGGCGGCCGCAAAGGCGCGCTTCATTATGATATTGCCGCTCTTCTATTCGACGCGAAAGCCGATCTACCGCCGCCATTGCGCCAGGATTTGCTCGACAGGTATATCGAACGGCTGGCTGATTTTATTCGGATTGGCCGTACGGAGTTCATGCATCACTACTACGCCTACGTGTACGTCCGCATTATGCAAGCGTTAGGTGCGTACGGGTTCCGCGGCTTTTATGAGCGGAAGGTTCATTTTCTGCAAAGCGTACCGTACGCGCTGAAAAATGTGCGCTGGCTTGTTGAACACGTCGAGCTACCGGTCCAGCTGCCCACGCTAATGGACGCGTTCACGAGCATGTTGGCCTCGGAGAACCTGCAGAGCTTGACCTGCAAGCAAACCCCCTTGATCGTACGAATCTTTAGCTTTTCATTTAACCGGGGCATCCCGAAAGACGAGACCGGGCATGGCGGTGGATTTGTATTCGATGCCCGCAGCATCCCGAATCCGGGTCGCGAAGAAAGGTTCAAGGCGCTAACAGGCAAAGACGCGCCGGTGATTGAGTACCTCAATCAGCAGGAGAGCGTGCATCAGTTTCTCGCCAGCGCCCTGTCGCTCATCGATGCCAGCGTCAGCAGCTATCTACGCCGGGGTTTTACCAGCTTAACGGTGTCATTCGGCTGCACCGGCGGCCAGCATCGCTCGGTGTATTTCGCCGAACAACTGGCGAAGCGTTTGAGCGACAGGAACGGAGTGGAGGTGGTCGTGCGCCATCTGGAGTTGGAGAACCTGAATCGATGAAGGCGATGATCCTGGCCGCTGGCCTGGGGACGCGTCTGCGGCCGCTCACCGACCATCGCCCCAAAGCGCTGGTGGAGGTCGCTGGCCGCACCATGTTGGAGGTCACGCTCTCGCGCTTGCGCGCCTTTGACATTTGCGAGGTGATCATTAATGTCCATCACTTCGCGGATCAGATTCTCCAGTATCTGGAAGCAAATCGTAACTTCGGTATGCGGATTGAAGTGTCTCGCGAGGAGGTCTTGCTCGATACGGGCGGCGGCCTGAAAAAGGCCGCCTACTTTTTCCTCGAAGGCTCCAATGGGAACGGGGAGCCCTTCGTTTTACACAATGTCGACGTCATCAGCACCATTGATCTCCGAAGGATGATCGAAATTCATACCGAACATCAGGCGCTCGCCACACTTGCCGTGCAGAATCGGGAGAGCTCTCGATACCTACTTTTCGATGAGCAGCGCCAGCTCTGCGGCCGTCGATCCGATGGGAGGAACCAGGTTGTTCGATCCTCCCCCGAGGTCGAGGCCCTCGCCTTCTGCGGCATCCACATTATTTCGCCTCGCCTTTTCCAGCACATGACCGAAGAAGGTGTGTTTTCCATCATCACCCCCTATCTGCGCCTTGCCGCCAGTGGAGAAAGGATCGTCGGCTTCCGAGCCGATGAATATGATTGGCTCGATCTGGGTAAGCCCGATGATCTGCTCAAAGCCGCCGAGGACGCCAGGCACAACGTTCGCCGCTAACGCCGAAACGCTCAATGGGTCATGGCGTACACGATGTAGTTGATGCCGATGCGGAAGCCGAGATCGGAGAAACGCTCGGGATATTCAGGCCGGTCCGACCACTCCCAGGAATCTCCGACATCGGAATTGAAAGAGATGGCCACCATGATACGGCCTTTGTCATCGTAGATGGCGCGCCAGTGCGCTCCTTTCCCATCCTCGGGCCCCTGGGAATAGTCTGGCACTTTGTAGCCAAGCCCTAAGTGCGCCGCACCAGGGATCTGATAGCGGTCGTCGAGATCGAACACGGTGTGGAAGATCGGATCGTTATTCGGAATGTCGACGATCGGACGATCCGGAAAAACCATCCGGATGCGCTTCACAAACATCTGCCACTCGTAGGCACCGTGGAAGTCATCCGCCATGAAGAAGCCGCCGCGCAACAGATAGTCGCGCAAGACATCGGCCTGGTGCTGCGTAATTCCCCATTCGCCCACCTGCACGGCGTAAAGCCACGGCCAGTTGTACACCTCGTCCCCATCGTCGAGATTCACGTTCTGCTCTACCGAGCGGGCATCAATGCGAGTGAGGCGCCGCGCTGCAGCGGCCAGAGCGCGGTCGGCCGGAGGGCCGTCCTGCGTCCATAGCGACAGGCCTAGCCGCCAGTCGCCATCGAAACGCCCACGATAGCCGTCGTTGGGGCCGGGCGGGTACATCAGACGAGCAAAAGCCCATTCCCCCGGGCGCTGCCAGTCGGGTGGCAACGGCGTGGACTCGCCATATTCGACCGAGGGGTATTCTCGGAACGGTCGCTGGGCAAACATCGCACCCACGAGACCAAAGGTGCAACCAAACAGGAGCAGGACCTTTACCAGGCGTCGATGGGACTCTTCCACCCTGCATCTCCCCTCGCTCGCTGAACGGAACCTGGCGCGAGCCTGGGCGTGATTGTTTTCTAGCACCAAAACGAGGCCCCTGCAAACGCCGGGTTCTTATCCAAGGGGAGCGCTGCGGCGTCGTTCAGTGAACCACCACCTTGCCCGTCATCTTCGGATGAAGGGAGCAGAAGTAGGGGAACGTACCCGTGTTGCGAAAGGTGAACGAGAATGTTTCGTCGGTGTCAAGCACGACGGATCGGAACACACCATCGGCACTGACCACCGTGTGTGGCATATCGTCTCGATTCGTCCAGGTCACAGTCGTCCCAACCAGTACGGTCAGCGTGCCAGGCCCGAAACGGAAGTTATCAATTTTCACCTCCACGCGAGCAGGCGCTTCCTGCTGAGCCTTCGCCGTCCCACAAGGCCATCCTAACGACAGCCCGATCGCTACCACCACCGCCAGACCTGCTACCGAAACGCGTCGCCCGATCATGACTTTCTCCTCGAATGAATTCCCACGCTGGATCGAATGGTCTGCTGGCTAGCCGAGTGTTGAGTCAACAAGGGCTAGCGCGTGTTGCCCGCGGACGTAGTTCACCGTGGTGATCCCCAGCAGGCTTTTCAACTGCTCCGCCGGCACCTTCATGGGGCCAGGCGAGTCGGCCTGGCCGGGCTGCGGTTGCGGGAACGCTGTGGAGGCGGCCGTGTGAAAGGTCACATGACCCTCTACTTTTTGCATGGTCTGGTGTATGTGCCCGTTCAAGACGGTCACTGAACCAAACTTCTTCAGGTACACGAGCGCCTGGGCGCTGTCCTCGGTGCCCCATCCCCACTCCGGGTAGACGGACCACAGTGGAATGTGTGCGAAAACCACGATCGGCGTGCTGTGCTTCAGGTGCTTGACGTCCTTCTTCATCCACTCCAGTTGCTCCGGCCCGAGCGTGCCGAGTCCCCCGGCCTTCAAACCCAGCACGTTGACCAACCCGATAAAGTGCACGCCCTTGCTGTCAAAGCTGTACCAGCTTCCACCACCGGAGGCCTTCTGATAGCGCTTTCGATACTCCTTACCCTCGTCGTCCAGTACGTCGTGTTCACCAGGTACGAAGAAGACGTCTTTCGGCGTCGCTCTGCTGAGAATCTGATCGACCGTATCGAACTCCTCCGGCTTCGACAGATGGGTGATATCGCCGGTGTGCAGAATGAATGCAGGTGGAGTCCCCAAGCCCGAAATCTTGTCCACAGCCGCTTCGAGAGTTCTGGCGACGTCTGGATTCGCCGCCTTGTTGAATCCCATGTGGCTGTCGCTGATCTGGACAAAGCTCAGTTCGCCGGCCGCCTTTTCCGGCCGAAGCTGCGACGTTTGGCTGAGACTGTAGGACTTCAGCACACCGCCCTGGAACACACACAGGGCACCGGTTCCCGCCCAAGCCATACACTTCAAAAATCCCCTCCGATCGATGCCGTCTCGATTGTGGTCGTAAAGCAGCTCGTCTTTGATCTTCTCCACCATTCTTCCTCCTCGACACTCCTTAGTTCCTTGCTTATCCGGGCAGCCGTCCAACGTGCGTCCCCCAGAAACCAGCGCCGCGCACGGACTGTTTCCCCGGCTGGCCTCGGACCGGTTTCATTGGCGTAGACTCTAGGCCGTGCCCACTTATTCCCTCCAAGGCATCGGCGAGCGGTTTTTATCGGGTTCGCCATACAGCGCAGCCCGATGGGAATAAAAACGCTCTCGAGGCAGTCTGATCAGTGGGACTCAGATTGAGAAGGAAGGTCCGGAGTGCTGGACTCCCAGGATCGGTTGCGTTTCGAGCTGCTCGTGCTGCCGCATCTCGACGCTGCTTTTAATCTCGCCCGCTGGCTGGTGCGCAGCGGCCCAGATGCGGAAGACATCGCACAAGAGGCACTCCTGCGCTCCTACCGTTTCTTCCCCGGGTTTCATGGCGGGGACGCACGTTCCTGGCTGCTGCAGATCGTGCGGAACACCTGTTATACCTGGCTCGAGAAGAACCGCCGACAAGACGTAACCGAATTCAACGAAGAGCATCATCTACACCCAAGCCCGTCACCGGAGGTCCAGGCCATAGCGAGTGACCATCGCGCACGTCTGATCCGGGCCATCGAGTCGCTGCCTGCGCCTTTTCGTGAGGTGATCGTGCTGCGTGAGCTGGAAGGATGCTCCTACAAGGAGATCGCCACCATCACCTCAAGTCCCATTGGTACGGTTATGTCCGCACTTTCCCGCGCTCGCCGTCAGCTTCAGCTGGCGCTGGCAGACCCGTCACGGAAGGAGGCCCAACATGAGCTGTGACCGTACGAACAGCGCTCTTCATGCCTACTTCGACAACGAATTGGATCCACTCGGTGCTGCCGAATTTGAGCGCCATCTTACTGAGTGCGCGGAATGTGCGGAGATGCTTGCGCGCCTGCAGTCGCTGCGCTCATCGATCCGAACCGCGCAGATCTACGAGAATGCGCCTCAAGCGTTACAGAAAAAGGCGCATGAGCATCTCGATGTTTCCACCTCTGTTTCGATACGATCCGCTCGCACGCCCTGGAGAGGACTGGCCCTGGCAGCGGCGGTTTTGCTGTTTGCCGTTGCTGGATGGCACATCCTCTCCCTTCGCCAGGAGGCCGGCAGGGAATCCGCTCTGGCGGACGAGCTGATCGATGCCCATCTACGATCGCTCGAACCCGGGCACCTCGCCGATGTACTCTCCTCCGATCAGCACACCGTCAAACCCTGGTTTGAAGGCAAGCTCGACTTCGCTCCACCGGTGAAGGACTTTACGGATCTGGGATTTCCACTGAAGGGCGGCCGACTGGATGTGGTTCAGGGTCGAACCATCGCGGCTTTGGTGTATGGCCGGCAGAAGCATATCGTCAGCGTTTTCATCTGGCCCACCACCGAACCCGACGCGGCCCCGCACTCGGATTCGCACCAGGGCTATCAGTCGCTCGAATGGCGTAAGGGGGGGATGGAATTCTGGGCAGTCTCCGACACCGCCCTTTCTGACCTCCAGCAACTTCAGCAGCTTTTCTGACGCTGTTGCTTCCTCCACAACAGAGTCTCGGCCATGACTGGTAGTAATGACAGATGCAATGGCTTGGGAATTTTGCGATACCACGAGCTCTGTTTCGTCAACCGACGAAGGGGGGAAGCATGGATACAGCCAATATCGGTCACCTGGCAGAGCAGGGGTATGCGATGCTGCTTGCGCTCGCCATCAAGGTTCTGGAAGCGCTTGTACTGTGGATCGTGGGGCGCTGGCTCATCGCATTTTCCATCCGCTTGATCGGTCGGGTCATGACGCGCCAGAAGATCGATCCGACCCTGATCCGCTACGTCAATAACACAGTTGCCGCTCTTCTGAACATTGTGCTGGTGGTTGCGATCCTGGGCTTCTTCGGAGTCGAAACCACGAGCTTCGCGGCACTTTTGGCCGCTGCCGGTGTGGCCATTGGCATGGCGTGGAGCGGATTGCTGAGCAATTTCGCCGCCGGGGTGTTCCTCATTATCTTGCAGCCCTTCAAGGTGGGGGACTTCGTGGTGGCTGGCGGAGTCATGGGCACCGTGGAAGAGGTTGGGCTTTTCGTGACCTCGATCAACACGCTCGACAATATTCGGAACATCGTCGGAAACAGCAAGATCTTCGGGGACGTCATCCAAAACTTTTCAACCAATGCGTTTCGCCGGGTCGATTTGACAGCACAACTATCGCACGGAGTAGATCCCCACCAGGCGATTGCTGTCCTCAAGGCGGGCCTTAAGAAGATTCCCAACGTGTTGGCGGACCCCGAGCCCAGCGTCGAGATTCTGACCTTCAACCTGGCCGGGCCGATGTTGGCAGTCCGTCCTTTCTGCAACAACAGGGACTACTGGCAGGTGTATTTCGACACCAACATGCTGATTAAGGATTCGTTTACGACGGCGGGGTTTTCCGTTCCCGAACAGCACTACATGGTCCGCACCGCGGCGGCAACCGCAGCAGCGCGCTCCTAATATTTTTGGAAGGCGGACGCCAGTTGACCTGTGCGATCTGCTTGAGATCGTGAAGAGGCACGTGCGGGGCGGGTCCATGCCACAGGCACGCAGCCCCATCTCAGTCGAAAGGGTCTCTGGCTGGGTTCGGTGGCAAACCTTGCTACTCCCAACGAAAAACCTTCGCTGAAACAGCTGTGCACACGACGAACACCACAGCCAGTGCCGCCAGATCGCGGAAGTGGCTCGACCACGCGTCACCGCTCCAGATTCCCTGAAGCAGTCCCACCGCATAGGTGAGCGGCAGCACTCGCGCCACCGCGTGGAGGGCTGGCGGCAGGGACTCAACGGGCGTGAATAGTCCCGAGACAGCGATCATCGGGTACAAAATGATGGCGCCGATGGGCTGCGCGAAGCGCGCCGTGGGAACGATGCTGGCGATGAGAAAGCCAATCGACAAGATGCTCCACGTGCTGATCAGCAACGCACTGGCGAACGACACCAAGGGAACATGCACACCGATTGGGTAGTAGCGCTTGCCGGCCAAGACCATCACGGCCAGGGTGGCTGCCGTGAGCATCAGCTTGACAATCACGTGGGCCGTGAGGATGGTCTGCGGGCGCAAGGGCGTGGCTCGCAGTCGCTTCAGGATGCCGCCCTCGCGGTAGATGGAGATAATGGTGACCAGTGAAAGCACCGAGCTGATGACGATCAGAAGCGATGCTAGAACCGGCAGACCCACGCGGATGAAGCTGCTCGTAGCGAGCGAGGATGGCGCGAGTCGGCGGCCGGCTAGTCGACCAAAAACGAGGAAAACGAGAACCGGGAAGCCGATCGTGCCGAATGTGCCGAGCGGCTCGCGCAGGAAGATCTTGATCTCGATCCAAGTCAGTTTCCATAGTCCGCGCAAGATCATGATGGACCTACTCGCGAATCGAATGACCGGTTAGTTTCAGAAAGACATCTTCCAGGTTCGGGAGAATCGTGCGGAAATCCGTGACCGGAATCCGATTCTCGGACAGGCAATGAATCACCTCGGTCACCAGGTCGTCGCCCCGACCCCGAATGGTCCAGCGCAGGTCTGTCGAGACGACGGCCTCCACTCCTGGAATCGTCCGAAACCATTTTTCGGCGCTCAGATCGTGCGTGGCGAGAATGACAGTTCGTTCCGGGCAATGCCGGTCGACGAGGTTCTGCGGCCTATCGATGTCGATGATCCTTCCGTGCTCGATGATGGCGACCCGATCGCACAGCTTCTCAGCCTCCTCCATCAGATGAGTGGTCAGAAAGACGGTCTTGCCGCGCGCGCGGATGCCACGAACCAGATCCCAGATCGCTCGTCGCGACTGGGGGTCTAGCCCGGTGGTCAGTTCGTCCAGGAAGACCACGTCCGGATCGTTGATGAGCGCAAGCGCGATAAACAGCCGCTGTTTCTGGCCTCCGGACAGGTCCATAAACCAGGTGTCCCGCTTCTCGGTGAGGCCAAGTTGTTCGAGTAGGTTGTCGCCGTCGATCGCCTGCCTCTGATACAGCGAAGCCCAAAGGTCCACGGCCTCCCATACTTTGATTCGCTTCTGCAGCTGGGCCTGCTGGAGCTGAACCCCGATGCGATCTTGCAGCTTGTAGGCGTGACGAAAGGGATCAAGGCCGAGAACCGTTATGGCGCCACGGTCGGGCGTGCGCAGCCCCTCGATACACTCCATGGTGGTCGTCTTTCCTGCGCCATTGGGTCCGATTAAACCGAAGATCTCACCTTCGTTGACCTCAAACGACACCTCATCGACAGCTACGGTTGAGCCGTAGGTCTTGCGGACTCCGGAAACCTGGATGACCGAGGGCATGGTGGTTCGGCAATCGTGGAGTCGATCGACCGGATCGAGAGTTATATCACGGGAGGGGTGGGTTCCTGGAAAATCGATCGAAGACACCCCTGCGAGGGGGCGAAATGGCACCTCCATCCCTCCGGGCCTCGAACCTAACTAGAATCCTTGCAGGGGATTCCGGAGTTTTGGCCACGTCAGAGGCGAAGGAAGGCGCAAGTCACCATGCTCTAGCGAGTCGGACAATCGGGGGGAGGGGCGCCCGAGTTGTTTCCCCCTAGGATCGGTGCGACAGAAAAAACAGTTGATCTACGGACGCCAAACGGCGTTATCATTACCGACATGGTTCCGATTGAAACAGTCTCGGAACTTGCTTCTCCGGACCGCCCGGGAGTCCGCCGCCGGGTGCCCCCTCGAATCAGGAATCTCCGTGCCTTGCTTTGCG
>Ga0187778_10002913_pt1 | contig 11586 bp, 10 predicted proteins | sample 1015_Q2_SP5_20_M_FD_132418 | JGI IMG/M metagenome (GOLD analysis project Ga0187778, IMG submission 132418) | Tropical peat soil microbial communities from peatlands in Department of Meta, Colombia - 1015_Q2_SP5_20_MG | ecosystem: Environmental > Terrestrial > Soil > Wetlands > Peat | place...
CTTTCAAGCACCATTAACAGTGCATGGGCTGGGATGGCGATTGGGGAGTTTTGGCCGGATATTGCCCCGAAGGTAGCTCCCCGAGGACTGCAAGCTCCATTTGGTATGATGTATTACATCACCTCAAACATCGCGAAAGGGGCTATTGGCCCAGCCGCCTATGTTTCGTTGTTGTTTGCTGCTGTCGTGGCCATCTACGGAATAGTGTTCACAAGGAACGCTATGGATTTGGCTCGGAGGAAGTATGTGGTGGAGGAGGGCATTTTCGCAGCGTAGGACGTGCTGTCGATCTGGAATCACGGCACACAATTCGTGATCCAAATCAGTCTAGCCAAGAAGAAGGTCACGATTCAATCAATCTGAGGGTATTCCTAGAGCTTTGTACCCGTAATGGTATGCTGCTATTCCTGTTACTGGAAGGTCAAGCCAAAAGGTCACGATTCTTGATAGAAGTGCCGCGGAGGCTGCGACGGCGACAGGAACTCCGAACAAAGACAATGAGGCAGTAATTGCGGTCTCATAGATTCCAAGCATTCCAGGAACCGCAATAGGCGTCATTTGAATCATTTTACCAATTGCCATCGTAACGAGTACGACCCAGAGGGAAACAGAAGACCCGACCGCTACCAGAACAACCCAAAGAATCAAGACTGAGCAGGCCCAGTCGCCTAGGCTCGCCGCGAACGAGGCCGCAATATGCATCCTTGAAGAGAGGATTCGTCGAAAGGCGATATGGTAATCATCTAAGAATAGGCCTGCTTTTCCGTTCATCCTTGCTTGTTTTTGCACGACTTTGATTACAGGCTGAACGAGTCTAAGGGCGCGGTCCAAGAGTGGTTGCATTATCCTCGGATGCAAAGAGAGATAGAATGAGACGATTAGCACTGCCACTGCAAGCGTGGGCAGTGTAACTAATTGTAGAATTGTTGAAGCCGTTTCGCGGCCTCCCGTGATGAGGACTGCGAAGGCAAGAGATGTGCTGGCTAGAAAACCGACGATGTACAGAATTCGGTGCAGGACAACTGTGGCGGTAGATTCTCCCAAAGTCATTCCAGACTCCCTTGAGCCCAGGATGCATCTTACTGCTTCAAGGAAAATGCCGCTTGGCATAGTGTAGCTCGCGAAAATGCTCGCGAAGGTAATTCCCTGGCAAGTGAGAAACGGAAGTCTAGAACCCGTAGATCGAATTAGGATATACCAAGCGGCCGCATAGAAGGTGAAGCCAAGAAGCTGAATTGTGACCATCGCTAGAATTACAGTGGGATTAACCTGGAGAAGTACGCGAACAAGGGAGCCGAGGCCGACAAAATAAATGAAAGTCGCCAGAACCGAAATCCCTGCTGCCAAGCCGACAAGCCTCGTGATTCTCCCTTTGTTGATGGGCCGCACCTCCGATACCGCCGAGTAACTACTAGACATGATGCTCCTGCATGGAGGACATGATTAGTTGGGCCATGCATTCATCGCGACCTTAAAATTGGACTCTCCTTTCAATTTACTCTAACTCCGCAATTCACATGGTAATGTTACCATAGATTGCGAAAGACAACCCTGGGTGGAGCTTTCAAGGCCTTGAACAAGTTCTTCCTCACTCTTTCGATCGTATCGCTTCTGATTTTTGTGGCGTCCGTGGCACCCGTGCATTCACAGACGGCCGCGAACATAACCTATACGGGCGGCAACTTAGGGTATGCATGCATATTCGACTCCAACAGCACCAAGCTTTATTGCTTGGCGGAAAGGCAGAACTTCACCTTAAACGTCGGAAATTATACGCTGGCAGCCTACCTTTACGATCCCAGCTCCGCGACGTTCAGCCACTGGATCACACAGGGCAATATCACAGTAAGGGACGTACAAGGCAATAATACGCTGCTTGAAGTGAACGGGGACGGAAATCTAGCTGCTGTCTTCCTGCCAGCAACTCAAAATCAAACGAAAGGAATCCTCACTTTCACCGGTACTCGAGGCTTTGTTTGCTTCTTAAATTACGCAAACGCATCAGGCCCCCTCTGCTTGACGGATGGCCAGAATACCACTTTACCACTGGGAAGCTACGTAATTGTAGCTGCGCCCCATAGCGCATCTGATTCCTTTGTTAAATGGTTCACTCAAGGCCAGATCACCGTGAATAATCAGACTTCATACATTACCAATGTGACTGTACAGGGTAACGGCGTGCTGGGCCTAGTTTACGCCCCCGCCACTCCCACTCCAGAGATCCCGCCGCAGGTTGTTCCCGCAACATTGGTGACGTGCCTTATCGGCGCACTGCTCTTGAGTAAGAAAAGATTGAATCAAACATATGCCTAAATATATTTAGTCCCTTCTATTCGCGCTGGATCTTTATGAAACGATTGTCGAGAGGATAATCCGTCCAAATCGTTACAAAGACTTGCTGTCAGATGGGCGTCGGAAACATTTGAGGTGCAAAGAGAATTAGAGCAAGTAAACCTACTGCGAGCCCCGTGAAGAACCCTGCCAAATGACGAAACGGTTGCCGTGCCACATAACCAATAACTGTTGCTGGCAAACTTGTGGAGACAAAATAATCAGCTAACGGTACGAGCAAAGACAAAAGCACAACCCAAAGCATGTACGGATGAATCTTCGACGCAACATTCGCCAGATCAGGACTAACGCTATTGGCTCGACCGAGCCCGATCATACCGATGACAAAACCAGCAATTAGGCCAATCACCGTTGTTGTAGAGACCTTCATTACCATAACTTTGTCCTCTTCGCCACGCTGAACCTAAGTAATTTTCTTAAAGATTGTTCTACCAATACGACCTGGCTAGTTCGCGTGACACAGGGACACAAACCTGAATACACGAACAGATGCCGTGGCTCGATAATGCGTACGGTGGTACAAAGTAGAAACACACCTAACTTCCAGGAACCCGAGTTCGATGCTGCAGAGGTGAGTGACTGAAATGAAAACCATCAAAGTGCCAGTATATCCGGTCGCTCCAGTCTACCCCGCTTGGTACGGGTACTATGCTTGGCCCTACACCGTTTGGCCGTACGGATACTACGTTTGGCCATAGCAGGAAAGCCTGGTACACACTTGGGCCTAACGGCCCCTTCACCCTTTTTTTGGTCTTTTATCCTTCCGATGCTAAAGCCCTAGACTTTTCGTTTGAACCACCGGGTCAGAATGCAGGGTGAGGGAACGCAAGATAATTCGCACCAAGGATACGTGTACTTATATTCATGCGATACCGCGCGTGGCAAACCGCATACCGCTTTGGGGTAACGTTGCGTGACAGAAACACTGAGCTATGACGTAGTGATAGTTGGCTCGGGTTTAGCCGGGCTACGCGCCGCCATCGAAGCTGCCCGTGTCTCGAAGGGCAAATGCAGCGTCGCCGTGTTGACCAAGGTTCAGGCGATGCGGTCCCATTCCGTATCCGCAGAAGGGGGCACTGCGGCTGTCCTCTACACGGACAAAGGGGATACGCTCGAATCCCACATGTACGACACGATAAAGGGCAGCGACTTTCTGGCGGACCAGGATGCTGTCGAATTCTTCGTTAATGCTATGCCCGCTGAGATTTACATGCTTGAACATTGGGGTATGCCGTGGTCGAGAACCGATGATGGCCGAATAGCCCAACGCAACTTCGGCGGATACTCCTTTCCGCGCGCAACCTTCGCTGCCGACCGAGTGGGATTCTTTGAGATGCAAACACTCTACGACACAACTCGCAAGTTCGAAAGCATCCACTTCTTCCAAGAATGGTACGTAACCTCGCTGATTGTGGACAACGGCGTATTCAAGGGTGTGACCGCACTCGATTTGAAGACTGGTGAATTCCATGCTTTCAATGCGAAAGCCGGCATTATTGCAACTGGGGGAGCCGGGAGACTCTACAAGTTTGCGACCTACGGATATTCGTCTACTCCCGACGGCCTCTCGCTTGTATACAGGGCCGGTGCGCCAATCGAGGATATGGAGTTTGTCCAGTTTCACCCGACAGGCTTGATCCCGTCAGGAGTATTGATTACGGAAGGCGCACGCGGAGATGGAGCCATCCTCATCAATAGTAAAGGAGAGCGTTTCATGAAAAAATACGCGCCTGAAAAGATGGACCTGGCTTCTAGAGACGTTGTTTCCAGGGCTATTATCACTGAGATCCAAGAAGGGCGGGGATTGACAGATCCGATCAGCGGAATGGATTACTTGCTCTTGGATTTGCGTCACTTGGGGGCCGAGAAAATCAAGGAACGCCTTTCAGGAATCCGAGAGATCGCCATAAAGTTCAAAGGCATAGACCCAATTGACGAGCCTTTACCAATACGTCCGGTTTGCCATTACACGATGGGTGGAATCAGAACCGACGTGAAAGCTCAAACACCAATCGTTGCCCTCTGGGCCGCGGGGGAGGCCGCTTGTGTGAGCATTAACGGAGCCAACCGTCTCGGTGCGAATTCAACCGCCGAATGTTTGGTCTTCGGTGCGCAGGCAGGTGCAAATGCAGCCCATTATGCTTTGGAAAAGCCTCTCCACGATTTGAATCAGCAGCTAGTAGACGCTGAGGAGAAGCGGTTGTTTGATGGAATCTTTCATGGCAGCGGAGGCGAAAACCCGTATGAGGTTCACAACGAAGTGCAAGCGATAATGGACAAGTGTGCCTATGTTTACCGAACGGGCGACGGGTTGGGAGAGGGATTGAAGCAACTCCGCGAACTGCACGATAGGTCTTTTCGGCACGTTGACGACCAGGCGAAGGAGTACAACACTAATTTCATCAACGTCCTCGAGCTTGAGGCAATGTTTGAGGTCGCTGAAATCGTCCTGGCTGGAGGGTTGGCTAGGACGGAATCGCGCGGGGCCCATTCTCGAATAGATTACCCCAAGCGGGATGATGCTAATTGGCTCAAGCACACCTTATGCTACTACGCCCCAGGTGGGCCACGCATCGATTACGCTCCAGTAACAATTACCAAATACACTCCGACGGAACGACATTATTAGAAAGCGGTGAGAGGAACGAATACTCAACGAACGGAAAAAATAACCTTACGGATTCTCCGTGCAAACCCGGCGCAGCAAATCCAACGCCACTACGACACGTTTCAAATCCCGCCAGAACCTGGCATGACAGTCCTCGCTGCTCTACTGTATGCTAAAGAACAAATCGACCATTCGCTCGCGATTCGTTTCTCTTGCAGGATGGCTTCTTGCGGCTCCTGCGGGATGAAAATAAACGGCCTACCAAGGTTAGCATGTTACACGCAGGTATCCGATTTCGGTAACTCACCAATTACGGTTGAGCCGCTTGACCACTACCCGCTCGTGCGCGACCTTGTTACAGACTTTCACGGTTTCTTTTCGACACACCAGTCCGTGAAGCCGTTCCTTGTCAGACGAGATGTTACGGAGCAAGAGACGTATGAATCGGAATATTCGCAAAGTCAGCGGGAATTAGACAACTTTCTTCAGTTCTCGTACTGCATAAAGTGCGGCCTCTGCAACGCCGCATGCCCGACGGTGGCCACAGACCCACTCTTCACGGGACCTCAAGCGTTGGGCCAAGCGTACAGGTACACTGCAGATTCTCGAGATGAAGGCGGAAAAGCCAGATTGAATGTCGTCGATCAGGAGCACGGAGTTTGGAGATGCCACTTTGCAGGCGCATGCAGCTTCGTATGTCCAAAGGGAGTAGACCCTGCTCTAGCCATTCAGAGGCTAAGAAGACTCGTGGTCACGTCCTCCGGAACAACGAGAGCGGGCGCACGACTGATGCCAAAACACACAGTCCAGTAGCCGTGAACAGATTTGGGAATTGATTCTGCCTTTCTTAAGAAGAATAACAGGCTCCTCGACATGGACGTTAAGTGTGCCAGCTGCGGCGCAAAAGTCGAGGTTTTTGTTAACGCGATCTCTTCAGCGGGCGATGTCTGGCCTTTCTGTGCTAAATGCGGCACCTACGTAAATGTCATTCCCAACGATTAATTGCATTCAAAACTTCTACTCTTTCTCGTTCTCCACTTCGTTTTGCGGCGACTGAGAGTAACTTTAAGGAAGTGCTGGAAAAGGTGTTGAGAGTAGAGCAAAAGTAAGTGGAGCTCCCGAACAAGGATGGAAGTTTAGGCTTGGAAGGCATCGACAAATACGAGCTCTTGTCCGATCTGGCTAAGCGGCGAGGTTTCTTCTGGCCTTCATACGAAATCTATGGTGGCGTAAGCGGGTATCTTGATCTAGGTCCTTTAGGGGCGAAGCTGAAGCGGCGCATAGAAGACAAGTGGCTTGACCTCTTCGTCTACCAACATGGATTCGTAGCGATATCAACTCCTGTCATAACCCCTGAAAAAGTATTCGCGGCTTCCGGGCATTTGGAACACTTCAAAGACTTGATGGTTAGTTGCGAGGAATGCAAGCGGCATTTCAAAGCAGACTACGCTATCACTGAGGCAATGCCCGGGCGGACCGACGTTGCGGTTGAAGCCATGTCAGTAACAGAGACAGATACATTCATCGATGAGAATCACATTCGTTGCCCAGAATGCGGTGGAAAGCTAGGCCGAGCCGAATACTTCTCCACCATGTTCAAAACCAATATCGGGCCCTATGGCGATGTACCAGGCTACGGTAGACCAGAGGCCGCGCAAGGAATCTTTGTCGATTTCAAACGCATCTACGAAACCAGCCGAGAACGGCTACCTCTCGGCATTGCACAAATAGGCACAGTTATGCGCAATGAAATCTCACCGAGGCAAGGCCCGATCAGACTACGCGAATTCACAATTATGGAAATGGAGTTTTTCTTCGACCCCGAAGAAAGTCAATGCAAATACCTGAATGCCGTAAATGTGGAATTACCGCTCTACCTCACGAAAACACGGGAGCAACATAGCACCGATCTAACTCGCGTAAGCGCCCATGAAGCCGTAAAACGGGGGTTTGTTTTAACAGAATGGTCCGCCTACTTCATGGCGTTGTCGGTAAAATTTGTGAGTTCACTTGGAATACCGCTGGACAGGCAAAGGTTCGAAGAAAAGCTCCCAGCAGAACGTTCTCACTATTCAAGTCAAACCTTTGACCATCAGGTCTGGCTCGACAGGTGGGGTTGGGTAGAAATTGCCGGCCATGCATACCGAACAGATTTTGACTTGTCCGCACACGCCAAGTCCTCAGGCGTTGACTTGTCAATTTTCAAACCTTACGCGGCCCCCGTCGAGAAAAAAGCGACAGTGATTGTCCCTCTCGAATCAGTTCTAGGCCCGTTGCTGAGGGAGAAGGCGAAGGCGGTGATTAGCGCCTTGATTTCGAGCAAAGCAGGAGAAGTGAAAGCGGCCTTCGAAAAGTCCGGCCACTTTGAGGTACAAGGCTTCAAAATCTTGCCGTCACATGTGCGCTTCGAAGAACGTTCAATACGCGAAGCGGGTAGGCGATTCTTGCCGCACGTTGTCGAACCAAGTTATGGCGCAGAAAGGGTAGTTTACTCGGCTTTAGAATATTCGTACAACCGCGTGAAAGATCGTGTCGTTCTGAAGCTTCCAGCCGACCTTGCTCCTACTCAAATGACGGTATTCCCGTTGATGGCGAAAGATGGCCTCGCAGAACTCTCCCTAAGCATAAGGGAATTCCTCCTTGGGCATGGATTCGAGGTTGAGTATGATGAAAGCGGAACTATTGGAAGGCGTTACGCCCGGGCCGACGAAGTTGGCGTCCCGATATCGATTACAGTCGATTACCAGACCAAGGAAGACCGGACAGTTACGCTGAGAGACAGGGATAGCTGGCAGCAGGTCCGAACCGAGTGGAGGGCGATACCCGAACTCGCAAGACAGTTCCTCCAAGGAAAGCTGACTTTAACGGAGCTAGGGACGCCCGTAAAGACCTCTTACGAGTAATCCCTCCCCAAGTCGTGGGAATTGGGCTATGGTTTAATTCCTCAGCCACCTTATTGGTTGTAGAACCCTCGCGGAGATGGAATTGGCTTGACCTTTCCTATAGAGACTGAAGCAAACATCAGGCGCAGAATGCTGGAGCTGTGCCAAGCTCATGCGAGGAACGTTGTAGAAATCACTAGGCAGCTAGTTGTTCTCCTAGACAACCTGGCGGACAAGAAACCCAAACTTGCGAAAGAGAACTATGAGAACATACTAAAGACTCTGGTGGAGAATGAGAAGAACAAAGCAACGTTCCTCAACGAAGTGGCATCAGTAGGAAGCTTGCTCGTAAGCAGGGAGGACTTTCTGCGTCTACTATTTCGACTTGGCGAAGTGGCAGAATACTGCGAAGCGATGGCCTATCGGCTGATGGGAGTCGTTGACCTGAAATGGAAGCTAGACAACAAACGCCTCGAACAGATATCCCACCTGATGAGTTCGGTACTCAAAGAAATCTCGAAGGTAAGAGAGACCTTACACTCACTATCATTTGACGCGGACAAAGCAGTTGAGACCGCTAAGGCTGTGGAGGATTTGGAGCGTCAAATTGACGCTGAATCACGGCAACTCGATTTAGATCTAATTTCGAGCAAAATGCCACTGCAAACTTTGCTATTCTTTCGCGACTTAGTAGACCGAGCGGAAAAGATAGCTGACATTGGGGTTGACGTGGTCGACCACATAAGAGTACTTGCCCTTACGGCATAGTGTCGCGGCAATTGAAGAAGACCATTACAGCCGAGCTGATCGGAACTAGACTCATCGTATGGAATCACAAAGACGGACTAGCAATTTACAGGATGGGTTTCTTCGGTAAGCCTGTGGGTATTCCCAAACCTAAGCCTGAGCAGGAATTCAAAGCGCCTTTAGTGCTCGATCTGATGGAGGCGTTGTACCTCCTCGACAAGAAGATAATCCGAGTGGTTAACGTCAAGACATCTAAACCCGTTAGCCGTGCAATGCTCCTCGCTCTAGCGAACAAGACCTACAAGCAGTTCAACCTGGGATTCAGCGCCTACGAGAACCTGCGTGCGAAAGGCCTGATAGTTACCCCAGGGATAAGGTTCGGGTCGGACTTTGCAATATATGAGCACGGTCCCGGAATTGACCACGCCCCGTTCATTGTTACCGTGAAGAAGGAGGAGGAGACCATGGGCCCCTTCGAGGTTGTCCTTGCAGGCCGCCTCGCAACAACCGTCCGCAAACAGTTCACGATTGCAGTACCCAGGGGTCGCGGGAAGAAGGTAGATTACCTTGTCTTCCGCTGGTTCAAGGCCTAGGTCTGAGGCGAACCTACTGAATAGCCGTAACCATTTCTGCTAGCTTCTTATCCTGTTTGAAACCAAGCTTCGCGAAAAGGCGTCCAGCTATTTCGTTATTCTCATTGAACCGAACGGCCAGAGTTCGGACGCCCCGTTTAAGCAGCCTGTTCATGGAAGTCGCCACCTCAATCGTGGCAAGACCACGTGCTCGGTACAAGGGGTGTGTGAATAGTTCTGCGACCAGTGCCTCTCGAGGGGAACTAAGTGTTACGAAACAAGCACTTACCACGTTCAGCGTTGTAGCACTAATTAGCGAGGCCTCAGGCATGTAAACCCCATGTAGACCGCTCATTATCTCACGCAACTTTCCTTCAGCGAAGGAAACGCTAGGTAATTTTTCTTCAGCGCTTTTCTCGTAGGATTCATGCATGAGCTTGGCCAGGACAGGAACGTCTCGTTCAGTTGGACTGACGAGCGGAAGCATGGGCATAAGCTTTGTTTCAATAACCTGCCCTACGAATTTGACTATGAACCGCCGTTTTTCAAACCCAATCTTCCCAAGAGCCTCAACCCTTTCCTCCGGAACCCGCAGAGTGAGTGATTGAATCTTTGCTTTCTTAAGATCAAGCCGAAGGTTGGGAACAACCGATTCGTAAGAAATTGAGGGAGCGGGGTAGATTTTGTCAACAACCGCGTTCGCATTTGAAAGTTGTAACGTGAAAAGTGCGACCGGTCTATCCGTGTGTAGGATATTCCATTGCTCAGGGCTCTTCCGTAGTTCTGATAGCAATTCCGCCTTGTTGGAGCATTGGGGAAAGGCTTCTTTCATGTAGGCTCCATTTTCAGAAACGAAGTCTGCGGTTTGGCCTAAGATGTCGGATGAGGCTTTGGAGATTCTCGTGATCATGATCTATCCCATTAAAGCGAAAAAACCCATATTCTGGCCTATATTCAATCTTGTGCGGTCCGAATGTATAGAGGGCTTGTTGCATCAGGAGCTATTTTGGCCTTATTCGGTGGCTTTCTAGTTTTCACGGACCTCTACGTTCCCCTTGGCGTATCGATCTTCGGACTGCCCATTGCAGTTGTTGGAATCATCATGCTAATCCTGGGGTTCCTTCGAACTGAACCGTTGGCAATAGAACCGGAGCAAGGAAAGAAGTTCTGTTGGTATTGCATGAAACAGATTCCCAAAGACGCGAAAGAATGCCCCAGCTGCAGCCTTCCCCAGCACGACGCGAGCTAAATTGTCGATTGCCCGCTGCCCGGTTTTTTCTCCGTCTCGGTTGGTTGTTCTTCGCGGAGTTCAATATGCGCTTGGCCCTCCATAATCTTTCGTTGGAGCGCAGTAATTAGTTCGTCAATTGCTACATTATCGAGACCAAGTTGGCTAAGTGATGACAGAGTTTGGTCAGAGAGGGTTGCTCCAATATTGGGGCCCCCGTAGCCCTCCATTCCTATCGCATCGAACTTCAGCTTGGTCTTCTTGATCACGAAATGGCCGGAGATGTATGTCACGCGTCCTTGTTCGTCCAATTTTTCGATGAAAACCTCAAGATCCTCGGGAAGGTCTGGCCTGCTCATGATGGGTCTCTCGTTGGACTCATGAGCTTTAATCTTACCCATATACTAGTTTCGGCCGATGATCCATAGAGAGGTCACCAATTGCTCACACATCTCAACAACATGGTCTCAATAATCGACACCCGAGCCATGGGTACGCCGATGGTTGTTGCCGCTTTTCTTGTTAGAGGGAAGGAGACAGCATTGATCGACATGGGCTACCAATCGTCGGCGGATACAATCAAGGGAGACTTGGCTGAGCATGGATTTGGTCCGGATCAATTGGATTACCTTCTCCCTACGCACGTTCACTTGGACCATTGTGGTTCCTTGGGGACTCTTGCTAAGACATTCACAAACGCCTCTATTCGTGTCCACCCCAAAGGTGAGCGCCACTTAGCTGATCCTTCGACTCTTTGGAAGGGAGCAGCAGAACTTTTCGGCGAAGAACTTATGCGTAAATTCGGGCGGCCCCAACCTGTCGATCAGAAACGCTTGAGAAAGACGGCTGATGGTGACGTGATTGATTTAGGAAATGGGATTCGCCTTCGCACTGTTTGGACACCGGGCCATGCATCACATCACCTAAGCTATGAACTGGAAGGGCACCGAGCTTTTTTCACGGGCGACGCCGTAGGGGTTCGCTACCCTGGTTTCCCAATATTGACTCCCACAACGCCCCCAACAAGTTTCAACTTGGAACAGACGCTAAAGTCACTTGAACGCATACAGGCTGCTTCTCCCTTAGATTTCTATACCCCACATTATGGCTTGGTTGGAAATGCTACGCAATGGGTCGATGAGAATGTTGAATCGCTCCACCGCTGGAAGTCGAGCATCCAAGAAATGATAAAGAAAG
>Ga0187778_10002914_pt1 | contig 11585 bp, 7 predicted proteins | sample 1015_Q2_SP5_20_M_FD_132418 | JGI IMG/M metagenome (GOLD analysis project Ga0187778, IMG submission 132418) | Tropical peat soil microbial communities from peatlands in Department of Meta, Colombia - 1015_Q2_SP5_20_MG | ecosystem: Environmental > Terrestrial > Soil > Wetlands > Peat | place...
ATTCCTCAATTCGTCATCGCGTACTATGCCGCGCTAAGGGTTGGCGCCGTTGTGGTTGCGTGCAGCCCCTTGTACAAGGAAAGGGAGATTGGGTACCTACTAAAAGATTCGCAGGCGAAAGTCATTGTTGCCTGGGATAAGCTGCAACCTGTTGTTCAGGCGGTCAGGGGCGAAAATCAGCTAACCGGAATTGTAATCACAAGCTTCCGCGACTACATGCCTCCGGCGCTGGCAACCTTATCGCCCCTGAAGGACGTCAAGCCCTACTCATGCCCCGGCGCCAGAGACATGATAGCGCTCCTTGAGGAAACCAAGGAAACTCCGAAGATCGTCCGGATGGAACCGAGAAAGGATCTGGCGCTCCTCCAGTACACAGGCGGGACCACGGGGATTCCAAAAGGAGCAATGCTCACCCACTACAATTTGGTAGTGAACACGGAACAAGTAAGAGCATGGGGGGTGACGGGGGAGGCCCACTTATCCGTCCTGCCACTGTTCCACATCTTCGGTATGACCACGGCCATGAACTTACCAATCTACACGACGTCAACCATGGTGATGCTGCCAGACCCGCGCGATATTCCAAGCGTTATCAAGGCGATTGAGGAAGGCCGGCCGGAGGTCTTCTGTGGTGTGCCGACAATGTACATTGCGCTCATCAATACACCTGGCATTGAAAGGCACGACTTGCGGTCGATTAAACTCTGTATATCCGGCGCTTCGGCGCTTCCGCTCGAGGTCCAGAGAAAGTTCGAAGCCCTTACGGGGGGCCGCCTTGTTGAAGGCTACGGATTGACCGAAACCAGTCCGGTAACGCACGTGAATCCGTTGGACGACCCCCGGAAGAACCGGGTCGGCTCTATTGGAATTCCGGTCTCGGATACGCAAGCGAAGGTAGTTGACTTGGATAGCGGAGAACGTGATCTTCCACCCGGCCAGGCGGGAGAATTGGTCATCCGTGGCCCGCAGGTTATGATGGGTTACTGGAACAAACCTGACGACAACAAAGCGGCCATTCGAGGAGGGTGGTTCCACACGGGCGACATTACGATCATGGACCCGGATGGTTATTTCAGAATAGTTGATCGTAAGAAGGATATGATCGACGTTTCAGGATTCAAGGTATGGCCCAGAGAAGTGGAAGAGATACTCTTTGAGCACCCCGCTGTTCAGGAAGCGGCCGTAGTTGGCATACCGGACGAGACAAGCGGAGAGGCGGTAAAGGCCTTCGTCGTACTGAAGAAGGGGAGCGAAGGAAAGGTGACGGCCGAAGAACTTTCGAATTTCTGCAAACAGAGAATCGCCTCGTTTAAGGCTCCTAAGATTGTGCAGTTTAAGACCGAACTTCCAAAGACAGCCGTGGGAAAAGTGTTAAGGCGAGAACTAAGAAAAGAGAGACAGGAGTACGTATGAGAAAGGTAGCGATAGTCGGCGTCGGACACTCAAAGTTTGGTGACAGGCGCGACGTAAACTTACCCGAACTGGCTTTTGAAGCCGCAAAACCAGCCTTCGAAGATGCAAACCTTGCCACGAAGGACATTGATTTTCTAAGCGTCGGCACTGCAGGCGGCTGGTACGAAGAAACCCTACCTGCCGTCGTGATTTCCGAATACCTCGGCTTGAGTGGGAAGGGGTTGATGAGGTGCGAGGCGGCGTGCGCTTCGGGAAGTGCCGCTATCGCGACGGCCCACGATACGATCGTAAGCGGCCAAAACGATGTTGCGATGGCCGTTGGGATTGAGAAGATGACCGAGATAGACACACCAACTGCGGTCGAATTGATAGGCCGAGCAGGCTACTACACTTGGGAGTTCCATAATTTCGGCGTGACGTTCCCGGGGTACTATGCGCTGCATGCAACGGCACACATGAAGAGATATGGGACAAAAGAGGAGCAGCTCGCTAAGGTTGCGGTAAAGAATCATAAGTACGGCTCAATGAACCCGAACGCTCATCTCCAACGCATCATCAAGATCGAGGATGTATTATCCTCACGCATGGTTGCGTGGCCGCTCAAACTCTATGATTGCTGCCCAATGAGCGACGGTGCCGCGGCCGTAATCCTAGCGTCCGAGGAAAAAGCCAAGTCAATAACCGATAGCCCAATCTGGATCGAAGCTATTGGAGTTTCATCAGACACGGCGAATGTGAGCAAACGGTCCGGGTACACGGGGCTTCAAGCCACAGTAACCGCATCCCAGAAGGCTTTCAAGAAAGCGAACGTGGAACCAGACGAGTTTGACATTGCGGACGTACACGACTGTTTCACAATAGCCGAACTCCTAGCCTACGAGGACTTGGGATTCTGCAAGAAAGGCGAAGCAGGAAGGATGATTGACGAAGGACAGACTGAGATCGGGGGGAAGGTACCTGTGAATGTTGATGGAGGGCTCAAGGCTAAGGGGCATCCAATCGGCGCGACAGGGACTTCGATGGTCGTGGGATTGACGCGGCAACTGAGAAAGGAGGGAGGCAATATGCAGGCACCAATAAAGAACGGCTTAGCGTTAGCACATAACGTAGGCGGCACAGGCCATTACTGCTACGTAACGGTTCTGCGGAGTTGATGGAAAATGGCACTCAGCCCGCCGGCAAAACGACTCAAGTCCAGACCAATCACATTCACCTTCGAACTTCCCACTCAGAAACTGAGAGAGTTCTGGGACGGGCTTGAGAAAGGAAAGGTGTACGCTTCGAAATGTAAGAAGTGCGGCGACCTTAGCTTTCCACCCACGGCCGACTGCTCACACTGCCTAAACCATGAAATGGAATGGGTCGACATCCAAGGCGAGGGAGAGATCGAAACCTTCACTCAGATCGTAATTCGACCGGCGAGCTTCCAGAACCACCCAACCTACACGGTCGCCGTCGCCAAGATGAATGCCGGTGTCAAAGTCCTAGCATGGCTAACAACCGCTAAACTTGGCGATGTGAAAGTGGGCGCAAAGGTGAAGCTAGGCGCAGTAAAATCCGAAGACGGACCCTCCTACGGCTTTACGCTAGTTAGTTCGAACTCAGACCAGCCTCCGCTCAAGTGAACATCCGAATTGTCAGAGAAAGGAATCGGCCAAGTCGTAGTGATCGCAGCCGGATCCGTGGGTCACGCCATAGAGAGTGTGAAGAATGAGTGAACCCAAGAAGTATGATTCGATAATTGTAAAGAAAGACGGCAGCATAGCCTGGCTGACCCTTAACAGACCCCACAGGCTAAACACCCTCAGCGGCGATATGATCGATGAAATGCACGCCGCGCTCAATGATTTTGAAGCTGACAAGGCGATAAGATGCATCGTCATAACTGGCGCCGGAGACAAGGCCTTCAGCGCGGGGGCAGATGTCACCGCCTTTACAGGCCTAACTCCCACAAAGGCCGCTGAAACGGCGGCCAAGGGGCACACGTTCTTTACAAGGATCGAGCGCATCGGTAAACCCGTAATCGCCTCCATCAATGGATTCGCGCTCGGAGGAGGGTTGGAGATGGCGTTGGCCTGTGACTTCAGAATTGCAGCTGAAAATGTTGAGTTGGGCCAGCCCGAAACAAATCTAGGTCTCATTCCAGGATGGGGAGGGACGCAGCGATTGGTCAGGATCGTCGGTTTGGCAAAGGCAAAGGAAATGATAATGCTCGCAGAACGAGTGCACGCGGAGGAAGCTGTCAAAATGGGTCTCATCACCAAGGTGGTTAGTAGAACAGAACTGACAGCCGAAACTACCGCCTTGGCCAACAAGCTAGCCGATGGTCCCCCCGTTGCCCTCAGGCTTGCAAAAGAAGCGTTGAATCTCGGAACGCAAGTCCCCCTGGACATAGGGCTGAAACTTGAGGCAAACGCTTTTGGAATCGTCTTGTCCACGAAAGATGTGATAGAAGGCGTCTCAGCTTTCATGTCAAAACGAAAACCGGAGTTTAAGGGAGAGTAGAGGAGCAGTTGCCGCTAGATTTTGCGTTCACGGAAGAACAGGAGCTTTTCCGCAGGACTATTCGCGACCTAATGACGAAATCTGTGGCTCCACGAGTTAAGGAACTGAAGCAAGCCCGTGCCCTGGTGCCCGAAGTTCACAAGGACATTACGGCCGCAGGTATCTTTGGGCTATTGGTTCCAACCGAATTCGGAGGAAGCGCCAGCGACTACGTCACGTTCATGATCGCAGTCGAAGAAATCACGAAAGGCGACTCGACCGGTTTCGTCGGCCTTCCCACCTGGTACGGAGCTGCTTGTGCCCGCCTGATCGGCGCCTACGGCAACCCCGAACTGAAGGAGGAGGTGCTACCGAAAATAGTGAAGGACGGCTGGCTAACGCCCCTTCATTCCACCGAACCCGGCTGCGGGACAGATTTCACAGCCATAACAACTACCGCCAAGAAAACTGAAGAGGGATACATTGTCAATGGAGAGAAATCAATGGTCAGCTGCATACCGGAAGTAGTAAAGTTTGGCGGAGGCTACGTCACAACAGTAAAGACGCGTCCGGAGCTAGGCAGCAAAGGCATGAGTCTCGTCTTCATCCCAAGCAACGCGAAAGGCATCACCACATCCATGTTCACAGGCATGGGGATCGACATCGGAGGCGTTCGATACCAGAACACGGTCATCCCGCAAAATTACCTACTCGGTTCCGAAGGAGCAGGATACCAGATGACCTATGAATCCTTCGTCCACGCCAGAGTCCCCACAACAATGAGCATCGTCGCCGCCGCAGAAGCCTCAATCGAGAAAGGAATCGAATACCTCAAACAGCGTAAGGCCTTCGGCAGAGAAATCGGAAAACACGAGGGACTCCAATTCGAACTCTCCGAAGACTACGCAAACGTACTTGCCGCAAAATGGCTGACTTACCGTGCAGCATGGCTCATCGACCAATACCATAATGGAAAAGCCTCATTCTCTGACGCCATGACCGCCGCCTCAACCGCCAAACTTGTCGCATCAGACCTATGCGTCAAGGCCGTGAGTGACGTCCTCGAATGGTACGGCGGCGCAGGAACAACAACAGAATACGACATAGAAAACATCTTTCGAACAGTCAGACAAGCCGTCATAGCCGAAGGAACAAAGAACGCACAAAAAATAGTCATAGCAATGCAACTACTCGGCAGAGGATTCTCAGCCTGGTAGGCAAAGGAAAAGCCAACCCCCCCCACTCACTCCAGCGAAAGACGAGAGAGAGGTGCGGCGCGCGCGATATTTCATACTAATCCCATTTTGCATTTCGACTCACTCAAAGCACTCCCCATCGCAAATGAGACAAGGGACTAAGCTACGATATGCGAACGTCGTTATCACCAGCGATCACGAGTTGCCGGTCGCTCGCGAGAGGCACACGGCGGCTTTTTGTGTGCGAGTGGGGCGGTAACGCGGGCGGTGAACCGATGCAACGCATCTTCTATCCGCATAGTGTCGTTGTGATCGGTGTGTCAGAACGACCCGAGAACTTGGCTCGCAACATAATCGCGAATTTGCAAGTCTTTGGCTACGGAGGGCAGATTTACGCGGTTGGAAGGAGGAAGGGGATGGTTCGGGGGGTTACGATCGCTAGTTCGTTAAATGAAGTTCCTGATGGACTCGATTTAGCTGTGATTGTGACGCCCGCGGCCACGGTTCCTGAATTAGTGGAGTCATGTGGCCGTAAGGGTATCCATCAGGTTGTTGTCGAGAGTGGGGGCTTCGGCGAGTTCTCCGAAGAGGGACGCAAGCTGGAGCAGGAAATTCTAGAAAGCATTCACCGTTGGGACATGCGTTTGGTCGGGCCGAACTGTATCAGTGTCGTCAACCAGGAAGTAGGGCTCTGCCTTCCATTCGTGCCGCTTTCTCCCACCACTGCACGGCTAGGACCAGTCTCGGTCGTGTCGCAGAGCGGCGGTGTGTCAGTCACGTACATGGACCTGCTGTGCGCGGCTGGGGTAGGCATCAACAAAGCGGTCAGCATAGGAAACAAGGCTGACTTGAACGAGACGGACTACCTCAGGTACCTCCTAGGCGATCCTGGCACACAGATCATCTGCCTCTACCTAGAGTCCATAAGTGACGGCCGAGAACTCCTCCATTTAGCTAGGTCCTCCATCAAGCCCATAATCATTCACAAGGCTAACAGGGGTCAAGCCAGCCGGCACGTGGCTTTCTCCCATACGGCAGCGTTGGCGGACGACGACAGGATCGTGAGTGCCGCCTTTCGCCAAGTAGGGATCCTTCGCTCCGAAGATTTTCGTGAATCCGTTGCCATCGCTCAAGGCCTATGCCTCCCGCCAGTTCGAGGGAACAATCTCGTCATCATCTCGCGTTCAGGCGGTCACGCAGTGGTAGCCGCCGACGCAGCGGAGCGATATGGCTTTCGTCTGACCCCGCTACCAAAGGAGTTTCTTGAGCAGGCCAGTTCGCTCTTACGTACCGACGTCATCACCCTCGCCAACCCAATCGACCTCGGGCTCATATTCGACTTTGACCTCTATGCCCGGATTGTAGAGGAATGTTTACGCATACTCTCCCCCGATGCAGTTCTTCTCATCAATACGTTCACCCTTGTCGAGGCTGAGAGAGCGCAGAAATTGGCCCAACGAGTCGAAGAAATCGTGGAAGGGTCCGGCCGCCCCGTTGCTTTCTGTGCCTATTCGCAGGGCTACGAGACGCAGATGACCCAACAGCATACAAATCTGCCCATCTTCGCGGAGATAGAGGACGCCATACGGGGATTGGCTGCATCTCGGGATTGGAATTCTCGAAAAGAGCGCGCGGTCGAAACAACTAGTGAGACAAGCATTGAACGGGCGCCGAACGAAACTAGGCGGCTCTTGTCTGGGGCAAGAGTGTTTATGGCGGACGAGGCTCTTTCATTGTGCGAACAGTACGGTATTTCAATCGCACGTTTCGAAGATGCCAACGGTCCAGATGCCGCCATGGAAGCCGCGGATCGGCTGGGATATCCTGTGGCTCTCAAAGTGCTTGCGGCTGAGCACATTCACAAGTCGGATGTGGGTGGAGTTGCTTTGGGGTTGCAGGACCGAGCCGCAATCAGTCGGGAGGCTGAGGCCATGCTAACCCGGATTGGGCATCCTACAAGGCTGATGGTTCAACGAATGGTTAGCGGCGGCTTGGAGATGATAGTTGGGGGCAAGCGTGACCGCAGCTTTGGTCCGGTTGTCATGTTAGGGTTGGGGGGCATATTTGTGGAGGCGTTTGACGATGTGACGTTTCGAGTAGCCCCGATAGGCCGGACGGATGCGGAAGAAATGGTGGAAGAGATACACGGTAAGCGAATGCTTCACGCATTCCGCGGCAGGCCACCCTTAGACCGGGAATCGGTCACCAAAGCACTCACATCGATGTCTACCATGCTGACCGAAAATCCCGCCATCGATGAAATCGATATCAACCCTCTTGTTGTTCTAGAGACCGGAGCCGTCGCGCTGGACGCGCGCGTCCTAGTGACAGGAAAGCAAACCAACTAGTGAGCATCGATTTCCTCCTAACATGCCCAGATGCGGAGGCGTCGAACTACCCTCCGACAAATGTCAGCCGGTAAATTGGGATTCGGATTATTGGCTAGAAAAATGGAAAACGTGTGATGAGAAACCCAAGGCTCTTAAGCGCAGAAAGCGAGTTACTCAGGAGCGCATTTGGCGTTCAAGAAGGAAGTCCATGTTTTTCTTGAAAGTTTACGCCGCCGAAAATGGGCGTTGTGCTACCTACTTACCCTGACTTCCGTCAGTACTGTTATCTTCTCGTTCGTGGAGAAGCATTCGATATTCGATTCGCTCTACTGGACAATTACAGTTCTTAGCACAGTAGGCTTCGGAGACATTACACCCCACACCGTATTCGGTAAGCTGCTATTCATCTTCGACGCAATCTCCGGAATAACCACATACGTCTACCTTATCACGAGTTGGCAGACCTCAGTGATCGAAGCCAGGCTCGAAAGAAAACTATGGGAACTCGCCGAAGCCGACTTCAACGAACGAACACGCAAATCGAAGTCACAATTTCAAGACTAGCTTAGTCAGTCTGTAACAGTTACATTGTTTGCAGCAGACGAACGTCCTACCAACCGGTTTCTGACAACCTAACCATATGAACAAGAGCTGTTTGCAGTCGAGGAGCCGCTTATATAGAGATATCCACTCCCCCAGGGGAGGATACTCAATGTCATCGCATAAGAGAGTCGAAGTAACGAAGAGGATTGCAAGAATACACGGTCACGTTCACGGGATTCTGCAAATGCTGGAGGAGGGCAGATCCTATTCAGAGATAGTTCAGCAGATCTCGGCGGTGAAGGCAGGGCTGGATAGTGCCGTGCAAGTGATTGTAGAAGATTTGGTTGAGGACTGTGTAACCAAGTCAGGCCGAAGCAGGTCCATCAATGAGCCTATGCTCGAACTGAAGGAAGTCATCGCAAGAAGCAGATGAACTACCGCCCGTCGATTAACATGACCGATGAAAACTCCCAGACCGGCATCTCTGGGCTTGGAGCAGAAAAGACTAGGGAACTGGCTAGGCTTGGCCTTATGGGTCTGGCCGCGTTCGTCAGCTACCTAGGAGTTTGGAGATATTTTCTACCGTTCGACCTCATAGCGATAGCCGCAACTCTGATCGGCGGTTACCCCATCTACAAGGAAACCATCCTGAGCCTTCGAAGGAAACACGTCAACATGGAAGTCTCGATGACCGTGGCCATCGTGGCTTCCCTTCTCCTGGGGCAGCTTACGCCTGCCGTCGTAATAGCGTTCTTTGTCGTACTGGCTGAATTCATCGAAGAATATGCGGTTGACAAAGGTAGGGCTACCGTAGTCCAACTGGAGAAATCAGTTCCAAAGCGAGCACTCGTTAGAAGAAACGGTACCGAAGCCGAGGTTAATCCGCAGACACTGGTTCCTAACGACGTAGTGATTGTTAGAGACGGCGAGCGGGTACCTGTTGACGGAATGATCGTCAGCGGAACGGCGTACGTGAATCAGGCCTCGATAACCGGCGAAGCAGCGGCAACGGAGAAGTTCGCCAGCGACCGAGTGTATGCGGGCAGCGTCGTTGAATCGGGGGTCATTGAAGTCAGCACGGAGAGAGTGGGTGGCGAAACGGTGTTCGGGAAGATAATCAAGCTCGTGGAGGAGGCGGAACATAGGAGAGCCCCTATTCAGAAGATTTCCGACAGGTTGGCTACCTGGCTGGTTGAGTTCGCCATCGGCTTTTCTATCATCACTTTTCTGCTTACCCGAAACGCGATTTCAGCATTGTCGGTCGTCGTCGTTGCGGGCGCCTGCGGTGTCGCGGCCGGAACCCCCGTTGCCATCGTCGCAACAATGGGGAAAGCGTCGAAAAGTGGGGTGATCGTGAAGGGCGGTATGTACATCGAGGAGATGAGCAGAATTGATACAGTCGTCATCGACAAGACCGGCACGCTCACTTTCGGCGAACCTGTCGTCACAGAACTTGTTACTATGGATGGATGCAACGAACAGGAACTGCTCTTCTACGCTGCATTGGCCGAAAAGCACTCCACCCACCCCATAGCCCGCTCCATCCTAAAGAAGGCGGAAGAAATGCACGTAGCCTCTCCCGAACACTCGACATTCAGCTACCTCCCAGGCAAAGGGGTCACGGCGAACTACAACGGGCGGAATTTGCTTGCCGGAAACACCTTGCTGATGTCCGAGAACGGCGTGGAATTGTCAGAGAAGATACGTGCCTCGCTCGCGGAATTTACTTCCCGCGGCTGCACAACAGTGCTTGTCGCCCACGGAAAGGAGATCTGCGGAGTGATCCTGATCGAGGACAAAGTGAGAGACGAGAGTAGGAAAGCAATCGCAGACTTGAAGCAGATGGGTATCAAAACCATAATGCTCACAGGAGACAACGAGAGCGCCGCGAAGGCCGTAGGAGCGAAGGTCGGAGTCGACGAGGTATACGCGCAATTACTCCCAGAAGACAAGGTCAACAAAATTGAGGAACTCGTTGCCGAAGGCCGCAGGGTCGCCATGGTGGGAGACGGAATCAACGACGCCCCCGCACTCGCGCACGCCAACGTCGGAATCAGCATGGGAACCGGTACGGACGTAGCCATAGAGGAGGCGGATATTGTTCTGATGACGAACGACCTGAGAAAGATTGCTGACATAGTTCGCATGAGCAACGGCGCGTACAGGACGATAATGCAGAACTTCTACGGAACAATCAGCGTAGACGGCATCGGAGTCATCCTCGCATTCTTGGGCTTCCTGAACCCGTTGCTTGCAGCCCTAATCCACGTCGCCTCAGAGTTTGCGTTCATAATGAACTCCGCGAAACAAATCAGATAAACAAGTACCTCGTTGGAGACGCTACTCAAAGGAGATACCTGAGCAGTCCGACCGCCGCCCCTAAGAGCACTAGCCATGCGGAGTTCACGCGGAAGCGAACCAACATGACTAAACTCACCAGCGTGAGACCCACAGTGACAACATCAACCAGTGCCGCCACACCCAGTTGGTAGGTTACGAAGGCCATCACGGCTAGGGACGCAACGATTACTCCGTCCAAGAACGCACCGGCAATCGGAGAGCTGCGGATGCGAGGAATGAGTGGGCCGCTAATCGCTACCAGGATGAAGCCTGGCAGAAAAATACCGACGGTGGCAACAAGAGCCCCAGCCGGCCCCCCAAGCAGGTAGCCGATGAAGGTTGCCGTCGTAAATACCGGCCCCGGAGTTACTTGCCCGATGGCAATGGCGTCCAAGAGTTGAGAGTTACTTATCCAGTGTAGACGTGTGACCAGATCAGCCTGCAGAAATGCGAGAAGTACGTAGCCACTTCCGAACACGATTGACCCGACTTTCAGGAAGATCAGGAACAGGGACCACAACCCGAAGCTGGATGACGGAGGCTCAAGGTATTCCCCGCCAACTTGCACGCCGAAGGCCAAGCCAGGGGCGAGGAAAAGGAGGCAGAGGGAGAGAAGGCTTGGGTTCTTCTCATGTCTCTTCTCACTAACCCACTTACCCAGGCTCACTACACTACCGATTCCAAAAATGACCAGGAGAGGAGACACACCAAGAACACTGGCCCCGAGCGCCACAAACCCGCATACGACCAGGGAACGGGTCTTCGCCGCCCCACGTCCCAGACCCCACAATGCCTGTAGGATGATCGCGATGACAACCGGCTTTATGCCGTAAAAGAGATCAGCGACCTGAGGCAGAGAACCGAACCGAACGTACGCCCAAGCCAGCACCGTTACTATGACCGCCGCCGGAAGAATGAAGCAGACCCCCGCCACAAGCAACCCGACCCATCCAGCTTGCTGGTATCCGATGTAAATCGCCGTCTCCGTGGACGTGGGGCCCGGAATCAGGTTCGCCGCGCCAAGTAGATCCAAAAACTTCTCCCTCGACAGCCAATGACGGCGACGAACCGTCTCCTCCTCCATCATCGCAAGGTGCGCCGCGGGCCCACCAAATGCCACAACTCCGAGCCTTAGGAAATATGTCGCGAGATCCTTTATGGACGCTGAAGTTCCGCCTTGCTCCTTATTGGATGTCAAGGATCCCGTGCGCATCTCCGCCTGGCATACCCGAGGAATTGAGGAAGCAGGATTGCCCTTCAATAGTCTAACGCATGTGCA
>Ga0187778_10002915_pt1 | contig 11584 bp, 10 predicted proteins | sample 1015_Q2_SP5_20_M_FD_132418 | JGI IMG/M metagenome (GOLD analysis project Ga0187778, IMG submission 132418) | Tropical peat soil microbial communities from peatlands in Department of Meta, Colombia - 1015_Q2_SP5_20_MG | ecosystem: Environmental > Terrestrial > Soil > Wetlands > Peat | place...
GCAGCTCCGCGTCGCCGCGCTTCCTCAGCTCTGGACGCTGCAGGACGTGGAGCGCTCGCTGATCTTCTTCGCGCTCTTCATGGTGATCGACCTGTTTACGTGCGTTGTGGCGTTCGCGCTCGAGCGCAATGAGGATTGGACGCTGCTCGCGCCGCTGATCTTGCAGCGCTTCTATTACCGCCAGATGATGTACGTCGTGCTTTTCAGCGCGCTCAAGGAGGCCGTGCGCGGACGTCCGGTCGGCTGGCGCGGCGTCGAGCCTCAGCTACCGCCGGCGTCCACAGCGCCGCCGCCCGCTACCGTCGCGCAAGTCTGACGGCTAAGCGCCTTAGCAGAGCCGATTGGTCCATCGGCGCAGGCCGTGACCGTTTCTTTTGTGATTTCGCCGTCAAATCTGTTAGCATGTGCTCGTTGATGGGCTGCACCCCGAATTCTGGGGGCGGCACCGGAGGAAAATATGAGCGTCGTGCCTCATGCGGGCAACGGGAAAATCACCGTGCCCGACATTCTCTCGCGCAAGTCTCTTCCGCTTTCCGCTTTCCCTGAAAAGCAGCGAAAGATCGCGATTCTGACAGCTTACGACTATCCGACCGCGCGCCTGCTCGATGAGGCGGGCGTGGATATTTTGCTGGTCGGCGATTCGCTCGGCATGGTCGTGCTGGGCTACGACAGCACGCTGCCGGTGACGCTTGAGGACATGATTCACCACACGCGCGCCGTCCGCCGCGGCACGCGCCACGCGCTGGTCGTGGCGGACATGCCCTACGGCAGTTTTCACGTCTCGCTCGAGGAATCGGTGCGCAATGCGGTGCGCCTTGTAAAGGAAGGCGGCGCGGAGGCGGTGAAAGTCGAGGGCGGCGAGCGGCGCATCGAGCTGATCGCGCGACTCGTGGAAGCGGAAATTCCGGTGATGGGGCACGTTGGGCTGACGCCGCAATCGGTGAACGCGCTGGGCGGATTTCAGGTGCAGGGCAAGACGATCGACGCGGCGCGGCAAGTGGAGCGCGACGCGCGCGCCGTGGAGGCCGCCGGAGCATTCGCCGTGGTGCTCGAATCGATGCCGCGCGAACTCGCCGCGCGCATCACAGAAAAGCTGCGCATCCCGACAATCGGCATCGGCGCGGGACCGGATTGCGACGGGCAGGTGCTGGTCTTTCACGATCTCGTGGGCTACGCGACCGAGCACAAGCCAAAATTCGTGCGGCAATATGCGAATCTCTCGGCGGAGATTTCGCGCGCGGTCGCTTCGTACTGCGAGGACGTGCGCAGCGGGCGCTTTCCATCCGATGCCGAGTCGTATCACTCCGCCGCCGAACTGCGCGAGCGCATTCCTGCGCGAGAGCGGAGTTAATTTACGTAAAATTTTACGCGCCACGGAGGGTTGGCCCGAAAGGAGCCGCGCATGAATCTCGACGATTTTCGCACGCTGTACGATTACAACTCGTGGGCCAACCATCGCACGCTCGAGGCGAGCGCGGCGCTCACGCCGGAGCAGTTCACCCGCGAGATGGGATCGAGCTTCAGCTCGGCGCGCAACACGCTGGCGCATATCTACGGCGCCGAATGGATCTGGCTCGAGCGCTGGCACGGGCGCGCTACGAGCGGGCTTCCGTCGCCCGCCGATTTTCCCGATATCGCCACGGTGCGGCGCCGATTCGCGGAGATCGATCGCAATCTGGTGGACTACATCGCTTCGCTCACCCAGGACGATTTACAGCGTGTCGTCACCTTCAAGAATCTCGCAGGCGTGCCGTACTCGCAGCCGCTCGCGCCGTGCCTGCAACACGTGGTGAATCACAGCACGTATCATCGCGGCCAGGTGACGACGCTGCTGCGCCAACACGGCGCGAAAGCCGTTGCGACGGATCTGATCCTTTACTATCGCGAGCGCGCGGCGCAGGCCAAGGCGTGAGAGCCTCCGCTCACGCTTCATCAATCCGGCGAAGCCCTTTGACCTGCTGAATTCCGCGCCCCGGCCATGGAAACCGTTCATACCGTTTCGTGGATGAGGCAGGTGGCGGCCGAGGCGCGCAAGAATGAGCGCGTGCTCGGATTCGTCCCCACGATGGGCGCGCTGCACGAGGGGCACCTCTCGCTGATTCGCGCGGCACAGATGCAGTGTTCGCCCTTGGTCGCCTCGATTTTCGTGAACCCCACGCAGTTCGGCCCGAACGAGGATTTTCAGAAATACCCACGCACGTTCGATGCGGACCGCACGGCGCTCGAGCAACTGGGCGTGGACTATCTTTTCGTCCCGCCGGCCGAGGAGATGTATCCGCCGGGGTTTCGCACGTCGGTGAACGTCGAAGGGCTGAGCGAGAGGCTCGAAGGGCGATCGCGGCCGGGCCATTTTCGCGGCGTTACGACCGTTGTGTTAAAGCTGCTCGAAATCGTGCAGCCGAGGCTCGCGTTTTTCGGACGCAAGGACGCGCAGCAGGCGCGCATCATCCGCCAGATGACGAGCGATCTGAATCTCGATTCGGAAATCGTGGTCTGCCCGATCGTGCGCGAAGCAGATGGGCTCGCACTTTCCTCGCGTAACAGATACTTGAATGAGGGCGACCGCCGCGCCGCGACCGCGCTCTACCGATCGCTTCAGGCTGTGCGCGATGAGATCGCCAAAGGCGAACGCGATGCCGCGCGTCTGCTGGCGGCGTTGCAGCGCGTAATCGAGTCCGAGCTGAGCCTCGCTCTCGATTACGCCGAGATCGTCGACGCGGATACCTTTGAGCCGGTTGTGAGCCTGCGCAAGGTGTGCTACGTCCTGATTGCGGCGCGCGTCGGCGGGACACGCCTGATCGATAACGCCCTCGTGGAACAATCAGGCAAAAATTTCATCGTGGCGCTGTAGCCCGCTTAGCCTGCGGACTTGGCGGCTTTGCTCTCGGGCTCGCGGATCGCGGCGAGAACTTCGGCGGCGTGGCCCTTCGGCGTGACCTTGTCCCACACTCTGCGGATTTTTCCGTCCGGGCCGATCAAGAACGTGGTTCGCACGATTCCCAGAAACGATTTTCCGAAAAATGTTTTCATCCGGCGCGCGCTATAGGCTTCGATCACTTCGAAATCCGTGTCGGCCAGCAGCGGGAATTTGATGTCGTAACGATCCTTGAATTTCGCCTGCGATTCAACGGAATCGCCGCTGCAGCCCACGATCGCAGTATTGGCGGCCTTAAATTCATCGAGCGCCGTCGAAAATTCGACCGCCTCGTGCGTGCAGCCCGACGTGTTGGCCTTCGGATAAAAATAGAGAACGAGATTCTTGCCTTTGTAATCCGCGAGCGACACCGTGCTTCCGTCGTCGGCAGTGGCGCGAAACGCGGGAGCTTTTTCACCGGCTTTGAGCATGGCGTTCTCCGTTTCGGCGCGAGAGCTATTCCGCGAGCACTCGCTTAAGAATATCGTTGACGGCCTGCGGATTGGCCTGGCCGCGCGTCTCGCGCATCACCTGCCCGACAAAGAATTTGAATACGCCCTCGTTGCCTGAGCGGTACTTGGCGAGATTATCGGGATTCTTGGCGATGATTTCGCGCGCCACCTTCTCGATTGCGCTGGTGTCTGAGATTTGCGCGAGGCCTTCGGCAGTGATGATCTCCGCCGCGCGCTTCCCCGTTTCGAACATCGCGGCAAAAACTTTCTTCCCACTCGCAGCAGTGATCTCGCCTTTTTCGACTTTGGCAAGTAGCTCCGCGAGCGCCTCCGGAGCAACCGGGCACTCCGAGATTTCCTTGCCGGCGTCTTTGAGGCGCCGAAGCAGCTCGACGGAAATCCAATTGGCCGCGGCTTTTGACGGAGCGCCAGCCTTCACGACAGCCTCGAAATAACCCGCCAGCGCGCGAGTGGCGGTCAGCACGCCAGCGTCATACGGAGTTATGCCGTAGTCACGCAGGAACCGAGCCACTTTCGCATCCGGCAATTCCGGCATGGACCGGCGAACTTCGTCGACCATCGCCGGCGACGCTGAAACCGGAAGCAGATCGGGATCGGGGAAATAACGGTAATCGTGCGCGAATTCTTTCGAGCGCATCGGCTCGGTGCGGCCCGCTGAGACGTTCCACAGCCGCGTCTCTTGCACGACGGTGCCCCCGGATTCGAGCACGCCGATCTGCCGCTCGATTTCGTATTCGAGCGCGTGCGCGAGATAGCGGAACGAGTTCAGATTCTTCACTTCCGCCTTGGTGCCGAATTTCGGCGCGCCGCACAGTCTCACGCTGACGTTGGCATCGCAGCGCAGCGAGCCCTCTTCCATGTTGCAGTCGCTCACTTCGGTGTATTCGAGAATCTGTTTCAGCGTGTTCAGGTAGGCGTACGCCTCGGCGGGCGCGCGCAGGTCCGGCTCGGACACGATCTCGATCAGCGGGACGCCGCAGCGATTGAAATCGATGTAGCTCCAGCGGTCGGAATCAGGAAATCCCTCGTGGAGGCTCTTCCCCGCATCGTCCTCCATGTGCAGGCGCGTGATGCCGATGCGCTTGCGTTCGCCATCGAGTTCAATCTCGATCCAACCCCTGGTCGCAAGCGGCAGCTCGTACATCGAAATTTGATAGCCCTTGGGCAGATCGGGATAGAAGTAATTTTTCCGAGCGAACCGCGAGCGCGGCTGAATTTTGCAATTGATCGCCAGCGAGGCGCGCATCGCCAGGTCCAGCGCTCGCTTATTTAGGACCGGCAGCGCCCCGGCAGGCCGAGGCACACGGGACATGTGTTCGAATTCGGCGCGGCACCGAATTTGGTCGAGCAGCCGCAGAACGCTTTCGTGAGGGTTTGCAGCTGCGCGTGCACCTCGAGGCCGATGACGGCCTCGTAGCGCGCCATCACCTCGGGCGAAATGCGCGGCGCTTCTGTGGTTGTGCGAGCCATGGCGAAACGCGAATTATATCATCCGGCGCGCCACGGATTGATTTTCCGCGAGCCGGCTCGGTCTGCCAAGCGCGCCCTGTGTGGTTGCCTATCGCTCCCCGCCCCAAACGTATTTCAAGCCGAGACGATAGTTGTAGCCGAGCGCCGGGTACCCGACAGCATCCTGATAGTGGCGATCAAGCAGATTCTCGAAATGCGCGGTGGTGGAAAAGCCGTGGCCCAGCGGCACGATGAGAGACGCGTCGAGGCGAAAATAGCCCGGATCGCTGGTGATGCCGAGGCCGAGGAAGTCGCTGTCCGCTCGCCGCCCGACGTAGTCGGCAACGACGTTCAAATTAACGCCGCGCACATTCGCGTTGACGACCAGATTACCGGAATTGAGCGGGCGCTTGAGCAGCCGATTCCCGGGGAGCAGCGCGGGATCGGTTGCGTTCGGCGAGACGAGGACCTTCGAATTGTCGTAGGAGTAGTTCCCGACGATTCGAAGCCACCGCGCCGCCTTGATTTCGATGGACGAATCGGCGCCAAAGGCGCGCGCCTTGTCCGTGTTGTAGTAGCTGCCGAAAAAGGCGGGGCAGTTCCAATCGGCGGGGTTGGCCGGCGACGCGAAGCTCACAATATCGTGAAAATCGTTGTGGAAATACGTCACCGACAGCCGCGCGCGATCGGATGCAAGGAACTGATCGATTCCTGCGTCGATCGTCGCGCTTTGCTCCGGCTTCAGAATGGGAGTGCAATCGGCGGGAAACAGTGGCGGCTCTTTGATGCCTTCGCCATAGGAGGCGCGAAGGCGCGTCGGCCCCCAGAATCCGCGGCCGTAGCGCAATGCGTACGCCGCGCCTGTCCGCGGCACAACGCGCGTCCCGTAGGAATCGTTCGCCTCGACACGCCCGCCGGCGACTATCGTAAGCCGCTTCGTGAGCTGATCGTGCACCTCCGCGTAGCCGCCCTGGTCATGCCGCCCCAGGACGCCGCCCGTCTCGGATTCGAAGAGATATCCGAAAGTCACTCCGCCGCCGCTGAACAAGTACGTCGCCTGTTCTTCGACGCCTGCGCGGTTGAATTTGTTGAGAGAGGTGAAATCGAACAGCGGCGTATCCTCGAAAAGCTGGAATCGGGAATCGTACGCCGTCAATTGGTTGTGCCAGTGCTCGCCAGCATCCGAGTTCCAAGTGAGCCCTGCGGCGAAATCGTGCAGATCGCTGTGCGCGCCGGGATCCACGGCGTATGGCACGGACTCGAAGAGCGTCTGGCCGGGTTGTCCCGCGTCGCTCGAACTATTGCGAAGCGTGAGGCGAACCGTATCGGTCGGGCTGATCTGAAATCCGAAATTGCCCGAAAGCGTGGTGTCGCGGAAATAGCCCGTCGGCACAAGACCGTCGACTGGCGGAGCCGGTTGACCCGCACTCGAAAAATAGCCGATGCCGATCGAGTAATCGAATAAACCGAGCAGTCCGCTCAGGCGCCCGCTGCCATGGCCTGTGCCGAACGTCCCGCCGTCGCCTTCGACTACAAGTTCGGGTGTCGGCGTCGAGCCGCGATGCGTGAAAAGCTGCACGACGCCCGACACCGCGTCGGTGCCGTAGAGAGCGCTCGCCGCGCCGTGCACAACTTCCACTTTATCGATCTCGTCCACAGTGAAATTCGAGAAATCTACCGACAATCCCGGCTCACTCACGTTCACGGGCACGCCGTCGATCAGCACTTTGGCGTAGTTGGAATTTCCACCGTCTAGAAACAGCGTCGTCGAGCCGCCCATCGGCCCCAGGCGCGAGTAGCTGACGCCCGGAACTTGCACTAGCAGCGGCGTAAGCCAGATCTGCTGGCTCTGCTCGATCGCCTCGGCTGTGATGATGTCGACGCGATCCGGCGTGGTTTCGGCCGTGGTGGGTGTGGCAGTGTCTGTGACAACCACGCTGGACGACATCGTCGCGAGCTCAAGCCGCACGTCCCACGTCTGCGTTTCTCCACTAGCCAGCGTGAATTCCTGCTCGACACGCTCGAATGAAGCGCGCTCGATTGAGACGCGATAGCGCCCGGGCACCAGCACCAACGAAAAATTTCCGTCGGGGCCGCTTTGAGTGCGAACCGTTATTGCAGCGGAATCGAGAGACTGCGCTGTGATCACCGCTCCCGCAACGGCCGCACCTGTTGGATCTGTGATTTTTCCGCGAATCGTGGCGTTCGACTGCGCATGGCTGACGATTGGGTGAGCAGCAAAAGAGAGGAGCCAAGTCACTAACAACAGGCGGAAGAAATGCCGAAGTCTCATGTTTCCCTCCTCTCCCTCTCGCGCGGGAGTTGAAGGCTGTCCCGGTTCGTCCGCTAAACGCGAACTTACCGGGATTGAGGCTCCGTCGGTCTCCTGGCTTGGCGGATCGTTCCGGCGGCGCGGCCTTCCCATCCGGCGTGAAATCGCTTGCAATTTCACAGACCGGACAGTGGCGAGCGCCGAAATACTCTCCGCTTTACAGTCGCGCGGCGGCGACGGCTTTTCACCGTCTTCCCGTGCACGGAGTCTCGCGTGGTTGTGGACGGCGCGCCCGTGGTTGCGGGCTCGCCGCTTGCGGAGGCCGCTAGCGCCTCCGCGAATCGCAATTGGAAATGTTGCTCGCGGTCATCGGCTCCCGCGCAAAATCACGCGCGGGCGGCCGCTGGGGCGCATCTCAACTTCGAGCGGCGCCTCGAAGATCTCCTCCAGCATTTCGCGGTCGTACACTTCCGCCGGTGGCCCGACGCGCAGGCATTTGCCCTTGTGCAGCAGCACGATGCGGTCGGAAAATTCCGCGGCCAGATTCAATTCGTGCGTCACGACCAAAACCGTGTAGCGATTGTTGTCGGCGAGCTTCCGCAAACGCCGCAGCAATTCCAGCTTGCCGCCAATATCGAGGTGCTGCGTCGGCTCGTCAAGCAGCAGCAGCGAAGGCTGCTGCGCGAGCGCCCGCGCGAGGATCACACGCTGCTTTTCGCCGCCGGAAAGCTGATCCATCCAGCGATCGCGGAGCGCGTCCGCGCCCACTTGCGCCAGCGCGTTTCCGGCGAACAGGCAATCCTCCTGAGATTCGAAGCGCAGCCGCCGCCCGTGCGGATAGCGGCCCTGCAGCACGTATTCCCACACGCGCAGCGGAAACAGCAATTCGCTTTCCTGCTGCACCAGCGCAATTCTCTGTGCGCGGACGCGCAGATCGAGCTGGCTGACTTCGGTGCCGTCGACTTCGATTCGCCCCGAAAGCGGCTTGTACAGTCCTGCGAGCATTGTGAGCAACGTCGATTTGCCGCTGGCGTTCGGACCGAGGATGGCGACGAGCTCGTGCTCCTTCGCCTCGAAGCTGATCGGGCCAAGCGCGAATTTCGGCGCGGAGCGATCCGTGGCGGCGTAGGCGTAGCTCGCCTGCTCGACATTCAACCGCACACCCGTTGCTCTTTGCGCCGTAACAACCGGCGAAGCGGAACTCATCGCACCCTCCGCCGCATAAGATAGATGAACACAGGCGCGCCGACGAGCGCCGTCATCGCACCGACTGGCAATTCAGTGGGCGCGACGACCGTGCGCGCCAGCATGTCTGCGAACACAATCAAAATCGCTCCGCCCAGCGCTGACGCGGGAATCAAAATCCTGTAATCGCTGCCGAACATCATACGCATTAGATGCGGTACGAGCAGTCCCACGTATCCGATCGCGCCGCTCACCGACACCGCAAGCCCCGTGAGCAGCGACGCCGCCACGTAGACGACGAGCTTCACTCGGTTCACGTTGACGCCAAGGTGCCGCGCTTCCTGTTCGCCCGTGAGAATCAGATTCAAATCGGACGACGCGGCGTAAATCGAACCCACGCCGATGATGAGCAGCAAATACAGCCAGCCCGAATTGATCCGCGGTTGCGTCGCGAGATCTCCCATCAGCCAAAAGGCCATGCCGCGGAGATCGCGGCCCGGCAGCATGGTCATCAGGAACATGATGACCGCCGAGAGAAACGAGACCGCCACGATCCCGGCGAGCAACAGAGTTGCGCTATCTACCTGCCCGCCGCGCCGACCGAGGAAATAGACTGCGGCGATCGTCGCAGCCGCACCCGCAAACGCCGCGAACTGAATCGTGCCCGGCGTCTGCGGCGAAACCGCGAGGCTGATGATTGCACCGAGGGCCGCACCGCTCGAAACTCCCAGCACGTACGGATCGGCCAGTGGATTTCGCAGCAGTGCCTGAAATCCCGCGCCCGCCGTCGAAAGCGACGCGCCAACTAGAATTCCAAGGGCAATCCTGGGCAATCGAATATTGAACACAACGGACGTGAACTCGGGAGCAATGGCCTCCCAGCGGCGGAGCACACCATTGAAAAGCGTCTTCACGATGTCCGCCACCGAGATCGGATACGCGCCCATGCGCAGCGAGATGACGACCACGACGAACAACACCAGGCCCAGCAGCGCGCAGTTCAACGCGACTCGGCGAGGCGTTAGTGGGCGCACGAAGCACACTCCATGGCGGATTCGAAGGCGCTACGCAGCGCGAATTGAGTTTCGCCGTTCGAGTTCCGATTTTCCGATTTCTCGCCGAACACTTCGGGATGCACGTCGCGTGCGAGCTGTTCGATCGCGTCGACTAGGCCCGGCCCGGGCCGTATCGACTCTTCATCGAGATTGACGACGTGGCCGACGACAACCGCGTCGAGGTCGCGCCACACCGGGCGCGAGCGCACATCGGCGAGCTCGGTCGCCGCGGTCTCGCCGTGGCTACCCGCAAAGACTATGTAATCCGGCTGCAGGCGCACCACTTCCTCGATGCTGATCTGCGGCCAATTCCGTTTCGAAAGCACGACAGACTCCGCGCCGGCCCAGCGCAGCGCGTCCGCGATGAACGTATTCTGTCCGACCGTGATCAGCGGCTCCTCCCAGACAACGAACAGCACGTGCGTCATCGGCCGGTCCTCGAGCCGCGCATGCAGCGCGTCGAGACGCTTTCTCATCCGCGCCACCAGCTCGGCGCCCTGCGGCTCCGCGCCCATCAGCTCCGCCATCCGCGAGATCGAATCGAGGATAGTGAGCACCGCCTGCGTGTCGCCGCCGGCCGTATAGACCGCGATGCCCAGCCGCGCAAGCGCGTCCGCCGTATCAACGCGATTGATCGAGTCCGCCGCCAGCACGAGATCGGGATGCAGTGCGACGATTGCTTCGAGGCTCGGATTCTGCGGCATGCCCACGTGCGGCTTCGACTTCGCTTCCAGCGGATTGTCGCAATAGTCGGTATCGCCTGCGAGCTTGTCCCCGAGCCCCAGCGCGTACACGATTTCGGTCAGATTTGGCGCGAGCGTCACGATGCGATTCACTTGTGCGGGCACGATGACCCGCCGGCCGACGTCATCGGTCACGACCCGGCTCGCGGCTGTTGTCGCCGTTTGCAGTCCAGCGCTCGCGGCGATTCTGGGTTTCGCCGACGCACCCAGCGTCGCGCCCAAACTCAGCGCGGCCGCGATCGCAACAACAATTGCGCGTCGGCACGCCGCTTGGTTCAAATCGTCGCCCCCAACAAAAAAGCCTCGCGAGAGCGCGAGGCTGACGGCTGCACTCTTTCTCGCGAAGAGTGCCAGCTTCGGCTGGCTCGGGTACGTTCCTGACTCGCAGCCGCTCATTTCTCCACCGGCTGCTCACAGTGGCGGGACCGTGGCCGATTCTCACGGCCTTCCTGATCCCGTGCCAGTTCAATTGTCTTTCGCGAGTCTAAGCTGCGCGCGGCACTGTGTCAATCTGCGTTCGCCTAGGTGGCCGCCCAGTTCAGCGATTCTTCCACTTGGGGGCGCGCTTCTCGACCAGTGCGCGCAAGCCTTCTTGCGAGTCTTCGAGTTCGGCCAGTTCGTTCAAGAAAACTTTCATCGAATTGCGGACGCCGTCGCGCAGCGGCAACCCGAGGCTGCCGAGAATCGCCTTTTTCGCCATCGTCAGCACGGGACCCGATTGCGCCGTCACCTTGGCGCTGACTTCGGCGACTGTCTTTTCAAGCTCCTCTTCCGCGACGAGCCAGTTCACCAATCCCAAATCGCGCGCACGTTCGGCGGACATCGCTTCGCCGGTCAGCACCAGTTCCAGCGCCTGCTTCGGCCCCAAAATGTACGGCAGCACCGCGGCAGCCAGTGGCGGAAAAACCCCGAGCTTGATCTCCGGCTGTGCGAACCGCGCCTTGGGCGTCGCGATGACCAGATCGCCGAGCGCCGCAAGCTCCGCGCCGCCGCCGAACGCCGGCCCGTTGACGACCACCAGCAGAGGCTTCGACGTGTCGAGCATCGCCGCAAACGCGCCGTGGAACGCGTCGAGCAACTGAAACACGCGCCGCTGCGTGTATTCGCCCAGTTCGATTCCGCCGCAGAATGTTTTCCCGGCGGAGTCCAAAATCATCAGCTTGATTTCGGCGCGCTCTCCGAGCGTGTTGATTCCGGCGGCGAGCTCCGCGAGCATGCGCTCGTTCAGAAGATTGTGGTCGGGGCGGTCGAGAGTGATACGTGCAACTTCCGCGTCGATCTTAACCTTGACGAATTGAAATTCCTCGATTTTCGGCGGAGCTAGTGCCAGCGCTCCAAGGACTTCGACGTCGCGCCCGTTGTGGGCCATGCAAGTGCTCCGGTGGTGAGCCCGTAGAGAGCCCGCTCGAAAAGCTTAGACGGTTTCGATTTCGACCGCCACGCCCATTCCGCCGGACACACACAAAGTGGCAAGACCCCGCTTGCCTGTACGC
>Ga0187778_10002916_pt1 | contig 11583 bp, 6 predicted proteins | sample 1015_Q2_SP5_20_M_FD_132418 | JGI IMG/M metagenome (GOLD analysis project Ga0187778, IMG submission 132418) | Tropical peat soil microbial communities from peatlands in Department of Meta, Colombia - 1015_Q2_SP5_20_MG | ecosystem: Environmental > Terrestrial > Soil > Wetlands > Peat | place...
ATGAGGACGCACGACAATGCGTAAGCTGTTGATTTCCTGAGCATCCGGTGGCATCGCGTAGGCGGAAAGTACCCAGCCTCGCTCGCGCACCTTGTTCGAGACGTCGAATTCGTTGAAGTTGTTGAATTTCTTGTTGAGCGTGAGGGCGACGACCGGAATGCGCTGCGTTTCGTTCATGATGACGAAATAGCCCGAGTCAACTAATCGTTGACGCAGATAAACGGCATTGTCGAGCGTGTGCCGCATGATCCTGGTGTAGCCTTCGCGTCCGAGCCGCAGCATCATGTACGTCTGGACCGCGATCGTCGCTGTACCGCGACTGAAGTTCAGCGTCGCCGTCGGCATCTCCCCACCGAGGTAATTGACGTAGAAGACCAGGTCTTCGTTGAAGACCTTCCGGTCCCTAAAAACGACCCAGCCGAGGCCCGGCGGCACTAAGCCAAATTTGTGACCGGAAGCATTGATTGATTTTACGCGAGGTAGCCGGAAGTCCCATTTGTAGTCCGGGTAAAGGAACGGGTTGACGAAGCCGCCCGAAGCACCATCGATGTGCATAGGGATACTGAAACCCGTTCGCTTCTCGTACTCATCGAGCCAGTCGTGAATTCCCTGAAAATCATCGTCCTCGCCTGTGAACGTTTGCCCAGCGATGGCCACAACGCAGATGGTGTTCTCGTCAACGTATTTTTCCAGGCGCTCGGCCGTCAAACGGTAGTTTCCCGGCCTCAGCGGCACGATGCGCGGCTCGACGTCGAAATAGCGCATGAACTTCTTCCACACGATCTGCACGTTGCCGCCGGTAACCATATTCGGTGTGCTTGTGTTCTTTCCTGTCTTACGCCGCGCCTCCCGCCAATTCCACTTGTGAGCTAGTCCGCCCAACATGCAAGCCTCAGAGGACCCAATAGTGGCTGCGCCGTAGGGCTCCACGCCTTTCGGCCCGTTCCACAGGTTATGGAGCCAGTTCACTATGAGACGCTCCATTACGTATACCTGCGGGTACATGTCGTGATCGATATAGTTCTTGTACATATGCGTTCGCGCGACCTCGACGGCTTCCGGCTCAGCATATGTCGTTACGAATGAAGAGAGGTTTAGCTCGGGGTTGGCGTCCGTCCAGGCGAAGCTGTTCACAATGGCTTGGGCCGCACGGGGCGTCATTCCCGCAGCAGGGAATGTGTCTTTCGAGATCACTGCGTTGAATTCATCGTACGGAGTCGCTTTTTCCGCAGCAATGGGGGCTAACTGAGTAACTGCCATGGAAGCCTCCTAAATCGTGAACCCGTTAGGATACAGGCATGCATTCTGCCTGGGGCCGTGACACGTTTCTTGCAGCAATGTCTCAGCCATAAGCAGGCTCGCAGACTAGCCCGGACTCTTCGTGCAAATCGCCTGTTAGAAGTAACAGGGGGATCGCCGTGAAGCTAAAGTTGAACTGGTGTTGCTTGACGGTACTCGGGTGAAAAATAGGTAGAGGCTAGGTCCCGATTTAGTCGGCAACTTGGAAACAGAATCACAACGTTGACTCCAAATGCAAAAGGGCTTTTCGTTCGGGCGTGAAATCGATCGGTTTCGCGGTACTTACGCCAATCTTCAACTGGAGCGCGGAACGCGAATCGTGATACAACCTCCGCTTGAACTTTTACAGCGCCATTTTCCTTTTTTTCGCCGGGGCTATTGGCGGTTCTATTAATGCCGTCGCCTTCCACTTCAACTTTTACAGCGCTATTTTTCTTTTTTTCGCGGGAGCCCTCGGCGGTGGCATCAACGCTGTCGCCGGCGGCGGGAGTTTTGTCGCATTTCCGGCGTTGCTTTTCACTGGCGTTCCCGCGATTCCCGCGAACGCCACGAACACGCTTGCGCTGTGGGTGGGGACCACCGCGAGTGGCGGAGCCTATCCTCAAAAGCTGGAGATTCCCCGCCGAGTCTTCATTCCGCTGGTGATCACCAGTTTAGTTGGTGGCCTCGCCGGTGCCGTTCTCTTGATTCACACGCCGCCCCAGACCTTTCTTCGCGTGCTTCCCTGGCTGTTGCTCGGCGCCACGCTGCTCTTCGCCTTTGGCAACCATCTCACTGGCCGAATTTCCGCTGGAATCTCGCCCGATGCCACAAATACGGCGGTGGCAACCGCATCTTTTTTCGAGCTGCTCGTTGCCGTCTACGGCGGCTATTTCGGCGGCGGCATCGGCATCATGAATTTGGCCATGCTTGCTGCGCTCGGCATGACGGACATTCACGCCATGAATAAACTCAAAGTGCGGCTTGGGGGTGTCATCAATGGCGTTGCCACCGTAACCTTCATCGTTAGCAAAGCCATCGTGTGGCCGCAGGCCATTGTCATGACGGCAGGCTCGGTCGTGGGTGGTTATTCCAGCGCGCACTACGCGCAGAAGCTTCCGCAATCCTGGAGTAAAGCGTTTGTCATTCTCGTCGGCTCGGCCATGACCGTGTACTTCTTCTGGCGCGGTTATCATTGAAAGGCCGTGACTGGTGACTCGTGACTAGTGATTGGCGCAAGACTCAATATCCTCGCGCAGGTTTGATATAGTCCCGCTGTCATGGACGCAACTTCGGCACAGTCGAATTCCGTTTCTGCCCAGGCGTCACGACTCACGCAAAACCAGATCCGCGGCTTCTGGGCCGCCTGGGGCGGCTGGGCGCTCGATGGCATGGATTCTTTCATCTATGCGTTGGTCCTGGTGCCTTCGCTTCGCGAGCTTCTGCCGCGCTCCGGAATCTCCGCCAACAAAGGCAACGTTGGTTTCTATGGCGGATTGCTCTTCGCGCTTTTTTTGTTTGGTTGGGGCCTGGCGTTTTTGTGGGGACCCGTCGGCGATAAATTCGGCCGCGTGCGAACGCTCATGCTCACCATCGTGTGGTATTCCGTTTTTACGTTTCTCAGCGCGCTCGTTTGGAACGTCTGGCAGCTCGCCGTTTTGCGGTTGCTCGCGGGAATCGGCATCGGCGGCGAGTGGGCCATGGGCGGAACTTTCGTTGCCGAAGCCTGGCCGGAAAATCGCCGCCGCGCCGGCGCCGGCTATATGCACACGGGCTATTACGTCGGAATTTTCATCGCCGCGATTCTCAACTTCGTGATCGGCAGCCATTTCGGAAGCTCCGCTTGGCGCGTGATGTTTGCGGTCGGCGGATTGCCGGCGCTCTTGCTGGCGTGGGTGCGCTACGGCGTCGCGGAACCGGAGCGCTGGAAACAAAAAGAAGAAGTCGTTCACTCCTGGAAAATCTGGCAGCCCTTCGCCGCTCTTTTTTCCGATGCCCTTCGCCGCAGAACAATCTTAAACTCGCTGTACATGCTTGCGTCGATCTGCGGACTATGGGCGGGCACCGTGTATGTTCCTGCGGCCGTGACCGCGCTCGCGGAAGCCGCGGGAAAATTCGGTCCGCAAGCCGCTCAACTCGCTTCTCGCGCCACCATGCTGGTTTCCTTTGCGACGATTCTCGGCTGCTTCGCGATGCCCTGGTTTGCTGAAAAATTTGGCCGCCGCGGCGCGCTGGCTTTTTATTTCTTGCTGATGCTTGCTTTCATCGCGTTAACGTTTGGAAAAATTTTCTATCTCGGCGCGCCGGCGCTGCCCTGGTTTTTTGCTTGCCTGCTCTTTCTCGGATTCGGCGGCGCGAATTTTGCGGTTTACACGCTGTGGCTTCCAGAACAATATCCGACCGAGTGCCGCGCCAGCGCGTTTGCCTTTTCTACTTCGTTCGCGCGATTTGGCGGCGCGGGTATCACCTTTCTGGTCGGAGCAGGCGTACACCATTTTCAATCGCTTGGAATCCCGGTGGCGCTGACGTCGCTCGCCTTCGCGTTTGGATTGTTCTTGATTCCCTTGGGCGTGGAGACGCGCGGCGAAGGTCTGCCCGCATAAGCGTATAAGAAAGTTGCGAGTCGAAATAACCATGGCCGACGTCGAAATAAAAGTTTTTCCGATTGAGACACTGCACGAATTCTGCACGCGCGTGTTGCGGCATTTTGGCGTGCCGAAAGACGATGCGGAGCAAGCCGCCGAAGTGCTTGCCGCCGCCGATTTGCGCGGTATCGATTCGCACGGCGTGGCGCGGCTGCACACTTATTTCGACATGCTGACGCTGGGCCGCATCAATCCCAAGCCGAAAATCAAAATCGTGCGCGCGACGCCGAGCACCGCGACAGTGGACGGCGACAACGGCCTCGGCCTCGTCGTCGGCCCGCAAGCCAATCGCATCGCCATGGACATGGCCGAAAAATGCGGCTCGGGTTGGGTCAGTGTCTGCAACACCAATCATTTTGGCATCGCGGGCTACTACGTCTTGCAGGCGCTCCAGCGGGATTTGATCGGCTGGGCCATGACGAATTCGACGAAACTCGTTGCCCCGCTGTGGGGTGCCGAGCGCATGCTCGGGACGAATCCCATTGCGATTGCGTTTCCTGGAAAACACGAACCGCCGATTGTGATTGACATGGCCACCAGTGCGACTGCCTATGGAAAAATCGAAATCGCTCGCCGCAGGCGCGAACCCATTCCCGAAGGATGGGCCATCGATCGCGAAGGACGCGGCACAAAGAATCCCGACGATATGATTGCGGGCGGCGCCATGCTGCCCCTTGGCTCGGAACGCGAGCGCGGCGGCCACAAAGGCTACGCGCTGGCCATGATGGTGGACATTTTGTGCTGCGTGCTGAGCGGCGCGAATTGGGGGCCGTTTGCTCCGCCCTTCGCGTTGCGCCAGGAAATTCCCAAGCGCAGCGTTGGAAAGGGTATCGGCCATTTCTTTGGCGCGATGCGCATCGACGGCTTCATCGAGCCGGACGAATTCAAGTGCCAGATCGACGAGTACATTCGCGTGTTTCGCGCAACGAAACCAGCGCCGGGCACGAATGGTCCTCTCATTCCTGGCGATCCGGAGCGCGAAGCGGAAAAAGACCGACGAAAAAACGGCGTCCCGCTGATTTCACCGGTGGTGGAAGAGCTGCGCGACATTTCCCACAAGACCGGCATTCCGTTCGAATGACGCCGCGTTCCGCGCGCCTTTTAGCTTCGCAGGAAATCCGGAGGCGCGCCGCGCAAGGAAGCGTCTAGCAATTGAATTGTGTGCACGACTGGTGTTTTTTGCTGTTGCCGCGCCAGGGAAGCCTGGAGCTGCAGGACGCAGCCGGGATTTCCCGTGGCGACCACATCGGCGTTCAGCGTCGCGATGTGCTGAGCCTTGCGATCGCCCAGCTCGCGCGCCGTATCCGGCTGGACGAGATTGAAGATTCCCGCTGAGCCGCAGCAGATGGGCGCCTCCGGAATTTCCGCGAGCTCGAGCTGCGGAATTCCACAGAGTAAAGCCCGAGGCTGCGAGCGCACGCCTTGCGCATGTTGCAAGTGGCAAGAATCATGGAAAGCCACGCGCATTTGCAGCGGATGGCGTGGTGCGCACGGTCCGAGTTCCGCCAAAACTTCACTGATGTCCTTGCACTTCGCGGAAAATTCCCTGGCGCGTTCAGCATAGACAGGGTCATCGCGCAGCAAGTGCCCGTATTCCTTCACGGATGAGCCGCAGCCCGCGGCGTTTGTGATCACCGTGTCGACATCGGCCTGCCCGAACGCATCAATCGTTTTCTTGGCGAAATCGATGGCGCTCACTTCTTCGCCAGCGTGCACGAGCAGCGCGCCGCAGCAACTTTGCGATTGCGGCGCGATCACTTCGCAGCCTTCCGCGGCAAGAACGCGGACGGTGGCGGCGTTCACTTGAGAAAAGAATTCGCGCTGCACGCATCCAAGGAGCAAACCCACGCGGCGGCGCTTGGCTCCCACGGCAGGCGTATGCTCGGGGACCTCTTCCTTCTTCACAAGCCTTGGGAGCAAAGCTTCCATGCTCTGCCATTTCTTCGGAAGCAGCTTAACAAGGCCAAGCCCGCGAGCCAAAAACTGCAATCCCGATTTTTGGTAGGCGACCAGCGGCGCGCGCAACTGCCGCAGCCGCTCCGGGTGTGTGAACCGCTCGAATAAGAATCGGCGATGACGTTCCTCCGCGGGTGAGCGCTCAAAATTGCGTTCGATTTGTGCGCGCGTCGCTTCGATCAATTTTCCGTATTCGACTCCGGACGGGCACGCCGTCATGCAAGCCATGCACCCGAGGCAGCTATCAAAGTGGCTGACCCACGTGGGATTGATTTGCGCGGCGCCTTCGGCGGCGAGTTTCATCAAATAAATTCGGCCGCGCGGCGAATCCATCTCTTTTCCCCAAAGGACGTACGTGGGGCAAGCCGGAAGACAAAAGCCGCAGTGGACGCACTTGTCGATGAGTTCCGGGGCAGGCACATGATGTCCGTCGAAAGCAGATGTTGAACACGAGTTGGGAGCGGCAGTCATCGCATCAATAGATTCGACGTGATGGTTGAGAAGGTACCCGAAGCTGCCGACTTGAAGCAACGGAAACAAGAGCTCTTTGCAGGCTGCCGCAAAACAGAACGCCTGCAACCAAGCACAGGAAGTCCGCCAAAAACGTTCAGACGGTCTTGGCGAGGCGCACCCTGCGTTTTCAGGTCTGCCCGCGGCAGGCAGGGTGCGGGTTTTCTCTGTACTCTCTTCAAACGCTTTTACCCAAGAGAAGATCCTCATCTCCGTTGCTCCCACGGCGAAATGTTTCCAAAGAGATACGAGAATCTGTTATTGAGATGGGTACAGGAGCCGCGGCGAGGCTTGTCTGTATCCAGCAGGAAAACTAATGTAAGAGATAAGGACAGCAATAAAAGACAGAGGAAACTCCAGGAATCAGCAGGGATATACTGGAATTGGCGTGAGGAGGGGCAGTGAATCTGCCCGACGAAAATGAGTCCTGAAGCAAGAGGCGCGGCGCGGGCGTTTGTCCGCAGCCTGAACATTTTGCTGAAGTTCGCGCGGCTGTATGAATTCGGCCACGTCCGCACGGCGGCGCAGTTTGATACGACGTGGGATGAATTGCGGCAAGCGCTGGAAGACAGCGGCGGAAGCGGCTTGCTGCTGGGAGCGTCCGGAACGCAGATTTTGTTGGATGGCGTACCGCTCGGATCGGCAGCGGGCGAAAGAAGCTTCGCGCAGTTGCTCACGAGTTCCGGAATCGCCAGCATTCACTTTTCCCCAGGATTGACGCAACCGCAATTCGCGCGATTCGTGCGCGCGTTTCCCAGCGGAAATGCAAAGCCGTCGGCGCTCGCCGAACAGTTGAAGACCGCGCTCGCCGGAGATCCCTACATCAAAGTGAATGAGATTCGCTACGTGGCGGAAGATTCGTCGGTGGCGGGAATCAAAGTCGCGGCGCAGTTGACGGCGAAAGCGTTGGGAGCACAGGGCGACAAGTTCAGAGAATTCTTCGAAGACCCGAACAAAATGCTGCAGATGATTTTGGCGGCGGAAGGTGCGCGCGGCGGCGGTGGCGGCGGAATGGGCGGGCCGGGGCACGGTCCGGGAGGATCGGGGCCGGGATTTGGGTTGGGCGGCGGCGGGATGGGTGGAGGTGGCGGCGCCGGCGGCGGAGGAACTGGAACAGGTGGAGGAACGGGGAGCGGCACAGGTCCCGGTGGCCCTGGCGGAGCATTGTGGGAAGGTAGCGGCGGGTCCGGAAGTGGCGGGGGGCCTGGAGGTGGGGGGCCCGGAGGTGGAGGCCCTGGTAGTGGTGGACCGGGAGGTGGAGGCCCCGGTGGTGGCGGTCCGGGTGGTGGAGGATTTGGTGGCGGGAGTAGTCCGGGCGGAGGAGCGGGAGGCGACGGCGGAGTTGGAGGAGGGGCCGGGAGTGTCGGCGGCGGAGGATTTGGTGGTGGAGTAGGGGGAAGTGGCGGCGGTGGAACCGGGACAGGCACGGGAGGCACAGGAAGTCCAGCCGGGCCACCGGGAAAATGGCTGACCGCGTCGGCGCTGCTGCGCGGCGAAAAAGTTGGAGGCATGGCTTTGCCGGGAGGCGGCGGGCCTGCGGCTGGCACCGGCTTCATGGTTGAGGAAGAAGATATTCGCTCGATGCTGGGATTGTTCGCGCAATTGGGCAAAACGCGAAAGGATCCAGACGGGCGCATGGATGCAGTGACGTTCCAGTCGCGCTTGAGCGCGATGCCGGTGCGCACGCAATTCACGTTGCAGCAAGCGCTGGCGGGACTCGCCGCGCAAGCGCCCGATGCAAAGCCGGACAAGCCGATGCTCTTGAAATTGGCGGAGCACGTGGCGATTCGCTTCGCACTGGACAGCTACGAAAAAGGCGAGCTGCGAGTAAACGCCGTCAAACAACTTCTCGACCGCATGAACACGGAAATTGAAGCGCTGCGGAAAATCCTCTCCACCCAGGAAGAGATGATGGCGCAGGCGGGCCTTTCCGTGCAGTCCTACACGGAACTGTTGGACCAGGAATTCTGGGAGCAGGTTCCGGAAGAGAATAAGAAAGAAGTGCTGACTTCGGACGAGGCGTGGTGCGTGCCGCCGCGCAACGTGCGGGCGTTCCTGGAAGAAATGTTGCGGCGCGGCGAATTGAAAACCGCCAACGAAATTTTGATGAAGTACGCGTCCTGCGTGGGATTGGAAGCGCCGGAAGCGCGCCGCACCACGGCGATCGGACTTTCGGATTTGGGCGAGCTGTACGGCAGCGGCGACGGCAGCGCGCTGATGGAAGCCATCCGCAAGCTGGGCAACCAGTTGGCGGTGGAGCGCGAGCCGGAATTGCAGACGCTGATCAGCGCAGCGTTCGTGCGGTTGAGCCAGGAAGCGGCGTCGAAGCGCTGCTACCCGGCGATGCAGCAGGCGCTGGCATCGCTCGAAGGCGTCGAGGCGCAGCGCCCGGGATCCACTCAGAGCCTGCGGCCACGCATCGGAGCGGAAGAGCGCCTGCCGGAGTTCATCGAAGAGGCCATGCGAACCGGGCAGATCGCTGACGGGATGATGGACATCCTAAGCCTCATGCCCAAGGCTACGATCCACTACGTCACCAATCGGTTCGGGCAATGCGGCTTCCGCGAGGACTGCGAGCTGTTGTGCGGTGTGGTCCGCCATTTGGGAGAGGATGCCACGCAGCGGCTCATCGAGACGCTGCAGGCGGCGCCTCCGGGGGAGGCGGCGGAAGCCGTTGGCCTGCTGAGCCAGCTTTCGCCGGAAGCCGTGGAAAAGATTTTGCCAGCGCGGCTTTCGCAATGGCCGCGCTCTTCGCATGACCGCGTGATCCGGCAACTTTCGGCTGCGCCACCCGAGCAGCGGGCGCGCCTGCTCGTGGCGGTCTATGATGCACTCGATCCCCTGATCCGGCCCTTGGTGGTCGACGAAATGGGGATGAGCGGCCAGCCCGAGTGCATTCCAAAATTGATTTCGCTCGTGCAGAACGACGACACGCCGGGTTTCACGCGCGTGAAGGCGATCGAAGCGCTCGGACGGTTGCGTGCTTCCGCGTCCAGGCCGCTGCTGCAACACATCCTGGAAACGAAACAAGTGTGGCGCTGGGTCTATCCGAACGAAATGAGAATTGCTTCGGCGCAAGCGTTGCTGCGGGTCGACCCGAGGGTTGGCATGGATAAAGTGGCGGCCAGCGGCATCGACCGAAAGGAATTGACGCTGGAGCCGACGGACCCCGAAGCCAACGCTTCGGTAATTCGCCAACGCCGCTATGCCAGATTAAAGCTGGCAAAAAATCTGTTAGCGGTAACCACCAACCTGCGCGAGAACTTCAAGCTGAGCATCCCCGAACTGAATTTAGGCGGCGGCATCGGTTCGGGCGAACGGCACCTTGCGCCGGGCTCCGTGCTGAATCTGAAGATCTCTCACGGCGTGCGCAGCATCAAGGCCCAAGCGTTGGTGCGCGGCGCGCGGCCCCAAGCGATGGCGTTTGAATTTGTGGAGATGGACCTCGAAGAGCGTTACCGCCTGCGGAAGATGCTGCTGGAGCTGGGCGGCATGCCCATGGTCGCGCAAGTGACGAATCGCAGCCGGCGCCGCGGCCGCGTAGCGGTTGCCAAGACCTGATTCCTGCAAGAGAAGCTCTCTCTTCTAAATGGCCTTTGGCTAGGTTGCCCTGCCTGCCCTTTCGATCGTTAGAGAGTTGATTGTAGTTCCCATGCCAAAGAGGTGTTCTACCAGGAGCAGTACCGCAGAGCCAAAGCAAGAGGGGAGTGCCCCAACACGAAAGCCGCCGTTCTCATTGACGGTAAGGGTGCTGGCAGCATCTTCTACCTTTGCCAAGCGGAGAAATGCGAGGTTCACAACCGCGTGACCCGCTACCAGCCGACGCCGCAGGAGCAAGCCCAACGCAAGAAGCAAGCACTTGCCGAGCGCGTCGAGAAGCTGTCGCGAGTCCACATCCTCGAAGCCATCCGCAAGAAGCTGCCGGACGCTCTCTCCCGGCCCGACTTGGAGATGGTCGCCCTCGACTACCTCCGGCGCTTGGGCCATGACAATCACCGCCGCCTTTCCAAGCTCTACACTTGGGAAGAGAAGAAGAGCAAAGCCTCATGGGGCGGAGAAACCGTAGACTACGAGAAGATTGCGGCGGCTGCCCTGCAAGCCATGAAAGCAGCCGACCTTAACCGCTTCCTCGTTGTCTGCGCTCTCGTTTCCGACCTGTATTGCCCCGGTTACAACCCGAGGCAATCCCTTGAGAAGGATTCGAATCTTGCACGCACAGCAGCGCGGTACAAGGTCAATTCCCCGAAAATAGCTACAGCCGTCCGCACCGAACTTTCACCAAAGAAGGGTGCGCAAACCAGTGGCCCACAATCTCTGACCGCTGCGGAAGAAAGGCATCGGCTAACCTCACGGAAAAAGAAGTAATATCGGCTACCGGCAATGACTCAAAAAGGCTGCGTTCAGAACGCGGCCCTTTTCCTTTCAAACAGTCTTATTCGTGGCCGCCGCGCTGACGGAGCATATTGGCAATTTCCCCGTGACCCTGATGCGACGCCCACTGCGATGGATTGCGGCCTTTGTCATCCCTCGCGTGAATGTCAGCCCCTTTGTCGAGCAATGCCTGCACCACGTCGACGTGGCCCTTGCAGCACGCATACATCAGAACCGTCATTCCAGTTCGGTCCTTCGCATTGACGTCGGCCCCCTCGTCAAGGAGTATTCGCATGACGTCCCGGTGGCCATTCCTTGAGGCTTGCATCAGCGCGGTGAGACCGTTCAACATCTTGGCATTGACATCGGCCCCTTTGGCGAGGAGCAACTGCACGGCATCTTGGCGGCCTTCCACTGAAGCACACATGAGTGCTGTACAACCTGCTCGGTCTTTGGCATTGATATCAGCCCCCATGTCAATCAATGCTCGCATAACCTCCAGCTGGCCAGACTCAGAAACCACCATAAGCACAGTCGGCCCTCCGTCCACTTTCTTGGCATTCACCTTAACGAGTAATTGCAGATCAGTGATCTTCTTGATGGCCGCTGTGCTGACCCACTCGTCAATAATTGCGACCTCAGCGAGCACAACTTGATCAGTAACCATCTCAACCGCCTTGCTACGGATCCACCCATTGTGAGCGCCCTTGACTACCATCGCTAGCACGGCAGGGTCGGTCAACCTATTGAGGATCTGCGCCTCGAGATCGTATTCCTCACCCTGACCGACATTCATCGCCACCTCGGCCAGCATCGTCTGATC
>Ga0187778_10002917_pt1 | contig 11581 bp, 8 predicted proteins | sample 1015_Q2_SP5_20_M_FD_132418 | JGI IMG/M metagenome (GOLD analysis project Ga0187778, IMG submission 132418) | Tropical peat soil microbial communities from peatlands in Department of Meta, Colombia - 1015_Q2_SP5_20_MG | ecosystem: Environmental > Terrestrial > Soil > Wetlands > Peat | place...
ATGCCAGCCAGACGTCCCCCTTCACCGCCGAGTAGATCCAATCGAACGCCTCCGGAGAAAGCGGGGACCCAGTGGATCCCACCCCCCGGAGCCTTTTCAGCTCGAAGGACTGTCCAGGGGCGATGCCGGCTTTCATGCAGGACGAGAAGTAGGCGGCGCTCCCTCCCATGAAAGTGGTCCCGGTCTTATCAACAAAGTCCCAGAGCGAGTTCATGTTCGGGAAGGATGGGCTTCCGTTGTATAGGACGAGGGTTGCGCCGTGGAGGAAGCCGCCAATGAGGTGGTTCCACATCATCCAGCCTGTGGTGGTGAACCAGAAGAAGCGGTCTTCGGGCCGGATGTCGTTGTGCAGGGAGAGCCCCTTCAGCATCTCGACGAGGATTCCGCCGTGGCCGTGCACGATGGGCTTTGGCAGACCCGTCGTCCCAGAGGAATAGAGGATCCAGAGCGGGTGATCAAAAGGGAGCAGCTCGAGGTCGACAGAGTTTTTCCCCGCTGCAGCGTCGTCCCATGACGTGGAACCCGTGAGCGGAGCTCCCTCAGTGGCGCTCTGAACCCCGATTGTTGCCTTAACCGAAGGGAGCGCCGCCGTGATTGACGAAACAGCGTCTCTCCTGTCGAACCACTTTCCTCCGTAGCTGTAGCCGTCTGCAGCGAAGAGGACCTTAGGCTCTATCTGGCTGAACCTGTCAAGGACTGCTGGCGCTCCGAAGTCAGGAGAGCAGCATGACCATATCGCGCCGAGGCTGGTGCAGGCGAGGAAGGCTACCACCGCCTCCGGAATGTTTGGAAGATACGCTGCGACCCTGTCCCCCTGGGCCACGCCTAGGTCCTTCAGGTGGGCGGCGAGCGCGTTCGTCCTCTTCTTTAGCTCCTGCCACGACATCGTCTTCACGTTCCTGCGCTCTGATTTCGAGACGATAGCGGTCCCGTCGAATGTGGAGTCAAGTACACGCTTGGCGAAGTTGACCTCTGAACCGTCGAACCACCTCGCCCCCGGCATCTTCCTTTCTTGGAGGACCGGGTAGTCGGCATCCGAAACGTCGTAGTATTTCCAGACCGAGCCCCAGAACCCCTCGAGGTCGTCAACGGACCAGCGCCAAAGCTCGTCGTAACTCCCGAACGGCAGGCCTTTCCGTTCGAGCCACTTCATGAAGGCCGTGATGTTCGTCCTGCGAGCGAAAGCTGGTTCGGGCTCCCAGAGTAGCTTCCCTGCCGGCATATTCGAAAGGCCGAAGCTTTCCCCTCTATAAGTAAAGTTCTACCTTGACTCACGGAGCGGGCGGCGACCCCGCGGACGGGGCCAAGGTGGTGTCCTCACTTGATGGGTCTGAGGATGAAGATGGCAACGTCCCACACGAAGTGGCTCGTGAAACTTGACTGAGTTCCCTTCCCGTAGTGGTAGGTCACGCCCCAAATGGAATCGGTGACAAAGGTCGCGCCAACCCACAGAGGATTGAGCGTTGCCAGGTGGATCGCCGCGTCCAGCGCTGCAACGGCGGGTGCTGACAGTAATCCAAGTCGAGTGCTCAGTCGCTTCTGCAACACACCGCGGAAGAATGCCTCGAATCCGGCCGAGTCGAAGAGAAGGACTAGCACCTGGAGATAGACTGGGTTGCTTGGCGAAGAGATTAGCGAATAGATCGAAGTCTCGGATGCCGTAGTGATGCCGAACGGATGGTACGTGGAGACTGCCCACGCCCCCGCGTAGAAGATGGCATAGAGGAACGCGGCGCTCGCCAGCCCAAGCAGAAGGCGCTTCAGCAGGGGGCGCTCCCCTCTGAACTCCCCGAGGACGTATGCAGCGCCTGCCATGCAGGAGGTCGAGACGAAGGTTGCTGCGATGAAGTAGGACTGAGACACGGTGAAGAGAAGAAGCATCGACGCGATTACTATGACAAGGCCTACAGCAAGCCCGCGGCGTCCCGCCAATGTTGATAGGGGGCTGGAGCGGGGTTAAAGCCGTATTCCGTGCCACGCTGCTACTGTTATTATCATAGCAGAGCAGGGCCGAGCCTGATGGACGCCAAGACAGCGTTCCTCTCAACAAGGCCCTGGTCTTTCACGATGACCTTCTCATCGGTGACCATGGGGACGCTGCTTGCGGCTATTGCGGGACGGTTCAACCCTCTCTTCTATGTCCTCGCGCTCGGGGGCATGATCGCATTTCACGCTGCCACCAACGTCCTCAACGACTTCTTCGACGTGAAGCACGGAGTCGACAGAGAGGGCGCGCCTACAACCAAGTACAGACTGCATCCTGCCGCCTTCGGACAGGTTCCCCTGAGCACCACGCTTGCCTTCTCTATCGCACTATATGCAGTCACCCTATCAGCAGGCATCTACCTCGCCTTTGCCAGCAGTACGTCCATCCTCCTGGTGATTGCCGCAGGGATACTCGGGAGCGTTTTCTACACCGCCGACCCAATCGACCTCAAAGCTAGGTCGCTGGGCGAGCCGACTGTGTTCATCATGTGGGGTCTGCTCATCCCACTTGGCGCATACATGGTGCAGACTGGCGCCTTCGCCTGGGCGCCGCTGCTCGCGTCGCTCCCCATTGGAATCTTCGTTGCTCTAGTCCTGCTAGCAAACAACATCAGGGACGTCGGCTACGACGGCACGGTTAGGGAGAAAACGCTAGCTGTGGCGCTGGGGGCCCGGGGTGCGCAGCGCGTCTACGTGGTGCTACTCGCTTCGGCGTACGCCCTCGTCGCCGCCGGAATGCTTGCGGAGCAACTCCCGGTCTGGTCCTTTCTCGTCTTTCTGACTGTTCCGGGCGCCCTTCGGCTGGCGAGTATGTTCAGGGGGCAGGTCCCCGACGACGCGGACCCTAGGACTGCGGCTCTCGCATTCCAGTTCTCGTTGCTTTACATGGCGTCGCTCGTACTATTCATCCTTGTTCCGCTGAAACTCCCCATCTGAGCTCGGCGGGCGGGGGGTGTCAGTGCCCATTGGCGGGGGAGAGTTCGCGCATCGCGTAGGCCACGTTCCCTATCGGCATGACTATGGGAAGGGTCACTCCCGCGTCCGCGTACTCCCTAAGTCGGTCGGCGGCCTGTGCCCCGGTCCCCGTAATCGTGAGAGCCTCGATGGCGGCATCTGGGATAAGTCTCCTAGCCTCGGGGATGTCTCCCTTTTTCCACGCTTCTTTCATTGGAGCCAACAGCTCCTCGGTCACGCCGTAGGGGGCAAGCACCTCAGGCCTTACGACTTCGGCCAGCTGGTAGACGAAGAAGTAGTAATCCCGGACGACCTGTGCCGCTTTCCCCCGGTCGGGGTCAAGGGAGGTCAGCATGTAAGAGGCCCTTTCAACCCGCGTACCACTTTTTGCCTCCCCCCGCTTGACGTTCTCAACCATGCGCTCCGTTCCCCAGGCGCTGTTCAGTGCGGGGGAGAGTATCACTCCGTCCGCTACCGTGGCAGCGAAAGCCTGGGTCCTGGGGGAGAGGGACGCGATGTATAGTGGAATCTCCCCGCTGACCTTGAATCCCATGGTTAGGTCATGGACCTTGAAGAACTCGCCGTCGAAGTTGACACGTTCCCCCTTCCAGACCATTCTCACAATCTTGACGTACTCGCTGATACGGCGCAGAGGCCTGTTCTTCTCGACGGGGAATATCTGGTGGCCAATCAGCGGAATCGTAGGGAAGCTGCCTATCCCGAGGCCGAGCCTGATTCTCCCGCCAGAAAGCTCCGAAAGGGTGGCGAAAGTCGTCGCCGCGGTGACGGGGTGCCGGGTAAACGTATTGATCACTCCAGACCCTAGGCCTATCCTACTGGTTGCCGAGGCCATGGCCGAGAGGTACGTGACGACGTCGCGCTGAAACAGGCTTTCGTGCATCCAGACCGAGTCGAACCCCAACCTCTCTGCGTCCCTGGCGACATCCATCGCTTCCTTGACGCCCAAGACGGGATTGAAGCCGATGGCGAGGTTCATGTTTCACCCTCGCTCCAGATTCGCTTTAAGCCTTCGAGCGCTTCTGCACCCGTAGCAGCGCGAGAACATCGCTGAGGTCGTGCTCCTTCTCCAGGGCCCAAAGCCGCGAAAGCGCCTCCTTGACCCCCTGTTCCCCAAGGCGGTTCCTTGTCAGTTGCGAGAACTTTGCCTCGATATCCGCCTGCGTCATAGGGTTCTGGGGGTGTCCCTTCGGGAGCAACACCTCAGCCGTGATCTCCCTCCCGTCTGTCTCCGTGACGGTGACCCTGTTGGCCATGCCCCTCGCAGGGTAAAGCGCGGTTAGCGCGATATCCTCAGCGACCTTGACTTTCCTGACGAAGTCCTGGTTCTTCGGGTCTGCGAGATTTCTGTCTGAGTATGTGGAGTTGTCGACCACGCCGTGCAACAGCGCCATTCCTACTACGTACGGGAGGCTGTGGTCTGCTGTCTCCTTTGTCATAGGGCTCCACTTCTCCTTGTCCTTCCCGAGGATTGTGTACCCGGCTTCGTGTGTTTCGACCAGCACGGAAATGACGTCTCGAAGGTTCTTCACATGCCTGCGTGCTTCGAGGGCAGCCCAGATCGCGGACTGTGCGTGATACTCCGCAGGCCAGTACTTGATGTACGTCTCGTTGACCTTGTACCTGCCCCCTCTCCCTCCGAATTTACTGACGTTCATACTGAACCTTCCAGACACCTGTTTGAAGAAGCCCATCTCCCCCTCAAAAATGGGGGCAGGTCCCGTCATCCCATTCCTTGCGAGCAGCGCAGCGAAGACGCCGTTCCTAGCGGCGTTGGAGAACGACGCGCCCTTCCACATCGAGAGCTCCCCCGCCCTGACCTGCCTCATGGCAATGTGCCCGTTCAGGGCGATGTTCACTGCGTGTGTTGCCTTCCTCTCGCTCAGCGCCATCAGACTCGATGCGGCCAGAGAGGACGAGACAAGCCCGTAGTTCACATGGTCCCACCCCCTGTGCCTAATGTCAGCCGCGTCACAGAGCCTGCACTGGATTTCGTACGCCGCCACTGCCGCAGCGATTAGCTCCCTCCCTGACGAATCTTCTGACTCGGCGACGGCAAGGCAGGGGGCAAGGTTGTCGCTGGGGTGAGCTGGCTCCTTCGACAGGTATGTGTCGTTGAAATCAAAATAGCGCACCATTAGGCCGGTCAGGAAGGTGGCTAGCTCTACCGAGGTCTTCGACCCCGTCCCGAGGACCGTGGACTTCCCCCTTCCGCGCAGGCCGCCGATGGTTGTTCTAGCAATGACCACCGGCTCTTCGTCGTATGCACCGATGGCGCAGCCGAGGGAGTCTATGATTCTGGCCTTCATCTCCTTCACAGTCCGGGGGTCGAGCTTCTGGTATCGGACCGAGAGCGCGTACGCTGCGAGACTCCGCGCGAGCTCCACGCCAATGCCGCTCATCCCTCACGCTTTAGGAATTTTCATTCCCGCATGAGAATGATTAAATCACTCACAAAGGCGGCGAAGGTGAGACGCGCACCTTGGCGATATACAGCGCCGAGCACAAGCGGCTGATGGAAACGTTCTTTCCCGACCATCATCAAGAATACTCCGAAGTTCTATCTTCCCTTGGGGCGTTCATGGAGAAGGAGTTGCTACCTCTATCGCCAAAGATCGACACCGGGGAGGTCAAGATGGCGGGACCTCGGAATGCATTGCTCAGACAGGGGATGTGTCAGATTGCCTTTCCTGAGAAGTATGGCGGCCTGGGCCTTCCGTTCTCAGTCTACGCCATGGCCATAGAGATGCTGGGGACCGCAGAGGCGTCGACCTGCCTAAGCGTGGAGATCCACAACGCAGTTGCCGAGGGGTTGAACCGCTTTGCGTCTGACGCTCAGAAGTCGAAATACCTTCCGAAGCTGCTCATGGGGGACTCGCTGGCTTCGTTCACGCTCACCGAACCGGCGAGCGGCTCCGACGCCGGGACCATGGCCACTACCGCTGAAAAGAGGGGCGGCGAGTACTCGATAAACGGCTCAAAGATGTTCATCACGAACGCCGGGGAGGCCGACCTCTATCTTGTGTTCGCCAAAACGAGGAAGGGGCCCTCCTGCTTCGTGGTGGAGTCGCAGAATCCTGGTTTGAGCTTCGGCGGGGATCTCAAGAAGCTGGGGATGAGGGGGTCGAGGACCTCCGAAGTCGTCTTCTCAGACTGCCGGATTCCCGAAGGCAACCTCGTAGGGGAGGAAGGGAAGGGGGCTGACTATGCCAAGGAGATACTCCACGGCGCCAGGATAATCGTTGCTGCGCTCAACGTCGGAATCGCACAGATTGCTTACGAGAAATCTCTCGTCTACGCCCGGCAGAGAAGGGCATTTGGGAAGACGATATCAGAGTTCCAGCTCATCCGAGAGAAGATAGCGGACATGAAGACCGAGATAAGCGCGGGCCGTATGCTGTATCTTTACGCCTCGAGGATCAAGGAGTCCGGCGCCGACTACTCTTCGGAGGCGTCGCAGGCCAAGGTCTTCTCCACCGAGATGTCGTTGCGGGTCTGCGACTCGGCAATCCAGATCCACGGCGGGTACGGCTACACCACGGACGAACTGCACAGGCACTGGAGGGACGCGCGCCTCCTTACGATAGGCGAAGGGACCTCTGAGGTGCTAAGGATGCTCATCGCCAGGCGGGAGCTGACGAGATTACAATGAAAATCGCAGTCTGCGTAAAGCACGCCGTCGACGAGACGGAGCTCAAGGTGGATGCGGGGGGCAACCCCCAGCTCAAGGGAGCACCCACCAAGATGAGCACCTTCGACAAGAACGCCGTGGAGGAGGCGTTGCGCCTGAAGGCCGCCCACCAGGGGGAGGTGGTCATACTGACCATCGGGACCACCGAAGCGAAGAAGACAATGAAAGAAGCACTAGCCATGGGTGCCGACAGAGGGGTGCTGGTCTCTTCCGACCCGATGGCGATGGACACACTCCGAACAGCACAACTGCTCGCCGCGGCCCTGAAGAAGGGAGGGCCCTACGATGTCGTTCTCTGCTCCGAGGGCTCGTCCGACATGTACAGCGGCCTGGTCCCTCCCATGGTGGGCGAGATTCTCGGCCTCCCATACGTGGGCTACGCCAGGAAGATCGAAGTGAGCGGCCAATCCGCAAAGGTTGAGCGTGCGCTTGAAGACAGCGTCGAGGTCGTCGAAGCACCCATGCCACTTGTGGTTTCGGTGGTTAGCGAGATCAACGAACCGAGGTACCCCACACTGATTCAGATCATGCAGGCGGGAAAGAAACCAATGGAAGAGCTCAGCCCTGAGGCGCTCCTGCCTGGTGCCGGGCAGTCTGCCTCTCTCGTGAGGGGAATGAAGGCCCAAGCCATGGCGAGGAAGCGCGTTGTGTTCGAAGGTCCGCCCGAAGAGACTGCGAAGAAGCTTGTCGAGGCGCTGGCTGCCGAGGGGGTGCTTCCGAGATGAGCGTCAAGGTCTGGGCTTTCTCGGAGTCCCCATCAGTGGCCAACGAGGTGGCCTCCTCGGCATCGACGATTGCAAGGGCGGCGGGAGGTACCTTTACAGTCGTCGGGCTCGACGACAGCGGCCCGCTACTGGCCGGAGAGGAAAAGGTGGTGCTGAAGGCGGACACGCGGCTTTCCACCTCCCCCGAGGCTGCCGCGGACGTCCTCGCAAGATTTGCCAAGGAAGTGAATCCTGACGTCATACTCGTAGGTTCGACAAGGGACGGGAAGGAGATTGCGTCGCGGATCGCGGTGAAGCTCGGGCGCCCCTGCGTGAGTGAGGTATTCGGAGCCGCCTTGGTCGGAGAGACGCTTCAGGGAAAGAGGAACGTTTTCGCTGGCAAGCTAGTTGCCGAGGTGGTCCTGCCGCTCCCCTGCGTCGTCGCTGTCAAGGTCGGGACAACCTCCGCGCTTCCTGCCTCCGCAGGCAAAGCGGAAGAGAAGGTCATGGGGTCCGTCCCCTCCAAGACGAAGCTTGTCGAGATGAGGGAGAAGCAGAAGGGGACCGTGGACCTCAAGGGTGCGAAACTCATTGTCGCGGCAGGAAGGGGGGTCAAGAAGAAAGAAGACCTGGCTATTGTCAGCGAGCTCGCGGCTGCCCTCGAAGGAGCAGTGGGATGCTCGAGGCCCCTATCCGCAGACATGGGTTGGCTCCCCGAGGAGCACCACATCGGCCTAACAGGCGTTACCGTCCACCCTGACCTCTACATCGCGGTGGGCATCTCGGGCCAGCTCCAGCACGTCGCGGGGATCAAGGACTCCAAGGTGATCGCGGCAGTCAACACGGACAAGAGCGCGCCTATGTTCGAGGCCTCAGACTATGGTATCGTCGGGGACCTCTACGCCGTGCTTCCAGCCATGCTCAGGGAGATAAAGGCGAGGCGCCAGTAACCGGCAGCTTCATTTCTGCACGTCCAATGACCTGGCCATTATCTCCGCCATGTCAAGCACCTTCATTCTTTCGTCGCCCAGAGCCTTCGTCGCGTCCTCGAACATGGTGATGCAGAAGGGGCACGCGACCGCCAGGGTCTCGGCGCCCGTAGCCTGGGCCTCCTCCACCCTGATGATTCCGATCTTCTTCTTTTCCTGGACTTCGTACCACACGTTGGCTCCGCCCCCGCCGCAGCAAAAGCTGGCTTCCTTTGTCCTGCGCATTTCACGCAGGTCGATTCCCTGAAGCGACCTGAGTGCCTGGCGTGGCTCCTCGATCACGCCGTTTATCCTGCCGAGGTTGCACGGATCGTGGAAGGTCACCGAGCCGGGCATGGCGCCCTTCGGGAGCTTCCCCTCAAGCGCCAGCTTGGATAGAAGCTGAGTGTGGTGGACGACCTCGAACTCGCCTCCAAACTCTGGGTATTCGTTCTTGAACGTGTTAAAACAGTGGGCGCAATGAACTAGGATTCTCTTCACGTTGTGCCGTTTTAGCGTCTCTATGTTCTTCAGCACCAGCTCTTGGAACCTCCCTTCTTCTCCCATCCTTCGGACGGGTTCGCCTGTGCAGACCTCCTCGTTTCCGAGGACCGCGAAGCTGACGTTCGCAGCCTTCAGCAACTTGACCATGGCCTTCGCAACTTCCCTACTCCTCGGGTCGTAGCTCGACTGGCACCCCACCCAGTAGAGGTACTCTGCTCCTGGGTTCTCGTCTATTGTGGGAACGCCGAGCTTCATTAGCCAGTCCAACCTCTCGTGCTGCGGCAGGCCGAAGGGATTGCCCGACCTTCCGACGTTCTCCAAGAAGATCTTCTTCTTGCCGTCCAGCCTGCTCTCGGCGACAAGCGTCCTCCGGAACTCTGTGATGTAGTCTACTTGGTCGATGAAAACGGGGCAGACCGACACGCAGGCGTTGCACATGGTGCAGGCCCACAGCTCAGGCTCCCGGAGAGTCCCGAGGGCGAGGGCGTCCCCCATAGGGTGGAGGGCGTTCTGTTTCGCGAGGTCCCTCACCACCAGCCTGGGGGACAGATCCCGACCGCTGGCGTGGGCGGGGCAGACCTCCTGGCACCTGCCGCAGTTTGTGCAGGCGTCGAGGGCGAGCTTCTGGAGCGCTGGGAAGTCCTGGGCCCCCTTCACGTTTGGTGGGACTTCCGTGCTCCCGCTCTCCATCATCTGCTGCAGGTTGAAGGGAGTAGGGAGCTTCCCCATGGACTTCACGGGAGCGAGAGCGACGTTGGCCCCAGAAGTGAACACGTGGATGAGCTTGGTGTAGGGCACGGCCGCTATGAGAAGCATAACGGAAAACATGTGAGCCCACCAGAACCCCTGATAGAGCGTAGCGGCGTTCGAGACGAGGCCCGGGACCGAACCAATCGCGCCCGAGAGGGCATCCCCCACGGGGGAGAAGTCGGCCCATGCTACTGGTTGGATGATTAGGCGGAGTGCCTCGACAAAGAAACCAGAGACGCCTATCCAGATCAGCATGCTCACTACGAAGTAGTCGTCCAAGACTGTCTCCAGCTTATCCAACTTCTTGACATACCGCCGGTACACGGCTACCGCGAGGCCGAACACATAGGCGATTCCGAAGGTGTCTCCAAGCAGCTCGAGCGTGAGGTATGTGTTTCCCTGGACGAATGTGAAACTTGTAAAGAGAGGCAGAACGTCGTCCTGAATGAAGACGATGGTTGTGTAGGCGGCCAGGACCAGGAACCCGTAGAAGATGGGACCGTGCATCAGCCCGCCCCCGGTGTCCTGGAGAACCCTTCTCTGTCCGAGACCGAACTTGATGAACCGAGAAAGCTTCGCTCTCAGGTCCTTCAGGACAAGCCTCGCTACGTCTAGCAGTCCAATTCCGTACCTCTGTAGGTGCCTGTAGACCCCGTAGAGCAGCACGCTGCCACTGACAAGAAACGTGGCGTAGAGGACGTCGTAGGCGTAGGGGAAGTACACTAGGATGAGTACTTCTCTGACTGGTACCGCCAAACGGCCAAGTCCACTCCCAGTCTGGTATTACGGCTTGTCCCGAAAGGTGCCGCCGGACTTGCGCCTTACAACTTTCCCTCCGCCCGCTGGAAGGGCCCTTACTACGTCTTCAAGCGAAGGCGCTGCGGTCCCTGGTCTCCCTTCCGACAACTCCCTGAGGACCTTCTTGGCGGTGTCGCTTGCCTTTTCCCTCTGAGGAATCAGGACGACGTACCGGGAACACATCTTCGCAGTAGCCGACTCCGGCCCGACAACCACTCTTCCGCCATCGTCGAGGCCGATAGCTACCTGTATCAGGGCGTGCCTGACGAAGTTCTTCTTTCCCCTAATAACGAAGCTCCCCCTGGCTAGGTACTCCCCGCTTTCGGTCGTGGAGCTGACCTGATCTCTGTTCACCCAGTAGGCGTCAGCCGCCCCCAAGCCCGTCTTCCAACCGCTGCTGAAGCTCACAGTTGCCTGCGCAAGCTCCAGAACCTCCATCTCGGACTGTCCGAGCCCGTCCTTCAGCACGAAGAACGGGGATCCAAAAAGATCGGCGTGATAAACGACGTCGCCGTCCTCGAGATGGCGCTTCACTAGGAGGGCGTTGGACTGGGCGTCTCTCCCCCCTATTGCGAGCCTACCACCGCTGCTCACGAACCACCTGAACTTCTCGTACCATTCCCGCGTCCTCTTGGGGAGGGGTTTGGCCCGGGGAAGTTTTCCCGGCTTGATTCTGACGACCCTCGTCTCCAGCTTCGCCGCAGCGTCCAGGGCGTCGGCGGCCCTCCGTTCGAGATCCTTCGCCTCGTCGAAGATCGCAGAAGCGACTGCGGAAGGAGACGTAGGCTCTCGGCTTGGACGGCGCTCAATGTCCTTGAGGAGCAACAGTGCGTCTTCCAACGTGCTCGAGGCAGCCCTGGCCGCGGTTGACCTGACTTTCGCGGCCCTGTCCGTCAGAAGCGAGGCCTCAGCTCTGAGCCTGGCAATGGTCACCTCGAGTTCCTCCTTCCTCCCTGCCTCTGGGGAATGCGGTTCTTCGACCTCCCCTGCAGCGCGGAGGAAGAGCCTGTCGCACAGCTCAGAGACAGTCCTGGCAGAATCGACAATCTCTGCGCCGCTTGGAGGAACGACGAAGATGTCTTCGCCATCTTCCGTCTTGCAGATGCAGGGCTTCGGGCTGTCGCGCGCCTCCCTGACCATGTCCTCAAGGACCCCGACTATGTCGGCCTCTCGGCCGGTCAGGCTTGAGGAGGGGGATTCGCCCTTCA
>Ga0187778_10002918_pt1 | contig 11579 bp, 10 predicted proteins | sample 1015_Q2_SP5_20_M_FD_132418 | JGI IMG/M metagenome (GOLD analysis project Ga0187778, IMG submission 132418) | Tropical peat soil microbial communities from peatlands in Department of Meta, Colombia - 1015_Q2_SP5_20_MG | ecosystem: Environmental > Terrestrial > Soil > Wetlands > Peat | place...
GCCTCCGTGCCCGCCGTCGCCACCGTCGGGGCCGCCGCGGGCAACGTGGGCCTCCCGGCGGAAGGCCACCGCGCCCGCGCCGCCGTCACCGCCCTTGACGTGGATCTGGGACTCGTCGACGAACCCGGACACCCCTCGATCCTACGCAGCCGGGCCTCGGGCACCGACCGGGGCAGCGCCCGGCGAGGGCCCGGTCACCGGCCCGACGGGCGGGCGGGGTCAGCGGGCGGGGCACCAGAAGCAGTCGGTGACGTAGGCCAAGTCCACGTGACCGCCGTGCGCCTCGGCCAGCGCGGCCACGTCCCGTGCCACGTGCGCCCGCTCGGCGTCGGGCAGGCCGGCCACGAAGCTGATCGAGCAGACCCGCTCCACGAGCCCGGCGGTGTCGAGGTGCTGGGCCGTGGCGAAGCGCTCGACCTGAAGCGGCCCAAAGGCGTCCGTCCGGTCGAAGGCGGCGAGCCAGTCGCCCTCGGCGTACGAAGGGGCGTGCTCGCGGTAGGGCTCGACGATGGCGCTGAGCGCGCGCTGGACCTCGTGGCGCCGGTCGCGGCGGTTCCAGATCAGCCCGAGCCGGCCCTGGCGCGCCAGCACCCGGCGGATCTCGCGCAGGGCCTCGTCGGCGCGGAACCAATGGAAGGCCTGGCCCACCGTCACCACGTCGACGGACGCGTCGCACAGCGGGATCGCCTCGGCGGTCGCCGCGAGCACCGGCACCCCCGGCACCCGAGCCACCAGGACGCGGCACATGCCGGCGATCGGCTCCACGGCCAAGACCTGCGCGCCGGTACGGACGAGCGGGCCGGTCAGCTTGCCCGTGCCCGCGGCCAGGTCCACGACGGTCGTGGCCGCATCGATGCCCAGGACCTCGACCAGCCGGGTCAGCGCGTCGTCCGGGTACTCCGGTCGCGCCCGCTCGTAGAGGTCGGCGGTGGCATCGAACGCCCGGGCGGCGCGGTGGACGGGCACCCGGCCATGCTCGCGCGCGGCGCCGCCCCGGGGCGCGGTGTCCTTGGCGGACCCGGGCCCGGTCAGTCGGTGAGGACGTCCACCAGCCGGCGCCCCTTGCGGGTGCCGAACTTCACCACGCCGTCGGCGGTGGCGAACAGGGTGTCGTCGCCGCCGCGCCCGACGTTGCGCCCGGGATGGAAGCGGGTGCCCCGCTGGCGGACGATGATCGATCCCGCGGGCACCGCGGTGCCGTCGTACACCTTGATGCCGAGTCGCTGCGCGTTGGAGTCCCGGCCGTTGCGGGTCGAACCGCCGCCCTTCGTCTTGGACATGCGTCGTCCTCCTTCGTCCGGCGGCCGCTCAGCGGGCCTCGGGGGCGGAGATCCCCGTGATCTCGACCACGGCGTAGCGCTGGCGGTGACCCCAGCGCCGACGGACCCGGGTCTTGGGATGGTAGGTGAAGCCCTTGATCTTGGGTCCCCGCTCCTCGCCGAGCACCCGGCCCGACACCACCACGCCCTGGAGCTCGTCGGGCGTGGCCAGCACGCGGCCCTCGTCGACCACGAGGACCGGGGCGAGCTCGACCTGCTCCCCGTCGGGCACGCCGAGCAGCTCGAGGAGCACCGTCTGCCCCTCGGACACCCGCTCCTGCTTGCCACCTGCCTGGATCACCGCGTACATAGCCCGACAATCCTACAACAGGGTCTCGTCCAGGACGATTCCGCGCCCGCCGCAGACGGCGCAGGTGGTGGACAGGGACTCGACGAGGCCCTCGGAGACCCGCTTGCGGGTCATCTCCACGAGGCCCAGCTCGGAAATGTCGAACACCTGGGTCCGGGTCTTGTCCCGGGCCAGGGCGGCCCGCAGGGCGGCGGCCACCTTGCTCCGGTTCTCCTTGACCTCCATGTCGATGAAGTCGATGACGATGATGCCCCCGATGTCCCGCAGCCGGAGCTGGCGGGCGATCTCCTCGGCCGCCTCGAGGTTGTTCCGGAACACCGTCTCCTCGAGATTCGACTTGCCGACGTTCTTGCCGGTGTTGACGTCGATGACGGTCAGCGCCTCGGTCCGCTCGATGATGAGCGAGCCCCCCGAGGGGAGCCACACCTTGCGGTCCAGCGCCTTGTGGAGCTGCTCGTGGACGTGGAAGCGCTCGAAGACGGGGAGGTCCTCCACCGTGGGGTCGTAGTACTCGACCCGGTCGAGCAGCTCCGGGTTGACCTGGGCCACGTAGTCCCGCACCTGCGCGAAGAGGGCTTCGTCGTCGATGACCACGCCGCGGTAGTCGCGGTTGAACTCCTCGCGCACGATGCGGACGGCCAGGTCCGGCTCGCGGTAGAGGAGCTCCGGCGTCGTCGAGCGCCCCGACAGGGCGTCGATGCTGGCCCACTGGGCCACGAGCCGCTCCACGTCCAGGCGCAGCTCCTCCTGGCTCGCCCCCTCGGCCGCCGTCCGCACGATGAGGCCGTGGCCCTTGGGGCGGACCTCGTCCACGATGCGGCGAAGGCGCTTGCGCTCGTTGTCCTCGAGCCGCTTGGAGATGCCGAACGCGGTCGAGTTCGGCACCATCACGACGAACCGCCCCGGCAGCGACACCTCCTGCGTGAGCCGTGCCCCTTTCGCACCGATGGGGTTCTTCGTGACCTGGGTGACGATGGTCTGGCCCGGTCGCAGCATCTCCTCGATGCGCGGCGAGCCCCCGCCGGGGGTCTCGATGTCGTCGGGGTCGTAGCGGACGTCACCCCGGTAGAGGACGGCGTTCTTCGGCGTGCCGATGTCGATGAACGCGGCCTCCATCCCCGGCAGGACGTTCTGCACCCGGCCGCGGTAGATGTTGCCGTCGATCTGTGTCGTGTCGTCCGACGCACGGGACACGTAGTGCTCCACCAGGGTCCGGCCTTCGAGCACGGCGATCTGCGTGGCGTGCGGGCGGACGTGCACGCACATGAGGTAGCGGCCCACAGCCCGGCCACGCCGCTCGCGTCCGCTGCGCCGGCGCGAGCGGCCGGCCCGTGGCTTGGTCTCGCCGCCCTCGATCCCCTCGATCCCCTCGATCCCCTCGGCCCGGTCGACCGGCACCGCGCCGACCACGACCCCCGGCACCGCCGCGACGGCGGGCCCGCCCGTCGCCTCTTCCGCCGGCACGCGCGTGCCGGCCCCCGTGCCCGCGCCGGCCCGCGCCCCCTGGCCCGAGCCACGCCCGGAGCGACGCCGTCCCTGGCCCGAGCCGGGCGGTGCCGACCCGGGCGGGGCCGACCCGGGCGGGGCCGGGCGGGTGTCGCCGATGCGAGGCCTTGTGGCCGGAGGGCCTCCGGGGCGGGTGTCACCGATCTTGGGTCCCGCGGTCTCCTTCCCCGGGGCGTCCGGCGAGGGCACCGCTGCTCCGGGCCCCGCCGGCGCCGCGGCCTCCAGGTCTGACGCGCCGGTGCGCTGGCTCGGCCGCCGCCGGCGGCGCCGGCCGCCACCCCCGCCGGGGACAGACGCGCCTTCGGTGCCGGGGACAGACGCGCCTTCGGTGCCGGGGACAGACGCGCCTTCGGCGCCGGGGACAGGGTCCCCGTCGGTCTGGCCCGTCAGCGGCCGGTCCGGGTCCCCGCCGGTTGGTCGGCCCGCCGGTTGCCTGTCAGGCGCGCCGTCCCGGGACGGGGGGGACACGGCGGACACGGGTCCCGGGTCGCCCGTCGGGGCGGGGGGTGTCGGCTCGACGGGCGGCTGCCCGGAGTGCAGGTCGGACATGGGGACGATCCCTTCTCACAATGCTCATGCGGCGCCCTCGGTCACACGGGCGGCGATGGCCGCCGCTGCGGCGAGGGGCTCCCACCGGGAGCCGTCGCGCTCGATCCACTGACTGGTTCTGCGGGCCCGGCCCAGGGCGAGCCCCAGGGCATGGGCCAGGTCGGTCGGTCGGACGCCACGGGGCCGGGTGGCGAGCTCGCACTCGAGCACGGACCCCGCGGCGTCGTCTCCGTTTCGGGCGTGTACGGCGCGGATGGCCGGCCGGACGTCGTCGGTGTCCAGCCTGCCCTTGCGCATCCGCTGCACGAAGAGGCTGTCGGCCGCCAGCACGCGGTCAGCCGCCTCGGCCAGCGCCTCGGTCCCCGCGCCGGGCACCTCGATCTCCCAGGTGCACGACGTGACGTCCTCCTGGAGCGAGGGCGTGCCGGGCACCACCACCGCGGCGGCGACGACCCGGATCCCCTCGGGTAGACCGCATGAGAGGCGCTCGGTCACGGCCTCGGGGTCCACGGGCTCGCCGAACGTCACGTCGAGGTACTCGGCGACGGACTCGCAGCCCGTGGGCAGTGCCAGCCCGAAGCTGATGAGGGGGTGCGGGGAGAAGCCGGCGCTGTAGGCGACGGGCAGCCCGGCTCGGCGCAGCGCCCGCTCGAAGACACGCGCCACGTCGCGGTGGCCGGTCCAGCGGATCCGTCCGAGCTTCGTGAACCGCAGACGCGTCCTCACGAGCCCCGCACCCCCGTGCCGGCCAGGAACCGCACCGGCACCACGCCACCGGTCGAGAGGTCCTGGCCCGTGCCCTGGCTTCCGCCTGCGGGCGGCGCCACCGAGGCCACGACGTGCTCGACGCCGAGCCCCGTGCACGCACCGCAGTCGTAGCACGGCGTCCACCGGCAGTCCTCGACGCCCGCGGCAGCCAGCGCGTCCTGCCAGTCCTGCCAGAGGAAGTCCCGGTGCAGCCCGGCCGAGATGTGGTCCCAGGCCAACGGGTCGTCCTCGGCGCGCTCGCGGTAGCAGACCTCGTCCAGGGTGAGCCCGGCGGCCGCCAGCGCGTCGGTCCAGCGCGTGAAGTCGAAGTGCTCCGACCACTCCTGGAAGGTCCCGCCGTGGCGCCAGACGTGCTCGATCACGGCGCCGACACGTCGGTCCCCCCGGCTCACGATGCCCTCGGCGACCGTCGCCTCGGGGTCGTGCCAGCGAAGGGTCAGCCCTCGCACGGGCCGCACGGCGTCCTTCAAGAGCACGACCCGGCGCCGCAGCTCGGCCACGGGCACCTGGCCGAACCACTGGAACGGTGTGTGCGCCTTGGGCACGAAGCCGCCCACCGACGCCGTCACCGTCACGTTGCGGTGGTGGCGGCGGCCGATCTCCACGCACGTGCTCGCGAGGCGCGCGATCCCGAGGACGTCCTCGTCGGTCTCGGTGGGCAGGCCGATGAGGAAGTACAGCTTCACGCGGCGCCAACCCTGTCCGAAGGCGGCGTCGACCGCGGCGTAGAGATCCTCCTCACGGATGAGCTTGTTGATCACCTGGCGCATGCGCCACGTCCCGCCCTCGGGTGCGAAGGTCAGGCCGGTGCGGCGGACCTTCTGGATCTCCGCGGCGAGACCGACGGTGAAGGCGTCCACCCGCAGGCTGGGCAGGCTCACCGACACCTGGCCCGAGCACTCGGGGTCGTTGATGACGGCGGCCACCGTCTGCTCGATGCCCGAGAAGTCCGCGCTCGACAGCGACGTCAGGGCGACCTCGTCGTAGCCCGTGCGGGCCAAGCCGTCGCGCACCATCTGCTCCACCTGCGCGGCGGGGCGCTCCCGCACCGGCCGGGTGATCATCCCCGCCTGGCAGAAGCGGCACCCGCGGGTGCACCCCCGGAAGACCTCGACGTTGAGGCGGTCGTGGACGACCTCGACGAGCGGGACCAGCTGCTGCTTGGGATAGGGCCAGGCGGCCAGGTCGGCCACGGCCCGCTTCTCGACCCGCTCGGGGGCGCCGGCCACCGCGGGCCGGACCCGGCCGCGGCCGTCGGGGTCGACCACCACCTCGTAGCAGGCGGGCGCGTAGACGCCGGGCAGCTGCGCCAGGGCCGCGACGAGCGCGGCGCGTGGGGCGTCGCCGGCGCGCCAGGCGGCCACGACCTCGTTGATCTCCCCCACCACCTCCTCGCCGTCGCCCATCACGAAGGCGTCCACGAAGTCGGCCATCGGCTCGGGGTTGAACGCGCAGTGTCCGCCCGCCACGACGACCGGGTCGTGGCGCCGGCGGTCCGCGGCGCGCACGGGCGTCCCGGCCAGGTCGATCATGTTGAGGACGTTCGTGTAGGTCAGCTCGGCCGACAGGTTGAACGCCAGCACGTCGAAGTCGGAGGCGGGGCGGGTGCTCTCTAGCGAGAAGAGGGGCACCCCCGCCGCCCGCATGGCCGCCTCCATGTCGGTCCACGGCGCGTACGTCCGCTCGGCGAGGGCGTCGGGTCGCTCGTTGAGGATCTCGTAGAGGATCTGCAGGCCCTGGTTGGGCAGGCCGATCTCGTACGTGTCGGGATAGGCGAGCAGCCAGGCCACGCGACCGGGCCCCCAGACGGGCCGGCGGGCTCCAAGCTCGCCGCCGATGTAGCGGGCCGGTTTCGTGACCTGGGCCAACAGGGACTCGATCCGTGGCCACAGCGCGGTCATGTGCGGGCCGATTCTAGAACCGGGCCCACGCGGCCCGGGAGCGAGCCAGGCCGACCACGGACCGTGGGCGCCTTGGCGGCGGGGCGGCGACTCGTCGCCTGGTCCTGGCGACGGCACGCCGGGGGGCGGCCCGGGTCGTCGTCGCCGCCGGTGCGGTCGTCGGCGGGACCCCCGGGGGCGCCGTGGTGGTGGAGGCGCCGGGCCCACCGGTCGTGGCCCCCGGCGACCCCGTCTGACCCGAGGCGGCCGGGGTCGTCCCCGAGCCCGGGGTGGTCCCGTTGGGCGTGGCCGGGGGGACCATCTGCACGGCCGACAGGGGGTGGGCGACGATGTAGTCGAAGCCCTTGCGCACGACCGGTGCCGCGGCGGTGGCACCGAACCCACCGGCCTCGACGACCACGGCGATCAGGTAGTGCGGGTCGGGGATGGGTCCCCAGCCGACGAACCACGACGTCGGCACGCTGCCGTTGGCGCCACTGGCGGTGCCCGTCTTGCCCGCCAGGGGGAACGTGGAGAGAGGAAAGCCGGCGAAGGCACCGTAGCCGGTGCCGTGCGGGCTCTGCACGACGCCCTCGAAGCCGGCCAGCATCGCCTGGTACGCGTCGGGCGCGTAGGCGACGTGGTCCACCACGCGTGGCTTGTACTGCTCGAGCACCTTGCCCCCGGCGTCCACCACACCGGCGGCGATCTGCGGCGCGTAGCGCGTCCCGCCGTTGGCGAAGGTGGCGTAGGCCACCGCCTGCTCCAGCGGGGTGATGACGGTGCCCCCCTGCCCGAAGGCCATCTCCAGGTTGTTCCCCGTGTACCACTCGCCGTTGGGATACGCCTTGGGGTCCTGGGCGTGCTCGCGTGCGACGACCTCGGGCGAGTCGACGCGGGCGCTGATGGACTCGCCCGGCAGGTCGATGCCCGTGGGCACGCCGTAGCCGAGCTGGTTGGCCGCGTCCTGGATGGGGGTGTCGCCGTAGTGCGACCGGGCGTCCCAGAACTGCGCGCCCAGGTTGTAGAAGAAGACGTCGCTCGACACCGTGAGCGCGCCCGTCACGTTGACGTACCCCGCGGCCTCGCCGTCGTTGTCGTGGTAGGTGACACACCCGGGTGCGCCTGGCTTGCAGCCGGGGATGACGTACGAGCCGGTGTCGTCGTAGTACGTGCCCGGCGCGATGAGGCCGGTCCCGAGCGCGGCGGTGGCCGTGGCCAGCTTGAACGTGGACCCCGGGGTGTAGAGACCCTGGATGGCCCGGTTGAGGAGGGGCTTGTTGGCCGACGGCGCGCTCAGCGCCGCGTAGTGCACCGACGACATGAACGGCTCCCACCACGTGGGGTCGTAGGTCGGGGACGACACCATGGCCAATACCGCGCCGGTCTGCGGGTCGAGGGCCACCGCCGCGCCGCCGCTGGTGCTCACGACCCGCCCGGTGGAGGGGTCGATGGTGCCGTGCAACGCGGCGATCTGCTGGTCGAGCGCCTGCTGCAGCGTCTGCTCCAGGCCCGCGTCGATGTTGGTCACCAGGTCGCCACCCGCGGTCGGGGGCGTCGTGCCCAGCGAGCCGACGACCTGGCCGTGCGCGTCGACCTCCACACGGTCGACCCCGGGCCGGCCACGGAGCTCCGACTCGTACTGGGCCTCGAGCCCGGACTTGCCGATCTGGTCGCCGAGCTGGTAGCCGGGCTTGAGCTGCGAGATCTGCCCCACGTACCCCAGGGTCTGCACCGCCGTCGGGCCCAGTGGGTAGGTGCGGGTGGTCTCGGCCACGGTCGACACGCCCGGGAACTCCGACGCGTGCTCGCCGATGAAGAGCACGTCCGCGAGGGGGGCGTTCTGCAGGACCGGCACCGGCTTGTACAGGCTGAACTGCGGGTTCGCCAGCGTCGCCTCGATGTCCGCCGTCGGGATGCCGAGCAACGTGCTCAGCGCGTCGATCACCGCCGGGTGCTGCTGGGCGGCGACCCGCGACAGGGTGATGTCCTGGGTCACCTGGTTGCCCACCATGATGTTGCCCGCCCGGTCCAGGATGAGACCGCGCGGCGCAGGCAGCTCCACGGGCCGGATCTGGTTGGCCGCAACCGTGCGCGAGTACGCGGACGTGTCGAGCACCTGCAGGTACCAGAGGCGCACCAGCATCAGGGAGAACAGCGCCATGACGACCAGGCCGACGACCCGCAGACGGATGACGGGCCTGGCCGCCGCAGGCTCGCCCGAGGGCAGGACCCGGTCCGCGACGCTGCGACGCGGACGCATCCGGGGCTGGCGCGGCACGTGTTCGCGCGTGGCACGCGCCGCCCGGGGCTTGGGGTTGACCCGACCGCCGCGCAGCGGGTGGCGGAACCACGCGGTGGCCGAGGCGAGCGCGCCGTCCACCGACGGGGGCAGGCGCAGACGCGGGGTGTCCGCGGTCTGGAGCCGCCGGGCCAGGCGCTTGCGTCGCGCCATCAGCGCGTGCCGCTCCCGACGTCGGCTCCCCCCGCGTGGGTCATCGGCGGGACGGCCCAGGCGACCAGCCGGAGGACCGGGATGGCCAGGAGCGCCGCGGCGGGGACGGCGACGACCAGCGCCGCGGGGAGATAGGCGGTGAGCAGCCGCGGGTCGCCGAGCACGGTGCCCAGGATCGCGTACGCCGTGAGCCCGGCGGAGGTCGCGGCGGCGGCCACCACCGGCGGGAGCCACCACGAGCTGCGGACCAGGCCGGCGGTGGCCAGGCCGGTGCCGTAGCCGAGCAGGCACCCGACCAGCGCCGAGAGGCCGAAGGTGGTCGGGAGGAAGAGGTCGGCCACGAGCCCCGCCGCGAACCCCACCGTGGCGCCGCGTTCGGGCCCGGCCACGTACCCGGCCATGACGGGGAGCAGGATCATCGCCTCGGGGTGGGCACCGGCGATGCGCACGCCGTCGAGGAGCGTGTGCTGCACGACGACGACGAGGGCGATGACGATCGTGGTGCGGGCCACGTCCGCGCTGTTCATGCCGTCTCCCTCACGCCGCGGGCAGCCAGACGAGGACGTCCACGTACTGGAGCTCGTCGAGGTCCACGACGGGTGCCGCGGTGACGGACTCCTGGGTGGAGGACGACGAGGACGAGAAGCTGCTGACGGTGGCCACCGGGATGCCCGGCGGGTACTGGGCCTGCTGCAGGCCGCTCGTCGTCAGGGCCTCGCCCTTGTGCAGCTGGGTGCCCGGTGCGATGTAGAGCACGTCGAGCGGTTGGTCCGAGCCCGCGCCCTGGGCGAGGGCCAGCGCACCCTGCGGCCCGTAGCGCACCCCCGTGGCGGCTCGGACGTCGGTGACGAGGCGGACCGTGGAGCCGTCGGACCAGCTGTCGATGACCTGGCCCACGAGCCCCGCGCCCCCGACCACCGGCATCCCCACCGCGACGCCCCGCGAGCGGCCGACGTCGAGCGTGACCGTCGAGGCGAAGTCGGAGGTGTTCAGGCCGATCACCTGTCCCGTCACGGTGGGGACCCCGCCGGCGAAGGGCAGATGCGTGAGCTCCTCGAGATCGCGCAGCCGGGTGGCGGTGTCCTGCTGGGCGAGCACCTGACGCTGCAGCTTCCCGATCTCGTTGCGCAGACGGGCGTTCTGCTGCTGGAGGCTCGAGGCGTTGACGGCACCGGCGAGGAAGCTGCCAATGGGGTGGATGACCGCGTCCACCCCCTGCTGGAGGGGCGAGAAGGCGTCGTGGGCGACGTGCCGGAGCCCCGAGATGAGCCCGTTGGCATGCCCTCGGTAGTCGAGCGTGATGATGCTGATCGACGCCAGCACCAGCAGCACCAGGGTGACCCGGGTGGCGCGTTGGCGCCGGGCGCGCCGCGTCCTGGCCACGACCGCGCCGGCTCAGCGCCGGCCGCGGGCGGCGACAGCGGACGCGGGCGAGCCCGGGATGAGGACGGGGGGCGGGGTGCCGCGCCGGGCGCGGGCGGCCATCACCCGGGCGAGGAGGTGATGAGGACCTGCTTGAGCGCTTCGAACTCCTCGAGGCACTGCCCGCTGCCGATGGCGACGCAATTGAGCGCGTCCCGGGCCACGACGATCGGCATGCCCGTCTCCTCCTGCAGGCGGGCGTCGAGGCCGTGCAGGAGCGCACCGCCGCCCGTCAGCACGATGCCTTGCTCCATGATGTCGGCGGCCAGTTCGGGCGGGGTCTTGTCCAACGTGACCTTGACTGCGTCGATGATGGCGGAGACGGGCTCGTCGATGGCCTTGCGGATCTCCTCGGTCGACACGACCACCGTCTTGGGCAGGCCCGTCACCAGGTCGCGGCCGCGGATCTCGGCGTGCAGCTCCTCCTCCAGCGGGAAGGCCGAGCCGAGGGCGATCTTGATCTCTTCGGCGGTCCGCTCGCCGAGGGCGAGGCTGTACTCCTTCTTGATGTAGGAGATGATGGCCTCGTCGAGCTCGTCGCCGCCGATGCGCACCGATTGGCTGGTGACGATGCCGCCGAGCGAGATCACGGCGACCTCCGTCGTCCCGCCACCGATGTCGACGACCATGTTGCCGGTCGGCTCGTGGACGGGGAGGCCGGCACCGATGGCGGCCGCCATCGGCTCCTCGATGATGTAGGCCTTGCGGGCCCCCGCGTACTCGGCAGCCTCCATGACGGCGCGCTGTTCCACGCCGGTGATGCCCGAGGGCACGCAGATCACCATCCGGGGCTTGGCGAAACGGCGCTGGTGGACCCGCTGGATGAAGTACCGGAGCATCTTCTCGCAGATCTCGAAGTCGGCGATCACGCCGTCCTTGAGCGGCCGGATGGCCTGGATGTGGCTCGGGGTGCGCCCGATCATGCGCTTGGCCTCGGCGCCCACGGCGAGGGGGCGGCCGTCCTTGACGTTGACGGCCACGACCGAGGGCTCGTTGAGGATGATGCCCCGGCCGCGCACGTACACCAGGGTGTTGGCCGTGCCGAGGTCCACGGCCATGTCGCGGCCGAGGAGGAAGAACCGGTTGTCCGACATGCGCTTCGATCCACCTTGTGGTCGGAAAGCGGGCCGACCAGGGAAAACTGGCCGCCCCGTCGGGGAGGGGACGCTACCAGGCTACGGGACCGCGGCGCGCAGACACAAGGCGGCCCCCGCCGGCGCGCCGTCCTGCGGGCCACGCGCACGGGGTGCGCTCGCCCCGACGCGCAGGGTGCCCGATCAGTCGAGGCGGGGGAAGAAGATCCCGATCTCGCGCGCCGCGGAGGCGCCGGAGTCGCTCCCGTGGATGAGGTTCTCGGTCAGGACCGTCCC
>Ga0187778_10002919_pt1 | contig 11578 bp, 11 predicted proteins | sample 1015_Q2_SP5_20_M_FD_132418 | JGI IMG/M metagenome (GOLD analysis project Ga0187778, IMG submission 132418) | Tropical peat soil microbial communities from peatlands in Department of Meta, Colombia - 1015_Q2_SP5_20_MG | ecosystem: Environmental > Terrestrial > Soil > Wetlands > Peat | place...
CCTGCTCCTGACCCTGCTGATGCTGCTGGTGGTGTACGCGCTGCGCGGCGCCTTCGCCGTCCGCGGCCGGGGCGTGCGCGTCGAGCGGCGCGCCGGGATCCATCTCGCCGCGGTGCTCGCGGCGCTGTTCCTGGTCGCGGCGGCGCAGCTGTGGCTGGTGGACGCCTCGAACCTGCTGTACTCCACCACCGGCCCGCTGGTGGGCGCGAGCTACACCGACCTGCACGCCACCCTCCCCGCGCTGCGCCTCTCGGCCGTCGCCGCGGTGGCGGCCGCGGCCCTGGTGCTGGTCGGCGCGCTGCGCGAGCGGCCGTTCCGCTTCGCGCTGGTCGCGATCGGCGGCTACGCGGCGGTGGCCCTGCTCGGGCGCGGGCTGGTCCCGATGGTCATCCAGAAGTTCGTCGTGGCGCCCACCGAGCTGACGCGCGAGACGCCGTACCTGCGCTCCCACATCGCGGCCACCCGCGCGGCCTGGGCCCTCGACGCGGTCGAGGTCAGGGACCTCGGCAGCGAGACGCCGCTCACGCTCGCCACCCTCAGGGCCAACGGGCCGACCATCGAGAACGTGCGGCTGTGGGAGCGCGACCCGCTGCTCCAGACGTTCGGCCAGCTGCAGGAGATCCGCACCTACTACGACTTCGTCTCGGTCGACGACGACCGCTACTGGATCGACGGGCGCTACCGCCAGATCCTGCTGTCGCCGCGCGAGCTGAACCCCGCGAGCCTGCCCACGCGGACTTTCATCAACGAGCATCTCACCTTCACCCACGGCATGGGCCTGACGCTCGGCCCCGTGAACCAGGCCACCGCCGAAGGGTTGCCGGTGCTGTTCGTGAAGGACCTGCCGCCGGTCTCCAGCGTGTCGCTCGCGGTCACGCGCCCGCAGATCTACTTCGGGGAGCTGGACGACGACTTCGCCTTCGTGGGCACGCATCAGCGCGAGTTCGACTACCCCTCCGGCGACGAGGACGTGTACGCGCCCTACCAGGGCAGCGGCGGCGTGCGCGTCGGCAACGTGTGGCGCCGGCTGCTGCTGGCCATCCGGTTCGGATCGTCGAACGTCTTCTTCTCGCAGGACATCACCGGCGACAGCCGCGCCCTCTACAACCGCGAGATCCTCGGCCGCGCCCAGAAGGCCCTGCCCTTCCTCTCGTTCGATCCCGACCCGTACCTCGTGATCACGCCCGCCGGCCGGCTCGAGTGGATCCTCGACGGCTACACCTCAACCGACCGGTACCCTTACGCCCAGCGGCTGCCCGACGGCACCAGCTACATGCGCAACAGCGTCAAGGTGGTGATCGACGCGTACGACGGATCGCTCAAGGCCTACGTCAGCGCGCCGGCCGATCCGCTGATCCGCACCTGGGCGCGGGTCTTCCCGGGCATCCTGGTGCCGCTCGACAGCTTCCCGGCGGACCTCAAGCCGCACCTCCGCTACCCGGACCAGATCTACCGCGTCCAGACCGGCCTGTACGCGACCTACCACATGGACGCGCCGGTGGACTTCTACCACCGCGAGGACCAGTGGCAGATCCCGGTCGTGGACCGGTCCACGGGAGGCGCGGTGCCCTTCATGCGCCACATCATCATGAAGCTGCCGGGCGAGGCGCAGGAGGAGTACGTGTACATGGTGCCGTTCACGCCGCGCGGGAAGGACAACCTGGCGGCGTGGATGGTGGCGCGGAACGACGGCGCCGAGTACGGGAAGCTGCGGGTGTACCGCCTGTCGCGGCAGACGCTGGTCTTCGGCCCGACGCAGATCGAGAACCGCATCAACCAGAACACCGAGATCTCGCAGCAGGTGTCGCTGTGGGACCAGCACGGCTCGCAGGTCATCTGGGGCGACCTGCTGGTGATCCCGATCGGGACCTCGCTGCTCTACGTGCAGCCGCTCTACCTGCGGGCCGCGGGCGGCAAGATCCCGGAGCTGAAGCGCGTGGTCGTCGCCTACCAGAACGAGGTCGCGATGGCGGAGACGCTCGACGCGGCGCTCGGCGTGCTGTTCGGCGGATCGGCGTCGCCGCGCGTCGAGGCCGGGCCCGCCGCCGCGGCGGCTTCGGCGGGCGAGACGCTGCAGGCGCTGGTGGCCGAGGCGCGTCAGCACTACGCCGACGCGATGGCGGCGCAGCGGGCCGGCGACTGGGCGCGGTACGGAACGGAGATCAAGGCCCTGGGCGAGGTGCTCGAGCGCCTCGGCGCCGCGCGGGGACGGTAGGCCGGCTCAGGTCTCCCGGAACGGGCGCGGCACCAGCAGCGGCCGGTACCGATACTGGTCGATCACCGCCTCCAGCGCCTTGAGGCGGCGGAACAGCATCACCCGGGCCTGCTGGTGCTGGGGGTTGAAGCCCTGGCCGGTGGGCCCGAACTCCAGGGCTCCGGTGGGCGCGTCGAAGCCCGCCACGTCGGCCGGCGCGAACCGGCCCTTGAGGCGCGCCCGCACCTCCGCGTACCAGGTGCTCAGGTCGGCCGTCCACTGCTCCTGCTGCACCAGGTCCGCCACGTCCCGCTGCAGCAGCGCATCGCCGGTCGCCGCGAGCACCACCAGCGCATCCACGTCGTCCTGGCGCGCCTCCCGGATCTGCCCCGGCGTGAGGTGCGCGCGCTCCTCCGCGCGGACCCTGGCCATGCCGCGTCCCACGTTGAAGAGGAACACCCCCGCGAGCACCACGAAGTAGCCGATCACGATGTTGGGGATGGTCACGTTCGACATGATGACCGTCAGGGCCACCCCGGACACCACGGCCCTGACGCCCAGCCACGGGCGGGTCTGCTTCCAGGCGCGCTGCAGGACCAGGCGGGAGTGCTTCACCTCCCTAACATACCGCGCGCCGCCTCAAAGGTGAGGGTGCCGCGAGCGGAGCGCGCGACGCCGAAGGGCGGCAAAGTGCTGCGCCGGGCGGCGTTCCCGGTGCGCCGACCGGCTGCGGGACCGGGCGCGGCCGGGCGCTGCGCCAGCCTCCGCCGGTCAGTCCAGACGCCAGCGCCAGGCGAGGCCCACGTGCACCAGCACGTCGGCCTGAAAGCCGCGCTCGACCGGCTGGCCGGAGGTGTCCCTCGTGTCGAGGTGATAGAGGAGCGAGGTCGCCCCGAGGCTCGCCGTCACGCGACGACCGAAGTGCAGGTCGCATCCCAGCCCGAGCACTCCCGCGAACGGCGTCGACACTCCGCTCACGGCGTCCGCGTAGGCCTGCCCTCCGCGCCGCTCCATGCCGACACCGGCGCTGAGCCAGAACGGGATGCCCGCCGGACCCGGACGGTACACGGCCTGCGCCGCCGCGGCGACGACCGTCGCCGTGTTGGGCGGCGACGGGGAGCACGGGACGCAGCACATGCAGGGAGGGTAGAGGCCCCCGCCGAAGCGGCTGTTTCTGACGGCACCCTGGAGCTCGATGGCGAAGCGCGGGGTGAGCCAGAAGCGCCCCTCGCCGCCCCACGCCAGTCCTCTCGTGTCGCTCGCCGCGGCCGGCACGGCGGCCGAGAAGACGTCGTGCCGGCCCACCGGGGCGAACAGCGCCACCAGGGGGCCGATCTCCACGCTGGCCTGGGCCGCGGCCGGCTCCGGCGCGAGCACGCCAGGCACCACGGTCAGGAGGACGAGCCAAGCCCGGTGTGACATGGCGCTCGCCGCCATCGAGCGGAGCTTCATCGGAGTCTCCTCCCCCACGCGCCCACGGACCGTTGCGCGCCGCGCCGCCCGAGTGGTACAAGTCCACCGGGACGTCGCCGCCGCGCCGTCCGCGTGCCGGCACAGAGCTGGACCCACCACGGCGCCGTGTCGTCACCGCCGGTGGTGACCGATTCCCCCGGGCGAGGGTCTGGATGAGAGACGACGAGCCGGACGGAGCGCTGGTGCGCCGCGTGCTGGAGGGCGACACCGAAGCGTTCGCGGGACTGGTGGCGCGGCACCGGGACCGCGGGCTCCGGTTCGCGGCTTCGATGCTCGGGGACGCCGCCGAGGCTGAGGAAGCGCTCCAGGACGCGTTCGTCCGCGCATACCGGAGCCTGCGCACCTGCCGGGATCCGGACCGGTTCGGCGCTTGGCTGCTGCAGATCCTCGTGAACCGGTGCCGCACGCGCGGCGCGGGGCGCCGGCGCCGGGCGCGGCTGTTCGTGGGCGACGACGGGGCGCTCGAGCGGGCGGCGGCGCCCGCGGGCGCGGACCCGGAGTGGCGCGAGGAGATCGACCGGGCGCTCGCGCGGCTGGATCCGCCGCAGCGGGAGGCGTTCCTGCTCAAGCACGTGGAAGGACTGGACTACGAGGAGATGACGCGGCTCACCGGCGCACGCGTCCCGGCGCTGAAGATGCGGGTGAAGCGGGCCTGCGACCGGCTGCGGATCCTGCTGGGGGAGGTGCCACGATGACCGGATCCGCCGACGATCCGCTAATCGCGCGCATTGCCGAGGCGCTGCGGCGGCCGCGTGCGGTGCGCCCCGGCTTCGAGGCCCGGGTGATGGCGGCGGTGCGTGCCGCTCCTCCACGGCTGCCGGCGCGGGCCTGGGCGTGGCTGCGCGAGCCCCGCGTCCTCGCGGTTTCACCTCTCGCCGGCGCGGCGGCGGCCGCCGTCCTCGCCGGCATCGTGATCGCCGGCGCGTGGAGCGCGACGCGCCTCGCCCGTGCCGGAGGCGGCGCGGAGCGCGCCGCGGCGCCGACCGCCGGCACGGCGGCGGTGGTGAGGTTCGTGCTGGCGGCGCCGCGGGCGCGCACGGTGTCGCTCGCGGGGGACTTCGACGGCTGGGACCGCTCGCGCCTGCCGATGCGGCGCGAGGCGGCGGGCATCTGGACGGTGGACGTGCCGCTGGCCCCTGGCCGTTACGACTACGCGTTCGTCGTGGACGGCGGGAGGTTCGTCGCCGACCCGGCGGCGCCGCCGGCCGTGGGAGACGACTTCGGCCGGCCCACCTCCGTGGTGACGGTCGGCGGCGGCGCGGCGCGCGTCGCGGGAGGATCGCTGTGAACGTTCGCGTGGCTCGGATCGTGCTGGCGCTCGGCGCTCTCGCGTCACCGACGCTCGCGCGAAGCCAGGTCGAGCGGCTCGCGGGCCGGATGGACGAGGGCACCCGCGCCGCGGTCGTCGCCGTCGTGGACTCGGCGCGCGCGGCCGGCGTGCCGGCGGAACCCCTGGTCAACAAGGCGCTCGAGGGCGCGAGCAAGGGCGCCGACGGCGCGCGCATCGTGACGGCAGTGCGTGCCCTCGCCGCCGACATCGGGCGCGCGCTCGCGGCGCTGGGCCCGTCGGCCACGGCACCCGAGCTGGTGGCGGGCGGCGCCGCGCTCCGGGCCGGCGTGCGACCGGCGTTCCTCGAGTCGCTGCGCGGGCGCTATCCGCGCGAGTCGTTGATGGTGCCGCTCGCGGTCATGGCGGATCTCGTCGCGCGCGGCGTCCCCGCCGACACCGCGGGTGAGTCCGTGCTCGCGCTCATGCGCGAAGGGGTGCGGGACGCCGAATTGGTGGCGTTCCGCCAGAGCGTCGAGCGCGACATCGCCCTGGGCGCCCCGGCCGGCGGAGCCGTCGCCGTGCGCCTGGCCGGCACCGTTCCCGCCGTCGCGGGCGTCACGCCGCATTCAACGCCGCGGAAGCCGTAGCGGGATCGCGACCGTGCGACCACGCACGGCACGGCTCCTGGCCATCGCCGTGTGCGCCGCGGCGCGGGCCGCGCCCTGCGCGGCCCAGGTCGAGGCCGGCGTCGACGCGGCGGCGTCCTGGATCAAGTACGAGGGCTTTCTCGGCTCGGGCGCCGCGAGCGTGTCCCCGTCGCTCGCCTGGCGCTCGGTCCGCACCACGCTGACCGCGCGCGGGACCTTCCTCGTCTTCGAGAGCGGCAACACCAGCATCCAGGGCCTCGTGGCCGGCAGCGCGTTCTCGCCGCCGGCGGGGCCGCTGCGCGTCGAAGCCCTGGGAGAAGCGGGCGCCAGCTCGTACGTCGGCTTCGCGCGCTTCGCGCACCTGCTCGGCCGCCTGCGGGTGCACGCGCTGGGCGGTCCCTGGGGCGCGTGGGCGGGCCCGCTGCTGGGCACGGTCTCGATCGCCGGGGTCGCGCACGGAGCGACGGGCCTGGAGGCCGGAGCGTGGACCCGGTGGTCGACCGGCGCGCTGGAGCTGGCGTGGACGCACGTCGCGGTCGCGGACACCGCCTACGACGATTTCGTCGCGCGGGCGCGCTGGCAGCCCGGGGCCCTCGACCTGTCGGGCGCCGTGGGCTCGCGGGCCGCCGGCCGGGGCGGCGCCCCGTCCAGCTACGGGGAGCTGTCGGTCGCCCTGCGGCTCACCGGGCCCGTGGCACTGATCGCGTCGGCCGGCGAGTACCCCAGCGATCCGGTCGGCGGCAGCGTCGCCGGACGCTACGTGACCGCGGGCCTGCGCCTCGCGCGGCAGGCGGCACGCCGGCCCGCGGTGGTCCGCGCCTTCGCGGCGCCGGCGCCCGTGCCCGCGCCGCCGCCGTCCCCCGTCGGCGCCGCGGTGTCGGTCGAGCGGCACGGCGATCTCGCCGTCCTCGTCGTGCGCGCCGACGGCGCGCGTCTCGTGGAGCTGATGGGAGACTTCACCAGCTGGCAGCCCGTCGCCCTCGAGCCGGGCAGCGACGGCCGGTGGCGATTCGAGACCGGCCTGACGACCGGGATGTACCGGTTCAACGTGCGCGTGGACGGCGGGCCGTGGGGCGTGCCCACCGGCGTGGCGGCCGCCGCGGACGAGTTCGGAGGCAGCGTCGGCGTGGTGGTCGTCCCCTAGGTCGGGCGCGGCGCCGGCGAACCCCCGACTTGACAGGCGGTTGCGCCACTTTTTACGATTCCGAGCAACGACCGTTACACGCGGGGACCTCGAGCCGATGCACGCACCGGCTATTCGTCAATTGCGTTCGCCATTCGCTCTGGTGGGAACCACCTGCCTGGACGCGAGCGACGCCTGCTCCATGGGGGCGGGGGCGGGGGCGGACCGGGCGTGCCTGAATTGTCCGGAGAGGATCCCGTAAGGAGTCACACCGCTGGGTGGCAGGAAGACGGGCAAGCGCCCCCCCCGGAATGGCTCCGGCGGGGGGCGCTGACGCGTTGTGGCACTCGGTCGCAGTGGACGGGTCTCGAACGTGAGGTGAAGGACTCATGTACCTGAGAAGCAGCTTGTCGCCGAGACAGTACCTGCTGGCGAGCGACTTCGACCAGACGCTGAGCTTCAACGACTCCGGCATCGTCCTGAGCGAGCTGCTCGGCCTCTCGAGCTTCCAGGACAAGGTCGCGGGGCTCTCCGACAGCCACCTGGTGCAGCAGGGCGCCGAGCTTTCGTACCTGCTGCTGCACGATCCGGAGTATCGCCGGGTGCGGAAGGCCGACCTCCTCGAGGTGGGCAAGCGGGTGCGGCTGAAGCAGAACCTCCGCCTGCTGCTGCGGGTGCTCGAGCAGCTCGAGGGATACCGGTTCGAGTTCTACGTCATCTCCGCGGCGCCCGAGGAAGTCATCCAGTCCGCGCTGGAGGGGATTCTCCCCGAGGACCACATCTTCGGGACGCGCTTCCGGTACGATCCCACCAGCGGCGAGATCGCGTCCATCGTCCGCGTGCCGGCCGGCTACGGGAAGGTGGCCGTGCTCGAGGAGCTGCGGGCGCAGATCCCGGTCAGCTCCGACCGGCTCGTGTACGTGGGCGACGGCAGCTCGGACGTCCACGTGATGCTGCACGTCAACCGCCTCGGCGGGCTCACCGTCGCCGTGTCGAGGAACGAATACCTCGCGCCGATCGCCCGGCGGACCGTGCTGAGCGACGACGCGCTGAGCGTGCTCGTCCCGGTCCTCGAGGAAATCGTCGGGATGGACAGCGGCGGCGTCCGCGCATTGTTCGAGTCCCACGGCTTCGTGCTCCAGGAGTGGGACAAGGTCCGGACCGACTCGCTGACCATCCGCCAGAGCGCGGCCGCGCCGGCCGTCGCCGCCGGATGATCGACCTCCTCGGATGGGTCGCGACGGCCCTGTTCGCCGGCTCGTACCTGCTCAAGCAGCCGGTGGCGCTGCGCAGGACGCAGGCGCTGGCCGCCGGGCTGTGGATCGTCTACGGCGCGGTCATCCACGCCGCGCCGGTCGTGGCCGCGAACCTGATCGTGGCATTCCTGGCGCTGTGGTCGTCCTTCGCAAGGCAGGGCCCGCGGCCGGCGCCGGAGACAAGCGCCGACCGCGAGACGCCGCCGCCCGGCACCTAGACCTGAAGGTCCGGCCCGCCTGATCCTCCGGAAGACCCCGCCCTGCAAGATCCCGTAGGCCATCGTCGCCCGAGATGCCTCAACTGTGCGAAACGGCACAGCCCCCGACCCGTGGCATATGTGCAACGATGTTGACAGCCTGTTGACAACTCCGACCGACACGTTAGTAATGGCGCGCAGCTCATTGGGGGGCAGGAGGTTAGCGATGGTGGATATCGCGGGACCCTGGGCCTGCGCTTCGATCGGCGACCGTGGCTATGCGAATTCCGAGGTCCTCGTCTCAACGGAGTGGGTCGCCGAGAACCTCGCCGATCCGAAGTTGCGCCTGCTCGAGTGCGACGAGGACGTGCTTCTCTACGACACGGGCCACATCCCCGGCGCGGTGAAGCTGGACTGGGTGCACGAGCTGAACGCGCCGGTGGTGCGCGACTACCTGTCGAGGGAGCGGATGCAGCGGCTGCTCCGGTCCAAGGGCATCAGCGCCGACACGACCGTGGTGCTGTACGGGGACCGGGACAACTGGTGGGCGACGTTCGCCTTCTGGGTGTTCCGCCTGTTCGGACTCGACCATCTCAACCTCAAGCTGATGGACGGCGGCCGGGGGCGCTGGGCCGAGCAGGGCGGCGCCCTGTTCAGGGACGTGCCGCGCTACGCGGAGGGCGACATCGCGGTGGGGCCCCGGAACGACCGCGAGATCCGGGTGTTCCGCGACGGCGTGCTGGCCCACGTGGCGGAGCACCGTCCGCTGGTGGACGTGCGCAGTCCGGAGGAGTTCCGGGGCAACCGCGTGTTCCTGCCCGACTGCCCGGACGAGGGGGCCGTGTGCGTCGGGCACATTCCGGGCGCGCTGAACATTCCCTGGGGGCGCGCGGTCGACGCGGACACGCACTGCTTCCGCCCGGCGCCGGAGCTGAAGGCCGTCTACCGGATCGAAGGTGGACTCAAGCCCGACGACGACGTGATCACCTACTGCCGCATCGGCGAGCGCTCCTCGCACACCTGGTTCGTCCTGACGTACCTGCTGGGCTTCAAGCGCGTGCGCAATTACGACGGCTCGTGGACGGAGTGGGGCAACCTGGTGGGGGCGCCGATCGAGCGCTCCTGATCTCCGGCGCTGCTTCCGTGCCCGGGCGCTCCGCCCGTCCCGCGCCGCGATGCGCCGGAGCATCGCCGAGCCCGTAGCATTCCGATCAACCCACTCACATATTTGGGCAGCCCGTAACCAGGGGAAACGCGCGTGGGAGCTCGTCCGTCGGCGCAGCGCTTCGTGCTCGGCACCGCCCTCCTCGCCCTGGCCGCGACGGGATGCGTGAAGGACAACACGTCGTCGGTCACGGCCACGCCGAAGGACGCGGCGTTCGTCGGCTACAGCGACCCCGCCACGAAGCAGACGGTCTGCGGCAACTGTCACGTCGACCGCCAGCAGGACTGGCAGGTCACGCTGCACGCCAGCGCCTGGAAGGACCTGCAGGCGAGCGGGCACGCCACCGCGTCGTGCGACGTGTGCCACACGACCAACGGCGCGACCAACCTGGGCGCGGACTCGGCGGGCTACTTCGCCGTCTCGGGCAACGCCAAGCCGTACTACGAGGACGTCCAGTGCGAGTCGTGCCACGGCCCGGGGGGCGCGCACGTTTCCGCGCCGGACGAGACGCAGCCCCAGGCGTCGATCCACGCCGACACCGCGTCGGTCAACGGCTGCGGGACCTGCCACACCGGGACGCACGAGCCGTTCGTGGACCAGTGGCGGCAGTCGGGCCACGGGTCGGTGGAGCCGGCCGCCAACGGCAACGCGTCGTGCGTCGGCTGCCACTCGGGCCAGGGCGCGCTGGCGCGCTTCGACACCAAGGCCAACTACATCGAGGCGACCAGCAGCACCTGGGAGCCGATCGTCTGCTCGGTGTGCCACGATCCGCACGGGAGCAGCAACCCGCACCAGCTGCGCTACCCGATCAGCACCGCGGACCTGTCGACCAACCTGTGCATGCAGTGCCACTACCGGCGCGCCAACCCCGATCCGACCACCTCGCGCGGCGCGCACTCGCCCCAGGGTCCGATGCTGCTCGGCGAGGCCGGCTGGATCCCGCCGAACTTCCAGTACGCGTCGGCGCAGCAGGCGTCGACCCACGGCACCGGGGCCAACCCCAACCTGTGCGTGACGTGCCACATGGAGTTCTACGACGTCACCGACAAGGCGACGGGCGCGTTCGTGCTGCACTCGGTCGGCCACCTGTTCCGCGCGATCCCGTGCACCGACTCGACCGGCGCGCCGGTGTTCGCCGACAGCTGTCCCGACACGCAGCGCCGGTTCAACGCGTGCGCGACCGGCGGCTGCCACGCCACCACGGCGCAGGCGCTGGCGGACCGGCAGGTGCTGATCGCCCGGCTCACCAGCGAGATCAACGTCCTGTGGATCGACGCCAACCACAACGGCGTGCTGGATTCCTTCCCGGTGGACTCCGGGCTGCTGGCGATCGTCATGCAGAAGACGCCGGGCGACTTCTCGACGACGGGCGCCGGGGCGAACACCATCACCGTCGGCGAGGGCGCCTGGTTCAACTGCGACCTGATCAACCGGGCCGACGGCTCGTTCGGGGTGCACAACCCGATCTACGCCGAGGCGCTGCTCCTCGGCAGCACGGCGGCGGTGCGCGCCCAGTACACGTACCTGCCGCCGGCGCCGCCGGCGGAGGCCGCGTACGCGCAGGCCCGTGCCCGCGCGGTGGGATTGAGACCCTAGCCGGTCACGGGCTGGGGAGTTCTCGTGGGACGCCGCCGCCGATGCGGCGGTGAACGACCTATCCTGGGGAGGGTGACATGACGGTGCGCGCGTTGATCGCGTGCGGAATCGTGACGGTGCTGGCCGGAGCGCGACCCGCCGCGGCGCAGCAGGTTCATACGCCGCCGCAGATGCTGCATCCGGCGGCCGGGAAGGCGGACTGCTTGAGCTGCCACGGCGCCGGGGCGAACGCGCACATCATCAGCGTCCCCGCCTCCCATCACTTCGCCAACGGCGCGTGCGGGATGTGCCACAAGCCGGGCACGACGACGCCGCCGGCGATCAAGCACGCCGTCGACGACGCGCACGCGAACTGCCGGCAGTGCCACGTCCAGCCCGCCGCCGGCGCCACGACCTCGGTGGCCGCACCGTCCGGCGCCCCGCAGGCGCCCGCGCCGCCCGCCTCGCACCAGGCGATCGACGAAGCCGTCTGCCGCCTGTGCCACGAGGCCAGCGCGGCGCCGCCGGCCGGGCCGGGGAGCGACTGAATCGGGAGCCCCCGGGCCCGACCGGGCCCGGGGGCGGTCGTCACGGGCGGGCCCTAGGCCGGCTCGTGCTTGAAGGCCACCACCGACAGCGGCGGCAGGACGAGGTCCAGTGACTGCGCGCGCCCGTGGA
>Ga0187778_10002921_pt1 | contig 11576 bp, 11 predicted proteins | sample 1015_Q2_SP5_20_M_FD_132418 | JGI IMG/M metagenome (GOLD analysis project Ga0187778, IMG submission 132418) | Tropical peat soil microbial communities from peatlands in Department of Meta, Colombia - 1015_Q2_SP5_20_MG | ecosystem: Environmental > Terrestrial > Soil > Wetlands > Peat | place...
GAATTGTCCCGGGCCGCGCTTGACCTTGTGGGGCCCGAGCCGAGCCCGGCCCGAGCCAGGCTCCTTTCCCTTCTGGCCGCGGACCTCGTCTTCGAGCACGAATATCTGGACGAGGCTTGCCGTCTGGCCGAGGAGGCGGAGGCCATCGCCCGGGGGCTGGACGATCCCGTCTTATTAGCTCGGGTCCTGGTCGACACCGCGTTTGCGATGGTGTCCCTCGACGGCGTGGACGAGCAGCTGTCGAGAGGGGAGGAGGGCACCCGCCTAGCCGATGCCACGGGGGATCCCGCCCTGCGGGCGCTGGCGCGTTACCACTGGTCGGCGACACTCCTGATGGCGGCGGACATGCCCCGGTCCCGTGAAGTGCTCTCCGAGGGGATCGCCATTGCCGCCGAGGCGTCACCCAGTGTGCAGTGGATGATGCAGACCACCGGGATCCGCCACCTTCTCCTCGATGGGCGGATGACAGAGGCGCTTGTGCTCAACGACGAGTGCATGGCCATGGGGCAGGAGCTGGGTGAGCAGGATGCGTCCTCGTGGTGGGCGGCGCTCCTCACCAACGTCGCCTGGCAGCGCGACGATGTCGGCTGGATGGCCGAACAGTGCAAGGCGTTCGCCGATCACTTCTCGGGGACACTCGTCTGGCGCAGCTGCGAGGTGGTAGTGCTGACGCATGCGGGCCGCAACGAGGAGGCCCGGGCTGTGCTGCGTGACTACGGCATCACCCCCGACAAGGTGAGCCAAGAGAAGTTCCCGGGGTGCGGACCCGTGCAGCTTGCCCACGCAGCCCTGAATCTCAAAGACCCGAAATTGGCCGAGGCGGTCGCCCGCACAATCCGTCCCTATAGGGGGCTGTGGTCGCACTTCTACCTGGCGGCCTTCTCTCCGGTGAGCTGGGCGTTGGCCAACTGCGAGTGGGCAATGGGCCGTCTCGATGCCGCCGTCGATCTCCTCGAGGAAACGTTGTCGCAGCTCGAGGAGGCTGGCGCCGCTGGGCTCCTACCTAGCTTCTACGTCTATTGCGCAGAGTTGCGCCTACAACGGGGCGCGCCTGGGGACGCGGAGTGGGCCAAGGACGTACTGGAGCGGGCGCAAGAAGGCTCCGCCTTCATCGGCGCCCCTAACATCTCCCGCAAGTGCGAAGAGCTCATCACCCAACTCCCATCCTGAGCAAAGGGCTGGATCGTCCTGTAACTGCAATTCCCGAGCCTTAGACCCCTGACCTGGCCGGCCCCCGTATCCCAGGGGGCGATGGCTCTGGCAATTCCGAGCGCTCTCGCGGCCCGGAAATCGTGGTTGTTCGAAACGGCGCCAGCTCCTGACTGCGTCTGGGCCGAGGGCTCTTGCAAGACGCCTTTGGGAAGTGAACGACGAACTGGGTGAACCGGTAGATCCGGCTCACACTTGAGATCAGTCAGGCACGGAGGGTTTGGCGATCCCCAAGCTGAAGAGGGTTCGCTGCCAGACGTCAGCCAGGGTCGCAGCCGCAAGCTGGACATCTGTTGTTGCACCAGGCCTGAACGTTTCGAGGAGATAGCGAATCGTCATCGCGACAAGTGCCCGAGCGGTCTCGTGGGGCTCAGCGATGTCACACGATCCCTCCTCGCGGAGGCGGACGACGAACTCGGCGCAGCGGTCCGTGATGTCGCGGACGAACGCCCGCCAAGTCTCCCCGATCTCGGTTCCCGTGCCCGCGGCCTGGTCGAAGGCCAACAGCAAGCGAGCGTGGTCCTTAACCATCGTGACGAACTCAAAACCGGCCTCGAGGCCGGTTCGGGGATCCTGCAACCAACTGTCAGCCGCCTGACCAAGTTCGCCCCCGATCTGGCCAAAGCGACGAAGCAGCACCGCATCGAGGTCCGGGAAGTACCGATAGAACGTGGTCCTCGACAGACCCGTGGATGCCATGACCTCCTCGACGGTGAGGTCCCGGAAGTCGTGGTCGACGAGGAGGGCCTCGGTGGCGTCCAAGATGGCCTGCTCGGCGGCTCCTCGGCGTTCGCGAGCTCGCCGGCGCAGCGCCGGGCTGGAGGGGCTCACCAGTCGGTCCCCCCTCGTGACACCTCGTGTGACACACTGTCAGTCACATCGTCACCCTACAGCCGGCGATTCCGGAAAGGTCATCACCCATCATGCCCTGCTCACAGCCCCTGCTGGTCCACGCCGACGGTGCCGTGACGTGCGCGGTCCTTGGGTGCGTCGAGGACGTGCCCCTCGCAGTGGCGGTCCGGGACCATCAGCTTGTACTCAACTGCCAGGTGCTCTCCACGCGGGCCTGCCCACGGTGCTTCCCGAAGGGCTTGCCTTCGGGTCTGCCGAGTTGCCTCGGGACTGCGATCGTCCATGCCGACCTCAGCATGGAGTGTTCGTCATCGCGCTGTAGGAGTGGTCCCGCGCAAAGCCCCGGACTGTGGTTGGCCAGACACTACGAGATCCGCTCGTGCAACCGCCGATTCAATGGTTGTGAGCTTTGCGGTGACGTTGTGAGGGGGGGCGAGGATCGAGCGCTCGATTGACTGGCGGGTAGCGCGACCATTGGATCAAGTCGGTTACTGCAGCGTCAAAGCGCGGCCGCGGTTGCGGCGAGCTGCGTGGCCTGGGCGCCGGGGTCGGTCCAGCAGCGGCCGTACTCCCAGCCGGCGCGGGCGACGGCGGCAAGCCGGTCCGGGCGGGCCAGGGCGGCGCCCACCACGTCGGCCACGTCGTCGCCCGCGGGGTCGTAGAGCAGGCAGAGCTCGCCGCGCTCCCAGCGTTCGGGCTCGGGCACTTGCACCAGGCGATGCAGTGCCTCGGAGAGGACGGCCCGCCCGCGAGCCCATCCGTCGGCGTGGCGGAACGTCAGGTAGCCGTAGCCGGCGGGCGCGAGCACGATGCGGGAGTGGTCGAGCTCGTGTACGTAGCGGCGCCGCAGCTGGCGGCGCACCTCGGGTTCGGCCCAGTACTGCGCTTGGCGCACCACCACGCGCTCCGCCGGTAGCGCCTCGCGCAGGCGTCGCACCAGGTGGCCCCGATACCGCCGGTCGCGGGTGTCTACGGGTGAACCCGCCCAGCCCGGGTCCCGGTACGCGCCGGCGAAGTGCACGTCCCAGGTGGTCGCGGCGGTGGCCGCCGGCTCCGACCGCCGGCGCACGAGCGGGGGATAGGGGAGCGCCAGTGTCCGCCGAGGGCCGCCCTCGAGCGGCAGCTGGGGGCCGGCCACGAGGTCGGCCCGGGCCACGTAGCGACGCAACCGATCCCGCCAGTGCAGGGGACCCTGCCAGCCCCGGGCCGGGTCGTCCCAGCTGTCGAAGGGGTAGTAGACGACGGTGGGCCGGCGCGATGCGTCGGCCACGCGCGCCGCGGCCTCGAAGTCTCGGCGAGTCCAGGTGCACTGCGGCATGGGAAGCACGACGACGTCGGGGCGGCTGGCCACCATCGACATCGCTGACGTCACTGCGCTCTTGGTCCACCAGTTCGGGAATTGGTCGGCCTCCAGGGCCAGGACCCGCAGGCGACCGCGCATAGCGTCCTTAGAACTCGGTGTTGCCCTGCATCTCGACCCACTGCTGGTTGGGGTCGACCCATTGCGCGCCGCCCGGACGCGTCACACCGCCACCACCGAGGGAACGGCCCACGCCGATCAGGTTGTTGAGCGGCATGGCCATCTCGAACCCGCCGAAGGCGAACCCCGACACCTCGCTGGTCGCTTCCTCCACGTCCAGGCGCAGCGCGTCGACGATCGCAGCGCGCTCGTCGTCGGTCAGGTCGAACGACGACAGTGCGTCGGCGCCGTCCTCGACGACGGCGCCGGCCAGCTCCCGGTCGCCGCGGATGCGATCGACCGCTTCGTCCACCCCGGCTCTGCTCATGTCGCTCCTCCGTCCCCACGTGTCGACGTCGGGCAATAGACGGACAGTGTGGCAAGGAGTTACGAGCAGTGCGGAGCGGGCACCGGCGGCGACGGTTGGGGCGGGTGCCTGTCAAGGCGGTCGCCGGTGCGGTCGAGCCGGTCGACAAGGCTCTGACCTGGGTCATTCTTGGTGGAGGCGATGGGACGATGGTCGAACCCCGGACCTGTTGGCGAGACGAGAAGAGAGGGAGATCGCCTGCTTTCGGAGCGATCGGGAAATTGGGACGGGGTTTAGGCCCAGCGGAGGGGCGCATAACCGGCAGATTCGGACGGTGCGCCGGGGCGAGTACCTCGCCGAGTGTCTGTCGCATCGGTCGGTGCTCCAAGCGGGAGGCATGACCGCGTCAAGCGCCATGTGGCCAGGAAGAGCTCGCGCGAGCCATTGCCAGAGTTCAGAACATCAGCGATACACAGAATCCCAGAGCCGTCGCGGCTCCGGCGAGGTCACCAGCTTGCTCAAAGGCGAACGGCATCAGCGAGTCGGTGAGCATGGCCAGAAGACCCCCGGCCGCGAGTGCCGCTGCCCGATCGCCGTTCACACCCGAAATCGAATGAGCAACAAGGTAGGCGACCCCTCCTTGCCTCGCCGCCTCCGAATCGACGTTCCACCAAGCGGTCAGCTCCGAGGAAGACGGCGGCACCGAGCAACATCCACAAGGCGAATTGCAGACGATCAAGGACCTTTGCTTGGGCAACGAGATCGAAGGCGATGGCCTCGATCAGCGCTCCCGCGCCATAGCCGGCGAGGAGACCAATGAGCTTGCGCGGGAAGTGCACCCAGTAGACGAGCAGTCCGCCGATCAGCAATGCCGATTGCGCCACGGCTGCCAGGAGGATCGCTTTGGGCACACTGCCAGGTTGACGCAACCTGAACCGCTATGCCGGTGCGCCCCGCAAACCCCAAACGGGCGAACAAATGGTGATCCAGGTCGTCTCGTGTATCGAAGTGGACCGGGCGCAACGTGCCGCGGGCGAGCGGTCGGTGGCGTCGGCCTGGTGACCTGTAATGGCGAGCCGGAGCGAGCCGGAGCGCTTTCACCATTCGGCCTGGCCTGATGCCCGACCCGCCCCGAGCAGGTCCCGGCAGTCCCTAGCGGTCAATATCGGCGAGAATCTCCATGTGGATCGAACCCAGCCCCAACGCGTCGACGAGACCTGTCACATCTGGGACCGTGCCGGCCATCTTGTCACCCAAGGTTCGCAGCTAGCGGGGATCAGGCTCAACGGGACCACCCCGACGCCAGAGGCGGCGAAGTGACCGAGGACCCGGCGTTCGTCACCCTCGACGACGCGCAGCTTGCCTTTCTCGACTCCCTCGGAGAGCGGCGACCGGTGGTCGTCGGTGAGTACCTGATCCGGGAGGGAGACCTCACATACGATTTCTTCGCGTTGGTCAGCGCCGAGGTCGACATCATCTTGACGGTCGATGGTCGCGAGAGCCTCATGGCCCATCATGGGCCTGGTCGCTTTCTCGGTGAGCTCAGCCTGCTGAGCGGACTGCGCGCATTCCTCTCGGCGAAGGTGACCGATCCGGGAGAAGTTGTCGTCGTGCCACGCGAACGGTTGCGTCAGGTGATGGCGGCCAACCCGCAGCTCGGCGACACGATCCTCGCCGCCTTTATTGCTCGTCGTGAGCGTGTGTTGACGGCAGCCGCACCGGCCATCAGGGTAATCGGGTCGCGATTCTCGCCCGAGTCGCTCAGGGTGCGGGAGTTTCTAACCCGAACCCGCGTGCCACACGAGTGGCTGGACCCCGATCGAGATGCCCAAGTGGAGGACCTCCTGCGGGGGTTCGGTGTCGCCGCACGTGAGCTTCCGGTCGTGATCGCCTCCGGATCCGTCCTGCGGCGCCCCAGTCCTGGAGAGCTATCGAGTTATCTCGGGTTGACGGTCGAGCGCCTTCCAGAGCGCTTTTTCGACCTGGTCGTCGTGGGTGGTGGTCCTGCGGGGCTAGCGGCCGCCGTGTACGGCGCCTCCGAGGGTCTTGGCACGTTGGGTGTAGAGATGACCGCACCCGGCGGACAGGCCGGGATGTCCTCAAGGATCGAGAACTACCTCGGGTTCCCCATGGGCCTCTCTGGGTCGGAGTTAACGCAGCGGGCCGTCATCCAGGCGGAGAAGTTCGGCGCCAACCTCACCGTGCCGTGCACGGCGGTCTCTCTGCGCAATCAGGCTGGGCACCTGGTCGTCCGACTCAGCGACGGCAGCGACGTCGCCGGTCGGGCCGTGATCGCCGCAACCGGCGCCGCCTACCGCCGGCTCGACGCGCAACGGGTCAGTGACTTCGAGGGCGCTGGCGTCTACTACGCGGCCACCGAGATGGAATCTCGCATGTGCGGAACGGCCCCGGTCGTGGTCGTCGGGGGCGGCAATTCCGCCGGGCAGGCGGCCCTCTTCCTCAGCCAAGGTGGGTGCGCTGTGACACTGGTGATCCGGGGAGCGGATCTCGGGGAGAAGATGTCGCGCTATCTGGTGGAGCGGATCGAAGCCGACCCACATATCACCCTACGAACGCGCACGACGGTCGTTGCGCTGGATGGCGAAGAGACCCTACGCGCACTGTGCCTCAAGGGTCCTGACGGCGAGACCACGGTGGAGTGCGCTGGCCTGTTCTCCTTTATCGGTGCCGATCCCTCTTCGGCGTGGCTGTCCGGCTGTGCCGCACTGGATGAGGCCGGCTTTGTACTCACGGACTCATCGCTCGCGCCTGAGCAGCTGGCCGATGGCTGGGAGGCGCAGGCACGCCCACCGCTGCCTTTCGAGTCGAGCTATCCAGGGCTCTTCGCCGTCGGCGATCTCCGCTCGGGTTCCACCAAGCGGGTCGCCGCCGCGGTGGGTGAAGGTTCAGCAGCCGTGCGGTCGGTCCACCAGTATCTGGAGTTCTCCTCCTGAAGGCGTACATCTCCTCACATCGTGTATTCGTGAGCCCTCGACCATCCGATAAGCGCTACGGCCTGAGGCCGGAGGCATTCTCGGGCGGTCTAGGCCAGTGATGGGATGTTGCTGGCGCTGTCGAGTGCGTATCGCTCTACTTCAAGTGCCGCTCAGCTGCTTCAACACAGGTAGTTCAGCAGGGCACACTTCGGAACTTGCTGATACGGTCTCCCGGTGTTACGGCGGACGGACAAGGAGAAGAGCCTGATGGCAGTGTTCAACGGCGCGTTCCCGATCCTTCCCGGCATAGAACAGGGAGCCAGGGACTTCGCGGCCACGTGCATTGGGGAGCGCCGCACGGGGTTCGAGGCTCAGTTGGCTAGGGGCGGACTTACCCGGGAGACTTGGGCTCTGCAGGAGACCCCGATGGGGAGCTTCATGTTGGTTTGGTTTGATGGTCCCGACATCGAGAAGGCGTTCACGGAACTCGCCACCTCTGACGACGAGTTCACCATCTGGTTCCGTGGCCAAGTCAAGGATGTGACTGGCGTCGACCTGGGCGCTCCACCCGAAGGCCCGCCCCCCGACGTACTGGTTGACTGCACCCCCTGAAGAACGACTGAGTAACCGACCTGGATGTGCCGGGAGAGTTCGCCCCGGCTCCCACCGTTACCATCCTCAAGTGCCGGTGGTGAGCCTTCCGGATGGGCGTCAGCTGGGATATGCGGTCGTCGGCGACCCAACAGGCATTCCCGTCGTTGGACTGCACGGCACCCCGGGTTCGGCTCGACAGCTCGCCGCTCTCAGTGAGCCGGCGCGGGCCCGGGGGGTTGCACTCGTCACGCCTGACCGTGCCGGATACGGCCAATCAACCTATGACCCAAGACGGAGCATCGCATCGAACGCCCGGGACATCGGTGCGGTCCTGAGGTCACTGAACATCGACCGATGCAGCGTCATCGGGCTGTCAGGGGGCGGGCCCTTTGCCTTGGGCTGCGGTGTCGTTTTGGGGGAGCGCGTGACCGCCGTTGCCACCGTAGGCGCGGTCGCCCCCATGGTGCCGAGGGACCCTTCCCTTCCTCCTGATCGCCTTGTGGCCCGGGTTGCCCGGAGATCAGAAGCCGGTGCCCATGCCTTGTTTGCAGTCATGGTCCGCAGAGGGCGAACCCACCCCGAGCACGCTCTCGACCAGTTCGCCTCGCTCCTTGCGGAGCAAGATGCCCGCCTACTGCGCGAGGCAGGCCCGGTTCGGGCCGCCTTTCTGGACGATTTCCGCCATCCCTCACCGACGGCGGCGAGAGCCGCGGCTCGGGATTTCTGGCTCTTCGAGCACCGGTGGGACGTGAACCTCGCCGACATGGCCGTGCCCTGTGATATCTGGCATGGAACACAAGATCGGAATGTGCCGGTGGCCCACGCCAAATCGATTGCCAAGGTCTGTCCCACAGCTCGCCTCCACCTTGTTGACGGAGGCGGCCACATGTTGCTTGGGGAACTCGACGATATCTTGTCCTCTCTGCACCCGGCTTAGTGTCCAAAATGACGCCGATCTCACCCGCCCGATATGTGATGTGTTGAAGGAGCGGGGCCTCCGCTCCTCGTGAAAGGTCCGAGCGCCCAGTAGGACACTCGGGGCTTCCACAACCAAACCTCTGACGAAGAGGAGGAGGCCCCAATGAGACACTACGTAATCGCCGTCGCTCGGTCGTCTTCACCATGGACGGCGAGGGCAACCGCCTGGGCTGCAAGCGCATCGTCAACGAGCCGAAGGCGTTCCTTGATGCGGTCCTCGAGGAGCAGATCGCGTAAGTGCTTGAGCCCTCCCGGCCGTTGGCCGGACCACACCATGCGCGCCGAATGGTCGGCGGAGACATGCCTCGGCAGGCCGAGCCTGCCCGCCCTCACGACCTGGGGGAGATGGTGTGGACACCCGCGGCGCACGCCGCATGACATCCCGATAGCCGAACCCGCGCCTCAGTTCACGCCGGAGGCTTGGCGACGCGCGCCCACATTCACGTAGCTGCCAGAGCGGTCACGAACGAACCACACCCCGACCCCTTGACACGGCCCCGCTCCTTCAGACATGCCGTGTGAGGGCGCTTTCGGCCGTACTCGCGGGGTCGCACTCGTCGTTGCCTTCCCAGGTGAATTCGACTCGGGCCTGTGCGATGAACCGGAAGCTCCCTGTTCTGTCCCGCCGGGACTCCATGAACGCGGGGACGACCAGATCGAGGACGTCGGCATCCCACTTGTCCATGACCGTGGTTCGCCACTTGCCCGACGGGCAGTCCTGAACGGCGGGGTTTGACATTCATGCCGGCTCACTGACTGGAGGCAGAGCCCGCTCGTCTGGCACGCCCGGGTCGATCAACGCCAGCGAGCCCATCACCGCGGCAGCTTGGCGGTCGGCGGCTTCCACGAAGTGGGCGTAGGTCCGAAACGTGATCGCCGGGTGAGCATGGCCGAGCCGGCCTGCGATGGTCCGGATGTCGACGCCGGCGCCGACTAGCACCGTGGCGGCGAAATGCCGGAGGTCGTGAAACCGCACTGGGCCGAGCTCGAGCTTGTTCGCCACTCGCCGCCAGGTCCCTGAGACCTGGTCCGGACGCAGCGGCGCCGACGAGTCGACCTCGGAGGACCAGACGAAGGCCTCTTCGGAGGGCGCCGCCCCCACGAGATGCCACCGCCGCTCCAGGTGCGCCCGGTGGGCCCGAAGGACGGCGACCGTCGAGTCGTCGAGGGCCAGGCGTCGAGCCCGGTGGGTCTTCAGGTCCTTCTCGATCAGTCCGTCGCTGCGGGTCTCGGTGATGGCCCGGCTGACCGTCAGCGTGGCCGCCTCGAGGTCCAGGTCGCTCGAGCGCAGGGCGCAGAGCTCCCCCCGGCGGCAGCCCGTCGTGGCGGCCACGTAGACCAGCGCGGCGAAGTCGGGGTTGCGCCGCTCCAGATGGACCAGGACGCGGCGGAGGTCCTCCACGGATGGCGGCTTCACCTCCCGTCCCCGCAAGGGCGGGGGCGTGGCCCGCTGGCTCGGCGGGTGGTCGATCCAGCCCCAGCGCATGGCCTGGCGCAGGGCGGCAGACACGCAGGCGTGGTAGTGGTGGATCGTGTTGTCGGCCAGTCCCCTCTTGCGCAGCCGGGCGTAGAAGCCGTCGAGGTCCGCGGCCGTCAGCTTGGCGAGCTCGATCTTGCCGAGGGCGGGCCGGATGGCCGTCCTGATCAGGCTCCGGTAGCCCTCGAGGGTCTTGGGGGAGCGGCCCAGGGTCTCGAGGTGCTTGAGCCAGCGATCGAGCAGGAACCCCACGGTGGCCTTCGTGCCCTTGTGCCTACCCTCGGCGGCGGACGCCACGATCCGGGCCATCTCCTCATGTGCCTTACGCTTGCCCCCGTGGACCGTGCGGCTGACCTGGCGGTAGTTGCCCGTGAGGGGGTCGCGGCCGAGCGCTACCCGGATCTCCCAGACTCCCGGCGCCCGTTCCCGCAGCGATCCGCTCACGGCCCCCAGGCTAGGCGCCAGCGGCGTGATTCTGGGATTTTTCTGGGATTCGGCAACTCAGGAGGCGTCTGGGTACCATAGAAACAGCTATCTACCAGGTATTGCCCCCGTAGCTCAGGGGATAGAGCGTCGGTTTCCTAAACCGTGCGTCGCAGGTTCGAATCCTGCCGGGGGCGCTTTTGAAATCGCAGGTCGACGACCTTTCCTTGGGTGATCAGCCATGTCGATCACCTGGGCGTGACCCACTTGTGACCCAACGGCTCTGGCCACTTTGGCCACTCTGGCCACTCTGGCCACTGCGTCCCGTGCAGCGGTTCCGACCTTGTCGATCGCCTCATCGAGACGCTCCTCAAGGCCCGGGAGCAGGTGCCCATATCGGTCCAACGTCACGGTGATGGTGCTGTGGCCCATTCGCTCCATGATTGCCCTGGGGTGGGCTCCCTCGGCGATCAGGAAGCTGGCGTAGGTGTGGCGGAGGTCGTGGAACCTGAGATCCGGTGGGAGCTTCGCCTCGGCCACGGCACGCCTGAAATGCCGGGTGTAGAAGTTGCCGTGCCGAATAGGTCCACCGTTCGGGGCGGAAAACACGAAGTCTTCGGGTCCCTTATCGGCCGCCAGGAGTTCCAGGTCGTCACACAGAAAGCGAGGGACCGGGACGCTTCGGCGTTCGTAGGTCTTCGGCGGGCCAAACACGAGACCAAGACCTCGCACTTCGCTCACCGCCTCAGCGACCTCGACCCGATGGCGGAGGAAGTCCAACCGTCCCACTCTGAGAGCTTCGATCTCACCGGCTGGTGGGGCGGCCTGGCCCTGACCCACGGACTCAGCACCAGCACCGTGGTGACGGCTCGCTCGCTGGGCGGCGGCCGGAGACCAGCCGCGAGGAGGAGGGGTGACGGGAATCCTCTCTCAGTCGGAGAGGTGCGAACTGATCAGCTTTTCAGTCTGAGCTCCCCCCATTCGACGGACAATCCCAAGCAGTTTGACCGCCCGTGGCGGGCCTCGCGGAAAGTCCGCCTCCTGGTCGGCGACGCCCATAGCATGCATCCCGTTATGGACCTTCACCCGATACCCGGTCGGCTGGCAATCGCACGGCTCCATCCAAGCGCCGCTGTTCCGGAGTGGGCGCGGCATACTGCACCACTTGTGAGCGTCGCTCGCACTGAGGATGAACTGTCGATCGTATGCCCGGAGGAATGGGTTCCCCACTCCGTTCAGCGCTCAGCAGGGTGGTTCTGCTTCAAAGTCATCGGCCCGCTCGACTTGGCTGCGGTGGGCATCCTCGCAGCCCTGGTCGACCCTCTGCGGGACAAGGGCATC
>Ga0187778_10002922_pt1 | contig 11576 bp, 13 predicted proteins | sample 1015_Q2_SP5_20_M_FD_132418 | JGI IMG/M metagenome (GOLD analysis project Ga0187778, IMG submission 132418) | Tropical peat soil microbial communities from peatlands in Department of Meta, Colombia - 1015_Q2_SP5_20_MG | ecosystem: Environmental > Terrestrial > Soil > Wetlands > Peat | place...
AGGGGGACGTGCCGGTGGTCGGAGTCGTACCGGAGGTCGTGAGCGACTGGTCGAAGTCCAGCGCGGTCGCGCTGACGGTCGGGGCGGCGGGGGCTACGAGAGTGGAATTCACCGTGATCGACGCTGGTGTCGCCGGCTGGACCGTGTCGGAATTCGCATCGACCACAGTCACGGTGAGGACACAGCCGGAGGTCGTGCTGCTCGGAGTGTAGGTGAGAGTCGAGACTCCCGAGTTCGCGAACCCGGGGCAGCTACCAGACTGGACAGACCAAGTGTACGTCAGGCTCCCTGTGCCTCCGGTCGCCGTGGCGGTCAGCGTGACCTGCTGACCTTGGTCGAGAACGTAGGCGGTCGGAGAGACCGTTACCGAGAGGGGAGACGCTCCCTCAATCGCAATCGCTTCCGCTCCCCACGCGACCGAATTTGTCCACGAGGGCGAAGAGGTGTAGGTCCCCGAGGAGAGCGTGGGGAGGTACTCCATGAAGGACGCGGTCGCGTGGAGGTCGTTGATCGTCCCGGCCGAGGCGTACCCCGAGGTCGTGACGAACGAGGCGGCTCCGTTGGCCGTGGAAACCAAACCCACAATCGTGGTCGGAGCGACGTTGACCGTCACGCTGGAGAGGGCGGACGTGCCGGTGGAGGATGCGAACGTCCCCGTGGCGGCGATGGGCGAGGCCGTGTTCACTCCTGAGAACGCGGAGAGGACTGCGGTCGCGTTCCCCGCCGACGTGAGGGAACCTGCCGCGCTGTCCACGGTGACAGTATCGGCCCCCGCCGTGGGGTCGATAGCGCGGAAGATGTACTGAACGGACCCGGTTCCGTTCCACGAATGGGAAGAGAGCAGGACCCAGGTAGAGCCCTGGGTGTCGGAGATATCGGCGGTCGTGAGTCCGGATCCGGTCTGGGTCGCGTCGGTGATCTCGAGCAGAAGGAGCTCGTTGGCGGCGGCCGTCGTAAGGTTGAGAGCCCCGCTCCCGTGCGCGCCCCCGAACCAGTTCGAGGTCGTGCAGGTCAAGGAACAGTACTCCGCGGGTTCCGTGTCGAACTGCGGGGGCCCGACGTGAGAGGGCGATGTGCCGCCCGACTGTACCGTGATGCTCTGCGAGGCGCCGAGGACGATCGATTCCGGCGTCGAAGCGGAATCGGTGACCTTCAGTTCGAAGAGATACGTCCCAAGCGCCGTCGAGCTCGAGGCGGTGAATGAGCAGGTCTCATTCGCGGATGCAGGACCGCCAGTTCCCCGGGGTGTGGCGCATTGTTCCGTCGTTGCGTTCTGATAGCTCGCTCCACCGTCCGTACTGTACAGCCATTGCCACGAGTAAGGCCCGGTACCCGAATTCGGAAGGACCTCGGAGACCGATGTGCTCTGTCCCGGAGAGAGTACGATAGTCCCAGTACCGAAGGACGACGCGGACGATGCGGGGGCTGTGGCGGAAGGAGTGCTCGTCGAGGAACCCGACGAGGGAGATGGAAGGACCTGAGCAGCCGAGGCGAACGCACCGATACTCACTAGAAGGACGAAGAGGACGGCCGCGAGCCTTGCGGCGCGGCTGTGACGGGAGAGCGAATGGACCAGCATTCCCAGCTACCCGACCTGACTGACACCTCAGAAAACGTGACGGCCCGTCGGAGCCGGACGAGGAGCGGGCAGGTCCTTCGACTCCGTATATATACGCATACCCGGCATCTGCCGGTAAATCAATGCTGTCGTCCCGGTTCATAAAGGAGTGGGTCCGGCGAGCGGTGATTATCAAGGCAGGAAGAAGGCCAATTCTCTCCCTGAAATCCTCCAAAGTGGTTGTCCGGTCTGGTCGAGTGGGGATTTCGACCCTCTCGGGGTCTTGCGAGAGTCCAGTTTTCGACGGCCCTGCAGCGCTCGCGGCCGGGACCATGCAGGTGGTGGGCGTCGTCCCGCGAGGCACTCAACCGGATGGGCCCGAACCGTAATGGTGGCGAGACGCGTCACGAAGGCTGTCGATGATGTCTGCGCCCAACGACTCGAACCCCCAGAGACCGGGATCTGAACGGCCCCCGTCTCTTGGCAGGCCTCCTCGGCCCGGGCGATCAATGGCGAGGAACGTCTGGATACGTCTCGGTGTCGTTGCGGCGGTGATCGTTGTGGTATTCATCGTCCTGACCGCGATACCGCTGGGTACGGCGAACCGAGTCCGAACGACCTCCTTCGATTACCACTTGGCTGTAGAGCCGAGCGGAACGACCTTTGAGATCTCGGGAAACGTGGCCCACTTGTGTGAGCAGGCCCGGTCGGACGCAAATCTCTCCGCGGTGCGGTCGTTCTTGTTGACCTGGTCCACCACGGGAGGTGTCGAGCTAAGCCACCTCGAGCTCGTGTCGGTCGCGGTGTTTCCCTGGACGATCTTCTACGACGTCTCGAATGCCTCGACGGGAGACTATGCCGTGAACGCAACAGCGGAGCTCGGGGTGGTCTGCGCTCCGGCACTCGAACTGATTGCGACCGCAGCGTCCAGCGCGGAACTCAACTTCCACCTGATGCTCGAGTGTGCGTACACGGTCGGAGTGCCGATTCTGTAACGTCAGGGAATCGGTCCCAACAGCAGTCCTGGGGGAGCAACTTCTGGAGCTCGACGACCGACGCCGTATCGGCTGGGGGCGGGCTGTCGGGGAACTCCCATTCGCTCGATTTCGGAACCAAAGGGGCTTTACCTACGAGTGGTAGCCCCCCGCGAGGTTCCTGGGGATGGCTACAGAGTCCGGCCTCGGTGTCCGAATTGATCGCGACGCTCCCTCGAAGTTGTACCCCTTCCTTCGCTACTTCCAGGGCTTCGACAACATCCCGACGGTCCGCAAGCTGTTCGGGAAGCAGACCGCGCGGGCCCTCCGGTCGCTGAGAGTTGAGTTCTTTTCGGCACGGTTTGGGTACATGGGAACGAGCGATGTCGACGGACACCTTCTCATCAGTTCCCATCATCTCAAGGACAGCGACTTCCGAACGGTCTACCTCGACGTAGTTCACGAGCTCTGCCACGTGAAGCAATTCCGCTCGGGGAAGCCTCTATTCTACCCAAAACTGAGCTACGTCGATGCTCCGTCCGAGATCGAAGCGTACCGCCTTACGGTCGAGGAGGGTCGACGCATCGGGATGACGAATCGACAGCTGATCGACTATCTCAAGGTCGAGTGGATCACCCCGGCGGAGCACCGTCGGCTCGCCCGGCGCTGTGGTCTTGTCTGGGTCCCCGACAAGGCTCGCCCGCACCGGAAGAGAATCCGGCGGTAGTCGGCACGGGACGCACTAGGCCCGGGACCCCTCGGTACGGACCTGTCGCCGCGAGGTCTTGTTCCCGCCTTCCGAGTCGGCCGTCGCACCCGGGGCCGACGGAGACGGTACCCGCTGTCGGAGCAACCAGCCAACGGTCTCCCGCGGATGCTCCAACGCAACGTACTCCTCGATTTCCCTGGGCCGTGGGTGGTACATCCCAAGGAATTCCGGCTTCGATCTTCGCGGGACGCGCAGCGACTCCCACTCGAACTCGCTCATAGCAAGCAATGTAGATCCTCCACTAAATAAATAGCTAGCCTTCAAATGCTATAGTTTGACACGCACCGCCACTGGGCCCGCTAGGTCGGGTCCGGGGGGACCATAGGCGGCTCTCCTCGGTGACTTCGCCGTCGGAAGTCTTCCATCGTCGCGGGACCCCGTTCCGGGTTACCCGCGAGAGCAACGTAGTTCGTGCGGGAACGAGTCACGGTGCCCGTGCTTCCGACGGTCAACGTTCAAGTGCTCGCGGCACTCGTCATACTGGCGACCGCTGCGGATTGGGTGCTGATCCGCCCGCGCGGTCTCCGCGTCCAAGCGCCGAGAAGCGTAATCGCTCGCAAATCGACCCCACCCTGGGTAGACGGCGCCTGGATCGGTGGCAACCTCGCGGTGGTTTCCTGGTCGCTCGCCGTCCTCCTGTTGCCGGCATACGCCTACGATTGGCCCCGCATTTCGGACCAGCCGTTCCTTGGCGCGCTCCAGGCCATTGGGTTCGCCCTAGCCCTGGTCGGTGGGGTTCTGTTCTTCACGTCGGTGCGTGCCTTGGGTCGTCATATGACCGTGGCGATCCAGGTTCAGGAGGGTCATCGACTGGTTCGAGAAGGTCCGTACCGTTTCGTCCGTCATCCGGCCTATACCGGCCTGCTCACCTCTTCTGTGGGACTCTCCCTTCTCTACCTGAGCCCGATCCTTGCCGGGCTGACCCTGGTCATTATCGCTCTTGCGATGTACCGCTCCATCCTCGAAGAACGCCTGTTACGGTCCCCCGAAGGATTCGGGAGCGCCTACGACGAGTACGTCTCCGAGACTGGTCGGTTCCTGCCTCGGTTTCTGAGACGAAAACACTGAGGTGAGACACGCCCGTCCTACTCCGGGGTAGGTCTTCCCGGGCGTCTTTGGACCAAACGATTCTGTCGTTGAACCAAAAACAGGGTGGTTCTCGGTTTCTCTGGCTCTCCAAGGAGCCCCACCCATGGAGAACGTCCGAGCGAAAAGTATGTTTCCGGCACTCTACAGCCTGCTGTTTCTTCTCGCCGGTGGCCTTTCGATCCTGATGCTGGTCACCGACAAGAATCTGCAAACGAACTTCGGAACCGTCTCGAGCGGCTACTTCGCCCACTGGTACGCCGTTCTCGTGATGGCGGTCGCCGACTTCGTTGGAGCCGGCCTGCTCATCGCCCTGCGGTCTCGGACCGCCGTCAAGTTGGGGGTCGTCGGCTCGGCGGTGCTCGCGCTCGCGCTCCTCGCGGCGATCTTCACCTACCAGCAGGTTGGATTCTCCTCGGCGATGGATATGGCGAACTACCTGTTCGGCGTGACCTACTACGGTGGAGACATCCGGTACCTGTACGATGCTCTCCTTGCGACCGACCTCGGAACAGTGGTCGTGGGTGTCGTGGGACTGGTCCTGACCCGGGACACCCGCGCTCCCGCCGGACCCCAGGAGAACGGGAACCCGTCGTCCTCGTAGGACGCCGGGAGGCGTCGTAGCCTACGGGTCGCCCACTCCCCGGCCGCTCGTTCCCCCGGCGGTCGGAAGGAAGAGCGAAGGCTGCGACGCCGAACTCTCGGAAGGTTCGAACGGGACCAAGGGCACCACGCTCCACCTGCCCCTTGGGGTGCTTGACCCCCGCGTCTAAGGTTCGGCGAACGCCGGCGGGACCGCGTCCGGTTCCGTTTGCACTGTCGCGAACGGTTCCTGGACAGGTGCCGGAGTCGCGAGCGAGATTCGGTGACTCTCGAGGAGCAGGCCGATCACGGCCAGCAACCCAGCAACCGTAGCGCCGACGACAAAGATCCAGGTGAAGGCCGCGCTACTCGGTACGGTGAGCGCGATGGCGCTGGAGGGTCCTGTCGGGATCGAGACCGTCCGGGTGTAGGTCGCGAGGAAGGTGGCGACCAGCACGGGGCCGGCGCTTGCCCCGAGGTCTTGGAACATCTCGGTCATCCCCATGTGGATCCCGGTCTCCCCGTGACGCGAGGAAAGGGCGATCACGTTCGTCACGGAGACGAGGACGGTAACGAGCCCGACGAACGTCGGGATCGCCTCTACGATCAGCTCGAGATACGTGGAGTGGTAGGTGAGCAGGAGCAGGAACCCCGAGATCGACAGGGCTGCTCCGGCCAGGACCCAGGGTCGAGGCCCGAAACGGGCCACCCCCCGACCCACCAGAGGGGCCGCGACGAACATGCTGACGGTCGTCGGGATGCTGGCTAGGCCGAACGCGAGGACGCTGTCCCCAAGACCGACGATCGGGAACTCGACCAGCACGGTGAGGACCACGAACGCGGTGAAGAGTCCGAGGCCCACTAGGAGGGCACCGACGTAACTCAGCGAGATGTTCCGCTGGCGGAGCCGGGCGAGGTCGATGATCGGCTCGTCCGCCACGAGCTCTCGCCAGACGAAGAGGCCTGCGAAGACGCCCGAAAGGACGAACAGCTCCGGAACACCGAGTGGCACCCCCGCGAGCGAGTATCCCTCAAGGCGGTTCCATCCCCAAGTCGGACCGAGCGTCAGTCCGACGAGAAGGGATGCCAGCGCGGCCCCGAGCAAAGCCGCACCGGGAAGGTCCATCACTCCTCCCGTTCCAGTGTGCCCCTCTGGGAGCCATCGAGCCGCAAGAAGGGGGAGGACGAGTGCGAACGGTAGGACCGATGCGTAGGCGAGCTGCCAACCAGCCGTCTGGATGAGCCATGCCCCACCCACGAGACCCGTTGCCGCACCCGCGGCGAACATGGAAGCGATCAGACCCTGTGCCGGAGCGACCCGCTCTCTCGGGAGGCTTTCCGCCACCATTGCGAGAGCAAGTGGGAACATCGCGAGGCCGATCCCCTGAACGCCCCGGACACCGATCAAGAGGTAGATCGACCCGGCCGTGCCCAGGCCAAAGAATGCCCCAATCTGGGGCGTCACCGGCGCGAGTCCCACTGCCAGGGTGTAGATCCCGAGGACGATCGCGAGAACCCGCCGCTTTCCGTAGAGGTCGCCGAGTTTCGCAAAGACGGGGGTCGTACAGACGCCCACGACGAGGTACGCCGATAGGACCCAGGCAACGGTCGTGTAGGGAGCGTTGCCGAAGAAGCTCGCGAGGCGCGGAAGAGCGGGTACGAGCATCGTCTCGATGAAGTTCACGAGAAGGGCGGCGGTCGCGAGCAGGATGAGGACCCGCCCCGAGTGAGCGGGAGTGCGCGGGGCGCGTTCTGTTTCTCGGATGCCGTTCGTGGGGGGAGTCGAGGGCGTCATCACGTTCGGGAAGGAGTCTCGTCACGTCAACCCCGTGTCGGCGATTCCCAAAATCTTGGAAGGAGGCCCACCAAGTCTTCCGAGTTTGGTGGTCAAGCTCAAAACATCGGAAGTGTGGACTCCTTTGGAATGCCCCGCGCCTCCCACGAGATCATTCCGCGACCGGCGGACATCGACATCGACATCCTCCGCGAGATGTACCGCTCGGGAGGCGTCACGGTCGCCGGTGTCGACCCACGTCTGAAGGCGAATCGAATCGCCCAGCGGCTCGGAGTGAGCCGGGCTCGGGTCGATTCCCGCATCAAGGAGTGGATCCGGTACGGGCTCCTCGAACGGTTCGACGTCTGGCCCAATCCCGCCCTCTTCGACCTGATCGGCTTCACCCTGGACATCCGGTTGAGCGACCGGTTTCGAAAGGACGAGGTGTTCGACAGGATCCGGCTCATCGAGGGCGCGGTTGGCGGGATCGACCTCGCCGGGGACTGGGTCAGCGCCCAGTTCGTCGTTCCGGACGAGGATACGGCTCGGCGCCGCGTCGACCTCGTTCGGGGCCTAACGGGAATCGCCGAGGTCGGGACCCCGATCCTGTGGGCCCGACTGGAGCCGACCCGGGCTCTCTCGCCCCTCGACCTTCGGATCATCCGCGTGCTCCGGGAGTACCCGACACATCCTCTCTCGACCGTGGCGCGTCATGTGGGAGTGTCGACCCGGACGATCACGACCCGATACGGGCAGCTCGTGGACGACCTCGCCGTCTGGTTCGTACCCGTCCTCGACTTCCGGGCGCTCGCCCAGCCGGTGCTGAGTATCAATGTCGGTCTCGACGAGACAGCCGACCACGAGGGAGTCTCGCGAGCGTTCCGAAAGGCGTTCCCACAGTCGCTCGAATTCGTTCGGGCGCCCTTCGGACCGATCTTTCCAGACCGGGTGGCTGTCTTCTTCGCGCTATGTCCTTCGGCCGCGCGGATGGAGGAGCTCGAGGGCTTCCTTCGGGCGCTTCCGGGAGTCCAGACGGTCGAGGCGCTTCTGATGGTCCGGATCCTCTCGTTCCCCGAGACTTTTGACCGGCTCGTTCCCCCGCGACTCCCTGGTGCGCGATAGACGATACTTAAGAAGGGACGCGCCCCTCGAGGCCGCATGGCGAAGGTCCCCTCGATTGAACAGACGTTCTACTACGCAGTGCCACCCGAGAAAGTGTTCAGTGCGCTCACGGAGCCAGCCGAGCTCGCGAAGTGGTTCGTCGAAAGGGCAGAGTTCAATCCCAAGAAGGGAGGCTCGTTCCGCCTCACGTGGCCGGGCGGCTACTCGATGCGCGGCAAAGTGAAGCTGATCGACCCGCCGAAAAAGCTCCACCTTCTCTGGGTCGACCGGTTCGAGGGGGGAAAGGTCTTCGAGACCGAGGCGAGGTTCACGTTCACGAAGAGAGGGAAAGGCACTCAGCTCACCCTCTCGCATCGGGGGTTCAAGTCCGGCAAGAAGTGGGTCGCGCTCTACGGCGGGATCCAATCGGGCTGGGCGTACTACCTCACGAACCTGCGCTCGGTCCTCGAGCACATGACCGACCTTCGTTCCGACCGGGACGCCCTCGGCTGAACGGGTCGCGCCGGCCCAGGTTCGTGTGGAGGGCGCGGGGGACACCGTCCGTGTCGACCCTCGCGTCGTTCCGCCACATCATCCGGAGCGTGCCCCGGGGGAAGGTGATCACCTACGGCCAGGTGGCCGAGGCAGCGGGATTCCCACGAGCCGCCCGCCTGACGGTCTGGGCGCTCAACAGCGGGGAGGACCTGCCGTGGCACCGGGTCGTCGCAGCGGGCGGCCGGATCGCGCTTCGCGGGCCCGACGGTGAGGAGCAACGACTTCGCCTGACCATGGAAGGTGTCACGTTCCGCGGAAGTCGGGTCCGGATGGACGTTCACGGGTGGACGCCCAGAATCCGGGAACGACGGCGGGGTACGTCCGTGAGGACGAGCGCGTTCCGCACCCGAGACTCTTAATCACACGACTCCTACCTCGGACCACCTTTGATCGTAGATTCTCGACCCACGGGTGGGCCACCGCCTTCCTTCCCCGGTCCGAACCCACGACTTCCCACCCTCGTGCTCTGGGTCGTTCCCTTCCTCCTCGTGGTGTGCTACATCCTTCTGGTCACCGTCTTCTTCCACGCTCAGGCGCGGTGGACGGGGAGCCGGCTGCTCGGTGCTTCCATTCTTCTGCTGGTGACGACCGGCCTGTTCTCCGTCCTATGGTACGGCGTTGCCTACTGCAGCTCCTTGCTGCTCGGGGAGTGGGTGCCGTTCGGTGTTCTCGGACTCATCGCGCGAATTCCGGGCCTCGACCGCCACATTGTGATCACGCCACCGCACCGGCCCGACACCACCAAGGAGGTGTGGGGACGGTTCGGAGCGCTCTTGTTCGTTACCCTCGGGTTCGAACTGATCTTCATGATCCTCGTTGTGCGAAGTGGTGCTCTCACTCCTCGACTGGCGATCGACGCGCCATTCCGATTCTTCACGTACGAGGCCCTCGCCGGCCTTGGCCTCGCGATCCTGATCGCACCGGCCGCGCCCTTCTTGGTGAGCCGCGTGCGGACCCGCATCACCGATTCTCTCGAATTCCCCTTCCTCTGGCTGGCCCTCTTGCTCCTGATCGTCGGGGGCGCGAGCATTCTCGAAGTGGAGATCCTGCCGGGTCTTGTCTTCAACACGGCGCTCTTCCTGACGTCGATCCTGATCTATGCGCCCGCGGCGTGGTTCGTCTGCCTGGCATTCTCCCGGAGCGAATCTCATGCCCAGGCGCTCTTCCTGGAGCGCGCGTGGAAGGGCCGCGGGCATCAGTTCCACTTTGGTCGACTTCAGGTCGTGGACGAGCCCGAGGGCACCATTACCGAGGTCTGAATTCCCCCCTCCGGCACCGGCGTCCCCCTCCGAAATCCCGCTCGCAACCATGATTGCACCCTAGGGTATCGGCACCGCGATGGGCGCCTCGCCCGCGGCATCGGATGCGGAGGTCGAGCCCGTGCTCACACAGACGCTGGCTCGGCACGGCCCGTCGGACGCGAAGCGTCAACTCTCTCCCGAAGGAATGCGCAACCTTGCCTCGACCGGTGCCACGTCCATCCAGGCCGCTGTGGTCGTCGGCGACCTCAGGATGTCGGGGCTCCTGATTCGCGAGGCCGTCAGCGCGTCCCTGTTCGCGCGGTACCTCGTCGGGTTCACCGAAGCGGTTCGAGGGCTCGCCATCGACTTCGACGGTTGGTTCGACAAGTTCACCGGCGATGGGTTCATCGCATTCTGGATCTACCGGAGCGAGGACGAAGTCGTCGGCACTCTTCCCGGGTTCTGCCGCTCGGTGATTCCGGCCTCCGAGGCCCTCGTGGACAACCTGAAGCGAAACTCCCGGAACTTCCCTGTCGGGGTCGGACTCTCGATCGGTATCGACGCCGGACCGTGCGAGCTGGTCCGTGTGGGAGAAGCTCTCACGATCGTCGGGAGCCCGATCGTGGGGGCGACTCGGATGGTCTCGGGCGCCCGAGCCGGTCAGGCCCTGATCAACGTCGGTCTCGGCTCCACGTTCGAAAGACAGCGAGACCGGCTCGAGGCCTTCGGGGTTCGGCTCTCTCGACAGGTCGTGCCGACGAAGGAATATCCTCAGGGCCAGGAAGCCTATGAGATGGAGTTCGCGGGAACGTCGGCGAAGATGCGGGCCCCGTCACCCAGCCCTCCTTGATTCTCGGCCGGGGCGCTAAATCCAGCTTGTCCGCCCGCGGACCCTCGGCCAGGGCCGAGCGCGGAGCGGTTCGTACCGACGCGGGACTAGCCCTGCTTGACCTCGTGAATCTCGTCCGCAACCAGTCCGTGGGCTTCTTTGTGGACGCGGGCCGCTGCCTCTGCGCTCGGGGCGCTCACGAGACACATGATCGTCCCGTTCTTCTCGTCGACCCAATAGTGCTGGTAGTCGACACCGTGCTTCCCCTGAACCTTCAGGTCTTTCGCGTGCGCCTCCGCGACAGCGGCCGCGGTAACGCCTTTCATGTTCTTGTGGACGTCCATGTAGAGCGGCATCGGTCGCGCGCCACGGGGTCCCATATATTAAACGCACCGAAATGCCGAGCCGAATAGGGGTAGGACCCCGAGATTCGCTGAGTGGTCGCAAGGGAATGCAGGCCCTAACTCCGAGCGGGTTTCGACCGCGACGCAGTCCACGTCAGGTACGGCGCGAAGTCGGGTGCGCCCGGTAGAAGCAGGCTGAAGGTCGCGGTGAGACGATCCGGGCCCTCGAAGTTGTAGAGGAGCTGCTGGCGCGGGCCGGGGACTGCCCGGTCGCTGCTGAGGGTGACGCCCTTCCCTTCGGGAAGCATCGTCACGTTGGGGTAGTGGATCGTGTGACCCTCGTTGTCCCAGAAGATCCCCCGCATCTCATCTTCGCCCTCCGGGTAGAGGATAAGCAGGTCCTCGTGACGGTATGCCGCGCGCTTGGGCGTCGCGGGAAACTCACACCATCCCATCCGGATGAGAACTCGTCCCCCAAGGTCCACCCTCCATGTCTCCCCGCTCGCGGTCGCCGTCCCGGGCTCACCGACCCGACGTTCGTCAATCCAATCCCCGACGAGGAAGTTGAGTGAGGCGTCGAGCGCCATCGGACCCGATTACCTTGCGAAGTGCCACCCGCTATTAGAGACCCACTCCCGTCCACCGATGCATAGGTTGGAACGACCCCAGCGACCTGGGACGTCTCGTCAGGAAAACACAGCGTCGCCAGCGGATGCTGCGCTTCGGTGGTACGACCGCCCTGTAGAAGTGGGATACCGTTTCG
>Ga0187778_10002925_pt1 | contig 11566 bp, 5 predicted proteins | sample 1015_Q2_SP5_20_M_FD_132418 | JGI IMG/M metagenome (GOLD analysis project Ga0187778, IMG submission 132418) | Tropical peat soil microbial communities from peatlands in Department of Meta, Colombia - 1015_Q2_SP5_20_MG | ecosystem: Environmental > Terrestrial > Soil > Wetlands > Peat | place...
CCGCGGTGGTCGGCGACGATGCCGTAGCAGATCGACAGCCCGAGGCCGGTGCCGCGCCCCTGGGGCTTGGTGGTGTAGAACGGCTCGAAGATCTTCTGGATGTCGTGGCCGGCGATGCCGGCGCCGGTGTCGGAGAAGGCGACCACCACCTCGTCCTTCCGCTCCGCGTTGAGGCCGGTCTGGATGGTCAGCGTCCCGCGCGCGTCCATCGCGTCCATCGCGTTCAGCATGAGGGCCATGAACACCTGGATCAGCTGCTCGCTGTTCGCCTGCACGGCGGGCAGCCCCGGCGCGAGCTCGCGCTTGAGGGTGACGCGCCGGAAGCGCTCGTGGTGCTTGAGCAGGAACAGCGTGTCCTCGACCACCTTGCTCACGTCGGTCGGGGCGCGGGCGCCGGTGCGCGGGCGGCTCACGTCGAGCAGGCCCTCGACGATGCGCTTGCACCGCTGCACCTCGGTCTCCATGATCTTCACGTACTCGGCGATGCCCGCTTGCACCGCCTGCGGCGCGTCCCCCGCCACCGCGCTGACGGCCTCGCAGCACGCGCCGATGGTGGCCAGCGGGTTGTTGATCTCGTGCATGACGCCGGCGGCGAGCTGGCCGATCGCGGCCAGCTTCTCCGACTGGGCGATCTGGCGCTGCACGTTCTTCCACTCGGTGATATCCTCCCCGGTCGCGATGACGTGGGTGACCTCGTCGTCGTTCAGACGCAGGGGGATCTTGGTGATCCGGTAGTGGCGAACCTCGCCGGAGGCGTGGGATTCCTGCTCGAGCACCTGCATCCGGCCGGAGGCGAGCACCTCGTCGAACTCGCGCTGCAGCATGTCGCGCGGCTGCCGGCTCAGCACCTCGAAGATCGGCCGGCCGATGGCCTCCTCGCGCGGCACGCCCTGGGTGCCGGTCTCGCGCTTGCGGTTCCAGGCCTGGATCCGGTAGTCGCGGTCGATCACGTACAGCCCGACCGGGAGCGCGTCGATGACCTTGGCCGTGAAGCGCCGCTGGTCGTCGATCTCGCGGGCGCGCCTGGCGACCTCGAAGGCGAGGTCCTGCGACAGCTCCTTGGAAGCCAGGAGCGGCGAGAGCACGCTCGCCACCACGGTGAGGACGTCGCGCTCCATCGCCTCGCGCCCGTCGCGCGGCACGCGGACCTGGAGGAGCCCGAGCCGCTCCTCCTGGTGGACCAGCGGCACGCTGAGGTCGAGCGCGTTCCAGGTGTCCGCCGGGGCGAGCGCGCCGGTACGGATCGCCTCGGCCACCCGCGCCGCCTCCTCGGCCGAGGGCTCGTCGCCCGGCGTCGCGATGGCGCGGAACGACACGCCGTCCTCTTCCCGGATCCACAGCCGGCACTGCAGCGCGTCGAAGCCGCGGCGCAGCGTGCCCACCACCGAGGCCATGACGACCTCGGAGAACACTCCGGCCGAGAGCGCGGCGCTGACCTCGGCGAGGAGCCGGAGGCCGGGGTGCGCGGGCACCGCGGCGTTGAGGCCGGTCAGCCCGGCGCCCTGGGACGGTGGCTGCGCCATAAGTGCCGAACCTAGAGTGCGATAGCGGAGACTTCAAGCGTGCGAAGCCGTCTCGTGATCGGAGGGCGCCGGTGAGGCGCCGCGACTTCGTGGCCGCGCTCGCCGCCGGCGTGCTCGTGCCGCGGGCGCTCGGCGCGCGCCCGCGCCGGCGGCGCCCCGCCGAGTGGTCGTTCCGCCTCGACGACGAGCAGCGGTGGAGCCTGGTCTCCCGCGCCGGCGCGCCGGCCGTCGCGCGCGCCGAGATCGTGGTGCTGCTCGAGGGCGGCGACCCGACGCCGCTCGGCGGGCTGGACGACGTGCGCCGCTTCCGGCTCACGCCCCCGAACGGCGGGGGCGCCGGGTGGCAGGTGATCGGGTCGCTGGCCGGCGTCGAGGTGACGGCCGTGCTGCTCGACGGGCCGCCGCCGCGCATCACGGTGACGGCACGCGGCCTGGGAAACGAGCAGGCGCTGGGCGAGATCCGGTTCCTCGACCAGCGCACCGCGCGCCTCGCCGCGCTCGACGCCGCCGCTCGCGGCGCGGCGCCGCGCCTGCTCGTCAACGGCTACCAGTCGGACAGCGACTGCCGGGTGATCACGCTCGACGGCAGCCAGGACGCCACGGGCCACTGGCAGGCGGCCGTGCTGCCGGCCGGCACCCGCTCGCCGGCCGCCGGCCTGGCGCTGTCGTTCGGCAGCGACGACGGCGGCGAGGGCCGCTTCGAGGTCTCCGGCGGCATCTCGGCGACGTGCGCCTTCGGACGGCGCCCCGTGAGCATGTCGCTGGCGCCGGCGTCCGCCAGCCTCGCGATCGTCCCGGGAGCCGACCCCCTCGCCGAGCTCGGTCGGCTGGCGGCCATCGAGTCGGGCGCGCCCGCGCCCCCCTGCGGCTGGTCCTCGGGGCACGCGCTGGGCGCCGGTGCCACGGAGGACGACCTGCTCGCGGCGCTCGAGGCCGCGTCGAGCCGGTTCGACGCCGCCGCCTTCCGCCTGGTGCGCCTCGACGACGGCTACCAGCGCTCCGCCGGCGACTGGGAGACCGGCGACCGTTTCCCGCACGGGCACCGGTGGCTCACCGACCGGATCCACGCGGCGGGGCTCAAGGCGGGCCTGTGGCTCGCGCCGTTCGCGGCCGCGGAGCGCTCGGGGATTCCGTCCGCCCACCCCGAGTGGCTGCTGCACTCGGCCGAGGGCGAGCCGCTGGTCGTCGCGCAACGCCCGGAGTGGGGCGGGACCGTCTACGGCCTCGACGCCGCCCAGGTGCCGGTTCGCGACTACCTGCGCGAGCTCGCACGCCACGCCGTGACCGCCTGGGGCTACGACCACCTGGACCTCGGGGCCCTGCACATCGGTGCCGCGGGGACCCGGCCCGGGCGCCGCGTCGGCTCGGCGGAGGCGTACCGGGCGGGGTTGCGGGCGCTGCGGGAAGGCGCGCAGGGCGCCTTCGTCGCCGCGTCCGGCGCGCCGCTGCAGCACGCGGCCGGCCTGGTGGACGCGATGCGCGCGACGCCCGACGTGGACCGGAGCTTCGCGAGCCTCGCGGGCGCGGCGCGCGGGTCGCTGCTCCGCGCGCACCTCCACGGCGCGGCCTGGATCAACGACGCCGACGCGCTGCTGGTCGGCGAGCCGCTCACGGCGGAGGAGGCCCGCGCCTGGGCGTCGGTGGTCGCGCTGTCGGGCGACATGGCGCTGGCTTCCGAGCCGCTCGACACGCTGCCCGAGGAGCGCCTGGACATCCTGCGGCGCGTGATGCCGGCGGCGCCGGTCCGCGGCCGGCCGCTCGGCCTCGCCTCCGCGGACTGGGGCGGCCCGGGCGGTGCCGCGCCGGCCTGGGTGCTGGCGCAGGTGCAGGACGACTGGTGGATGCTGGCGGCGGTGAACTGGGACGACGCGCCCCAGCGGATGGCGGTCGACCTCGCCGACCACGGGCTCGCGGGGCGGCTGGCGGCCTACGACGTGTGGCTGGACGCGAGGCGCGACGACGTCGACGGCAGGCTCACCCTGGCCATGCCGCCGCACGCGGCCACCGTGCTCTCGCTCCGGCGGCCGCGCCGCACGCCGTACGTGCTGGGCTCGACGCGCCACGTGGTGCAGGGCCTGCTCGACATCGAGGACGAACGCTGGGACGGGCGGCGGCGCGTGCTCTCGGCGCGCTCGCTGCCGCTCGCCGGCCTGCCGTACGCGGTGACCGTCGCCCTGCCCCGGGGCTTCGAGCCCCGCGACGTCCGCGCGGAGCCGGACACCGACATCGCGATCGAGTCGGCGACGGGCGGCGCGGCGCGCCTGGTGATCCCACGGGCGCCGGGCGAGGCGGTCGACTGGGAGATGGCCTTCTAGGACCGGCGAGGCGCTCCGGGTTCTACCGCACCGGCATCCTGAACCGGAGCGCGAACTCGCCGTGCGTGGTGGTGGCGCGGCCGAGCAGCACGGCCGGTCCGTAGTACAGGCCGACCGCCTGGCCGAGCGGATCGGCGCTGCCGAAGGCGAGCCCGAACAGCACGGCCGCACGCGCGCCCCAGGTGCCCTGCGGCAGCGGGGTGTGGAGGTCGGCGGTGCCCGCCGCGTCGAGTGAGCCCTCGAACCTGAGCGTCGCCGGGTTCCGCTCGGACCCGACGTCCGCGATGTTCACGATCGGCTGGCGGAGGGTGCCGCCGAGCGTGATGAAGAAGCCCTGCGACTGGCCGAACAGCACCGCCTGGTCCTGGATGAAGCTGCCGAGGGCGAGCGTGGCGCCCACCGCGGTGGAGCCGTGCTGGTTCAGCCTCCACAGCATCGCGACCTCGAACCCGGACGGCTGCCAGGTTCCGCCCGTGTAGGCGAGGATCCCGATGCTCCAGGCGCGGCGCGCCGGGGGCGCGAGCGTGTCCTGGTCGAAGTATCCCGGGTGGCGGCGCGGACCCTGGTCCGGCGGCCCGCCCGAGTCCTTCTGGGCCAGCGCCACGGACGGCACCAGCAGCAACAACAGCGGAAGCAGTCGTTTCACTTGGGTCCCCGTGTGCGTCAGGTGAATACCCGGCGCGCCCGGCAAAGGTGCCGCGCCGCCCGCGGCCGCGGGGCTACGGCGCGGCGGACGCCCGGCCGAGCGGCTGGTCCGGCGTCTCCATCGTGAAGGAGAGGCCCGTCACCCGCCACTCGCCTCGCAGCTTCATCAGGTGGAACGCATCCATGCCGTAGTGGATGGCCACGGAGTCCCGCGTCACGCCGCAGCGGGCCCGGTAGGTCACCCACGCATCGGCGAGCGGCCCGTAGGTGACCACGTTGGCCCGCGCGATCTCGTCGGAGAAGCTGGCCGGACAGTCGTGGATGCCGACCTTGGTCGCGCGCGCCACCAGGTCCTCGATGGTCGTGGGGTACACGCTGTCGGCGGTGGCGCCGGCGGGCCGCATGATGGTCGTGATGGTCGCACGCGGCCAGAAGCTCTCGGCCAGCACCTTCCAGTCACGGGAGGTGAGACGCGCGTAGTAGAGGCGCAGCGCCGCGTCCACCTCCGCGGTCGCGACCGAGTCGGCGGCCGCGGACGCCGGCGTGACGCCGGGTCGGCCGGAGGCGGCGCGCTCGACCCGGCAGGCGGCGACGGGCAGCGCGCCGATCAGGGCCAGCACGAGGGGAGTGCCACGCCGCATGCCGCAATGTCACCCGGCGTTCGGGTGCGGGCAAGAAGCCTGGCGACCCGGCGGTGCGAGCCGCATATTCGCGCCGTTCCTCTCCGGGAGTCCGACACGATGCTCGACCGCCGCACGTTCCTCGGTTCCTTCGCCTCGGCCGCCCTGCTGGCGCGCACCGGCCGCGAAGCGCGCCCCGCCGCCGCGCCCGCCCCGGGGGCGGGCTGGCCGCCGCCGGTCTTCCAGGACGACGAGGGCTACTGGCGCGCGCTGCGGCGCGAGTTCCTCATTCCCGCCGACGAGGCGTTCTTCAATACCGGCACGCTCGGGAGCATGCCGCGCGTGGTGCTGCAGGCGGTGGCCGACGACCTGAGCCAGGTGGCCGGCACCATCGCGCACTGGAACTACAAGGCCGGGACGCCCGACTACATCGCCGGCTACAACCCGGAGACCGACCTGCGGACCGCGCTGGCCACGCTGATCGGCGCCTCGCCCGACGAGGTCGCGCTCACCCAGAACGCGACCCTGGGCATGAACTACGTGGCCAACGGCCTCCCGCTCGAGCCGGGCCACGAGATCATCCTCACCAACCTCGAGCATCCCGGCGGCCGGATGGGCTGGGAGCTGAAGTCGAAGCGCTACGGGCTGTACGTCAAGCAGGTGGCCGTGCCGGTGCCGCCGAGCGATCCGCAGCAGCTCATCGACCTGTACGTGAACGCGACCACGCCGCAGACGCGGGTGTGGAGCATCCCGCACCTCACCAGCGGGCAGGCGATCCGCTTCCCGGTGGAGCGGATGTGCGCCATCGCGAAGGAGCGCGGCGTCTTCACCGTGATCGACGGCGCGCAGTGCTCCGGCCACTTCCAGCTCGACATGAAGAGGATCGGGTGCGACGCCTACTACTCGTCGCCGCACAAGTGGCTGCTGGCGCCGGCGGGCAGCGGCTTCCTGTACGTCACCTCGGACAAGCTCCCCGGCCTGTGGGCGACGCTGGCCTCGTCGACCTGGGACGACTACAAGGCGGGGGCGTACCGGCTGATGCAGATCGGCACCGGCAACCGGTCGCTGCTGAAGGGCTACGCGGCGGCCATCGAGTTCCACAACCGGATCGGGCCGGCGCGGGTCGAGGCCCGGATCATGGCCCTCGCCAACCGGCTGCGCGCGGGGCTGCAGCAGATCCCGCAGGTCACCATCCACTCGCCGACCCATCCCGAGCTGGTGAGCGGGACGACGGTGTGGAGCCTGGCGGGCACCAGCGCGGGCGACCTGATGGACGCACTGTGGGATCGCGCGAAGATCCGCTGCCGCTCGATGGGTGATCCGCTGGGCGTGCGCCAGTGCTGCCACGTGTACACGCTGATGGACGACGTGGACCGGACGCTCGCGACAGTGAGGCAGATGATCAGAAGCTAGTCGGCAGGTCAGTTCGTCGCCTGCTCACTTGATCACGAACCGCACCTCGTGCTCGTCGGCGCGCTCGAGCGTGACCGCGCAGCGCACGCCGCCGCCCCACGCGGTGACCTCCGGCCGCACCTGCCGTCCGTCCACCTCCACGGCCCTGGGCACGCCCTCCAGGCACGGAGCGAGGACCGTCTCGAGCCCCGGCCCCAGCGTGCGGCGCAGCTCGACGACCAGCGCCGCGTCACTGCGCCGGAACCGGAGGTCGTAGGCGGTGTCCGCGCACCGGACGCCGAGCACTTCGAGCCGGGGCCAGCCCGCGGGCAGCTGCGGTGCGAGGGTGAGGCGGCCGGCCGCGCCGTCCGGGTCCGCGCCGAGCAGCCCTTCGACCAGCGGCAGCACGACCATCGCCGCGGACGCCGCGCGGTCGGGACAGCCGTCGGCCGCCAGCGGCTCCTCGGCGGTGAGCGCCTCGTCGAACGCGCCCCGCTGGCGGGCGTTCGCGAGGTCGGCGTTGGCCGTCAGGTGCCGGAACGCGGCCGCTGCGAGCCCGGCGCGATACTCCGCGAGCGCCGCCCATCCGGTGAACAGGGGCCGCACGCAGCCCGGCCGGCCCCCTGAGGTCGGCCCCGACCCCGAGGCCGGCGCGGCCCGCACGCCCCACCGGGCGCTGAAGCCGTCGCCGCCGAGGGCCTCGAGGAAGACCTTCGCGTGGACCGGGTTCACCGATCCCAGCAGCAGCGGCACCGCGTGCTCGGCCGTCTGCGTCCACACCCGGCCGCCGCCGGGCCGCAGCGCGGTCGCGTAGCCGCCCCGCTCGCCGTCGTAGAAGCGATCCTCGATCGCGGCCGTGACCCGCGCGGCGCGCGCCCAGCAATCGGCCGCGAGCCGGTCACGGTCGAGCCGCTCCGCGGCGCCGGCGATCCCGCGGAGCGCCGCGAGCCACAGGGCCGACAGGTGCAGCGAGACCGGCGCGCCGCCGGCCGGGTCCGGCCCCGCCGCGGCGGGCTCCCCGGGCCACGCCTGCTCGATCAGTCCGTCGCCGTCCCCGTCCAGCGACCCGCAGAACGCCAGCGCGCACTCGACGCGCGGCCAGACCGACGCGACGAAGTCGCGGTCCCCGCTCCACGCGAGGTAGCGCGCCACCAGCAGCAGGAACAGCGGCGTCGCGTCCGCCGCCTCGAACAGGAACTGGCCCGAGGTAGTGGCCTGGTGCAGGACCTGGCCCGTGACGTCCTGCCGGTCGCCGAGGAACCGGATGACCTGGCGCGGCAGCGAGAACTCGCCGATCGCCAGCAGCCCGAACGCGGCCCAGCACGCGTCCGGGCTCACGAACCACGCCTCGCCGGGGCGCCCGTCGTCGAGCCCGGGGCGCGAGGCGGCGTAGCCCGCCAGCATCGAGCGCCCGACCCCGGGCACGTCGCCGAGGAAACCGTCGAGCCGCCGCTTCGCCCAGGCGAAAGCGCGGTCGAAGGCGGCGTCGCCGGTGCGCACGCGCAGCCGGGCTTCGGCCACGACGGACGCGCGCTGCACGCGCTGGCGCACCAGGCCCGCGACGCCGAGGCGGCGCACGCCGCGCAGCGTGCGCTGCAGCTCGGCCTGGCTCGAGCCGCCGACAACGGCCACCAGCAGCGGCGAGCCGAGCGGCGTCCGCAGGCGGCAGCGCACGGCCGGCGCGGCGCCCGCGACCGCCTCCATCCCGACCGTCGCGGCCCGGCTGAGAAACAGCGCCACGACGCCGTCGTCGCTCTCCGACGCGACCACCACGACGCGGCCGTCGCTGCGGCTCCGGTACACCAGGTTCCCGCCGCAGCCGGCCGCGAACGGCCAGCCGCGCCGCAGGTCCGTCACCAGCTCGATCTCGAAGTCCGCCGGGCCGCGGCCGACCGATTCGCGCCGCTTGCGCCCCGGCCGGTACTCGACGATCGCCACCGGATGCTCGAGGGCGACGAACGTGGCCTCCAGCAGCCGCCGCGCCCCGGTCTGGATCGTGCGCACCACGACGTCGGGCGTCACCTCGGCGTGGACGCCCCGCATCGCCTCACGGTCCGCGCGCACCGTCCACGACGCCACCGCCCGATGCGGATGGACCCACAGCTCGCGCACGCCGCCGGCCTCGTCCCCGAGCAGCACCGCGCGGCGGCCGGCCAGGTCGAACGGCGTCTCGGCCTGCGCCGGTCCGGCGATGAGCAGCGGGTCCTCGGCGGGCAGCGGCAGCGCGCCCTCGAAATCCAGCGGCTCGGGAAGGGCGAGCGCCTCCGATGGAGCCGCCACCGTTCCGGGCGACGGCCACCACGCGCGGGGCTCCGCGGCAGAGGCGGCGGCCCGCAGGGCGTTGCCCAGCAGCCGCTCGAGCCGGGGTCGGAGCCGCGGATCCGGCGCCGCGAAGTAGGTGAACGCGCCGAGGCACAGCACCCGGCCGCGCCCCAGCGCGTACTCCCACGCCACCACGCGCTCGGGATTCTGCACGCGGTAGCCGCGCTCCACCGCCACCACCCGGCCGTCGGCGGGCCAGGCACCTCCCGAGTAGCACGCCCAGGCGTACGGCTCACCCTCGGACGGCGCCCAGCAGTCGGCGCCGTGGTGGAGGCCTTCCACCAGCGGATGCGCTCCGTAGGTCGCGATGCCGCGGAGGTGCGGGCGCGCCGGACGCGCGCGCTGCTCCTCCGGCCACCACTCGTCCCGGTGGTGGCTCCACGTCATCTCGCGGCAGTCGTTGGGCGGCACCGTTTCGATGCCGAGCGGCCCCACCAGCGCGGCGGCCTGCAGGGTGAGCAGCAGGCCCCCGCCCTTCCCCACGAACCCGCGCACGGCGTCGGCCGGCAGCCGCGCGGGCCAGGCGACGCCGTGGATCCACACCACCTCGGATTCGTCGATCGCGGCCTCGAGATGGGCCGGCTCGTAGCATCGTGCGTGCAGGTCCGCCAGGGTCGCCAGCCACGCCTGCGCGGCGTCGCCCTCGCTGCCGGGCTCCGCCACCAGGCCGACCCGCAGGGTCACAACGTCACCTCGATCGGGGTGCCGACCCGGCCCCGCCCCGCCTCGCGCCCGTCCACCAGCACCGCCAGACGCTCGCCGTCCCGCTGCACGTCCACGCTGCGGCCCTGCATCGGCAGGCCCCGGGCCTCGAGACCGTCGAGCACGCAGGGCATCGGGTCGACGACGAACCGGCCGTCGCCCGCCGGGCGCAGGCCCACCACGTACTGGACGATGAGGTCGTTCACCCACGAGTGCTGGTAGTCGTCGATGCCGCGGTACACGCTGGGGCGCCCGGTGACCGGGTGGTAGTGCTCGAACGCGTTCGGCCGCGAGGCGTCCCCGTCCCAGAACAGCATCCGCACGAATTTGGTGACGAACTCGGCCAGGTGCGCGCGCAGCGCCGGGACGTGCCCGAGGGCCACGGCGGCGATGGCCTCCGCCACGTGGCTGTTGGTCATCGGCCACACCCGCCCGTTCCACGGACAGTTGTGCCGCTTGCCCTTCCACGCGGCGTCGGCGTCGAACAGCGGGTCCTGCAGGCTGGACGAGGGCACCGGGAACGGCGTCCAGAACGAGCGCGCGTCGAACAGGTTCTGGGCGAAGCCGGGCAGGTGCTCCGCGCTCACGATGTCCGTGGCGTACGGGTAGAAGCACACCGCGGCCTTGACGCGGGTGCGGCGGCCGGTGGCCGGGTTCACGTCGCTGAACATCCCGGAGCCCGGATCCCACATCCGCTTGCGGACGGCCTGCGCGGTCGCGTCCGCCTGGACGCGCCACTTCTCGCCGTCGATGCCGCCGCGCGGCGCCAGCAGCGCGAGGGCGCGGAACAGCGAGTAGGCGTACACCGTGACGTCCACGCCCTTGAGCCGGATCCGGCTCTCCCAGCCGTAGAGGTCGGCGTCCGGATCCACGGCCAGGTACCGCGACATGTACTCCTGGCCGGTCTCGTACTGGTCCACGACGTCGTACAGGTGCAGGCTCTGCGCGTCGCGCGTCGCGAGCAGCCACTCGGCGTAGCGCTCGAGCGCGGGGAGCACCTCGCGCAGGAACGCGTCGCTGGGGTGGACGGCGTCGAGCGCGAGCAGGGCGCCGCCCCAGTCGGCGTGGTAGAAATCCGCCCCCTCGAGGTGGTTCGCGTACACGCGCCCCGGGAACGCGCCGTCCATCCCCTGGGCCGCCACGAAAGTGCGCAGGACGCCGCGCGCCAGCTCCGGGTCGTGCGCCCACCGCAGCTCGCGGAGGTGGCACTGCGCGCTGTACGCCACCGGCTGGTGGAAGTAGCCGATGCCCTCGCACACGGTCGGGGCGGCGTAGTTGCCCCAGCCGCTGGCCACGCTGTTGAGCCGCAGGCCGAACCAGCGATACGCCCAGTAGCGCTCGAAGTACGGGTCGGAGCACCGGAACGAAGGCACCCCGGCGAGGAACTCCTCCCACGACGCGCGGCTCGCCGCCGAGAACGACGACGCCTTGCGCGGGGTCGCGGGATCGACGCGGGGCTCGGGCGGGGCACGGCGGGGCAGCTCGGGCTCCACCTGCAGCGCGACGGCCAGGCGGGCCACGCCGCCCGCCGGGATCTCCAGGGCGCGGTGCACCCCGAGGTAGACCAGACCGGCGTCGGAGATGCCGCCGAGGTCGCTCCGGCCGGCGAGACCGCCGCGCCGCGGATCCCACCGGTCCCAGAACGGCGTGAGGGAGAACCGCGGCAGGTTCGCCGTCGGCTCGGCGCGCACCGCGCCCCAGGTGTCGGTGCCGCGGGCGAGCGCCAGCTTCAGCACCAGGCCGAGCGCGTGCCCCTTGCGGTCGATGACGCGGCGGGGCCACGACAGCTCCACCGACGACCAGCCGACGCTCTCGGCCGGCACTTCCTCGCCCGGCGCGGTGGTCCAGGCCACGGCGTGGATCAGCGCCCGCTCGGTCCCGGTGTTGCGCAGCGCCCACTCGCTGCCGACCACGAACCCGGGCAGGACCATCCGGGTCTCGACCGCCTCGACGCCGTCGACGGGCAGGTACGGCACCTCGAGCGCCGCGGGCGACCAGCGGCGCGTTCCCGGCACGAGGCGCAGCTCCGCGCCGGCTTCGTCGAGGA
>Ga0187778_10002926_pt1 | contig 11566 bp, 8 predicted proteins | sample 1015_Q2_SP5_20_M_FD_132418 | JGI IMG/M metagenome (GOLD analysis project Ga0187778, IMG submission 132418) | Tropical peat soil microbial communities from peatlands in Department of Meta, Colombia - 1015_Q2_SP5_20_MG | ecosystem: Environmental > Terrestrial > Soil > Wetlands > Peat | place...
CCGGATCCCAGATGTACTCATTGTCGAGTTGACGAGTGTGTTGTTAACCAGCAGAATTTGGTTGCCCACAACGCCTGTGACATTTGCATACTTCGAGTTTGTCAGGGTGGCGTTACCGTTGTCATAATTGATGATTACGAGCTTGATTAGCCGCTGCGCTGGAAAATTAATCTGTGCCGACGACTGAAGGCCATTGGGACCGACTACGTAGTACGCAGGCTGGTCGCCTATAGAGGAATTGAACTCGTTTCCCGTAGTAATCACGAGGGTGACGATGTAAGGCGTTTGCGCAGCAGAAGTGGTCGTCGTGGAAACCGCTTTGGCGGTTGAAGGAATCGTAGATCCTATGCCATAACCCGCGGCTATACCCGAAATTGCGACTGCCACCATTACGACGATGATGATTAGGCCGCGGAGATTGAATCTTCTTCCGCTCACGCCAAGTTTTGAATTAGGTCCGTGGGATTTAATGGGTTTCCCTAAGCCGTTGGGGGAAACCGACTCTCTTGCCCGTTTCACTTTGTCTCCTCCCTGCCGGCTCGACCAAATCTGGAGGTCGGAACGCTGAAATCCTACTAACGCCTGCCACGAACGCCCATTCCGGCACCCACCACCGTTTTTGCCTAGCACAACTGTGCCCCCCAGAACCTCCGCAGCCGAAGAGAGATAGCTGCTCGGTAGGCTGGCTTCAAAACTTAATTTTCTAAGTGCATCCCGTCGGAAGCGAACCTACCCCACGATAAGTGTGCCAAGGTTTTGAGCCTAAGATAACGAAGTGTACTCAGAACAGGCCCCACCGGGCCCGCTGCCACTACGGGAACGAGTACCCTCTCCCAATTTCGTGACACGTCGTTCACTCAACGATTACGCTCCCTGGTCGAACACGTGCACGAAGAAGCAAGCGGTCTTGCTGTATTCCCACCTGGAACTGTGGGCGGCTCCGGTGGCTCGGTGTCGTTACAAACACGCGTGTCGCCTTCTCTTCCCCTGTTTTCATCAGAAGTACTGCTGGCAATGGATAGCGCTTCAGGATGATCCCATCGGAGGCACCCTTCCAGACTAAAGTCCGCTGATGTTGGTTTGGACGATCGGGAGATCGAGAAAGAGGGTGCTCCCCGTCACGGGCTTCGACGAGTATGTGAACTCGACAGGGAAGTCGACGGAGTTGCTCACATATGCGGTTATAGATGTCCTTCCCTTGGTATACTCATAGGCTGTGCAATCGTAGGTGTTGCCAGAGACGTACCTTGTCGCGGCGTAGGTCCGGGACAGTGTGTACCCCGAAGGCGGGGCGAAGTCGATGCCTCCGCTGGAGTTGAGCGGGTGCCATCGAGTCGACTGGTTGGAATCGGTGTGAGTTCCGTAGCTGAGGGTGTAGTAGCTGAGGAACTCGGCTGCCGTGCTGTTGAACTTGATGACCTGGACCCTGATCGTGAAATTGAAGTTGATGGTCATGTATGTTGTCTCTCCCGAATAGGTGCCGTAGGCCCCATCAAACAGCCAAGGCTGCTTCTTGGGAGAGTCGAAAACCCCCAGTAGGTAGACTCCTGCGACGGCAGCCACGGCGATTATCACAACGATGACGATGGCGAGGCTGCGGTTCCTGTGAGAAGGAACTGAGGGCGGGCAGTATATTGCGCCTCCAACTCCTGGGGAACCAGAAGACATTGGCCGGCGCATGTCGGCCGAAGCACGTGTTCGACTCTTAATCGATTATGGATTCCTACTACGGAATGATGCTCGATTATGTGTGGGGATACCTCATTGGCCGTTGCGGCAGCCAGGAGCCGAACCCAAAATGCGTCTGAATCCCACCGCACCCGCGCCAGTTATTCTTCGAGCATCCTCTCAGGAATCCTGCGAATCACCTCGGGCCGATTTAGATACGTGAGTGGCCACAAATACGGAACCCGCGCTGCAAGTATCTTCAGCCTCAATCAGGTAAGAGTAGCAAAGATTCGCCAAGAGATATTAACCTGGAGCGTTTTGCATTGACACGGAATGAAATTTCTTTTCGTGACATTCGAGAGCCTGTCAGCAGACCTAGCCTGGCAGTTGAAGAAGGAAGGACACGATGTCAAAATGTACTGCCACAACCAAGGGGAGAAGGATGTTGGACTTGGCTTTTTCGAGAAGGTGGAAGAGTGGGAGCCGCTTAAGGACTGGGCAGATGTCATAGTCTTTGATGATATCGGGTTCGGCTCGAAAGCTGACCAGCTACGCGCTGAGGGAAAGTTCGTGGTCGGCGGGAGCCCCTACACGGACAAGCTGGAGCTCGACAGGGAATTCGGTCAGGCTGAACTCAACTCGGCGGGGGTCGACGTGCTCCCCAGTTGGAACTTTACGTCCTTCGACGAGGCCATAGAGTTCGTCAAGAATAACCCAGACAGGTATGTTCTGAAACCTAGCGGGAAGGCGCAGAACGAGAAAGAACTCCTCTTCATCGGACAGGAGGTGGACGGCAAGGACATCATCCAGGTCCTTGAGCACTACAAGGCCAATTGGTCAAAGAAGATTAAGGAATTCCAGATGCAGAAATTCGCCGAAGGAGTCGAGATAGCGGTGGGTGCCTTTTTCAACGGGAAAGACTTCGTGATGCCCGTATGCGTTAATTTCGAGCACAAGCGGCTCTTCCCAAACGAACTGGGTCCCAGCACGGGCGAAATGGGAACAGCGATATTCTATACAAGAGACAGTCCTGTCTTCGAAAGAACCCTGGCCAAGGCCAAGGATAAGCTTGCGGCAAGTAAGTACGTGGGATACGTAGACATCAATTGCATTGCGAACTCCAAGGGCATCTGGCCCTTAGAGTGGACCTGCTTCGACGCGGAGACGGAGATTTTGACTAGGTTCGGCTGGAGAAAATACTTCGAAGTAGAGGTAGGAGACGAGGCACTCTCCATCAACCCCGCAACACGGGAGATGGCCTGGAGGCGAATCACTGGGTTGATGACGAAGTCGTATCGAGGAGAGATGGTGCATCTTGGCGCAGTGGGCGCGAAGCACACCGGTTTAGATGCCTTGGTAACGCCCGACCACAACCTCCTGATCGGATACTCGGGTAAATTGAGGTTCGTGAAGGCAGGAAGGATACCAATTCACGAGACGTCCGTCATCAGAACAGGACATTTCGTCGGGAAGCATGTGGATGTCATAGAAGTCCCGAGTTACGTGGAGCAGCATTATCTTGGGAGACACGGAATGACCATGGAGATAGTGCATGAAGCAATAGCCGTAACAGCAAAGGCCTTCATGCAATTCCTAGGGCTCTACCTGGCGGAGGGAAGTATTGGGGGCCACCACCACATCGTCAACTTGGCTCAGAGCGCCAATAGCAACAAGCGCAAGCAGATCGACCAAGTTCTCAAAGACACAGGTTTCAAGTATTCAGTCCAAAAAAGTGGCGCATTCCAAATTTCCTCAACCCAAATCGTCAGGTTCTTGGACCAGCTTGGGCTATCCTCGGCCGACGCTCATGACAAGTTCATCCCTCACCAATTCAAGAACCTATCAATTGATTTGCTTGAGGCGTTATGGTACGGCTACTCACTTGGAGATGGGAACACGCACGGGCGGACTGGGCAGCAAAGCTCGGGCACCACGTCATGTAGACTCGCTGGGGACCTACAAGAACTCTTGATCAAGTGCGGCAAACTTTCCAACATCCGTGTCAGCAAGCAGAAGGGAACGATATCGATAGGAGGATATGTTCGCAAGGGTGACATCTACGTCCTCTCGGTTAGAACGAAGAAGCTAGACTACACGCTTGACAAAAGAGTAATCTCAAGAGAAGAGTACTCTGGGATTATTTGGGATGTCGAGGTCGAAGACTGGCACACCATGCTCGTTCGCCGCCATGGAAAACCCTTCTTTTCTGGTAACTGTAGATTTGGATACCCGACGATAAGCATACAGATGGAGGGCATCACTAGCGATTGGGGCCCGTTCCTATCAGACATAGCTCACAGTAATGAGACTCAGCTCAAGACAAAGAAGGGATACCAGATAGGAGTCGTTGTCGCAATCCCCCCCTGGCCCTTTGAGGACGCGAATGCGTTCAGGAAATACTCCGAAGGTGCAACAATACTGTTCAGGCGACAGAGCCTCGACGGCATACACATCGGGGAGGTGAAACTAGAAGAAGGCGACTGGCACATTGCCGGGAATTCAGGGTACGCCCTTGTTGTCACCGGCTCCGGGGCGACAATGTCGGACGCGATTGACAGGGCGTATCAGAACGTCAAGAATGTGATGATTCCAAATATGTTCTACAGGAACGACATCGGGCAGCGCTGGACCCACGACAGCGACATGCTCATCAGCTGGGGCTACGTCTAGCCTTGAGCGTTGAGCCAATCTTCGAGGTCGGCCATGACTCCTCTGAGGTCTCGGTAGCGCCGTCTTCTCAGAGCCTTCGATAGGAAGTAGTCCACTTCCCACCCCTCAACCACTCTTCCCTTGGCAAGGGCAAGGACCTGCCCCCTGTTCATAGGAAAGCGAGCTTCCTTGAGGGTCCTTGCGACCGCTGCAGTCAGGCTTGAGACTCTGCACCAGGCCATGCCCAGGGGTCTCTCCTGCGCTCCGAGACTATGTAGTAGCCGACGGCGACTATGAGGAGAACCTGGGCCAGAGAGCCGAGCACTATTGTCACTGCTGCCAACAGGTTACCACTCCCAACCAGGGCGTAGTGCTCGGGCTGCGAGAGCGTCTCCCCGAGGGCCAGGACCGCCAGCACCAGCCCGAGATAATAGGATGCCTTGGGCCTTAGGAACGTAAGGGCGCTATCGACAACGAAGAGGCCCCAGCCAACCGCCACGAAGTCGAAGGCAATTGCCGGGAGGAGCTGGCACGCCTGCCAAAGAAAGACGACGCCGAGAAGTGTGGAGAACAAGATCAGCCCTTGGATCATTCTCGCCAAGGTGCTCATCGGCTGCCGCGGACAAGAATTCGGTATTTCAAAGTATGGGGGGTTTCGAAAGTCTTTTCAAGAGTTCCAAGGCGACCCGGCACATGGGGGCCGGGGCTCACAAATCTTTCCACCTGCCCGAATCGAAGTTGCATTATGCCCCCAGGTTGGACTTCCACACCGCTCACATCAAAATAGAGCTCGCCCTTGACTTCGATAGGAAGAGCATCGCAGGAGCCTGCACGCTTGAGATCGAACCGCTGCGCCCAAACCTTGGGGAGGCGAGGCTAGATGCGTGCGAGATGGACATTTCGAAGGTGAGTGTCGACGGAGTTCCCGAGGAATTCGAATACGATAGCTCAACTCTCACCGTCCCCCTAAAGCCCGGAAAAGCGAGGCGCTCAATCAGAGTGGAGTACAGGGCAACGCCCCGAGAGGGCCTTTACTTCACTGCCCCCGACGCAGAGTTCCCCGAAAAGGAGGTACAGGCTTGGACCCACAGCGAGGCAATAGCTGCCCGACACTGGTTTCCGTGCCACGACCACCCGGCTGACAAGCCGACCAGCGAGCTCCTAGTCACGGTGCCCAGGGGATTCAGGGTCATATCCAACGGGAAGCTACTCTCGACCAACGACGACGAGACGACCGCCACCTACCACTGGAGGGAGGACGTGCCGCACTCCACGTACCTGACGTCCTTCGTGGCAGGGAAGTTCGGAGTCATCGAGCAGGAGGCACAGGGGGTCCGGCTACGCTACAACTTCCCCGAGTCGAAGCGGGCTGACGTCTTGAGGTACTTCGGGGAGACACCAAGGATGATCGAGGTTTTCGGCGATCTCACGGGAGTGAAGTACCCCTACGAGAAGTACGACCAGACCACGGTCCAGGACTTCCTCTTCGGCGGAGAGGAGAACATCAATGCGACCACTCTCGCCATGGGCTACTACCCTGACGCCGGGTCGGAGGAAGACTTCCAGACCACCTACTCAACCCCCCATGTAAACGCCGTGGACCTGGTGGCCCACGAGCTGGCGCACCAGTGGTTTGGAGACTACGTCACCTGTTCCGACTGGGCCCATGCCTGGCTCAACGAGGGATTCGCCACCTACTTCCAGTTGCTCTATCTCGAGAAATCAAGGGGGGTAGACGAGATGCGCTGGGACCTGAGTTCCAGGGTGGAAGACTACTTCGAAGAGGATGAGCGTGAGTACAGACGTCCCATAGTCGACCATGACTACATCGGGCCGGACGACCTCTTCGATAGTCATCTTTACCCGAAGGGCGCTTCGATGCTCCACGAGCTAAGGTTCCTGATCGGCGACGAAGCCTTCTTCAAGGGAGTCTCGATGTACTTGAGGACTTACGCCCGTTCGACAGCGGACACCCACGATTTCATGAAGTCGATGTCGAGGGCGAGCGGTCTGGACCTCGAGGAGTTCTTCGAGCAGACGTTCTTTAAGGCCGGTCATCCAGAGTTCGAAGTGAACTACACGTGGGACGGGGCTCTGAAGACCGCAACGCTCCGGGTCAGACAGACGCAAAAGACAGATGACCTCACGCCGGTGTTCAACCTCCCGTGCGACGTTGTATTCTACGTGGACGGCGAGCGGCGGGCCTTCAGGGTCACCCTCGACGCCGCGGAACAGGTACTCACGTTCTCTCTGCCTTCCAAGCCATCAGTGGTCGAATTCGACCCGCAACGATGGCTTCTCAAGAAGCTGAAGTTCGAGAAGAACCTCGACCTCCTACTCAACCAGCTCGAGCTGAGCCAGGACGCATGGAGCAGGGCGGAGGCAGCCAGTGAACTCGGGAAGCTGAAGGCCGACAGGGCAGTGGAGGGCTTGAAAGCCGCGGCCGCGAAGGAGCAGTTCTGGCACGTCAGGGCATGCTCCCTGAAGGCACTGGGGGAGATAGGAACTGATGAGGCTCTTGGAGCACTACTCGCGCTGGGGATTCCGCAGAACAGGAGGGTGAGGAGGAGTCTCGCCGAGGCCCTTGGCAACTTCAAGGACGGACGGGCGAGGGACGTGTTGTTAGGTCTCCTGAGAAAGGATGAGAGCCCCTACGTTAGGTGTGAAGCGGCGTTGGCTCTCGCGAAGTCGTGGCCCGATGGGGCGCTCCCTCACCTGAGGGAGGGGATGAAGGTGAGCTCGCCGAATGAAACTCTGGCCGAGGCCTGTCTTGACGGCATGGGGAAGCTGAAGGATGATGAAGTGAGTCGAATCATAAAGGAGTGCCTTCCTTACGGGAGGCCGACCCGGATGAGAATCGGAGCACTGAAGGCGATAAAAGGAAGAGGGCACATCCTAGACGAGGAAGTCCCCCTTCTGAAGGACATCCTCCTGCATGACAAGGAGGTCAGAGTCCGCCTGTATCTCGTAAACCAGCTTGTGCGTTCCCTGGGAGACAGGAGATTCCTCGACGCCATAAGGGAGGCGTCGAAGTCCGACCGCGACTTCAGAGTCAAGCGCAAGTCGCACGAGACCTACTACGAGCTGGCCGCCGAGGCTGAATTCTCAGCCGTCGTGTCGAAACTCAAGGCAGAAGTGGAAGAGCTCAGGGAAGAGAACAAGAGGCTGGCCAGGGCAGCAGGCTGAGCCTACTGAGCCCTCTTCCGAGGGGTGGCGCCCCTGGACGAGGTCACTCTTGACCGCCTGGATGAGAGGAGCCGTTTCATCTTCGGGCCCATGGAGTCAAAGACTGCGGCCAAGTTGTAACCCGTCTCCGTGAAGGCGTGCCTGTCTCGCGGGGTGTACACCTCCACCGAGACCTCGTATCTAGCGTGGGCCTTTCCGGCCTTCTTGGACTTCACAACCGCCCGTATCTCCTCGATGAATGGGTAGACTTTACAGAGTTCGCCGGACAGCTTTTCGAACTTCATTTTCGCCTCGGCAGCCTCCATCGGCTCTTCAGGGAGGCCGACGATATAGAAGGGCGGGGGTGTCGCTTCGGTCGCCATAGGATGGTGTTCTGCGTCCCGGTGGAGTGCCCTTTATGGATTCTGTCCCCCTCCTTGGCTTTGCCGACCTCGAAATCATGGATTGAACGCGTAACACTGGGGAAGATGCTAGAGGCGCCCAAAGAGAGGTTCTGGCCGGCGTATGCTCAATACAACGGCCGAATGGCTCACATCGCCTGACTATACGCCGAAGACCTCATGCAGTTCAGGAATCGACGAAATCACGTAATCAGCCCCTTCTGCCCGCAGGCGCTCTCTCGAGTAGCTTCCAGTAGCCACCGAGACGACCTTCAAACCAGCTTCCTTTGCAGCTGCTATGTCATACGGGCTGTCCCCGACGTAGTAGACGTTCTCCTTCGGTAGGGCAAGCATCGCCACAGCCTTCATGAGCCCTTCGGGCCGCGGCTTCATTGTATCGGTGTCGTTTCGGGTCAGCACGAACTCGAAGCAATCTAGGAGGTTAGCCCGCCTGAGGGCTTCACAGGCCGACCTCCGTCCGCTGTTGGTTAGGACAGCGATTCGGACCCCCTTAGACTTCAGGTGCAAGAGCGCGTCCCTGGTTCCGGGAAAAGAAGACGCGGAGCTGACACCTTCGAGCTCGAAAGAATCCAGTATGACGAAGGCCGCCTCCCTGAGTTCTTCGTAGGCCCTTTCGCCTCGCTCTGACATCTGCGCCTTCGCGGCGTCGAGGATACGCTGGGTGGGCGTCGTGAGGTCCAAGCCTGTCGTGTCGAAGCCTCGCGACTTCAGCTCCTCAATCAGGGCCTTCCGGGTCCCTTTCACGTCGAACCTGAACGTGACCAAGGTGCCATCTATGTCAAAGATGGCGGCTAATGCCATGCCCGCCTAGATCTTTCTCTTGGAGAACAGAATCAGAATGGCCAGCCCAACCAGCCCGATGGCCACGACAAGAATCGCAATAGCAGTGAGTGTGTCCGAACCCGCCTGCAGGACTGGCAGGTGAGGAAACAACCTACATATTGTCGGCGAGGGTTCGTATTTATCCGTTCTCGGGTACCTTCGAATCCTATAATCGTTATTTAGCGTCAGACACATGTGTGAGGTGTGCTCCCTCGTCTGACCTGCTACGGTGGAGTAGGGGAAATAGGAGGGAACAAGTTCCTGTTGGAGGACAGGGGCACCAAGGTCCTACTCGACTTCGGAGCAGGTTTTGCGGACGGCTCGGATTATTACGACTCCACCATCATGCCCAGACCCGTGAACGGGGCGGGAGACCTCTTCGAATTCGGGCTTCTCCCTGAAATCCCGGGCCTCTACTCAGAGAAGGCTCTGCAGAACACCAAGATGAGGTACAGAGAGCCTGAGGTGGACGCGGTCCTGCTAAGCCACTACCACTGGGACCACACCGGAAGGATTGGATACGTTGACCCAAAGATTCCCGTCTACTGCGGCGAGACTACCTCGCTCATCCACGACGCGTACAGCGAGTCATCGTCTTCTCCCCTCGACGGCCACCCCATTAGGAAGTTCAGGACAGGGGAAAAGTTCAGCATAGGATCTATGAGAATCGTCCCCATTCACGTCGACCACTCGATACCAGGGGCATATGGGTTCGTCATCCACACTAGCGAGGGGGCGCTTGCCTACACGGGGGATTTTCGCTTCCACGGACCCGCCGGGTCCATGACGCGTGACTTCGTCGAAGCCGCGAGCAGAGAGAAGCCTAGGCTCCTCCTGACCGAGGGGACGAGGGTGCGAGCTGACGACATGAAGGAGAACATGAGCGAAAAAGCCGTGCTCAACGAGGCCCTGCGTCTGGTCAGAGGAACGAGGGCCTTGGTCTTCTCGACGTTCAGAGGAAACGACATCGACAGGATAAACACCTTCAACGAGGCAGCCCAGGCCTCAGGGAGGAGGCTCGTCGTTTCCATGAAGATGGCGTTGCTCCTACAAAGACTGAAGGATGACAAGAAGTTGAAGGTCCCGATGGTCGGCAGGGATGTGGACGTCTACGTCAGGAGGAAGAAATCTGGGAGGCTTGACGATCGCGACTACTATTCCTGGGAGAGGCCGTTCCTGAGCGGGGGGGTCAGCGCGTCCGAGGTGAGGAAGAAGCAGGGAGAGGTGTTCCTCCACCTGGAGGCCTGGAACTTCCCCGAGCTTGTGGACATCAGGCCTGAGAGGGGAGGGGCCTACATCCACTCTGCTACAGAGGCGTTCAACGAGGAAGGGGAACGGGAAGAGACGGTCATAAGGAATTGGATCGAACACGTGGGGTTCAGCTACGCCCAGCTTCATGCGTCGGGGCACGCCCCCATGGATGAGGTTGGGGAACTTGTAAAGGGGGTCGCCGCAACCAAGGTCGTCCCAATCCACACCGAACACCCGCGGATGTTCAGGGAGTTCTCAAAGGAGGGCAGATGGACCCTGCAGCCTCCGAAGAAGGGAGGTTCCATAACGTTTGCCTCCTGATGCCTTCGCCTAGAGCGACAAAAACGTAGAAATATCGTCAGAAGAGGTCGTCGGGGAATGGTTGCGGAGAGGGCCAAAGACCTCGCCTCGGTAGCAATCTCGAAGGCGCAAGAAGCCGGGGCGTCCTACGCCGAAGCAAGAGTGCAGAGCACTTGGGAAAGGCAGTATGTTCTGAAGAATGGGGAGCCACAGCCTTCCTTCTTCTCTGAAGGATACGGCATCGGCATAAGGGTGATTTCGAAAGGCGCGCTTGGCTTCGCTGCCACCAACGACATGAGGAGAGAGTCCGTCACTCAGATCGCAAGGAAAGCGGTGAGACTCGCCCACGCTTCCTCCGCCGTCTTGAAGAAGCCCGTGGCCATGGACGGGTCGAAGGCTGTCAGGAAGAAGTGGTCGCCGCCAGAGAAGGAGAAGATAGAGAACGCGGACGCCACCTGGCTTAGGAGGGTCCTCCTCGACATAGAGGGAAGGGTCGCGGATGAAAGGGCAGGGGTCAAGCTCCCTGGGAGGCTATTCTTCCTTGGGGCTGAGCTGGAGAAAAGGTACTATGTGAACAGCGACGGGGCCAGGGTCGAAGGCCGGCTCCCGAGGGTGGGTTTCGTCGGATCCTTGACCGCAATCGAAAGCGGAGCAACCGCCCAGAGGTTCATACAGCAGGGAGAGACCGGGGGGCTGGAGGTAGTAGAGCGGGTCGGACTCGTGGAGAAGGTGGAGGAGGAGGCACGGGTGATGGGGAAGATCCTCCGGACCGCCACGGAGCCGCCGACTGACACGTTGGACGTTGTCCTCAGCCCGGAGCTTTCGGGGATCGCGGCCCACGAGTCTGTGGGGCATCCCCAGGAGGCCGACAGGGTGCTCGGGAGGGAAGGCGCCCAGGCCGGAGAGTCTTACTTGAAAGCCGAAAGCCTGGGAAGGAGGATTGGGAGCGAAGAGGCGAACGTGAGCGACGACCCCACTCTGATTCATTCGAACGGCTTCGTGCCCGTGGACGACGAGGGGGTGCAGGCAAGAAAGCGCTTCCTGCTCAAGGAAGGAGTAATCAACGAGTTCCTTCAGAACAGGACTACTGCCAGGGAATTCGGCCTCACCAGCAACGGTGCGGCGAGGAGCGTGTCATTCGACAGGGAGCCAATAATCCGGATGTCAAACACCTTCGTCGAGCCAGGGGACTACTCGACGGACGAGCTCCTCAAGGAGGTGAAGCACGGCGTGTTCTTCAAGACATTCACCGAATGGAACATAGACGACAAGAGGTTCAACCAGAGGTA
>Ga0187778_10002927_pt1 | contig 11564 bp, 5 predicted proteins | sample 1015_Q2_SP5_20_M_FD_132418 | JGI IMG/M metagenome (GOLD analysis project Ga0187778, IMG submission 132418) | Tropical peat soil microbial communities from peatlands in Department of Meta, Colombia - 1015_Q2_SP5_20_MG | ecosystem: Environmental > Terrestrial > Soil > Wetlands > Peat | place...
CTTGACGGATGGTCCCAGCGTGCTCGGCGTCTTTCCGGCGCAAAAATCGGAAGTCGCGGCGATTGAGCTCGCACCGGGCGATCGGGTGCTGCTCTTTACCGACGGCCTCACAGAGGCCCGCAGCGCGGACGGCGAGGAATTCGGCGAGGCGCGCTTGATCGGCTTGCTGAGAGAAAAAGCGGAGATGGACGCCCGGCGTTTGCAGCAGTCGATTCTGGCGGTGATAGGGGAATTCTGCGGCGGCAATTGGGACGACGATGCCACGCTGATCGTGATCGAAGTCGAATAACGGTTTAGGGAGAATGATGGGAGAACTACTTCAGGACCTCCGATATGGCTGCCGGATGCTCGCGAAGGCCCCCGGATTTGCGGCGATTGCTATTCTCACGCTCGCACTGGGCATCGGCGGAAACGCCACTGTGTTCAGTTGGATTCGCGCGGCGCTGCTGAATCCCCTTCCCGGTGTGGCGGAGCCGGACCGCGTGGTGGCAGCGGAGACGGTGATGCCCGACGGCGAATACCACACGAGCTCCTACCCGGATTACAGGGACTATCGGGACCGCAACCATGTGTTTTCAGGGTTGATTGGCTGCGAATTGATCGCCGTGGAAATGAGTCAGCGGAAGGACCTGCCCGGCGAGCGCGTCTGGGGTCTTCTGGTCACCGAGAATTATTTTGACGTCCTGGGCGTCCATTCGGCAATGGGGCGCACGTTGCACGTGCAACAAAATGAAGCGCTCAATTCCGATCCGTATGTCGTGCTGAGCGACGGGCTGTGGGCGCGAAGTTTCGGCTCGGATCCGGATGTGGTGGGCCGCGTTGTCCACCTGAACGGCCATCCCTTCACGGTCATCGGAGTAGCGCCGCGCGAATTTCGCGGAACGATCGTGGGTGTTTCCCCCGAGTATTGGGTACCGATGATGATGCAGCCGCAGGTGCTTCCCGGCGAGGACCTGGAAGAGCGCTGGCCCACATTCGTGCACATCCTGGGCCGGCTCAAGCCGGGCGTGACTATTTCGCAAGCCCAAGCGGAGATGAGCACGCTGGCGTCGGATTTCCAGAAGGAATACCCACAGGCGGAAAAGGGTGTGGGAATTTACATTACGCCCGTCTGGAAGGCGCACTATGGAGTGCAGGATTTTCTGCGCAGCGTGCTGGGATTTTTGATGATCGTCGCTTTGCTCGTTCTATTCATCGCGTGCGTGAACGTAGCCAACCTCCTGCTCGCGCGGGCAACCGCGCGGGAAAAGGAGTTTGCGATTCGGGGCGCTCTCGGAGCCGGACGCAACCGGTTGATCCGTCAGTTGCTGGTCGAATGTTTGCTGCTTGCCGCAGCGGGCGGGGCCGGAGGGATTTTGCTCGCCGCCTGGGGAGCGAAGTTACTCAACGCGTTTCTTCCGCCTGCGCATTTGCCGGTTGGGCTGCCGGTGGGCGTGGATAATTCCGTTCTCGCTTTCACGCTGGGCGTATCGCTGGCCACGGGAATATTGTTCGGCATGGCGCCGGCGTGGCGTGGCTCGCAGGTTGACCTCAATCAGGCCCTGAAGGAAAGCGGCCGCTCCTCGGACGGGAGCGCCGGGGGTCACCGCCTTCGCGACTTGCTCGTTGTCTCTGAAATCGTCCTCGCGACGGTGTTGCTTGTGGGAGCCGGATTGCTGGTCCGGAGCCTTCACAACGAAGAGGAAAAAGGCCCCGGCTTCAACCCGGATCACGTCGCGCTTGCGGCATTCGATCTGCGGGCCAGCGGCTATTCGCGCCAAGAAGCGGCGCTCTATTTCGATCGGCTGCTCGAGCGGGTCCGCGCCGTTCCTGGCGTTGAGTCAGCAAGCCACGAGTCCTATGTCCCGCTGTGGTTCACAGGACGAAGCTATTCTTCCGTTGAGGTAGACGGCTACACCCCGCGGCCGAACGAGGATATGGGGATTGACCTCAACGTTGTCGGGCCCGCTTACTTTCAGACCATGCAGATCCCGCTGCTCGCCGGCCGCGATTTCACCGAGCAAGACCGCGCCGATTCGCCACTCGTGGTCATCGTCAATCAAACAATGGCGCGCCGTTTCTGGCCCGGCCGGGATGCTACCGGGCATCACGTCCGAATCCGCGGCGAATGGCGCACGGTGGCCGGCGTCGCGCGAGATATCAAGTACCATCGCATGAACGAAGACCCGCAGCCATTCATTTATCTTCCCTCGATGCAGAACGCGCTGTCGGACACGAATTTGATCGTGCGCTCGAGCCTCCCCACCGCCTCGGTCTTGCGCGCCGTGCGGACCGCGGCGCAGTCGCTCGATTCGAAAGTGCAGCCGCTCGAGACCGACGATCTGAATGGATTGCTGCACGCATCTTTCTTTGCGGATCGGACCGCGACCACAGTCGCGTCGGTGCTGGGCATTCTCGGAATCCTGCTCGCCGGCCTGGGAATCTACGGCGTGCTTTCCTACAATGTGAGCCAGCGCGTTCGGGAAATCGGCATTCGCATGGCGCTGGGAGCCCAGCGCGGAGATGTCTTGCAGCTCGTGGTAGGGCACGGCTTGCGCCTTGCGGTGCTCGGGGCGGTTGTAGGCGCGCTTTCGGCGCTTGCAATCACGCGCGGGATGAGAAGCCTGCTCTTTGGCGTGGCTGCGACGGATCCGCTCACATTTGCGTGCGTCATCGCTGTGGTGACTGCGGCGGCCGTGTTTGCCGCGTATATACCGGCGAGGCGGGCTTTGCGCGTGGATCCGATGGTTGCACTGCGATACGAATGAGGCTGTGGCAAATGGCCATCGAGCAAAAGTCGAACGGAGGAATCTGCCATCGTGATTAAGCTGACCGACGTGGAAAAGTTTTACGAGTCGGGTGCGGGCAAGACCTGGGTGCTGCGCCGCATCAATGTGGACATCCGGGAAGGCGAGTTCGTCACCATCATGGGGCCCTCGGGCGCGGGGAAATCCACGTTGATGGGCATCATCGGGATGCTCGACGGCGCGTGGAAAGGCGAGTACTACCTGCTCGAGCACGCCGTCCACAAGCTTGATAATCGCCACCGCGTGGAGCTGCACAAGAAATATATCGGCTTCGTTTTTCAGCAATACCACCTGCTCGACAATCTGACTGTCGCGGAAAATCTCGACCTGCCGCTTTCCTACCGCGATATCAAGAAGGCCGAACGCGAAGGCATGGTTGCAGACATTCTCGACCGATTCCAGATCGTCGGGAAAAAAGCGCTTTATCCAAACCAGCTTTCGGGCGGCCAGCAGCAACTCGTGGCCGTGGCGCGCGCCGTGATCGGCAAGCCGAAATTGATCCTCGCCGACGAGCCCACCGGCAGCCTGCACTCGAGCCAGGGAAGAATGATTATGGATCTGCTGAAAACGCTGAACGAGAACGGAACCACGATTATCCAGGTGACTCACAACGATGCCTGGGCGGCTTACGGCAACCGCATCATCCATCTGGCCGATGGCTGGATCGTGGACGGGCAAACGAAGGCGGGCGCCGCTTAGGACGAAACAAGCATCGCGTTTTTCGCGGAGGCTGATATGAGATCACTGGCGCAAGACTTCCGTTACGCCGTAAGAATGCTGGCGAAGTCGCCGGGCTTCACCCTCGTGGTGGTGATCACGCTGGGGCTCGGAGTGGGAGTCAACACGGTGATGTTCAGCATCGTGAACGGCTTCCTGCGTCCCCTGCCGGTTCCGAAGCCTCAGCAAGTTGTTGCGCTGGCCACCCGACAGCAGGGCGCCCCTATCTTCGCCACGCGTTTCTCCTATCCGGATCTGGTGGACTACCGGAAACAAGCGGATCCATTCTCCGATCTCTTCGGTTCGCTCATCGATCTGGTCGGGCTCAGCGCCGAGGGGAAATCAGACCAGTTTGTGATTACCTACGTAACCGGGAATTATTTTTCGGGACTGGAAGTGAAGCCCGCGATTGGCCGGTTGATTCTTCCCGGCGAAGGCGAGCCCGGGACTGACAGTCCTTACCTGGTTCTCGGATATTCCTATTGGCAGAGGCGATTTGGGGGCGACCCTGGAATTGTGGGCAAGCAAGTGCTGATTGACGGCAAATCGGTGACGATCATCGGGATCGCCGAGAAGGGATTTCTGGGTACCTACTCGATGGTGGCATCGGATGGGTACGCGCCGCTGCCCCTCGGCGTCAAGGTCGGCACGCTGACAGGAGACCCTTTCACCGACCGCCGCAACCGGTTCTTACGGGTGCAAGGGCGCCTGAAGCCGGGCGCGAGTCTCAGCCAGGCTCGAAGCTCACTGAGCGTGGTGGCCGCGCGGCTTGCAGAGCAATATCCAGCGGAGGACAGTGGCATCACGGTGCTGGCAATTCCGGAGAGGCTGGCTCGCCCGGAAGCCATCCCCAACAATGTCGTTCCCATCGTGGCAACGCTTTTTTTGGTCCTTGCGGGGCTTGTGCTTCTTCTTGCCTGTATGAACGTCGCAAACCTGCTGCTGGTGCGCGCCACGGTCCGGCATCGTGAAATGGGAATCCGTGCGGCGCTGGGCGCGGGGCGCTGGCGGCTGATCCGCCAGATGCTCACGGAATCTTCGCTGCTGGCGCTGTTGGGTGGGGCCGCCGGACTGGTCTTAGGGGTTTGGTTCAGTCCTGGATTGGTCGAATCGACGAGTCTGGGTTCGGGCGTGCCCATCCACATGGACTTCAGTTTCGACGGCCGCGTCTTTGCCTACGCTCTAGGTGCCGTGGTGTTCACCGCTCTGGTCGTGGGCATCTGGCCGGCGGTGCGCGCAGCTCGCGCAGATGTTGCCCCGGTTCTACATGGCAGCGGGCGCGGCGAAGTGGCGGACACCAGCCACCATCGCATCCGCAATATTCTGGTCGTGGCCCAGGTGGGAGGTTCGCTAGCGCTCTTAATCGTCGCCGGGCTTTTCGCCCGCAGCCTTCAGGGAGCCCAGCGGCTGTACCTCGGCTTCGACGCGGACCATCTGCTGAATGCCACGGTGTATCCGCGCGAAATCGGCTATGACGAGACCCGCACGAAGCAATTCTATCGCGAGTTCGAGGATCGGATCCGCGCGCTGCCAGGGGTTCGGTCGGTCGCGCTGGCTTTGAGTGTTCCCATGACGGGCCTCACAAACGCGAGCTCCGTTTACATCGAAGGGCGTCCCGTTCCCACGGGCAAGCAGCCCCCTTTGCTCTTCTACAACAACGTCGATTCGGGCTACTTCGAGACGATGCGTGTTCCGCTCCTGCGCGGGCGCGCGTTTCGGGATTCGGACGATGAGAAGGCAGTTCAAGTGGCGATCATCAATCAGACGATGGCCAGCCGGTTTTGGCCAAATGAAGATCCGATCGGCAAGCGGTTCAGCCTCAAGAGCGATTCTGGGCCGTTCCTCGAGGTGATCGGAGTCGCCGCGGACGGAAAGTACCTCTTCATCGCAGAGGATACGCAACCCTACTTTTATGTTCCGCTGGCGCAGGAGTACGCCTCCATGCGCACACTCCAGATTCGCACGGCGGTTCCGCCGGAATCGTTGATCCCGCAGGTGCGTGAAGAACTTCACCAGCTTGCGCCCGAGCTGCCCATTTTCAATCTGGGTACGATGGAGCAATCCCTCGAGGGCGGCAACGGCACGTTCATCTTCCGCGCAGGGGCGGAACGCGCAGCGCAGATGGGAGTGCTCGGGTTCATTCTCGCCATTGTCGGCATCTTCGGCGTAGTTTCCTATGCAGCAGCGCAGCGCACGCACGAGATCGGGATCCGTATGGCCTTGGGCGCAGAACGCCGCGACATCCTAAAGCTGATTTTGGGGCGGGGGTTGGGGCTGGTCGTCGCCGGAATCTTCTGCGGCTTGGCCGCCGCGTGGGGAATTACACGCGCGATGACGCGATTGCTGGTTGGGGTCGGCGCCAGCGACCCGCTGACGTACGCGACCGCCACGCTGCTCCTCGCCGGCATCGCGCTGCTGGCCTGCTACATTCCGGCGCGGCGGGCGATGCGCGTGGATCCGATGGTCGCGCTGCGGCATGAATAGCGGAGGTGCGGCGGATTTGTCTTTTGGATTTGGGATAGCAATCCGGATGGCAGAACCCAAACTCGCATTGGAAGATACCAATCGCGCCGGCGTCCCGGCGCTCGCCGAAGAGATCGACGAGCGCCTTTCGGCAATGGCTGGCGCTACGACGGAAGAACTCCGCGCCGTGCGCCGTGAATTTTCCCGCCGACTGAAGGACGCGGCGCCGCACGTGGTGATCGAACTGGCTACGCTCCTGCTGGAAGTCCCGCGGATGGACTACCGTTTCATCGCTTACGAACTGATTCACTTTCACCCCGCCGCTCTCTCGCACTTGACTGCCTGGCAGCTCGAGCAGCTTGGCCGCGGCATCGCGAGCTGGGGGGCGGTCGATTGCTTTTCAGTCTTCCTCGCGGGGCCGGCGTGGCGCGACCGCCGGGTGCCTACGAGCCTGATTCACAGTTGGGCGCGCTCGGCGGACCGCTGGTGGCGGCGCGCGGCGCTTGTCAGCACGGTGCCGCTCAATAGCAAAGCTCGCGGCGGCAGTGGAGACACCTATCGCACGCTTCAGGTGTGCCGCCTGCTCGAACGCGACTCGGATCCTATGGTCGCCAAGGCGCTTTCCTGGGCGCTGCGTGAACTTTCCAAGCGCGATCCGCGCGCCGTCCGAGACTTTCTTTCGAGCCGGAAAGAAATCTTGCCGGCGCTCGTGCTGCGCGAGGTGGGGAACAAGTTGAGAACGGGCGTTAAGAATCCGCGGAAAGGATGATCCACGGATGAATTCCATTCTGCAAGATATTCGCTACGGAATTCGGATGCTCGTCAGAAGCCCCGGCTTCACTCTGATTGCCGTCCTCACACTGGCGCTTGGCATCGGGGCAAACACAGCGGTGTTTTCAGTGTTGAACGCAGTCCTGCTGCGACCACTGCCCTTTCCTGATTCACGCCGCGTGGGAGTTCTCCTGGTGTCCGAGAATCACGCCGCTCCGGAATGGGCGGCTGCGTATGCCGACTTTGAAGACTGGCGGCGCCAGAGCACTGTTTTCGAAGGGATCACAACATTTGCTCCTCAGAGCGTGAATTTCACCGGCCGCGCCGAACCGACACGAATTCGCGGCGGCTTTGTCTCCGCCAATTTTCTGTCGCTGGTGGGCGTGCAACCTTATTTGGGACGCGCGTTCAAGACCGGCGAGGACGAGCAGGGCGGATCCCGCGTCGTCGTAATCGACTACGGCTTCTGGCAGAGTTTCTTGGGCGGAGATCCTCAAATCCTCGGCAAGTCCCTCGTGCTGAACGGCGAATCGTTCACCGTGATCGGCGTGATGCCGCAGGATTTCGATTTCCCCATCGGAAATTGCCAGGTTTGGATGCCTGCGCCATTCAATCCCCACCTGTCGCGCGACCGGGCAGTCGGGTCCGTCGCGGTACTTGCCCGCATGAAAAGGGATGTCTCCGCGGAACAAGCGCAGGCGGAGGTCAACACAATCGCCCAACGCCTCGCGCAGCAGTATCCGGATACAAACAGGAATCGCGAGATCCGATTCACTTTTCTCCAGGACTTGCTTACACGGGAAATCCGCCCTGCGATTCGCGTGTTGATGGTGGCGGTGGGCCTGGTCCTTCTGATTGCCTGCGCCAATGTAGCCAGTCTTCTGCTGGCGCGGGCCTCGTCGCGCCACCGGGAAATGGCCTTGCGCGCCACACTAGGCGCTGCTCCGCAGCGATTGGTGCGCCAGCTCTTCACCGAAACGCTTCTCCTGTGGATCGCGGGGGCTGCCGCCGGCGTGCTCATCGGCAGCTGGGGACTCGACGGCCTCACCCGTCTCCGCTCCGCGGAAGCTTTCATTCGATTTCCCGGGAAGCTCGACTCTCCCGTGCTTCTCTTCACCCTTGGGATCACCGTTCTCACAGGCTTGCTCTTCGGGCTTTTCCCCGCGCTCCGATTCGCAAACCCCAATCTCCTCGGCTCGCTCCAGGGGGATGGCCGCGCCGCCGGCCGGACGAGCCGCCGCAGCCGGGTGGGCCGGTTGCTCGTGGTGTCGCAGGTTGCGGTGGCGCTGCTCCTGCTTCTCGGCGCGGGGCTGACTATGAAGAGCCTCGGCAAGCTGATCGGCGTCAATCCGGGATTCAATGCACAGAACCTTCTGACGCTCGAATATCGGCTCCCGCGGAACAAGTATTCGGAAAAATCCCAGCAATGGAATTTTCACCGCCAGGTGGTGGAGCACGCGCAGGCCCTGCCCGGAGTCCGTTCGGCAGCAGAAGTGATGGGCCTGCCCATGAGCGAAAACGGCGAATACGCAAAAGTAATCCTCTTGGATCGCCCGGAACCGCCGCCGGGCGAAGCTCCGCGCGCGCAAGTCAATGTTTGCGACAAAAATTTCTTCGACACGATGCAAATTCCGCTGGTCCGTGGACGCGCGTTTTCCGATACGGACCGTCCTGAATCTCCCGCGGTCGCCGTGGTGAACCAGACGATGGCGCAGACGTATTGGCGCGGCTCGGATCCCATCGGGAAGTTGATTCGCCTCCCGGAACGCGGCGCCACCGCGAGAATCGTGGGCGTGGTCGGCGATGTGAAGCAATACAACCTCGACGACCTCGACGCCGCGCAAGTTTATCTGCCGCAGGCCCAGGCGCCGGACATCTTCGCCACGCTCGTCGTCCGCGTTGCGGGCAACCCGATGGCCCTCGCCGGCGCGCTGCGGCATGCCGTCTGGTCGGTGGATCCCGACCAGACGGTGTGGAAAATTCGCACGGTAGAATTTTTGCTGGACGAGTCGGTGGGCTCGCGCCGGATTTTGATGTTGCTGCTCGAGATTTTTTCCCTTCTCGCACTCGCTCTTGCAGCCATCGGAATCTATGGATTGCTTTCCTACACGACAAGCCAGCGGATCCGGGAGATCGGAGTGCGGCTGGCGCTCGGAGCGCAGCGGCGGGATGTGTTGCGGCTCATTCTCGGCGAAGGCCTGCGCCTCGCTGCGGGCGGTCTCGCGCTCGGCTTTCTTGGAGCGCTGGGCCTTACGCGCTTCCTCTCGAGCCAGCTCTTCGGCGTGAGCGCCACGGATCCGCCGACTTTCGCCGGTGTGGCGGCGCTGCTCTGCGCAGTCGTATTGCTCGCGAGCTACCTGCCGGCGCGCCGGGCAATGCGCGTGGATCCGATTGTGGCATTGCGCTATGAATAGCAACTGGAAGGTGGATGAAGGATAATCAGGAAGTAAGATATCCGATTGCTTCACCACCTCACAGGGGCTGAACACATGGAAATCATCTGGAACGATTTGCGCTATGGGCTGCGGATGCTGCGGCGAAGCCCGGGGTTCACGACGGTCGCTGTGCTCACGCTGGCGATCGGCATCGGCGCGAATGCCGCTATTTTCAGCGTTATCTACGCCATCTTGCTGCGGCCGCTTCCGTTTCCGGATTCCGAGCGGATCGTGCTGATCTGGCAGACGGACCCGAATCGAAATATCACTCGCGGCATTGCCTCGCCCGCAGAATTTCTCGACTGGCGCGATATGAGCCGATCGTTCGAAGAGCTTTCGGCCTGGCGGACCTGGTTCTACAACCTGACCGGCGGAAGCCAGCCGGAGCAGGTCTGGGGCGTGCACGCGTCCGGAAATTTCTTTCGCCTGCTCGGCGTCGCTCCGATTCTCGGGCGCGATTTCGCCGCGGAGGAAGAACGCCCGGGCCGCGAACAGGTCGTCATCATCAGTTATGGATTGTGGCAACGGCAGTACGGCGGAGACGCCAACATCGTGGGCCGCAACATCCTCGTCGACGACAAACCATACTCCGTGATCGGCGTGCTCCCGCGCGGCTTCACACTTTTCGGGACAAGCCGCCAGTTCGATCTCTGGATGCCCTTCGCCTTTGACCGCGCACAGCTCGACCGCAAGGATCACTCGGTGATCGTGTTCGGGCGTCTGCGCAAAGGAATCACGCCGGCCGTGGCCCAAGCGGAGATGCAAACGATTTTCGCACAATTGAAAAAGCAATTTCCAGGCATTGACCCGCAGAACGGCATCCGCATCGTTAAGTTCCACGATGATCTGGCGCGCGGCCTTCGGCCTGCCTTGCTCGTTCTCCTCGCAGCGGTCGGGTTTGTTCTCTTGATCGCGTGCGCCAATGTGGCCAACCTGATGCTGGCGCGCGCCACGTCCCGCGAACGCGAAATTGCTGTCCGCGCCACGCTCGGCGCCGGGCGCCTGCGCATTCTCCGGCAGTTGCTTACCGAAAGCGTGCTGCTTTCGGTCATCGGGGGAGCGCTCGGAGTGCTGGCCGCGTACGCCGCTCTTCCGCTGCTGCGAGCCGCGCTGCCGCCGCAGGGCGGATACGGTGAGGTCGCCCATGTGGAATGGATCGGAATCAACGGGCCAGTGCTCGGCTTCAGTCTGGTTGTGTCCCTCATCACCGGGATTATTTTCGGCTTCGCCCCGGCAATCCAGATGTCGCGCAGCGATTTGTCCGAATCGCTGAAAGAGGGCAGCCGCGGCTCGACCGGCGGACGCCGGAGCCAGTTGGTTCGCTCCGCGCTTGTGATTTCGGAAGTGGCGCTTTCCCTGATGCTGCTGGTCGGAGCCGGCCTGCTGATTCGGAGTTTCTTTCTGCTGATGTCCGAGAACCTCGGATTCAATCCAGCTCATGTGCTCACCATGCAGCTCTGGCTGCCCGAATCGCATTACGCCGCTGGGGCGCCGGTCCTGAATTTCTATCAGCAGGTGATCGACCGAGTTGCCTCCTTGCCCGGCGTGAAATCCGCGAGCGCTTCCAATTTTCTGCCCCTCACTGCCTGGGCCGACTTCTGGAATTTCGATATTGCCGGGCGTCCTGCGGCGCCACCGGATAAGCCCAACACCGCGGAATATCGTGTTATCGATTGGCGGTTTTTCCGGACTCTGGGCATTCCTTTGAGATCGGGGCGCGAATTCACTCCCGCTGACAATGCTGATGCGCCGGGCGTCGTTCTGATCAGCGAGGCGCTGGCGCACCGTTACTGGGAGGGCGAAGATCCGGTCGGCAAGCAGATCCGGCTTCAGGGGCGGCCGGCCGTGGCGCCCTGGCAGGCGGTCGGGAAAGAAACCTGGCTCACCGTTGTGGGTGTCGTCGGCGATATTCGGGAATGGGAACTCGGAGATGAAAAAACTGCAGAGATGTACTTGCCATACCTCCAGAATCCTTCGCGAATCATGCGGCTGGTCGTGCGCAGCGAACGCGACCCGGCCGCGCTCACCTCTGCCGTGCGTCACGCGGTCGAAAGCGTCGATCCGAACCAGCCGGTCACGGAAATTCGCACGATGGACGAATTTTTCGACGCATCCGTTTCCCAGCGGCGGCTGGGAATGTTCTTGCTCGGAGTGTTTGCCGCGATCGCAACGGTTCTGGCCGCCGTCGGAATTTACGGCGTCATGGCTTACGCCGTCACTCACCGGTCGCACGAAATCGGGATTCGGATGGCGCTCGGCGCCGAGCGCCGCGACGTTCTGCGCATGGTGGTTGCCGATGGGATGCGGCTCGCCGGAATCGGCCTGATTCTGGGGATTGCAGCTTCGATTTTTGTCACGCGTGATCTCGAAAGCCAGTTGTATGGCGTGAAGC
>Ga0187778_10002929_pt1 | contig 11561 bp, 16 predicted proteins | sample 1015_Q2_SP5_20_M_FD_132418 | JGI IMG/M metagenome (GOLD analysis project Ga0187778, IMG submission 132418) | Tropical peat soil microbial communities from peatlands in Department of Meta, Colombia - 1015_Q2_SP5_20_MG | ecosystem: Environmental > Terrestrial > Soil > Wetlands > Peat | place...
ACCGTTGCGAACTTCACTTAGACGAAGGTTTTCTGTTTGCTTCTACGGAGAAGCATAGTAGGGCTCTTGGTGATAGTAATTGTTGCCTCCAGCAGCATATCAACCGTCAACGCACTCACAACCGTAGTCACACTTACACCCCTAGTCAGCCACGTTAGAACCCTAGTCAGCTACCACTCCCAAGCCGATGGAGACTTTGGTTGGTCAGTGGCGTTGAGTAGTGGCGTCGTCGTGGTCGGAGCCCCCGATGAAATGGTTAGCGGCAGCAGTGAGGCCGGTCGTGTGTACGTCTTCAACGTCAAGACTGGTGCCCTCACCCAGACACTGGTCAGCCCCAACTCCCAAGTCGATGGATACTTTGGCGTGTCAGTGGCTTTGAGTGGGGGCGCCGTCGTGATTGGAGCCACCGGTGAGAACGTTCACGCCGGTCGTGTGTACGTCTTCAACGCCAAGACTGGAGCCCTCACCCGGACACTGGTCAGCCCCAACGCCGAAACCTGGGGAGGCTTTGGCAATTCGGTGGCTTTGAGTGGTGGCGTCGTAGTGGTAGGAGCCCTATGGGAAACGGTTGGCGGGAGCGGTGACGCCGGTCGTGTGTACGTCTTCAACGCGAAGACTGGCGCTCTCACCCAGACGCTGGTCAGTCCCAACGCCCAAACCTATGGATTGTTTGGCGATTCCGTCGCTTTGACTAGTAGCGTCATAGCGGTTGGAGCAAATGGTGAAACGGTTAGCGGGAACAGCGGCGCTGGCCGTGTGTACGTCTTCAACGTCAAGACTGGTGCCCTCACCCAGACACTGGTCAGCCCCAACTCCCAAGTCGATGGATGTTTTGGCTGTTCAGTGGCTTTGAATGGTGACGCCCTAGTTGTTGGAGCCGATGAATCGGTTAACGGGAACAGTGGCGCTGGTCGTGTGTACGTCTTCAACGTCGTGGGTGGGTTCCTCACCTGGACGCTGACCAGCCCCAACTCCCAAACAAATGGAGGCTTTGGTAGTTCAGTGGCTTGGAGTAGTGACGTCCTAGTTCTCGGAGCCCCCTATGAAACGGTTGGCGGGAACAGTGCCGCCGGCCGTGCCTATGTCTTCAACACCAAGACTGCAGCCCTCACCCAGACACTGGTCAGCCCCAACTCCCAAACAAATGGATACTTTGGCAGGTCAGTGGCTGTGAGTAGTGGCGTCGTGGTGGTCGGAGCCTGGGGTGAAACGGTTGGCGGGAACAGTGCCGCCGGCCGTGCGTATATATTTCGAATCTAGGATGACCTTTCATCGTGAGCGCCAAACATGCAGCGGAACAGGGAACTACACAGGGACTTCAGCAAGCCACGATGAACTGGGCGATAACTGAGACGGCAAACTTCACCTAACATCTACGTCTGAGCACATGAGAAATCCCATTGTCGGGCGACGGTTCTTTACAGAACACTTAGAAATCGTTCAGGTGACGGAGACTTTACTCTCGTGCGTTGATCCCTGGTTTTCGTTTCGAGTGTTTTCCTGGTGTGTATCTCCTGGTGCGTTCCGCCTTAAATCGGACCGTCAGGTCGGACAGGCAAAAGTGTGTGTGGATTGTTGGTGCGCACACACACACACAAAAACGGCACTAGGGGTCCAAACCGCGCTGAACATCGAAGTATGCTATGGCGTGACTCTTTTTCCCTAACCTAGCAACGATCTCCGCAGATTCCTCTGCAAATGGAATCGCACTAAGACCGCCTAGAATAGAACCTGCCAACAACCCTGGATACCCGGCAAGAGCAGCACCTGCTGCTCCACCAAGAATCCCTAAAGATGCGTGAATCATCGTTGTTGATAATTTCTTTCTTCCGGCAATCTCAGCAGAAGCAGCTCGCGCTTCCTCAAAGGCTTTCTCCACGGCTTCTTGTCGCGGAAGTTTCTCAAATTCGCCCGATGATGCATAACGATCAATTTCGAATAAGAGTTTTCTTAGATCTTGGGTCTTTCCGCGTAATTCTACGACCTGCTCCAGGCCGATGTCCTTGATAGCCAATATTGGTAGTCTTCTCACCAATAGTTTGGCTATCTCTTGTGGAAACGTTTGGGCGTTAATTGAAAGGCCTAACTCGTTTACAAGTTGAAAATCTGAACGTTCAAGGCTTACAATCCCGTCTAAGGCCTTGTACCGGGGATAGATGATTAGTAGTTCATTGAACTTGAGCATCGATTCAAGCGCCGTGTCGCCAGGCTGCGAGAGAAGACTCGATGCCAATTGTTCGTACCCAAAACCGCACAGAGTTGCATACGCAGTTGCAAATCCTTCAACAAAATTATCTTTCGTTAAAGTGCGATATTCAATTGTGGGCATCTTGTCCGGTATTCTCGCCATAAATGATTTGTTTGATCGTATTTTTTCTAAGGCCACGTCACAGCATGATTCGAAATACTCTTGCCCTCTCATCAGATCTGACAAACTGCGAAAGAAGAGGTCTGCAGTCATTTCGAGATATGAAGGCTCGTTCTCAAGGATAGGATCGAGGTAGTCTAGACCTACATATCGGTCTGGTTTCAAGATGGTCACGAGTAGACGTTTTTGACGCCACAAGTCCAACACGGCTTGTACTGAAAGACCATATGCTCTCCGAAATTCCTCTTCCGTGTGATAGGGACGAAGTATAACGATAAGTTGCTCGAAGAATGGCATCTGAACGGATATTGGTACGTGCTTCTCGAAGAGGGAATTCGAATAAGGTGACTTGAAGCTCCAGTCCGTCAGGTTGGCCAGACTTAGGTCTCTTAACCCTTGCAGTCCCTTCCTAGCCTGTTTTTCTAAAATTTCGGCTTGTCGACTGACGTACTCCTCGACCCATTTCTCATCCATTCAAGTCCCTGCCCAAATGAGTGAACCCAACTGGTGGAATCCTAGCCTGGAGGAGAAGCCGCGACATCTGCAGTCAATACCGAATACATTGCTTGCGTTTGGCACGGCGAAGGAGTTGAAGCTCGACCTACAAGCATTAACAAGAAGCTTCAGGCTTTGGGTTGAGGGAGCTGAGGCGTGTTTCGAAACCCTAGGAAAAATGATTCTCAACTGCTTCCTGTTCCACAACCTCTCCGATTCTCAAGGCGTACGTTGATTGATTACTTAGTTGATGAAACCTTATGATTTCGTTGTCCGATCTCATCTTAGAGTTTAGGTCATGAATGAGTATGTGTCCGGCAGGTTTAGACCACTGCTTATGAATTGGAAGGAGATGGCCTTCAGAAGGAGATTGAATAGAGAGCTCAGCAGACCTGAGAACACGTCGTTTAGCGTCGAGACCAAATCAATGATATCCTGAATTAGCGCCGCTTGGAATAGAAGATATGGCGGAGCCCCATAGAACTCCACACGCCCCTTGTCATATGGATAGTAAAGAATAGATATGCTGCCCCAAGCAAATCCTCCTTTCCCGGACTTGAGGTAGATTGGGATTACCGAGATCGTACCTACGGCCTGCGCGAATGTCTTCAGGTCTCCGGAGGCGAACGCTGGCTGAGACAGAAGGTACTTGGAGAGGGCCGAACCGAAAACATTGTTCCCGTTTGCTATCACTATTTGGAACGATTTCAAATCAGCTTTTGACAAATGAATGTGAATTAGTTTGGTATTCGCAGGGCCTCCAATTTCCACGTAAGACTGACCGGTGTCCACCATAAAGGTCACGGCGATCTTTGAATCCAATATCGTGTTTCCAGAGAGAAGCTCAGCGCCTACTCCATATGTTCCAGGCCAAGCGGAGTTTGGAATATGCCACTGATAGGAGACAGTTACCACAACATGCGATTCGGCGGAAAACTGTGTGCTAAATATTTGCGTATCCGTCCACACACCGCAAGTAGGGCAATGCATGGAGACATAGAGCAGAACCTCAAATTGATCTACGCTCCCCTTGTTTTTCACCTTGACCGAAAACGGTATGGTGTCTCCCGGCTTGAAGACTCCCTTTGGCGGTACAAACGAACTGATACTGCCAGTTGGTGTGAAGAATGCTGCTATTTCGTGGTTCTTTGTCCCGACGTTGATGGTCAGTGAAGCTACGTTCTGCTGTCCGCTCTGCGCGTAGTCATCCCACCAGTTGGCGAAGTTACACCCGCTTGGGTTTGAGGATACGCTGAACGTGACCTGCGTGTTTATCGGAATGTTGGAGATGGTGTAGGTGGTCACGCTGGCAGACTTCTGATAACTATTGTAAATTGAACCATACAGATCCGTTTCTGTGGCAGGATCCTGACCCAAGTATTGAACATCAATCGAATAAACGGTAACAGAAACGGTTGGAGGGCCGCCGATGGTCACGGTCTTCTGTTCAGCTGAAGTAGACCAATCGATGGGGTTTTTTAACGAAGTATCTGACGCCCTGTATGCGATCCAAGAGACATGGTACGTGGCAGGGCTGAGAGATTTGGATGTGGCAGAAACAGTTCCGCTCTGTCCATTAGGAGCCGTCGCTGAAGGATGATCGACTACGGTCCCAGATGTATCCGTGATAATGAAGTAGATGACGACGTTCTCGCCGAGGAAATTAGTATAGCTGAGACTCAATTGAATGGTCGAACCCGATGAAGAGGCGGAGAAACTTGCATGATTAGCAGCGAACCCTTCATATGAATCGACACCGACGCTGTCATAGCTTGTTGTTGTCGGCCACCACGGAGCCATTCCAAATCCGGTAAGCGTGACCGGATGTGTTTCAGTGTACGTTGTAATGAGGTTGTCATTGTAATAGAAATTCAGCTGGTCCCCAACGCGTGCCACGGCAAGAGTTACCCAGGTCCCGAAGGCCGGAGGTGAATAGCCCGGCAAGCGTTCGGCTACTCCGGCACCAGTCCCAGCCGGAGTGTATTTTGTGACGGTGTATGCTTCCCGGCCAGGATATCCGTCGGCTCCCCACCGATAGAAGTAACCTGGGTTTGCGTACCCGGGAACGAGGCCGTCGATGTACACGTCAAGCAGGATACTAAAGTAACCAGAATCAACCGTCAGCTTCGCCTCGATCTTCCAATCCGAGACGATATTATTCAGATTAGTATATGTCACGTAACCATTCACATTCCCAGTATTCACCAGCGTGACGCATGAATCGCCGACCGAGACCAGCTCCGGGTGCTGCTGAATCACGTAGCCAGCCGACTGTAAGTCGGAAAGCGAAGAATAGTTGAAATCATCAAAGAAAACCTGACTCATTTGAGCATGAACCGTTCTCAACGGAAATGCTGGCACAATTAACCCCACAATCAACACGACTAGAATCAGACATCGGAAGATGGAGCCCATGCTAACTCATCGCGAAGTCTTCCCTTGGCGCTTTTAGACCTTGTGAAGAACCTGTCCAATTTACGATGCCTCGAAAGTGGGATTGAAAAGAGGCGCGATCAGTCTCATTTCCGACAAGTCTTTGCAGCTCTTAGGAAGGAAAAGGGAAAGAAAAAGGGAACCACAAAGGGAATACCGAGACAGCGATCTCTTTCAATCCCTCATCACGATTGAAAACAGTTCGGGTAAAAGCAAGCTCACACGTGTAACCTGTTGACGGAATCGCTAAATTTTACGAGATGGAAGGGTGTTTTTCTAGTTGTGCTAGCTTTCTTCGTGTTCCCGCATACAGCTTGAAGGACCTGCCCGACCGAGACTTTACACGCAAATCATGAAGGCTCTGTTTCGGAATCCCCAATCGCTTCGCCTCCGAACTAGTTAAGGACAGAATCTTAGTCCTCAACTCTCTATCGTCCTGCCTATCCAAACTGGGTGCAGGTTCCATGAAGTCAAGCTCAGAGAGCCTACCAGTCAAGAATCGACCCAGCTCAGTAACTTTCCGTTCGATCACAGTATCCCACTTCAACACCTGACCCTTGTATAATGCGCCGAGGTTGAAGCGCTCACGAATCAAATCGATGAAGCGTTGTCTGGCTTCACTCTCAAACCGGTAACGGTAATCGTCGCCCGTGAAGAAGAAATCACGCAACTTGAGCAATCCGCTTTCAAACGCCATAACTACTGATACGTCCACCAACCATCTGCCAATTTCCATTACGTCGTAGACCAAACTCTCCCGAGTTTGGTGGGCGTTGGGTTCATGTAGAAAACCAATAGCAGGCTCCAAGCCCACCGCGTTGATCGCCATCCTGCATTCAGCTTCAAGGAACCCGTAGCCGTAGTTCAGCGCGGCGTTGAATGGGTCACTGGCATTGTTCTGATGGGTGGTCGCTGTCATGCGGCCCTGAAAATCGAGCCATTCAGGGAGGATCTTCTTGAACGCCTCCCAATATCGCAAGGCGACGCGGCCTTCAACAGTGCGAAGCTGACTCACTGTACCCGCATTGCCCAGCTTCGACGCTTCACCTTTGGTTGTCTGTGTCTCCCGTTCAATATCGTAGCGCTTCCCTAACCAATCGAGAACCTGCAAGCTTCTGACGATTTTCGCTTTAACGAGAGCATGAGCGATTGTGAACTTCTTCCTTGTATCACTCGCGGCTTGGAATTGCGCGGCCCGCAGATCTGCCTTAATGGGTACAGGGGGAAGAATACTAGAAATGACAGTGCCATCGTAATTCATCACGAAAACAGGAATGCGATTCTTCGACAACCAGTGAAGTCCTTGGAGGCTGACATATCCGCTGTGTCCGGAAATTATGATAGCATTATGCCGGAAACGGCGCGGCCGGAAGCGAATTGTTGATTGTGTTCGGTCATCCTCTCGTCCATCTGTAATTTCAAGTTCCGAGCATGGCTTCAGATTGTTAACCCGTATTTTGACGCCCCAACCCGAAAGATGAAGCGGGTTCAACTTCCAGATCGCCTCTTAGGTGGGTTTTCCTTGGTTGAAGCAATCGCCCGAATACGTGCGAGCAGACCGCGCACTGAACCCAGGCCGTTGCTGTTCTTCGAAGTAGGTCTTGAAAGCGAAGTGGCTCGCTTGATCTCTCTCTCCATTTTAGATCCAAGCTCTGGATTATTCTTCTTTGCGACCTCGATAATGAATGGTAAGACCGACGCAAACGTCGCCATTGTATTCACAGCGTTCAGAAATTCCTCAAGCTTCGTCGGATCGCTCCTTGCAGCTACGGCCATCTCCCTAAACAATCCACCAAGATCCTCGTCTTGCACGACCTTACCAATATTCACCAGGAAGTCTGAAAAAAGACGGGCCCATTTTGCCTCGATTTCTTTGGCATTCTCTGTGAAAACAATCACGTTCCGCTTACCGTTCCATTTTCGAGTGACGATTCGAAGTTTCTCCAGCTTCTTGACGTAAAACCAGACCGTGGTCTTAGAGAGTCCTGTTCCATGGATTAGTTGGCCAACGGTCGGAGGTGGGTTGTTTGTGAGGTACCTTAGAATAATCCCATCAGGACCTTCGGGTGTGATTTGCTCCGTCATAGGATAAACCAAGGTTCATGGATGAACCAGGGTTCACATGCGGACTACTTAAGACCTCCTATCATAACCTTCTCTCGTATTACTGAGGGACATGATCATGGGAAGAATCAACTCGCGCTCGATCATGAGGTTACTTCAGAACTCTCGTCATCCAATGCATGTTGAAAGGATCCGCGCTGAGTGTGGGATCGGGAATTGGCAAACCGCTCTTAGTCGTTGTCTGGAGCTGTTGCACGAAGGCGCGATAGAGGGCACCCGAACTTCGAACGGATGGGTTTTCTCAAGGAAGTCTCGCTCTGCTCACAGCCGCGCCATATCTTCAGAGTTCCTGCAGGAACACGAAAAAACAGAAAGGAGGACGTGATGAAAATGAGTGTTGAGTTTCCGTACAAGATCGTGGACAAGAAACGCAAGCCAGGCCTAAAGGCGAAAGGACCAATCACCAAAGTCCAGCAAGTGAAAGCGGTTGAACTCTTCAAGAGCAAAGCGAAAGATCCAGACCAGATACTCTATGCAGTTTACGCACAGGTAGAGAATCGCGAGATTCGCGTCGCGGTCTTCAACAAACCACAAGGCGAAGAGATTTCTCCGAAGAGTAAACTAGCACAGTTCAAGCGACGGTACAAACGCTTTCCTACGGTTGGCGTGAAAGTCGATCTTGTGACGGACGCAAACGGATACTGGAAGATCGACCTCAGTTGATCTTCCTTCCTCCCTTTTTTTGAGGATTAGTGTGAAAGGAGGTTGCACTGTGAGCGTGAAAGAAGAAGATGAGCTGAAGAAGCGAATCGAACGAGATAGGGTAACGTTTCTCCTAAAGATACCAAAAGGTCTCTGGGAGAAATTCGTTAAGACCGTACCCATCTCCCGAACACGACACGACTTCATTTTGGATCTCATTCAACGGAGGGTTGCGGAGTACGATGAAGCCTCTAGGAAGGTCTGAAATGATTTTTCAAAGCTTTCAAAACAAATACCGTTTTGGGGCTCTCGCGCTCTTCGAGTGCATCGCCTTGGCCTCAACCCAAGTTGAGAATCTTGTTGCGACTCTGTCCACGGCAATTGTGAGCCCTCCTGGTGAGGCAAAGACGCGGATACTACGCGACGTTTTGGCAATGTTCCCGGGTCAGATGTACCTCCTGGTTGATGGAGCGATTACTGAGTATCACATCGCGAAGGAGAAACTGTACGAGGACTTGAACTACAAACTGTTCTGCATTAACGACATCGAGGATATTATCCGTACGTACCCGCGGCGCAGGGTAGCGGCTATACTTAGCTTCCTGAAGAATCTGATTGATGGACACGCACAGATTTTAACAAAGAATGATGCAGTTGATCGGACGGCTAAGAACTTCGGTGTGCTCATCAACGTACCCGAGTCACTGCTTGTGGATTCAAGAGGTAACCTGCGAGACCAGTTCTTAGGTACATTCTTCGACAGAACAATCCCCTTCAGGTTCCGCACGGATTGGGAGAAGTGGAAGCCTTACTGGGACGGTAAGAAACTCAAGAACAGCACTCTACCTCACATCGAGCTTGAACGTGGGGTCGTGAGATGGGACCTCGCAAAGTACCGTAAACGCATCAGCACTGAGGCAAGTAATCTGGCGACTTTGAAATTCTCTGGTCTGCCGCGGAATATTGATCTGGTCACAGCGTTTCTCTGCGGCTCAGCGCTGCTGAACGGACGAGGCAGAATCTGTGAGGCGGACTTCGCGACTCTGGCCCGGTTGAAGCGGTATTTCGCGTGGTATCGGTAGATTGGAACTTAGTTGTTTAGGATACTTAGTCGATATGAAACATGTGCTAGTTCCTATACTAGTGTATTCTAAGGAGCTAAGTTACAGAAACGACTTAGTTGGTTCAGCGCTTGCTCTTCTGCCCCAATCGGATAACTTATCGGGAATTGAAGGCGCACGAGTGTACAAGATGACGCTTTCAACACGCGGCTACACCCTCAAGAACAACGCCTGGAGTTTCGAAGCACACTTCACTGCCACCCTCGCAGGCAGCATACATAACGTTAGAGATAAGCTGCGGGAAATCGGCATTCGATACTTTCAGCGGTTGATTCGTGAGAGGTATGGGCAAGAGATTCCGGCGGAGAAGATTCGGGGTGAGTTTGAGCAGGAAGAACCCGCGTTAGCGCCGAGTCCAGACATACGCATCGTACCTTTAGAGATGACTTATCGCGGCAAGTATCATGTCGCCACTGAATTACCTGCAAGAACGCTGCCAGCTGACATCGTGGCGTATGACCCAACCATACGAAAGCTGCCACGTCGTGTACGCAGACGCTAAGGAGACGCTAAGACATGAAACGAGTTCGCAAGGTTAACGTGCTCAAGATCGACAAGGACCTTATCGTGAGTCGCAGCCTCTTGAAAGAGTGGGTACGTTTATGCGTCATACCACTCTGCAAAGCCTACGGCGTCACTGTACTCTCAGTCAAAATCTGTCCAAGTCAACGTAAAGGCTACCATGTATACATCCACATCGCTCCATCGATCTCCGCGCAGCTAGCTTGGCGTCTACAACTATACCTGGGGGACGACGCTAAGCGTTGCAGTCTCAATCGCGCACGGTTGAAAGCGGGTTTTGATGAGTGGAATAAGCTGTTCGAGGGTATTCGACCGCGATATTGCACGATCTATGCAGGAGAAACACTGGTGAAACATAGGATTCACACACATTTTGACCATAGAATGGTGGACAGGGTATAGTCATGATGCGACTGAAGGTAGTCGTCGATAGCTGTTTTACGTATGTAATCCATGGCGCGGCAATAGGTGCACCTAAGAAAGCTAACGCTAGACGGCTAATGGAATACGGGCGGTTAGCAGAATTAGGCATCGGGTGATGGGCTTTGTGGAGCTACAAGCATACATTGAGCATAACCGCTGAGATGGAGAAACGGTTGGACGCGGAGCGTAAGCGTCGATGCCTACAGACAATTCCGGAGACTATACGGGCGATCTTAAGCGAATATGTCTCAACCCACCGTATAGAGGAACAACACGAACCGCCCCTGAGGTTTTAGCGTTACCAACTCCTCCCACATGGCGGCTACTAACCTAAGATTCTCGCTGAGCGGAACTATTCATAGCTGTCTTGTTCGTCGCCAATCTTTGTTACTCGTCCGGTTCCATAACAGTTCGGACACCAAGCGTCTTCTGGGGTCTCGCCGCTACCGCCACAATATTCGCAGACCGTATCCTTCCTCGTCGGTGGTAGGAATGCTTCTAACTCGTTCATTCGGCTTTAATCTCCAATAGTTTCGTAAGTGCCCCATCTCTCATAGCCCAATGTACACGGCACTTGTTGCACTGAAACCGTTCTAACGGTTCTATGATGTCGTGGCTAAGGAAGATGAACTCCATTGAATAAAGCTCCAACAACTCAGAACAATCTGGACAAGACAACATGACTCTTGCTGTGGGGAATGCAACCAGATATTGCATGAAATGAACTGAGGCTCGAGTCTCTCAGAGTTCAGCGAAACTAACGGACGGCGAGTTGCAGAGTTTTCAGGGATCTTCGCAAGAACTAAACCCTTGAAACAAGCACCATTACCCTAGAAGTCTTCGCTCTTGAAGACTATCCGGAAATGGACGCTTGCGCTGATTATAGTCGTACTAATCGTAGGCATCGTAATCTCCACGGTGTACCTCACACGCAGAATGGTTACGCCTACATTTTCACTTGCCCCATCAACGCTTGTCGCGGTACAGGGAGCAGCAATCACATTCAATGTGTACGGTCTCGAATCCAATGGGGTTGCTAAAATCCACTTCGGGGATGGCAACGAAGCCAACACAACTTCAACCGTAACCCACATTTACCAAGACTCAGGAAGGTACCTTGTTGGGGCTGAGGAATTTGTTAGCGGCCAACCGGTTGCGTCCACTTTCAACGCTCTCCGAACCATTCAGGTCACGCCGCAGGTAAACGAGTCTCTCGCGCCACTGATTTCTCTCCCCGCGATAGCTTTCGATGTTACTAAGAATCCGCGGGCTCCGGTTGTTCAGGTTGGCGATCAGCTGTCCCTGTACGGTGGGTTCCTTGAACCACCAACAGGAACTAACATCACCATCACCCAGTACAGGTGGGATTTCGGGAACGGAGCATCCAAGACCACGGCTGCGAACAGTACGTCACTGAAACCCATTGAGAATCC
>Ga0187778_10002930_pt1 | contig 11561 bp, 8 predicted proteins | sample 1015_Q2_SP5_20_M_FD_132418 | JGI IMG/M metagenome (GOLD analysis project Ga0187778, IMG submission 132418) | Tropical peat soil microbial communities from peatlands in Department of Meta, Colombia - 1015_Q2_SP5_20_MG | ecosystem: Environmental > Terrestrial > Soil > Wetlands > Peat | place...
AATCAGCGGGAGCACGAGCGAGAAGAAGCCCAGCAGCGGAGTTTGCGCCGGACAAATCACGCCGACGGTGCCGAGCGGCTCATTCATCGCGATGGAAATGTTGCGGAACGGAGGGTTGTGGACGGCGCCGTCGAATTTGTCGGTCCAGGCAGCGTAGGAAAACAAGCGCTCGATGCTGAGCTTCATTTCCTGCGCAGCTTGCTTCTTGCCGACAGCGGCGGCGAGACGCGAGGAGATTTCGCCGGACCGCTGGGAAAGATTTTCGGCAATGTAATAAAGGACCTGGGCGCGATTGTGGGCGGTGGCTTTGCTCCAGGATTCCGCTTTGCGCGCGGCTTCGACGGCGTTGCGGACGTCCTTGCGATTGCCGAGAGGCGATTCGCCGAGCAGTTTGCCATTTTTGCCGCGAATTTCCAGGCTGTAGCCGGAATCCGGGCGGGCTTGTTTGCCGCCGATAAAGAGCTTGACGGTGCGATCGATGGTGGGGTTCGCGACTTCGGCTTGATCGGGACGCTTCGCGGACTTTGCGCGGAGGGGTGGAGCTTTGCGGAACCACGCCGGTTCGAGATATTCGCGCAGGCCCTCGCGGCCGCCTTCGCGGCCGAAGCCGCTCTCGCGATACCCGCCGAAACCGCAGGCGGCGTCGAAGAGATTCGTGCTGTTGACCCAGACGACTCCGGCCTTGAGCTGGGCCGCAACGTGCAGGGCGACGTTCACGCTTTCGCTCCAGACGCTGGCGGCGAGGCCGTAGACGGTGTTGTTGGCGAGCTCGACGGCTTCCTTGGGCGTGCGGAAGGTCATGGCGGCGAGAACGGGGCCGAAGATTTCCTGCTGCGCGACGATGGACGCGGGCTGCACGTTGCTGAGAAGCGTGGGCTTGTAGAAAAGACCACGGGAAGGCAGGACAACATCGGGCTGCCAGCAGGTGGCGCCTTCGGCGACGCCTTGTTTCACGAGGCGATCAATGCGCTCGAGTTGGACGCGGGCAACGATGGCGCCGATGTCAATGGCTTTGTCGAGAGGGGCGCCCACGCGCAAGGTGCTCATCCGGGCTTGTAACTTTTTGGTGAGTTTTTCGGCGATGCTCTCCTGCATGAGCAGGCGGGAACCTGCACAACAGACCTGGCCCTGATTGAACCAAATGGCGTCCACTAAGCCTTCCACTGCGCCGTCGAGATCGGCATCCTCGAAAATGATGAAAGGCGACTTGCCGCCGAGTTCGAGGGAGAGCTTTTTGTGGGAAGAGGCGGTGGCGCGGCGAATGGCGCGGCCGACTTCGGTGGAACCGGTGAAGGCAATTTTGTCCACGCCCGGATGCTTGGTGAGCGCTTCGCCGGTCGAGCCGTCACCGGTGACGATGTTGACGACGCCCTTAGGCAATCCGACTTCATTGCAGATTTCAGCAAAGGCGAGTGCGGTGAGCGGAGTGTATTCCGCGGGCTTCAGGACGACGGTATTTCCGGTAGCCAATGCGGGAGCAATCTTCCAGGCGAGCATGAGGAGCGGGAAATTCCAGGGAATGATCTGGCCCACGACGCCGCAAGTCTGATAGCCGGGAAATTCTTGGTCGAGCAGCTGCGCCCAGCCGGCGTGATAGTAGAAATGACGAGCGACGAGAGGGATGTCAATGTCGCGGCTTTCGCGGATGGGCTTGCCGTTGTCAATGGTTTCGAGGACGGCGAGGCGGCGGGAATGCTTTTGCACCTGGCGGGCGAGAGCATAAAGAAATTTCGCGCGGGAATGAGGAGTCAGAGCCTGCCAACCTTTGAGAGCAGCGCGAGCGGCTTTCACGGCGGCATCAATATCGGCGGCACTGCCTTGCGCGACTTCGGCGATTTTGTCGCCTGTAGAGGGATCGAAGGTCTCGAAATACTTGCCTTCGGATGGAGCTTTCCACTCGCCGGCGATGAAGTGGGCGAAGCGGCGATTGTGAAGGTCGAGCCAGTGCAAGGACTCTTTTGGATCTTCGGGCGCCGGCCCGTACTCCATGGTTCTGAATTTTTCGATGACGCTCATGGGTTGTCTCAATCCCGACGTGCCAAGACCTTTAGCGTATGAATGCTATACAGGCTAAAGCCTATGCTACAAAATGCTCCCGAAACTGTCAGGCTTTGGCAGTCATTTTCTCGCGCCACGTCTCGATGCGTTTCAAGATGAACTTGAGGCGATCGCGGCCCCACTTGGTACGCATGATGACCTTTTCGACGTCGAGCAACACCTCGGGATCGCCAAGCTTTTCGCGAAGCTCCTTCAGAAAGGGATAGACCTTTCCAAACATCACAAACATTTCGCCGCTGAAGGACGGACGAAGGAACAAGGCCTCGTTCAAGACTCCCTGCTCGACAAAAGAAACGGCAATCCCCCAATAACCTCCGACCTGGCGCAGCCAGTTGTTTTCCTGGGTGCCGGAGGCTGTGGCCACTTTCATGAAGTCGTCAGCGTTGCGGGGCCAAAACTCCCACAGCCACCAGTTCCGGGCCTTGCGCAATTCGGACTCGCGCCGAAGGTCATAGAGCTGAAGTATGAGTTGAGCATCGGCAGTGCTGGGTTTTCGCGGCATGGTTCCTCCGTTTTTCGTACAAAAATCGGTCCGTCCTGCTATCAATCGCTACAAACAAGCCGTCCTGCCTGAGCAAATAGAAAAGCAGATTTCTCTCCCGCTTCGCGGGATCGGAATGACAACCCGGAAGATCGTTCGAACAGAGACCAGCCTTCTTCCTTTCACGCGAGTGGGTGGCGATACTCCGCCGAGTAACGACCGGTCGCGTGGAATTCCAGTTGGCGCTCGATGTCCCCAAGCATGCCGCTGGCACCGATGCGGAAAAGATGGGACGAGAGCCAACTGTCGCCCAGCTCCTCTTTCATCAGCGAAAGCCACTCGATGGATTGCTTGGCGGTGCGAATGCCGCCGGCAGGCTTGAAGCCGACGGCCATGCCGGTTTCTTCGGCATATTCGCGGATGGCGCGAGTCATCACGAGACCCACGGGAAGCGTAGCGTTCACGCTTTCTTTTCCGGTCGAAGTTTTTATGAAGTCAGCTCCAGCCATCATGGCGACGAGACTGGCGCGGGCGACGTTGCGCAAGGTCAGCAGATCGCCGGTGCCGAGAATCACTTTCAGGTGCGCGGGGCCGCAGGCGTCCTTGAAAGCCACGATTTCGGCGTAGAGGCGCTGCCAATCAGCACCGAAAACGTGGGCGCGTGTAATCACGATATCAATTTCCTGCGCGCCGGCTTCGACGGAACGGCGGATTTCCGCGAGGCGCTCTTCGAAGGGATTGAGGCCAGCAGGAAAACCCGTGGAGACGGCGGCCACGGGGATGCCGGAGCCTTCGAGGGCGCGGCGCGCGGTTTCCACAAACTGGTGATAGACACACACGGCACCGACCTGAATGCAAAGCTCCTCGATGCCAAGTTTTTCGACGATTTCGTGTTGGATGGGCCGGCGGGCCTTGGCGCAAAGCCTCCTGACGCGCTCATCGGTGTCATCGCCGGAGAGCGTGGTGAGGTCCATGCAGGTGATAGCGCGGAGAAGCCAGGCGATCTGCCAGTCTTTTTTCACTGTACGGCGGGTGCCGAGCGTGGCGGCGCGACGCTCAACGGCACTGGTGTTGACGCGAACGTTTTCGATCCAGTCGAGATTGAGGGAAGTGCCACGATTGGGCGCGAGAGGGCGGCCATGAAGCGTGGCGATGCCGCCATGCGGGACTAAACCCTGGGCTTCGACGAGAGGATTGCCGTGGCGGTCGGTGATCTCGAGACGCGGCTTAATTTTGCCTGACATTAAGTGAGTGCTCCGGGGCAAGGGCCCTACGCGGCAGAGGAAGAGCATATCACTGGGATTGAGGGTGCGCGAGGGTCGCGCGATGCGGAGAGATGGCGGCAAAGTGATAGGCTTGGGAAGACGAAGCGGATGACCGATCCAGAGATTGGCCGCTGCAGGAAGAGTCATGCGCGCTTCGGAAAGCGGCCGCTACACAGGCTGGAAGATTTCGAGGACTTTGCGGACAGGAGCGAGAGTTATGCCTTTGGACTATTCGTATTCCGACGTAGCGAAGATGATTGACCATTCGCTGCTGAATCCAACGCTGCGCTGGGACGAGTTGGAGCGCGGCATTGCGCTAGCGCTGGCGTACGACGTGGCGAGCGTGTGCATCATGCCGTACGCGCTGAAGCATTGCGCAGAGCGGCTGCGCGGGAGCCAGGTGCGCGCAAGCACGACGATTGGGTTTCCGCACGGAGGCCACACGACGGCGATAAAGCTGGCGGAGGCGCGACAGGCGCTGGCGGATGGCGGCGAAGAACTGGACATGGTGGTGAACGTCAGCAAAGTGCTGAGCGGGGATTGGAGTTACGTGAAAGAGGAGATTCGCGCGGTGGTGGAGGCGACGCACACCGGGGGACGGAAGTTGAAGGTCATTTTCGAGAATGCGTACTTGAAGGATGAGCAGAAGATCCGGCTGTGCGAGATTTGCGGGGAGTTGCGCGCGGATTGGGTGAAGACTTCGACGGGGTACGCGTCGTCGGGGGCAACGGATGCGGATTTGGTTTTGATGCGGAAGCATTCGCCGAGACATGTGCAGGTAAAGGCTGCCGGTGGGATTCGCGACCTGGACGCGTTGTTGCGGGTGAGGGCGATTGGAGTTACACGCTGCGGCGCGACGCGCACGGCGGGAATGTTGGATGAGGCGCGGAAAAGGTTGGGGTTGCCGGCGATTCAGTTCGAGGCGGCGGTGCCACAGGGATATTAGAGGAAGCCCGCAAAGGCATCAAGCTCATTGCCAGCGATGGGTGGAGATCCTTCGGCTATCCTCGTCGGATAGCCTCAGGATGACAGAGCTTCTGAGAAGGCTCGGTTCTTCGACGTGCGGTCACACTAGTTCCCGCTGGCGTTAGTAGCGCCGGGAGTGGGGCGGGTCAAGAGGTCGACGTAATCTCTGTAGAATTTGGGTTTGTCGAGGTCGTCCTGAACTTCGACGAGGACTTCGCCGAGGCCGGGCTGCCTGCCGGCGGGCCAGATCAGCGTGTTGCCGTAGCCTGCGCCGTGATCAATATCAACGTCCACATATAGCTTTTTCCATTTCGTGATGATCGAGGGATCGAGCCAAGCGACAGCGGCGAGTTCATCCCAGAGAAAATTCGCTTCCGCATATTTGGCGACATATTGTGCGGCCGGAGTCGGGCTTTTGCGGATTTGCTCGATCAGATCTTTTTCCATACGCGTTTTTACGGAGATGTCAACGGTGGTCAGGACGACGCGCGGCCAACGCGCATGCAGAACGGTGTGGGAAGCTTCGGGATCCATCCAGAAATTGAATTCGTGGGTGGGAGAAAGAGTGAATTCGGGATCGTCGGTCTGGGGATTGATGCTTCCGGCCATGAGGATGAGTTCCTTGCTGAGTTCGGGAAAATGCGGATCGAGAGCGATGGCGAGGGCGAGATCGGTCATCGGCCCGGCGGCGTAGATGGTGACTTCGTGCGGATACTGACGCACCATGCGCACGAGAAAATGAGCGGCGTCCTCGGTTGACGCTTTGATTGTGGGATTTCCTTCGGGCATCGGCGGAATCTCGTACGGGCCGTGGACGGCGTGTCCCTTGGCGAAATTCCACGCGCCTTTGTAGACGAGCTTGCCGTAGAGGGTTTCCCACTTTTCGATGTATTCCTTGCTGCTGACGAGAGGGAACGCGGCGCCCGGTACGATGGGGATGTCGCGTCGGCCGATAATTTCCATAAGGCGAAGCGTGTGCTGGACTTCTTCATCGCGCCAGGCATCGCCAGTGAGAACGGTGATGCCAAGGACTTCGGTGTCGGGAGAATTGATGAGCGCGAGGATGGATTGCATGTCGGTGCCGCCCGGGCCGGCAGCGTCCTGATCAATGATGACTTTGCGTTTTCCTTGAGCGTCTGCGGCCGAGGCGAGCGCGAAGCAAAACGCGGCGACGATGCAGAGTCGGTAGAGCCAGTTCATAGAGAAAAACCTCCCCTTTGCGTCTCCCACTGCAAAACCTAAATGATTGCCAAAGAACCATCTAATTGTCATTCCGAGCGTAGCGAGGAATCCCTGTTCTTTCAAAGGCCGCGAGAAGAGGGATTCCTCACTTCGCAGACTTCGTTCGGAATGACGATTTCGGGGTATTTCAGCAACCTTCTAATACATGATGGTTTGAGTCAAGTGATGCGGCCAAGTCGTGGTGTGGAAATGCGTCCAGAAGCGCGCATCAATTTGAGGAATGATGACCTGGAGGTCCGCGGGGCGGAGCTTGTTGATTTCTTCGGTGAGCAGCGCCGTGGCGTAAATGCAGTGCGCGCGAATCTCAATTTCCCAGCGAAAATCTCGGGGAATGAGCTGGTGGGCGTTGATGGCTTTCTCAAGGCGCTCGGAATGGCTGGTGATGCCATGCAGACGCAGAGCAACCGGGACGATGTAATCGGCGAAGGCGGTCATCTTCTGAGGATCGTCGAGGCGGAATTTGCCGGAACGATGCAGGGTCGCATAGAGCATCCAAACGCCGAGCTGAGCGAGTTTGTAGAACTTGATTTCGCGGCCGTCCACGAGGCTGATGTCATTGAAGCGGGGAAATTCCGCGACCAGGCGGTCGATGAGGCCGTTGCCGTGGTCGTAGAGCTTCGGGGAACAAGATTTTACGAAATTGTGGAAACGGCCGCCGTACTTTTGCGCGAGGACTTTGCCCACTTGATGGAGAACTTCGAGCTTTTCCTCGAGCATAGGCATTTCGATGTTGCCCGCGAAAACATTGTTGAGCTCGGAGCGGGTGACGCGGGCAAGGAAATTGCCGTCGAGAAAGGGGACGCCGTGGTCGAGGGCGCGCTTGATGCAGGCGAATTCAGCGTCGGAATCAGACCAGTGCTCTCCGGCGTAATCCACCTGGAATTTTTCGTGGCGGGTGAAATCGGTGAAAGCGGTGTCAATGGAGTCGGCGACCAGGATGAAGTCAACGGCATCGTTCGGGTCGCCCTGGCCGACGCCGAAAGGCAGAGCAAAGTCCGGCAAAGGGAGTTCTTCATAGGCCATCCAGGAGGCGACTTCGACGATTTTGTCGTAGTGCGTCTGGACGTCGCGCGAGGATTCGATCGCGTAACGGACGCTGTCGAGGACGGGACTGCCGATCGGTTTTGGCCAGCGCAGCGTCGTTTGTGGCAAGGCTGCCTCCGAAAAGACGAGCAATTGTAGCGTGAAACGGTTTCACGTGGAGACCGAGGCGAGGAATTACACAAGAGAAGAGCACAGGCTGAAGCCTGTGCCACGATGACGGAGCCCCCACTACGACATGCGGGCGACAATAATGAGCGCAAGGCCAAGCAAGAAACATCCGAACATCGCGGCAATCAGTTTGGATGTGCCTGCGGGCGCGGTACGAAATTCCTTCCAGATGAAAACGCCCCAGAAGGCGGCGACCATGGTGGCACCCTGGCCGAGGCCGTAAGAAATGGCGAAGCCGGCGCGGCCGGAAGCGATGATGCTGAAGGACATGCCTACGCCCCAAATGAGACCGCCCAAGATGCCCGTGAGATGCGTGCCCAGGCCGCCTTTGAAGTAGTCCGCGAAAGTGACGGGCGAGCCCACAAAGGGCTTCTTCATGAGAATGGTGTTGATGATGAAATTGCTGAGGAAAATGCCTAGAGCAAAAACAAAAACCGCCGCGTATGGCCCGAACTTTCCCCGCTCGGGGTGCGTGAAGTCGGGATACATGGAGGCCGCAACGAAGCGGTAAAAGAATCCCATAAGGACGCCGGCCGCAACGGAAAGAACGAGTCCCTTGGTGGTGACGCCGGCAGAGCTGCCGGGAATTCTGCGATAGGCGACAGCGTCGAGAATGATCGCCAACGCGACAAGCAGGACGCCTGCGAAGAGAAGAGTGGCGTTGCCGACGGGATTAGCGACGTAATTCAGAACCACGCCGAGAACCAGCGCGATGCCAATGCCCACGGGGAAGGCGACGGACATGCCGGCAATGTCTATGGCAGCGACAAGAAGAATGTTGGCGAGGTTGAAAATCACGCCGCCGAGGAGCGCGGAATGAACGCTGGAATGAGAGTGCTGCCCCAGATCAGCGAGGAACGGGCGGCCGGCGGAGCCGTGGCTGCCGAGGGTGAAGCCGAGGATGAGCGTCAGGAGAAGGACGCCGAGGGTGTAGTCCCAGTAGAAGAGTTCAAAGCGCCAGTCTTTGCGCGCGAGTTTCTGGGTGTTGGCCCAGGAACCCCAGCAGAACATGGTGATGACACAGAAGACGACGGCCCAGGGGTAACTGTGCAGAACGAACATGGCGGCTCCTTTACCTCCGAAGAGAAGGAAAGAAAAAGCGGATTCCTCGGGCAAGAACCGCCCTCGGAATGACATGATGGGATTCTTGCGGCAAGCTGCGAAACTTGTCGAAGCTCGCTACGATTTGCCGGCACGGCGGCTCCATTCCATTTCAAATTCGGCGCGCTTGGGAAAGGACTTTTGCGTACCCACGCGCTGGGTCGAGAGAGCGGCATAAAGATTTGCGCGCGACAATGCTTCTTTCTCGGGAAGCCCTTCGGCGAGGAAGACCGCGAAGCTGCCGATGAAGGCGTCGCCGGCGCCGGTGGTGTCCTTCGGCGTAACGGAAAATGGAGGAATAACTTCGAAGCCTTCGGCGGTGGCGAGGAGGGAGCCGCGAGCGCCAAGCGTGAGAATAACTTTGCGGAAACCCTTTTGAAGGAGCGCGGCGGCACATTTTTTGGCTTCGTCGGCAGAATGCACGGAAATGCCGGTGATGGCTTCCGCTTCCGTTTCGTTGGGGATGAAGTACTCGGCGGCGGCCAGCTCGGCGAGATTGGCCGGCAAGGCAGGAGCGGGATTCACGATGCAGTGGATGTTGTGTTTGCGGGCGAATTGAACCGTGTAGTAGACGGTTTCGAGCGGGATCTCAAATTGCAGGACGATGGTGCTGACGCCGCGGAGCGCGTCGGCGGCTGCATCCACGTCGGCGGGCTCCAGCGTGTCATTCGCGCCTTTCACAACGATGATGCGATTCTGGCCGTTGGGCTCGACGAAGATAGGAGCGACGCCGCTGGAGACGCCGTTGACAATGCGGACGTGCGCCGTGTCAATGCCGAAGGAAGCGAAGTTCTTTACCGTGGCATCGCCGAAGAGATCGTTGCCGACCTTGGCGACCATGATGACGTCGGCGCCACAGAGGCGCGCGGCGACGGCCTGGTTCGCACCCTTACCGCCAAAGCCGAGGTCGAAACTTTTGCCGAAGATGGTCTCGCCGGGACGGGGAAAAGAGTCGCTGAATGTAGTGAGATCGGTATTGGCGCTGCCGACGACTGCAATGCGAGGTGGCCTGGACATGCTCGCTCCCGTGGAAGAGGCAACCCGCGAAAATATAACAGGCGGACAAATTCAGCAAGCTTACGCGCAAATGTGCCGCACCTACAGTGCTGGGCATTCTTTATTCCGGCCCCCCAGCCCTGACGGGCTGGGCTAACCTCTGCCGCACCTACGGCGCTAGTGAGGCGGATCGTGGATGAAGGGTCGGCCTGTCTTTGCAGTTAGCTGAGGATGTCAAAGGAGCGTAACGGTCAACCTTTAAAAGCATACGTCGAAGCCGCGGAGAGAAAGACGCAGGCTGAAGCCGACGCTACAAGCGCGGGTTTCGTTGACGGGTGTGACAGCGGATGTTAGGCTCACTCTCGATTTCCAAACGCATGCGCGCCGTCGACCTCATCCGAAAAAAGAGGGACTCCGGGGAACATACCCGCGAAGAAATCGCCTACGTGGTCAACAGCTACACCAAGGGAGACATTCCGGACTACCAGATGGCGGCATGGCTGATGGCCGTGTGGCTGCGCGGACTGAGTTACGCGGAAATCGGGGCGCTGACCGAGGTAATGCTGCACTCGGGAGAGGTGGTGGACCACGCCGAAGTGCGGGCAAAGAAGGTGGACAAGCACTCAACCGGGGGCGTCGGGGATAAAACTTCACTGATTCTGGCGCCGATTGTGGCGGCGGGCGGGCTGGCCGTGCCGATGATCAGCGGGCGCGGGCTGGGACACACCGGCGGAACGCTGGATAAGCTCGAAGCGATTCCGGGATTCAATACCGCGCTGACGCTGGCAGATTTTCGCCGAGTGCTGCGCGAGTGCGGCATGAGCCTGATTGGACAGACCGCGGAGATCGCTCCGGCGGACAAAAAGATTTACGCGCTACGCGACGCGACGTCCACGGTGGAGAACATCGGGCTGATTTGCGCATCAATCATGAGCAAGAAACTGGCGGAAGGGATTGACGCGCTGGTGTTGGACGTGAAGACAGGATCGGGCGCGTTCATGGAGAAAGAAGAGGATGCGATCCGGCTGGCCGAGATCATGGTGGACACGGCGAAGCGCATGGGGAAAAAGTGCGTGGCGCTGCTGACGGACATGGACCAGCCGCTGGGACGGATGGCGGGGCACGCGAACGAAGTTGTCGAATCAATTGAGGTGCTGAAAGGCAAGGGACCGGAAGATTTGCGCGAACTGAGTGTGGAACTTTCGGCGTGGATGTTTTATCTCGGCGAGCGAACCAAGTCCGTTGAAGAAGGGCGGCGCCTGGCGCAGGAAATGATTGCATCGGGCAAGGCGCTGGAACGCTTCCGGGAATGCATCCGGTTGCAGGGCGGCGATGCGCGCGTGACTGAGGATGCTTCCCTGCTGCCGGTGGCGAAGAACAAAGCGGAAATTACGAGCCCGAGGTCGGGTTATCTCGTGGGGACAGCGTGCCGCGACCTGGGAATTGCGTTGGCCATGCTGGGGGGCGGACGCGAGAAGAAAGAGGACCAGATAGATCACGGGGTGGGCTTGGAATTCCACAAGCGGATTGGGGACCGCATGCAGGCGGGGGAGAAATTGGTGACAATCCAATACAATTCCGACGCGAAACTGGCGGAGGCGAAGGAGTTGCTTGGGGCGAGCTTTGCGATTGGAACTGAGGCACCCAAGGGGCGGCCACTGATTCGGAGGATTATAGGTGGATAGCCTGCTCGCCGCGTGGCGCGCCTACGGCGCTCCAATCTTTTTGGCCATGGGTTCTTAGCCTTGACGGGCTGGGCTAACTACTTCCGCACCTACGGGGCTGACGGCTAGGAAGCGAACGCTGTGGAGCAATTTTCCAGGATGTGAACACAATGAACTGAAGTTCGACATCCGAGGCAGGACGGAGGAAGACGGAATGGGAAGATTCGCGGGATTGTTGGGTATGGCGGTGTTGATCGGGCTGGCGTACCTGTTTTCGACGGCGCGGAAGGCCATCAAGCTAAAGACGGTTCTGTGGGGCTTGGGTTTGCAACTCGTTTTCGGCGTGCTCGTGCTGAAATTCGAGCCGGGGCGCGCGATGTTTGAATGGATCGGAAAGCGCGTCACGCAGTTACTGGACTTCGCGTTCAAAGGATCGGAATTCGTCTTTGGCGGATTGGGGGTCAAAGGATCGTCGTTTGGATTTATCTTTGCGTTTCAGGTGCTGCCCACAATCATATTCATCGCGGCGGTGTTCGCTTTTCTTTATCACATCGGCGTGATGCAGATTTTCATCAA
>Ga0187778_10002931_pt1 | contig 11559 bp, 13 predicted proteins | sample 1015_Q2_SP5_20_M_FD_132418 | JGI IMG/M metagenome (GOLD analysis project Ga0187778, IMG submission 132418) | Tropical peat soil microbial communities from peatlands in Department of Meta, Colombia - 1015_Q2_SP5_20_MG | ecosystem: Environmental > Terrestrial > Soil > Wetlands > Peat | place...
CTGGATAGGTGACGAGGGAATAATAAGTGACGTCGCGCGGCAGAGGATGTTGAGCGAGCCACGCCTGGCGCACATTAGTCCTCAGGCTCGCAACCGCGTGTTCGCCACTCTTGCATCGTGCGCCGGGCCAGTGTTGCAGCAGATCAGCCTGGGACTCCTTCGCGTCGTTGGCGAGTGGCGAGCCCCCGATCGCCCCTGCGGCGCTGATCACGGCGGCCAGATACGGCCGGATCTCGGGGTAACTGACGATCGCTTCGAGGAGGTCCGGTCCTCCCTTTGAGTAGCCGATGAGAACAAGGCGCCGCTCTCGTGCAGTGACGGGCATTGCGAGGACTGCATCACGGATCCGGCGAGCGTTCTCTTCGGTGCTGGCGAGTCCCCCTACTTCGATGAGCCGGGCATCATAGCCAAACCGAGCGAGATGGGTGGTCACACTGCCGGTTACGTTCAGCCAGCTGGCGAAGCATTCCCAGCCGAGGCCTGGAACGAATCCGACGATGAGGCGCCGTCGCGATGTTCCAAGATCAACCGGCTTGCCGGTGGCTGCAGGCTCGACGCCCACCCGCGTGAGAGCTTTCTCGCAAGGTCGGTAGTCCGGCAGCGACTGCGCGCGCGCTTCCAACACAGCGCAATAAATCTCGCGGAAGCGCGCTCGTTCATCCTTTACGCCGGCCTGCTGCGTGGAGACGAGCATGAGCGGCGGGGTGTCTCTCGTAAAGGGCATCAGCGGGGGGCTCGAGCATGCGTACAGCACGGCGCACAGCGCGACTCCCGCAACGAATGCGCTTCGGGCACGAAACTGTCCTTGGGATCTCACGCGCTGCATCACCACTGCAAAATATCGACGTGCCCCGTGCCGAGTTGGCTACGAGTGATACTTGATCTCGTGCAGGAAGTCATCGCCCTTCCCAGCAAGCAGTGAAACCTAAGGATAGTAGCGCCAATCGAACACGAGCCGAATGCCGACGGACCAGACGTCGCGAAGATCGACGGGCGACGCGCCAGGCGGGCTTACGACACTAGCCGAGTGGGGCACATCCAGCGAGGTGAAGAGCTGAACCAGGACCGCAGAACTCTGATTGCTGGAGAAAGATCTGTAGGCCCGGTACTCAAGGATCGGCAGGTCGAGGGCCGTCGATTTATACTCCACCACCAGAGCCGGACCGCCCGCAGCGCCGGGTGCGAGGATGCGATCCTTACCTGCGATTCCGTAAAAGGTCACGCCGAGTTCCCGGCCGAGCACGATTTGGAAACGGCCGAAGCCGCTCGCAAAGCCCGCCTGCCACGGGATCACTCCGCCGTTTGCGGCGGTAACAGCGATCGCTTCGTAGCGCTCAGGCGCGATAAAGTAGAGTGGGGCAAGGAGCAGGAGGTCGCCCGGAATCAAATAGAAAGGCATCCTCAAACGCGCCGACACGGCGGTGCGTGAGGGGATAGCGGAGGTGGAGTTTCCACCAGCCTTGGACGAGTCAATGCCGCTCACGGAGTTGGTTGATGAAGTATCTCCCCGCAAGCCGACTGAGACGAACGTGAGACCATCGCCGGAATCGCGCATCACCCCGTCTAGACCGACGCCGATCCGTGCGGCGAGGTCAACACCTGCGATAAAGCCGTGGCCATTCGACGGTGTGAAACCTCCATCGATCCACCGGCCGTCTATCGAGCCTGCCAGCCCGACGAAGGGCCCGATCTCACTTCGGAAACGCGGCAGAGCGCCCAACCCGGGACCGAGCCCGGGTATCGGCGTTTGCCCCAGGACCTCACCGAGTTCGGCGACCACTGCCTGCTTGTAACCTTCGGGCGCTGCCGTGATGTCGGCCCGATCGATGAGCACCTGGTTCCTGCAGACGTTGAACCCGTCCGGCTGCGCCGGCGCCGCAGGCGTGTATGGCAATTCGGTGGCACGCCTGCGCCCAGTGGCGGTGTCGAGCAGCTGCTCGAGGCTGGCGCGCACTGCGTTCGCGGCACGTTTCGCATCCTCGGGCCGCATGTTGGCATCGCCCATCAGCACCACGGACTGGCTGCCTCCCCGCCAGAGAAACACCTCGAGACCGGCCTCGTTGTAGTAGTCGTGGGTGCCCTGACGCTGCGAGGCATTGCCCCAGGTCCCAGCGACATGCCCGGCCGCAAAGGCATCTTCGAGGAAGTGAAGGGCAAAAGCCTCATCGAGCAGCATCGCGCGCACACGCGCCTGCCGATCGTCTGCGCCCTGCGACTCGCGGGCGAGTCGCGTTGCCTGCTGCAGGGCATCGAGGTGATACCAGGCATACACTCCGAGGGCGTTGATCCTGGAGCCGATCCGCAGCGTGAGCAGTCCATAGTCCTCGGCCGAAATGCCGGCGTGTGGGCGGGCGAGCAGGAAATGCGCATTGCTCGAATAGGCGCGCGTAGCATATTTCGAATCGACGCGCTGCATAGCGTTGTCGGCGGTGCGCACTGCATTCCTGCGGGCCGCGCGGTTGCTCGCGCTCTCAACGAGCCGGCGAATGTCTGCGATCGTATCCGGGCTACCCGGTAGCTGCTCAGGGCGCGGGCGGATTTCGATGCGCGCCAGATCGACCTTCAGACGAGCCGCAATATCCGCGACCGGAAGTATCCAGCGGGACTCGAGAACTGTCGTGGTCATCTCTTCCGCCGAACATGAATGGTCTCCGGCGACTGCCGAGAGCGCAGCCCAGTCAATGCACGGCGGCGCTAGACTCTGCGCAGCGTCGACGCCTGATTCGCAAAGACGCGCGTCGTGCGCACGGGCCGAACGCCACAGGTCATCAAACTGCGCTCGACGTCCTGGGTCGAGTGTCTGAACGGCAAGGACGGCGATATCTCGGTGCTCCGGGTATACCCAGGCACTCACCGGTTGCGCCTTGCTCGATATCGTGAGGGCCAGCAGCCAGCCTAGCCATCGCACCGCGCGTCGTTGCTCGTCCACGAGAAATCTCGGTTATCGCCCGCCGGGCACGATGTGGATTACCGCCATGTGACGAAGGTAGGCATTGTCGGCATCGTCGAGCCGGTTCTCTCGGATGAGAGCCTTAAGATCGTCGACGTACGCTTGACCGCGCTCGGAGTAGTTGAGCAGCGTATCGGCGAGGACCCGTTCCTGAGATACGCAGGTCTTGCCGTCGCAATTCTGCCCGCTTCAGGCGAAGGGCGTGATAAGCGGGAGCCGTGTTTAGGTTGAGCGCGTAAGAGTAGGCGGCCTGCGCTGTGGAGTCGAAGGCTGCGACGCGGTAGTCTCCAAGCGCTGAGGTGCGCTGTTCGGCCGGCTTCAAACCCTTGCCCCAGGTCCACTGTCCGAACAGGGAATTCCCCTGGGCGGCGAATCGCGATGTTCCCCAACCGCTCTCGTTGGCCGCCTGTGCCAGCGACAAAGAGGGCGGGACGATGTCGACGCGCATCAGCAGCTCAGCGAAGGCGTCGTTGCCGAGCCGCTCGTTCGTCGATTCGATCACCTTGTACTGCACCGCGAGTTTGGTCAGCCACGTTTGATCGTCCGGCGTCACGCTCTGACCTTTGGCAAGTCGCTCGGTCAGCTCCTTTGCGCGGGTGCGATCCTCAAGAATCAGCTCATTGATCCGAAGCACGATCGGGGCGATGAGCCGGAAGAAGAGCTTCTTCTTGTCGGCGACCGAGAGCTCCTTCTCGCTCCGCTCGCGCCAGGTATCAGGCACATCTGCAAGGTAGACGCGCGGGATTTCGCGGATGCCCGCCTGCCACGCCTTCTGCGTGTAGCCCAAGCGGTCGAACAAGGCAAGTACGTCCTTGTAATTGCGGCACGGGACCTTCTCGTCCGTCGGTGTCACCTGCGCGAACATCGGCACCGCCAGCAGTGCCGCCATGACCACAAACAGGGTCGTGGCTTTCATCGAGGGCTCCGGATATGGCGAGACATGCGACACCTGCTGTGTGTGGTCCTCAGGATGCCTAGAGTGCGCGAGGCCTAACGAACGATCAGTCCCTGCTTGACCACTTCGCTCGCGACCGCATCGGCAACCTCATATACAAGCTCCTGAAGGCCTTCGGGGTTGCTCGTCCGGCTGGTACTCGCCCACAGGAGCTTATCTTTGCTTAACGAGTAGATGAGCGTTTCAATTGTCACTTCGGTGTCAGTTTGTACCGACCCCATCGAGTAGCTCACCGCCAACCCATAAGCGGAGTAGTACGAGCCGAATGAACCGTACACGCTGCCCGAGAAGCCACCGGGGTCAACGATGACCTGCTGGTCCTGGCCGACCAGGCGCATCACCACGACACCGTCCATGCCCGCTTCCTTGAAACGGGCACGCGCGTAATCCGCGGTGGGGTGATCCAAGCCGATCAACGTGTATGCGGCTATGCCGCGTGCGCCGCGGGTCGACAGGTCGTTAGCCAGATAGACCTCGGCATCGCGCCGCCGATCCGGATCGCTGGAAATCACCAAAACCACAATGTTCTTGCCTACGGGATCGATCCGTTGCGCGTCCGGCGCCTTCCAAGTTGAGATGAAGGTTGTGCTACCACATGCGCTTAGGCAAGCGGCGGCACTGCAAATCAGACCGCGCAATGTTTGTGCCAAGCGTGTCTCCTAACCGCAGTGTGGCAAGTTGGACTTGTGCGTCGCGCGAGCGGCACGTCGAAGCGAGCGACTCATTAGGCAATCGGGCCTGGCTACCGGGATGACCGCGTGCGAGCGATGCAGTGCGGCAGGGTACATTGCTTAGACTGTACTGAACCCGACGCGAGACACGTCAGTTCGAACCGGTTGAGGTGGCCGAGGTACACGGTATCTCCGAGTCCGGTTTCACGTGCAACATCGGCGCTGCAGTGCTGCCTAACAGTCGCACGTATCCCCTGCCAGGAAGGCCGGCTTTCACGTAACGTTCGAACCGGCGCGGTCGTAGGCCCAGCTGCGCTCGAGTCGACGTGACCTGAGCGCGCGCGGTCTGCAGATCATCCTGGGCCTGAAGGATCTTCGCCTCAGACGCGCGCAGTTGCTCCAGCGGTTCAGCATCGATAGTGGCAACCACTTGCCCCGCGTCGACCATGTCTCCTTGTTTGGCAAGGACTGTCTTCAGACGTCCCGGGTACTTTGCGGTGACACGAATCTCCTGGGCCTCAAGGCGCCCATGACCGCCCGAAAAGCCAGGTGGGAACTTGGGCCTGGAGAGTATCCACCAGGCTACGCCCCCGCCGATGAACCCGATGACAGCCACTAGGAGGACCAGTCTTTTCAACATTGGCGACACCAAGCGGGCAAGGTGAAGCCGACGCTACGATGACGCTAGCAGATCGGCCTCGACCAGGGGTACTGCCCTGAGGGGCATGGGAGAAATGTCTCGGTGAAGCTGGCGCTCCTAAATCGAGCTTGAGTTAGAACGTCTCGATACTCGACGACCCGAGCTTTACCTCCACCGGCGCAAAACCAGCTTAGGCAGCCTGCGGACTGCAAGCGCAGGCCGTGATGCACTTAGTACGGATTGTTTTTTTGTGTCAATGAGCTAGCGTTGCGCGAATGCGAGCAGCAAAAGTCGGCGCGCTCGAATGTTGCCGAGGACCCTGGGTCGGAATAAATCGGGAGATGAATCGTGAACAAGATCCTCGCGTCTCTGATGTTAGCAGCGCTCGCGCTCGCTGGCTCGGCGGTCACGGCGGACGAATATTCGGACACGATCAATGTGTTCAAGAAGGCCGGCGAGAGCGCGTCTTTCTTCAACACGACGAGCACAAGCTCTTACGCCTGCTGATTGGAAGCCGGATCCTTCGCCGCAGGCGCGCGCGGCGGATGCTTTTGGCGCACCTCCTGCGGGCGAGGGGTGAAGCGGATGACGATGACGATTTGGAGGGTGACGACGACGCTGGGGACAAGGAGCGTCGAATTGTGCGTCTGCTGATTGGCAGCCGCATCCTGCGCCGCAGACGAGCACGTCGCATGCTCCTGGCCCATCTCCTGCGTGAGAGAAGTGAGGAAGACGCGTAACAAACCGAGCCTGACAATCTCGCAGGACGATGACGGGCACCTGTGAGATTCATGCACGAGCTGGCCACGGTCTCCGTCAGGGGCCGGCTCACGATGCCTTGACTCGCCAAGGAAGGCGCGTGGGCAATTGGACTTGGCACCGTCCGAAGCCCCGACCGCCATAGGTCGGGGCTTCGTCATAAGACGTCGCGCCTGCGGGCGACCGCTCTAACGCTAACTAAGGAGATACGACCATGAGATTGCAAAGCGTATTCGTCGGTTTTGTGCTCTGCGGGCCCTTGTCCGGTGTTTGGGCGGCCCCTCCGGATCCGAACTCGTTGCCTAAAGTGTCCTGCGACGACTTCAAATATAGCGAGGCGTTTCTGGCGAAGTATCCGAAAGCGCCGGCGGCCTGTTTGGAAGGGCGAACTTACCAAGGCGTCAACTACGCGAAGTTTAACGCCAAGGTGACTAACGTAAGTTCGAGCAGCGTGACGCTGCAACTGCTGGATGTAGCCGGCAACCCGATGAGCCCGTTAACCATCAAGCCCACCGACCAGAAGGCGTTCATCCTCGTGAACGGCAAGCAGACGTACGTGACCGACCTCAATCAGGGAGACTCGATTACGTTCTGGGTGCCGCAGTCACGCATGGAGGTCAACGCACTTCCGTCGCAGACGACGTCACACTGGATCGTGCTGGCCGAGGCGCCGAGCGCGAAGTAGGTAATCTGGCGGCTGCTTGAGTCTTTCGGCCGTCCGAGCGGTTCTATTCGCCCACTTCCGATGTGCAGCTCGGGGGGCCGATGGCGGGTGCCAACGAAGGCGGCACGCAGCAAGGCGAGGTGCGTGTAAGCGGCCACCGAGGATGGAGCATCGCCCGGCTTCGTTGGGCGTGCAGTCGCCAGCGGCCGGGGGTGCGAGGTGGTGTTTAGCCAGCAGCGGAGGTTGCCATGAGTAAGCGCATCGAATTTGTGATCAGCGCGTTAGTAGCCGGCGTACTTGTGGTCGCCCCGGTTTACCTTGGCTGTATGCTTCTGCTGAAGGCCGTGGCGTCGTTAGCTCCGTTTCTGAAGCCGTTCACAGAATTGCTGCCGCGCTGGTTGCCGGGAGCTGAGATTCTGTCTTTGCTACTCGTTATGGTCGTGTGCTTCCTTATCGGGCTCTCGATCCGTACTCCGGCAGGGTATGCGATTGGCAAGCGCATCGAGCGCTCGGTGTTCGAGAAGATACCCGGCTACTCACTATTTCGAGGTCTCACTCAGCAACTCGCTGGTGAGAGTGAAGACAAGGCGTGGAAACCCGCGCTGGCCGAGATAGAGCACGGCCTCATGCCTGCCTTCATAATTGAAGAGCATGCGGACGGTCGCTACACGGTCTTTGTGCCTTCAGTGCCCACACCTCTTGCTGGAGCTGTGTACGTCCTAACCACCGACCGCGTCCATCCAGTGGACATCGCGTTTACACAGGCTTTGAAGACCATCACGCGCTGGGGAGCGGGGTGCAAGGACCTCGTCGCTGCAATGGAAGGCGTAAAGCACAGTGCTGCAGTATCGATCCAAAGCCTACCCGCCATACCAGCGACACCAACCGTCGCTCACTGACTGTGAACGTCGCAAGTGACAGAAACCTCGTCTACCTCCAGCGCGGCGCGACGTTAACCAAGAACAACCGAGTGGCGATATCCGGGCCGCCAGCTTCGAGCTGGCGGCCCGGCGTTATCGGTGGAACCGCTTATGAGTCAAGTCTCTGCCCAAGAAATTCCTTGGCTTTCGCGACTTCGCTGTCCCACTTGCTGAGCTGCTCAGGACTCAGAAACGCAGCGACGCGCTGGTGAATCTCGGTGCGATGCTCCTTAACATGCGCAACAATCTCAGCTTTGGTTGTGTTCGGGTGCGTCTTCAGGTATTCCCCGACCTTCTCTCGCTCCTCGGCAAGAGCGGCTTGAAGTTTCTCCTTCTGCTGCTCAGTTAGATTCAGATCGCCGGCGAACCGCTTCAGTTCGGTTGCAACCTGCTCACGTTGCTCAGGTGTCATGGTCATGCTGGCCTCCTGATCGTCTTGATCGTATGCGATGAGTCGTTCTTGACTTCCTGGAGCTGCCACCGTGGTTGCCGGAGCCGGTTTCACTCCAGACAGAAGAACGGCGGCAACACATAAGCTTCTACGCCCTTGGTGCTTGGAACAAAATTGTCCAATGTACCTATTGATCCGCCGCATTGCGCTGGCGGACACACACCCACACTTGGTACGACGGGCGGCGGCGGTTACGCCAAAGGTTGCGCGATCCTTCGGCTTCGCGAGGCACCGAGCGGAATGCTGAGGTGTACAGGTGCCGAGCGCAACTTAGCGATAGTGGGTGGCGTGAGTACGCTGCGGATGAAGGAGCGGTTTTCGGGCGCTGCTTAGCTGCCGGTCTCGTGTCAATCCGAACGCTCGGCACAGCCGCACCGGTAGTCGTCGTTGAGCCGTGCAATCGTAAAGGTGGACGCGATACCGATTCGAATTTACCCGGAGGCGAGCTAGAGTTCGTACGTGGCCGCAAGCCCTGTCCCTTGGCCGCTGCGCCAACTTCCCCGCTTGCTCTTATCGGCCGTAGCGGGCGCTGCCGTTGGGCAGGCGGCTCTGTCGCTGCCCGCCGAGACGCGGATCATACTCGGCCTCGACGTATTCCTTGTTACCGTGGTGGCTCTGACCTACGTGATGATGTCGGTTATGACGGCGGAGCAATGCGTCGTTCTTGCAAAACAGAAGCAGCCGATACAACACACGGAAGTGATTGCCTCGATAGTAGCAACGGTCGTCGGCATCGCCGCGATTGGTGTGATGCTCCACAGTCAAGAGGATGAAGCACGCTGGCTCCGGGCTCTCCATCTGGGAGGGTCACTGTTGGCGTTGTTACTCGGTTGGATCACTGCCCAAATGACTTTTGCAGTTCAGTACATGCGGATTTACTACCGAAACTTGGAGACGAGGGGCAGCGTGCGGATAGACCCGGGGTTAGCTTTCCCGGGTCAGTCGACACCGGACCTTTGGGACTTTATGTATTACTCGTTCACCATAGCGATGTGCTATCAGACATCCGATGTGTCGGTGAGCGACACCGCGATACGGCGCCTTACGTTGATGCACGCTATCTATTCTTTTTTCTTCGTTGCCGCAATTATTGGATTCGTGGTCAATATACTGTCGAATCTGGGGTAGTACAGATACCCTCTGCGGAGCGGAGCGTACGCCGTGTGGGTTACTCCATCGCCCACCGTGAGGTTTATCCCCGTGCAAACACGGAGGACAATTCACAAGCAGGCCTCACTTCGCGGCTACTCGTGGTCCGGTTGCGCTATCAGCCAGAAACATACGATCACGCCACCCCGACGATATCGGCTGGCAGGGACAGGAGTCCTACTCCTCAACGGTACTATTCGCGGGGGTCACCTCACCCGGAACTCGATAGCGCTAGTGCTCGCGAAATCCGTCGTGCACGAGAATGCCCGGCTTACACCGGTGTTTCTCTCAAGTATTTCTACACCTGGGGGCGAGGCTACCAGTGATTGACCAGTACGCAACGGACCGCTGTCTAGAACAACACCCCAAGCAGTTTGTGAAACAGCGCTTCCAGGGGCATCACGGTGAGTAGCAGCGGCGCAATCGGGACCAGTACGGCCGCCGCCAATTCAAGCACAGCTTGCCTGCTAATAGGTGCCCAGCGCATGGTCCGTACGATTTCGTAACTGGAGTCCAGATCAGCAAGTGACTGGATGTCAGCACTGCCCACCAGAGGCTCAGTGCGCGGTCCGTTGCCGTGCAGCCATTTAACATCGAACTCGCGCACGTAACGCTCTGCCAAACTACCATATTCGTCTAGACCGGCTCGCTTTGCCGCGGCAAGCTGAGGCGCAAACACCAACAGCGGGCCGAAAACCACGCACAGCAGAAAGATAACCATGACGGCGATCTCGCCCTCGAAGACAGATAGTGCAGCGCCGAGGTAAAGAATGCGATCGGCAAGTTGTGCAGCCGCCATTGCGCCGTGCGCGACCAGGAGCACAGCAAAGGCATACACGGTTCCAGAAAGGAACCCCAGGCCGCCCACCCGATCCGGATGCGTTGGCACCAAGCTCAACTCAATTCGTGATACCCGCCAAAGAAACTGCACCCAGATGAACAGACGAAAATACCAGCGCAACAGCAAGAATTGAAAAAGCGGCAGACTAAAATAGCCATACCATATCCCGGCAGGCAGAAGTTTCGAACCTGCCGCGGACGATGTTACATACCAGGTGGCCGCGTCTAGGGCAGTGAGGTGCCGCCAGACGATTTGAATGCCGACCCCGTATACCACTATGAACAGCACTAGCTCGGCCAGTACCGAGTTGCGCAGACGATATGCTGCGGTGAGAGCATCATCGAACCGCGACATTGCCGCTTGGGGGATTAGATTGCGATCCAGGAAGGCGATGGCGACGCGATGCAGGCGTCGGTGTACTACGAGTTCGGCAACGATCAGGAGAGGGACAGCTACGAGGAAGCGTATGTGAACTTCCATGTCCAATAGGAAGGGCACAGCGATGTGGTGGCCGACCAAATCTCCTCGCAGAGCAGAAAGCAAGAGAGGCGGCAGCCAAGCAATGAGCGAGATGACGATCACGCGTTGCCACAGATGCATCAGCGCATCGTCGGAGAGGTGGGTCTTACACAGAAGCTGAAATGTCGGGCCGCCCAGAACGAGCGAGAAATTCTGTGCGTCTTGTAAGACGTCGCCGCCGGAACTCTTTGTCCGAGATCTCATTGGCACTCAAAGAGCCGTGGGTGAGACACGCGTCAAACAAGCATAGTGCTGACGAATTCGCCGTGCAGCGTGGCAACTCCGTACGCCGGTCGCGGCCGGGGAATTCACTCGATGGCCGCTTCTCGGGAAGTCCGGCACCACTTCGCCATTGCGGAACGACGAAAAGCGGAAAACTCTGCAACGAAAGCGCCGCCTTCGCGCGGGCAAACCGTAACACTCGACGACGGCGCGTATCTGCGTGGATGACGGATGCCACATACGTGTTAAACCACGCGAATTGGAAATCTCTTGTTAAAGCATACCGCGCCAGGCGACCGGGCACCGAGGTGCAAGTGAAAATAACGAAGCCCCGACACGTGGGAAGGCACAGAGCCGAGGCTTCGAAACTTTGACGATCTCGCAGGGGGGAGGCCCACGAGAGTCTCAGCAAGCGAGAGAGTCCACGCGCAGCGTCGCGCATCGCATCACTACAACTATCTACGCGCTTTTCGGTGTGCTGGTCCTGGGGCCAGACATGTGCCGCACCGCTGATGAGCGACCGCTATTGGGAAATCCAGCCAAACATTCCGACAGCCCTTTCCTGGCCCGTTTCGCACGAGCTCGGCGTCCTGTCCCGCTCCGGCTGAAGGCGCCTACGTAATCATCGCGATGCGCCAGGCACACGTTCGGGAGTACGGTTTTCGAAAAGTCGTATCGTATAAGTACGGACGCAGATTGTTATCAGGAGGGGAGTGTCAGAAGGTATGACCGACGTGACTCGCGGGACGCGCGTTCCGTTCGTATCCGAATGTCCTACGTGTGGCCTGCTACAGGCTCAGTGGCATACGCACAGCGCA
>Ga0187778_10002932_pt1 | contig 11559 bp, 10 predicted proteins | sample 1015_Q2_SP5_20_M_FD_132418 | JGI IMG/M metagenome (GOLD analysis project Ga0187778, IMG submission 132418) | Tropical peat soil microbial communities from peatlands in Department of Meta, Colombia - 1015_Q2_SP5_20_MG | ecosystem: Environmental > Terrestrial > Soil > Wetlands > Peat | place...
CGTATCGATTGGCCTCACGGCACCATCCCACGATGGCCTCTGGGCATCGTGCTCATTACCGACTGGTCCCTTTTTCCACTGGTTACATTGCTTCCGACTCGCCCACTTGCCGGAACTAAGGCAAAAAGACCGGCGAGCGTGCTAGGAGCGACCGAAAACTGGGCTCGAATAGCGATGTGCTGTACGTTTAGCAAGAAACCCTGTAAAACGTTAAATAACTCTTAATTAGCCTTGCCAATGTCTGACCAAGGAATGATCGCCGAGGCGCTGCCTCCCCAAAAAAGCTGGGGAATACATACGTGGGCCTCAAACCGCGTTTCGCATTCTGTTCCACTGGACGCGTCGTGTGTGCGTGTTCTGTTCGCAGAAGTGCGCAATGTCGTACTCTTATAAGAAAAGAACGACTTGAGCGCAGTAATATACCTTTATTTCGCCTCCAATTTCCAAAAGAAGGAAAAAATAGAATAGCAACTATTAAATCTCATAACGCGCAGCATGGCGTGGCGATACGTGAGTATCGTACCCCAGTTAGCAGGAGCAAGGCACCGCGATAAGGCCCTACCTCGGACCAATCGTCTCTTCCACATCCGAATTAGCGGGGCCTGCGCTCCACGCTAACGACTCTACGCGATGAAGATACTCTTCCACGCTTAAGCGACTTGCGGTCATGGTCCACCCTCCGCGTTGAATCTCTGCGGTGCGCGGGTCGAATTCGTTTTGTCGTAGGACGAGGATGACGAAATTGCGGTAGTCTCCGGTTCGTTTGTGTTTTTATCTGGGGAGTCACCTTCCGTGCAGAACCCCATCTTCCTTTGGCATTGATATCCGGCTGGGTTAGCCGCCGAAACGCGCGGATTCAAAAAATTGTGTCCTTCATTGCCGCCATGCGTCGAGACGTTTAATAGGGCGACGGCCGCTACGTCAAGTGTACGATCTATTGAAGAACTGCGTTTTCCAAACGCATAGCGAAAGCAAACGGGACGCAAAAAAGGCGCGGATGAGTAAGGGGCTTACTAGTAACCGCAAAAGGGCGAGGGGATGGTACGTATGCATTGATGAGAGGCCCTTCACATTCACACTACGGGTGCGTTGGGAGACATCACTCGAAGGAGGAAGGGATAAGTCTTCGGCGAGCGATGGAAAAGGGGGGTGGCGTGCATAGCGTCCTTAATTACGTACGGTCTCATCATCGCGGCAACGATCCTCAACGGCTTTCTTGCCGGCGGCAACGTCGACCGGGCCATCGTCCAGATGCCGGCCTGGCGCAAGGTCGGAGCGCGAGCGTGGGCAGCTTACAGCCGACGCGCAGACTTGGAGAATGGGCTCTTTCTCTATCCCATTGAGGCAGTCGGAGGCGCTCTTTTTACCATTAGCGCGGCGGTATCGTTTCAGTTCGACCGTGCTGTCCCGATATCGGCAGCCCTGCCCATCTATTTATCGGTTGCACTGGTACTGGGGGGTCTGCTCGCCACAGTTAAGGCCGCGCCGATTATGATGAGTGTGCGGCGAATCGGTGACGACACATCAGCGCTGCAAAAGGCCCTTGACGGTTTCCGGCTGTGGGGAAACGTGCGAGGAGGATTCCAAATTCTGGCCTTTCTGACGAACATATGGGCGCTGGTGGCGGTCCTTACCTAGATTCACTAAGATACGTTGATCAGGTGTCGCAAGCTTATTCAAATGGCTGCTGGGAGGATCGTGGGTTTGTCTGAGAACGCGCTCGCTAGTCTAGTCCTTTGTCAAGCGTTTGATCACGCAATCTACACGATGCTCTATCAATTCTGCCGCATGCCCCTCTCTGAAACAAATGGGACACATGAACACAATCGCACCGTCTGGGACGGGCTCCGTTGCGATTCGTTCTCTGTCGGTCGATGCGTCGACGTGGCTATCCATCGTTTTCAGTCACCTTGCCTCGGTCAGAAAACATGTGTGCATATGAGGAGAGGTCGAGGAATATAACGCTTGCTATTTTGTTTCGAAGACTTTTTCCTACATAGTTACTGTGGTTCGGCCGTTCATAAGCGGGCTTTTCGTCACCTCACAGAAGGCATGGAACTACAGGCGCACAGTTTTATCGTCAATCCCGTTCGCACCGGTGCGCTCACACTCGGCACATCACGAACGGCTACGTTTCGGTCCGAGATACTCAAAGAAGAGTAATCGGCTATCGACCGGCGCTTTTTTGAGAACGCAGGCGTGACAAATCGAGGGCCAGGATCTCACGCCCTGCGCTCGTGTCCGCACTTGCACATTTACAAACCCCGCCACGGAAGGGTGGGCTCAGTCGGCCTTTTTGGGTAAACGATCCACTAAGGCATCGTTTCGATAGGGACTAATCGGTGTGGCTACGCACAGGGTTATGGGTTATCCGAATGGTGCGGGCGCTTTTTGAAGTCAACAGGCATCCATTGCGCGCACCCTTCCGGGCGGTAGGACGGCGGTCGGTTGAACCGTCGCTCTGGCTCCATTTTTTCCGGCACGGGGCAGAGTCGATAGAAATGGTCGCACGAAAGGCAGAGTAACACGATAGGTCACCGCGTTCATGTGCGTGAGCGCACACGAAAACCGTTTGGCGAGAGCGCAGTGAAAATGATGCTATAGGTGGTCGTACCTTTCAGCAGTCGATCTCGCTTTCCCTCCACCACGAGGCGAGGCATTCGCGGATGCACGAGCGACGACGCACCCGCGCTACCGCACCGCCGCAAACGAAGCCCTTGTTAGTCCGCGTCCTTGTTGCCAAACCGGTTATAATGGGTGAAGTCCTCCACATCGCGGCGCACGCGCAGGTATCTGGCAGACGGAGGGATAGGGTATCCCAGGCGGCACGCATAGCCGATCTTCATGTATGGGGGGACATCCAAAAGGCTCTTTAGCTCTTCCTCCACGGGCTCCGCGCCAAAGACGCTCATCACTTGAAAGCTGATCCCCAGCGACTGGGCCATGAACCACATGTTCTCCATAACGCAACCGAGGCTCAACATACCCAAGACATCCCCCTCCGATGCAGGTGCCCTTTTCCTCGAGTCGTAGACCACGATGAGTACCGTTGGACTCCCTTTTATGATCTGGCTCAGGGTCGACGTCTCGCGGACGGCCTCGTCCACCTTCGCGGGATCCGTCCACGTCGGCGGGAACATGGTGCCGAGGATTCCGACCTTCTTTTGACGCAGCTCGTTTTCCGAGAACGAGAGCTGCCGGTAGTTCTCCCGGATGAACGCTTCCGAGATGTGAGACTCGATGGCTCCCACCCTGTCCAGAAGCGCCTTGTCATCGATGATGAGGATCTCAAAGTTCTGCATATTGTGGGCCGTTGGCGACCAACGCGCCGCCTCCACAATCTGCCTCAGATCCTGCCTTGCTACTGGGCGTTTTGGGTCGAACGGGGTCCGTGCGGAATGCCGTTCCTTGATAAGCGTCAAGACTTCTCCCATAACGGCCTCCTCAGTCGGGCAGCAGCACCGCCCGGAAATACACCTTGGCTGTCATCATCTTCTCGTACGCCAACGCCGCTTGCTCAAGTGGGAAAACCTCAATCATCGGCAGCACTCCGGAAATAACGCTGAAATTGAGCACGTCTTCCGATGCGTGCTTCGCCGGTCTGACGGTCCATCCCTTTATCGAACGCCTCTCGCCTAGCAGCTGCCACGCAAACGCGCGTAGCGGTTCGACGGGGTACGCCACGACGATGAGCTCACCCTCGAAACCAAGCCCGTTGACGACGTCAGATATGGCTTGACCGTTGGGTGCCGTCGCCAGAATAACCCGTGCGCCGCCCAGTTTTTGAAGCTCCTCTGCCGGATCTGAGGACTCAGTATCGATATAGACGTGCGCGCCTAACGTGTACGCCAGCTCCTGCTTGTCTGTGCCACGCGATAACGCCACCGTTTTGAAGCCGAGCTTCCGAGCGAACTGCACGCCTAAGTGGCCGAGCCCTCCGATGCCCTGGATTGCAACGAGGTCGCCTGCCTTAGCCCCACTCATGCGCAGGGCAGTAAAACTCGTTCGACCGGCACACAGCAGCGGCGCCGCTTCCAAAGCGTTGAGTTGATCGGGCATGAGCGATAACGCCTGTATCGGCGCGACCATGTATTCGGCGTACCCGCCGTCAAACGAAATTCCCGTAACGAGGAAGCTCTCGCATCTGCCGGGATCCCCCATCCGACACGCCTCACACGCGAGGCACGGCCCGCCATACCATCCAACCCCGACTCGCTGGCCAATCTTCCAAAAAGAGACGTTGGGCCCGAGCTTGTCGATCGTCCCGACGACTTCGTGTCCAGGAACTCTGGGGTAGTCGATATCGGGAAACGTTCCCTCTTTGACGACCGCTTCCCCGTGGCACACACCGCAGGCTTGGACTTTAATACGCACTTCGTTCTCCCTTGGCTCGGGAACCTCCTTTTCGACTAACTCGAAATCAGCCCCGGGCCCGCTCACTTGAACGGCCCTCATTAGTGACATTCGATTCACTTCCCTCGCAGACTGTTGTGCTCCCGAGGCGCTTGTGCCCTTGAGCACCAACGGTACTGATTCATAATGTGGGAGCTTAAAGTATCGCCACTCTTTTCGGCGGATGCTGCCTTACAATCATACTATCGGCTGACTATTCGTGCGTCGAAGTGTTTGATTTCGCAGCGCACCAAGAGAGGCCAATGAACAGACCCGTAGCTCGGTTTGGATCCTGGTCGGCCGTCCTTTCGTTCGTGTTCGCCACGGGCCACATCGTGGCCCAAGCAGTCGATTATGCGGGCATTCCAAGACGACCAGGAGACCTGATAACCCCCATGTTCCCCTCGTTCTGGCTAGCGCTCGCATTCGTTATCCTGATAGTGCGCATCTATCAGTACGCCCCCCAAGAACGAAAGATGTGGGCGCACGTCGGGCTCGTTTTTGCGATTATGTACGCCACCCTGGACACCGCCGTCTACACGCTGCAGATGACGGTGGTCTATCCCCTGGCGCTCGCCGGAGCGGCGGATAAAGTCGCCTTCATCTCCTTTGGCATCCCCTCATTTATATACGGTGTCGATGCGCTCGGCTACAGTCTGATGAGTCTCGCGACGCTGTTTGCCGCCCCTGTCTTCGTCGGTGCAGGACTTCCGCGATGGATTCGCGGGGCGTTAATCGCCAACGGCCTCCTCACCCCGGCGCTCCTCGTGCAACAGAATGTCCCGGGGGCGTTTGACGTAGCAGCCATCTGGATCGTGACGTTCCCTCTCTCAACTGCGCTGTTGGCCCTATTTTTCAAACGAGTGGGCGCAACGATGGACGGCCGCGCCGGCGCACAAGAAGCGACATTAAACTGAGGTGTGAGAGCGCAACAACTCGTCCCGTCCGGACACGCGACGAGTTCGATAAACAGAGGTGAGTCCTGTCCGACGCCAGTGACAGGCAGTGACAGGTAATCCGGACTGCACCTTCGCTGTCATCGTGACCGTCGCGTCTCGCTATTGCGCAGAGGGTACTTCTAGAAGCGTGGTTGCGAACCGCTTCACCCTTTCGGCGTACTCCCCGCTCTTCACATCCCTCTCGAGGATATCGAGAGTACCCACCGCTGTCTTCCCGCACAATGATTCCATGCTCTTGAGCGCTTTTTCGCTTCTGGAGCCGCCGTACGTGCAAAAGAAGGCGACGTTTCTAAACGCGTCTTTATTCTTCTCAATGTACGTCCGTATTGGGCTCGACATGTTGCCCGCCCATACGGGGGTGCCGACAACAACCAGATCGTACGATGAGGGATCTTTTGTCATCGGGCTGATTTCTGCGCGTGTCTTCAACAGTGTGTGCAGCACGAGCCGGCCCATGCCCTTTCCCTCCGTCGTAGTTGAAGTGATTGCCTCTGTATCGGCGTTGAGGGCATCGGCGAGCGCTTCGGCGACCGTTCTGGTCGTTCCCGTTCGTGAGTAATAAGCTACGAGCGAGTTCATCACTTCGTGTTATACAGCCGCTGCTTAATAGCTTAGACGGTTTTTGCTGTGATACGATCTACCCGCGAGCTGTGTTCAAAGCTCTCTTTAACAGGGCGAGTGACGATCAATGCACGCGATCAGCGCTATGCCTCCGTCCTTCGATCGTGAGACCACCTGGTATGTTGTCGTGGCGCCCAGGGCTCACGGCATCGCGTCACGCGGCGTTCGCCCTCTGCCTGGCCAGACGAGAAGCTGCGCATAGGCTCTTTACAGTACATAGGTGCCGAGAAGCAATTCTCCGGGCTTCTTGATCAGCTCAAGGGTCTGATGGCTGACCTTACCCTCGGTGTAAACGAATGTGGTCCTGGTGTGGTCCAGCCTGTGTGCCCAGACAGTCGCGATGGGTCCAGCTCCCGTGAGACCTTTCACGTGGTACTGCAAGATGTACTTGTGGTCGGGCCGTAAGTCGTGGTTAAAGCACCTGAGGACGAACTTTCCGTTGTGCACGTTGACGGTCCACGTGCCCGAGATCTTCCCGTCTGGGCCTATGACCCCATACGTTTTGGTTACGGGTTTCGGCATCGCACGCGCGATGGATTGCGGAGTAGCCGCGGCATCTCCGACCGCGCTCAGAACCGTCAGCGTTACAACGGCCGCTACAAGAATTGCGGCTATCTTCTTCATTGTGTATCATCTCCCTTTGCGTTAGGGCGTTCATATCGCGCTCGTTGTCTGCTCTTTAAATGGACTGGGCAAACCGCACGACACTCCTCGGGTACTGAGTACCTAGCAGATATAGTATCTGTTTCAAACGAGTTTCCAACTCGTCTTGTCCCCATTATGTTCTCGTTCTGGTTTTTACGTTAAAGGACCTGTAATCCCTACAGACAACAGTGACGTTGGATACCCGCACGAAGTGGCACGATAACAGCACCTGCATGAGGAGCCTGCTTCAGGCAAAGAACAAGCGTGCAGCGCGCTTCGACAACATTAATACGTGAAGCGGGTGCCGGCACGACGTGGTAACGAGGATACTCTCAAACACACGTTCGGAGTGACGGATCATCTTCTATCCGCAAAATTGAGAGCGTCCCTCGCTTTATCACGAGTCGATCGGATAGTGACCTCTGTTTCTTCCGCAGCATCACATTTCACAACGCTTAAGGGCGAGTAACGCGTCCGTCGGTGTTACCCGTTATCATCCTCGCTTAAGCGACCCCCGCAGAACGCAACGCGGAATGATGCCGCGATCGCCTGACGTGAGGCGAAGGTACGCATGCAAGCTCCTCGATCATCGCTTATCGCACTCACGCTCGTCACGCTCCTTCTTATCACGGAGCTCGCGCCGTGTCGGTGTGCTGCGCAGCAACCTCCCTCTCCTGCCGCCCCCGCGGTGAATGCTACCCGCGGTCCCCAAAACGTCACCGAGCTCGCCTCTTTCCTCAACACGACGATCGCTGATGAGCTTAACGCCTATCACATCCCCGGTGCGGCGCTCGCCTTCATCATCTGGCTGAGCTACTGGAACCTGATCGGGTTTCGGTGGTGAGCAGAGATGCCCGTGAAGTGCAGGAGCGCACGGCCGTTGTGATAAGCAGATGCCTCTGAAAGGGAAACGATTAAATGCGCGCATCTCGTTTATGTCTTGGTGCAACAGCACCACGAGGGTGTGAGAATGAAACAGATCGGAGTAGCGAGTTTAGTGATCGTAATCTCACTCGCGTTGGCGGTATTGTGCGCAGGCTGTGCCGCACCAACGACGCCGAGTCCGAGCCCCAGTGCAGCATCCACGACGAGCGCAACGGCGCTCGGAGCGGCCATCACCGTCACACAAGGGCAAAACTTTACCATCCAGCTGCAATCGAACGCATCATCGGGCTATCGCTGGGAACCGACCTATGACAACTCTTCAATCATGTTTATCAACCGCGCGTACGTCGCTAGCAGTATGCCAACGCCCGGAGCGCCCGGCGCAGACGTGTTTACTTTCCAAGGCATCAAGGAGGGGACGAGCGTCATCACGTTCAACAACGTCACCCCATCGAACCAGATAGCAAATAGCGTGAACTACACGGTGACGTGTACAGCGACAAAGGTGACGCAAGGAAACGCAGCGCTTGTCGCACAAGGGCAAAACTTTACCATCCAGCTGCAATCGAATCCGTCGACAGGCTATCGCTGGCAGCCGACCTATGACAACTCCACCGTTACGTTGGTCAATCAGGCGTTTGCGAGTGGTGTGAGTAACGCGACTACCGCAATCGTCGGAGTGGGAGGCACTGACTTGTTTACCTTCCAAGGCATCAAGGGGGGAACGAGCGTCATCACGTTCAACAACGTAAGTCCGGCGAACGAGACAATGAATAGCGCGAGCTATACGGTCGTCATTACGTCGTGAGGGCTTTCGCCCTTTTTTGGTGTATAACACCGCTGTGACACAGGCGTAACGCTAGTGGACTCGAACGTATTTGAATAGGCGACCTTTCCCGCGTAAAGGCTCGCCTATCTTTTTGAGTGTTGGAGTGCGTCAACTCACGGGCGCTATTTCCCACTACGGGAATGCCAGAGAATACGACCATCACATCGACCACGTCCTACTGTCGCTTGCGCCGCCGGACGTCATCTGTTCCCCTATGTCACCCGCAACATACAATTGTTGTAACAATAGTTTATTTAGAGAGCACGCGTATTTTTAGCCGCACCGAGGCAGCTTGTTCTTTAGTGTCACTTCGACCTAGCCTCAGACCCCATAAGTGGCATGATCCCTCGGTGCTTCTCCTTGTTTTTAGATCAGTACAGGCTTACGCGAGCGCGGTCGATTAGCGTTGAAGCTCGTGTTATCGAGTTTCAAAGAGAATACACCTGCCTTGACGTATGTGCGCCTACGGCTTTCTGTGTACACACGGCCTCTATTGTCAGCGCACGCGTTTAAACGGCAATCGCCCGTGCAACCTTCACGCCATAAATACACAGCGCGGCCGGCGATAAAGCTCGCAATGATACCGGACCCGGTTCTCCTCGCCGCGTCGCTTACACGTGCCGTATCTCTCGCAGCGTCGGCAGTCGGTCATACATCTATGACAAGGTAGTGACCTTATCAATTACGTAACCAGTGCGTATCGCGAAAGTGATGGCCGGCGGCACGACAACCAAAAATACGAGCTTGATATCCCGTCTTGCCAACACGTCGCGTTGCACCACCTGACGCTTTGATCCGCAGATTGAAGCTCTCGTCGTGCGCAAATGCGATAGCTGACGTGGTCACACCACTATATAACGATAAGCATGAGGCTGTCACACACAAAAGCACAGGTGTAATTTGCAAGCTTAGCGGCCTGGCTTGGATACTGACGTTCGGGACTCACCGTCTCGTCGCCGGGGTCACTCATAACCGTGATAACGAATACATGAGAGAAAGAAGGTGCACTACATGTCTCAGAGACAGGAAAACAAGATGATGATGCGAACGATCACGCTTGAAGAACACTTCGCGACCCCTGTTTTCATGGAAGGTCCGGGGCGTCAACTCAAGGAAGCTGCGCACGCAGCCCAGGCACACCCCCTGCTGACGCCGGGGATGACCCAGCTCGTCGAACAACTGTGCGATCTCGGTGATCGAAGGATTGCCGACATGGATGCCGCGGGCATCGACGTGCAGGTACTCTCCCTCACCTCGCCAGGAGTCGAGCAACTTGAGGCGGCTGAGGCAGTCGCGCTCTCGCGTGCGACAAATGACACGCTGGCGGATGCCGTGCGTCGACACCCACGCCGTTTTGCCGGGTTCGCGACGCTCCCGACCGCGGCTCCGGAAACCGCTGCCGATGAGCTGGAACGCACGATCCGTGAGTACGGCTTCAAAGGAGGGTGTATTAACGGCCATGTCCGAGGCCGCTACCTCGACGATCCGTTCTTCTGGCCGATCCTCGAGCGTGCCGAGACTCTCCAGGTCCCACTGTACCTCCATCCGGCGCTGCCTCCGCAGCCCGTCATTGAGGCCTCCTACGTGGGAAACTTCTCCCCTGAGGTGACGCGCGTGCTCGCGATGGCGGCGTGGGGCTGGCACATTGAAACGGCGACCCACGTCCTGCGGATCGTCCTTAGCGGAGCATTCGATCGGTACCCGAGCTTGCAGCTGATCATCGGCCACATGGGCGAGGCGCTTCCGTTTATGCTGCCAAGACTCGATCTCGGTTTGCCGCCACAGCTGACAAAACTGAATCGCCCGATAAGTGCCTATCTCCGCGAGAACCTTCACTACACGTTCAGTGGCTTCAACTTTCTCCCGACGTTCCTCGATCTGTTGCTTCAGGTGGGTGTCGACCGGATCACGTTCTCGGCTGACTATCCTTACGGATCGATGGTGCAGGCACGTGCTTTTCTAGATCAGCTCCCCGTGAGCCCCGCCGACAAAGGTCGGATCGCACATGGCAACGCAGAGGGCCTCCTGCGGCTGTGATCGACGTCGATCGTGCGGAGCCTCGCGAGGCATACTCACATCACACAAGCTGATGCGGCGGCTGTCGATCGTTGCTTCATTTGATGACTCGAAGCGCGGCGCGCTATTATCTTACGCCAGGCTTTCTTGCGGCAGGATAGACACGATAGTCCTATCTATCATCGTGCACTGTGCAGTTCCAACTGCGCACTCGGGCTCATTAGAGCGAAGCGTCGCTGTCCCCTGCGTACCCATATCTTCACTCCAGGACTGCGCGGACAGTCTGCGATGTCGCACCCTATATCGTCTGGCGTACACGGTAAACTACGGATAGAGAAGAAAGGGCTCGTAGTGCCAGCGCGTCTCTACGCTTCGGATTTAAGAACTGATGATTTCAGTAACGCTTTAGATCGCGTGGAGCCGCTGTGCAGTTTGGATCAACTCAGCTGTCTTTACGCTGCCTTTTTAGGTACAGTCCCGGAATTAACTGTGGAACTCGATTCTTGTACTCCATGTACTGCTCGCCAAATTGTTCAACCATAAGTCGCTCTTCATCTGCGATCTTGCGCAAAAAGATGGCGACGCTTACCACGAGAACAGGTAGCGCAACAAAGTACACTAACGTTGTCCCCGCTAACATGCCGAGGATGCCCGTGTATATCGGATGCCGGGTGATCCGATACGGACCAGTGGTGCGCAGCTGATGGTCAGACTTCACGGTTGCCACAGATGAGCACATGGTCCCCAGGACAAGACGCGACCATAGCGTAAAGAGTGTGCCTACAATCAAAAGGATTGCACCGACGATTTGCAGTTCGGATACGCTGAACGTGAGCGTCGACCAGGAAGCCGCATGGATATAGGTGGTCGAGTTCATCTCAAACCGGATCATCAGTATGCCGATTATACCGATTAACCACCATCTCCACGAACCCACTCTCCTTCGCAGAACCTTCGGTCCCTTAAGGGCGTTGTAAAGAGCACCCCCTATCCACGTCAGGAAGAAGGCTCCCCAGCACACCAGGAAAACCATCGAGATTATTGTCGCATACTGCATAGTGCCTCTGATACCAGTGCCCCGAAGTTCAAAACAGCTCCAAAAGACGGACGGACATCAGAAAAAGGATGCCAGTTGCCATTTGAAGAGGTCCAAAACACAACAGAACGAAACGACGTTCCATTTGCCTCTTCGAAATCTGACGGCACGCGATC
>Ga0187778_10002933_pt1 | contig 11558 bp, 9 predicted proteins | sample 1015_Q2_SP5_20_M_FD_132418 | JGI IMG/M metagenome (GOLD analysis project Ga0187778, IMG submission 132418) | Tropical peat soil microbial communities from peatlands in Department of Meta, Colombia - 1015_Q2_SP5_20_MG | ecosystem: Environmental > Terrestrial > Soil > Wetlands > Peat | place...
GCCAATGCCACCGGCTGCTCGTCGATTTACGGCGGCAATCTGCCCACTACCCCCTGGACGAAAAATTCTGAAGGCCGCGGACCCGCCTGGTCGAACTCCTTATTTGAAGACAACGCGGAGTTCGGACTGGGATTCCGGCTCTCCATCGATAAGCAGGCGGAATTCGCCCGCGAATTGCTGCGGCGGGTTGCCGGATCGGTCGGCGAGGATCTGGCCACTACTCTGCTGACTGCGCCCCAGAAAGATGAAGCCGATATTTTCGAGCAACGCCAGCGGGTCGACGTGCTCAAGGAGCGCTTAGTAAAACTGCAATCCCCCGAAGCAAAACAACTGTTGGCCATCGTTGACATGCTGGTGAAAAAGAGTGTCTGGATCGTTGGCGGAGACGGCTGGGCCTACGACATCGGCTACGGCGGTCTCGACCACGTAATTGCCAGCGGCCGCAATGTGAACCTGCTGGTGCTTGACACCGAGGTGTACTCCAACACCGGCGGACAAGCTTCAAAATCTACTCCACGCGCGGCGGTAGCCAAGTTTGCCGCGGGTGGCAAGCCGGGGCCGAAGAAGGATCTTGGCCTCATCGCCATGAGCTATGGCAGCGTTTATGTCGCCAGCGTGGCCATGGGTGCAAAAGACGAACATACCTTGAAGGCATTTCTTGAAGCCGAAGCTTACGACGGCCCCAGCCTGATCATCGCCTATGCACACTGCATTGCGCACGGAATCGACATGACGACCGGAATGCAAAACCAAAAGGCCGCTGTGGATTCGGGCGAATGGCTGCTGTATCGCTACAACCCGGAACGCGAGCGGCAGGGCGAGAATCCGCTGCTTCTCGATTCTCGGACGCCCACCAAGAAAGTGCGCGACTTCATGAACATGGAGACACGCTTCAAGATGCTCCTCAAGAGCAAACCGGAAGATGCAAAGCATTTGTGGGCCGAAGCGCAGCAGGATGCGGAAACCCGCTACCGGCTCTACGAGTATCTGGCGCAGCGCAAGTTAGGAAAAGCCCCTGAGCCGGTGAAGGCGGCGGATTAAGGATGGCGCCAAGCATGCGATTTTCTGCCTCGCAAAGAACGCGAGGCATTCGCATGGGGCGCTCAGATCCCTCGATTTGGCAAAAAGCGGCTCGCTCGGGATGACAAGCAGTTCAGGGAGGCAGACATGATCGATCTCAGCACAACATATTTGGGATTAAAGCTGCACACCCCGCTGGTAGCGTCCGCATCGCCGTTGTCGCAGGACCTCGACACGGTCCGCCGTTTGGAAGATTCTGGTGTGTCGGCGATCGTGCTCGGTTCGCTGTTTGAAGAGCAGTTGCGGCAGGAGAGTGTGGAACTCGATCATCGTCTGGCGGAGCATCGCGAGTGCTTTGCTGAGGCGCTCAGTTATTTACCAGAACCGTCGGAGTTTCACCTCGGACCAGAAGGTTATCTCGATCACATCCGCAAGGCGAAGAAGGCAGTCAGCATTCCCATTATCGCCAGCCTTAATGGGGCGACGGTGGGTGGCTGGAACGCCTACGCCAAACAGATCGAACAGGCCGGCGCGGATGCCATTGAGTGCAACATTTATGCGATCCCCAGCAATCCCGATCTTGTGGCCGCGGAAATTGAACGGGACTACATCGAAATTGTGAAAGCGGTCAAGTCAGCGGTCAAAATTCCGGTCGCCGTGAAACTCAGCCCCTTCTTTACCAACATGGCAAACATGGCCAAACGGTTCGACCAGGCTGGCGCCGACGGTCTGGTGTTGTTCAATCGCTTTTACCAACCCGATATCGATCTCGACGAACTGGAGATTCAACCTAATGTCCTGCTGAGCACGCCACAAGCTTTGCGGCTGCCGCTGACCTGGATCGGCATTCTGTTCGGGCGTGTCCGTGCGAATCTCGCCGGAACCAGCGGTGTGCATGGCCCGGAGGACGTAATCAAACTGCTCATGGTAGGCGCGGACGTCACCATGCTCTGCTCTACCCTGCTGCGCAACGGGATCAGCCACCTGCGTTTTATCGAAGAGGGAGTGCTGCGCTGGATGGAACGGCACGAGTACGACTCCGTGCAGCAGATGAAGGGCAGCATGAGCCAGCTGCGTTGTCCAGATCCATCAGCTTTTGAACGCGCTCAGTATATGAAAGCGGTCAAAGGTGTGCAGCACGTCATGGTCACCAGCAAAGAGGCATGGAAAATCCTTACCGGAGATTAGAGCTTCGCCCCGGAATGGCTGTTGCAAAGACACAAGTTCGCCGACTGTTCTAAGGAAGGACTCAACCTTGTCTGATCTCGGTAGTGTCGCCGCTTAAATCTTTCACTCCTACTATCGAGGGGGCATTCCAAAGCCCCGCGCTTTCACCAGTGGGGCGAGAGCCTGCCCTGAGCGAAGCCACGTCGCGTAGCGACGGGCGGACTCGAACGGGAATCTCGCGTGGAAGCACAAATCCCGTGGCAATGCAGGCGAGATCCCTTGGCTTGCGTTAAACGCCGGTGACGCGGCGGGAGTTCTCCATGCTTTCCTGCTGCGCATTATGCCGGACGTCCGCGCCGCGGACCCAAAAAATAACGTCTTCCGCGATATTGGTGGCGTGATCTGCGACCCGCTCCAGATTGCGGGCGATAAGCAGAGCATCGAGCGCCTGGCGGGTTACATCGGGACGGTCATTCATGGCCTTAACCAACGTGACGAACGCCTCGTCCCGCATACGATCGACAACATTGTCCATTTCGAGCACGGCCTGAGCCAGTTCGGCCTTGCCTTCGATGAATGACTCGAGGGCGCGCCGCACCATCGCCGAAACCGCGCCCGCCATGCGCGGGATGTCCACGGGCAGATCGGCCTTGGATAGCTCGACGAGATCCATTACACGTTCCGCTATGTTCACGGCCTGATCGCCCACCCGCTCCAGGTCAGAGTTGATTTTTGTGACCGCCAGGATGAAGCGCAAATCGACCGCCATGGGCTGCTGCATAGCGAGCAAATCGAAAGCGAGTTCATCAATTTCCCGCTCGGCGGCATTGATCTGGGACTCGCCTTCGAGCACCAACTGGCAGCGCGCGAGGTCGCGGTCGATGTAGGCCTGACACGCACGATCCACCGCCTGCTCCGCCAGGCCGCCCATGCGAAGCAATCGCGTTCGTAGGTCATCGAGTCCTTGTTGAAATCGGGTGCGCATTATCCAAACCTGCCAGTAATGTAGTCCTCGGTTCGCTTGTCCGAAGGGGTAGTGAAAATTTTCTCCGTCCGATCAAACTCGATCAGCCTGCCCAGGAGAAAGAAGCCGGTAAATTCGGCTACACGAGACGCCTGCTGCATATTATGGGTCACAATCACGATGGTGAAATTCTCTTTTAGCTGGAAAATGAGTTCTTCAATCTTGCCGGTAGAAATCGGGTCCAGAGCTGAACAGGGCTCATCCATGAGCAAGACTTGTGGCTCGACCGCCAAAGCCCTGGCGATACAAAGGCGCTGCTGCTGGCCGCCCGAGAGGCTGGCGCCGGATTTCTTGCGCAGCGTGTCCTTGACCTCGTCCCACAATGCGGAAAGCCTGAGAGAACGCTCCACAATTTCGTCGAGGCGCTTGCGGTCATGGAAGCCGTTCAGCTTCAATCCGGCCGCCACGTTATCGTAGATCGACATCGTGGGGAACGGGTTAGGCTTCTGAAATACCATGCCGATGCGCCGACGAATCTGTACCGCAGCTGTGCCGTTGTACACGTCCATCTCGCCTATGCGCACCCGCCCACTCACCCGAGCATCGGGGATGGTCTCATGCATGCGATTCAAGCAGCGCACAAAAGTCGACTTGCCGCATCCGGAGGGGCCAATGATCGCAGTGGCATGACTGGCTTGAACATCCATGCTGATGTCATGGAGCGACTGGGTCTTGCCGAACCAGGCATTCAAACTCTCGACTTTAATGCCGACTCCCATAAATCAGCTTGTCCCCTTCAGCATACCGTGGCTGGCAGCGATTCGCACGGCACTCACCGCAAGTACGATCAGAACAATTAAGATCAACGCCCCGGCCCAAGCCTGGCGATGCCATTCATCGAACGGCGAAATCGCATAGGTGAAAATCTGCAGGGAAAGAGCCGCTGTCGGCTGGTTAATCTTCCAGTTCCAATACTGGTTACCAAACGCGGTAAACAGCAAAGGAGCGGTTTCGCCCGCAACCCGGGCAAATGCCAGCATAACACCAGTAATAACTCCCGAACTTGCGGTGCGCAAGGTAATGGAAAGGGTGGTGCGCCAGCGGGGGACGCCCAAGCCGTAGGCCGCTTCCCGAATGGTCTGCGGCACCAGCAGCAGCATCTCTTCCGTGGCCCGCGTGATGGTGGGGATCATCATGATCGCCAGCGCGACTCCGCCCGCCAAAGCGGAAAAATGCCCTTGCGCTAAAACCACGATGCCATAGGCCACGATGCCGATCACGATGGAAGGCACTCCGTTGAGAACATCCGCCGTGAAGCGAACCAAATCTCCGAAGCGATTGCGTCCATATTCGGCGAGGTAGATTCCTGCTCCGATTCCGATAGGAACGCCAATCACGCTGGCAATCAGCAGGATCAAACAGGAACCTGCGATGGCATTAGCCATCCCGCCGCCAGGCTCACCCACCGGCTTTGGCGTCTGAGTAAGAAAAGCCCAATTCAGGGAACCGATTCCCTTGTAGACCAGATAGCCAAAGATGGCTATCAAAGGAAGCAGCACCAGCACTACGGCACCGGCCGCGCCCAGCGTCGCGAAGGTATTCATCAGGCGGCGCTTGAAGCTGACAGAGGGCAACCCGGATTTGAGAGACTCAGGCATGACTTCTTGCCGGCATTCCTCGTGTAACCGACCAAACCAAAACCTGCGCAAGAATGTTAACGATGATAGTCACCAGAAATAGCGCCAGGCCGATTTCCACGAGCGCGCTCAGGTAGGTGTTGCCGGTCGCTTCGCTGAACTCGTTAGCAATCACGCTGGCCATGGTGTAACCCGGAGCGAAAAGGGACCGAGCAATCTCCGGACGATTGCCGATCACCATGGTGACAGCCATGGTCTCGCCCAAGGCTCGCCCTAATCCGAGAATAATGGCACCAAGAATGCCTGCCCGGGCATTTCTCAACACCCCGGTACGAATCATTTCCCATCGCGTAGCACCGAGGGCTAAGACGGCTTCTCTTTGTTGTTGCGGCACTGCGGTCATGACCTCGCGCGTGATCGAAGAAACGATGGGAACGACCATGATCGCCAGAATTATTCCGGCCGCGAGCATTCCAATGCCGTACGGCGTGCCCTCAAACAGACCGGTCCAGCCGAGATATCGACCGAGGAAGGGCTCCAGGTACTGACGCAACAGGGGCACGAGCACAAAGATAGCCCACAAGCCGTAAATCACGCTAGGAATGGCTGCCAGAAGTTCTGTGGTAAAAGCCAGCGGGCCCCTGAGCCACTGCGGCGACATTTCAGTGATGAAGATGGCCACCCCGAGTGCCAGAGGCACGGCCAGAACCAGCGCCACGATTGAAGATACCAGAGTGCCGTAGACGAAGGCCCACGCGCCGAATTGCTCGTTGACCGGATCCCAATCGCTGCGGAAGAAAAACTTCCAGCCGAAGGCGTGCCAGGATAAGCCGGATCCCACCATCAGTTCATAGACGATCACGCCTACTAATGCGAGCACGCAAACGCCGCAGGCGACCATGGCGATGCGGAAAAGGCTATCTGCAAAATGGCCGCTACCGGCCCCAATCAGAGACTTGGCGGAGATTTGACTTGTAGCGATAACCTCTGTTTTTGCAATGGGTTGGGGTCCAGGCAAGCGTGGCGCTCCAAATGCTTGGTTGGCCATCACTTTGACCCTAGCAAAGTAGTGTTAAAGGAGTGTTAAAAGAGCCGCCTGGTAGTGGCTGAATTTAAGCCAGTACCAGCCGCCTTGCATCGGCTTTCTGTAAGATTTCACTCGGCAAATGCAGGGTTTGCCGTTGCACTTTGGTCGATTTCCTTGTAATTTTTCGTGCACATCAAATTTGCTTATGTCCGTTGACATAAAACGCAGCCATCTTATCTTTCAAAAATTGGACCGTGAACTCAGCAAGCTAGCAAAGAAAACGGCTCCTGAGCGAGTGCACAAATTCCGCACCAACAGCCGGCGCGTTGAGGCCCTCCTGAGCGAGCTTGTTCCGAAGGTTCGCAGCAATGATGAAAAGCTGCTTAAGTTGCTGTGTCGCCTGCGCAAAAAAGCGGGGCGGGTGCGCGATCTTGACGTGCAGATTGCCGCCTTGCGCGCGCTGAAGTTTCCGCAGGCAAATGGCCACAAATCGCAGCTCATGGAGGCCTTGGTTGAGGAGCGCGCCAAACGCGAAAGAAAACTGGCCAAGGCTTTTGATCGCAGAACCACCACCGAAATCCGTAAACGCCTGAAGCGTGCCTGGCACGATCTGAAGATTCCTGACAATGCTGACCCGCTGGCGCAAACCCTTGGCAAACTTCGCGAGTTGGCGGGCGATGATGCGAAACTTACCGAGAAGACGCTCCACCAATACCGCATCATTGGCAAACGCGCCCGCTACTTGGCCGAGCTTGGCGATGATGCTGAGGCCAAACACATCGTCGAACAGCTCAAAGGTATGCAGGACGTGATTGGCGATTGGCACGACTGGTGGAAGCTCACCCACAAGGCTGAAGAATTGGTGGGGAGCGTTCGCGATTCCGCTCTTGTCGCCATGCTGCGCAACGTTACGCAAGCCAAGTTCCGGCAAAGTCTCGAGGCGGTGGCTAAGATTCGCTCCGCCTTCGCAAGCCCATCCCGCCCGCCAGAAGCGGTTGGCACAGGTAAACACCCTCCCAAGTCCACCGTTCAGACTGCGGCGGCGTAGAAGGCTAGCGTCTCGCCTTCGACGTCTGCGCGCTAATTTTTTGGCCCCGCTCCTCTTAGGGTTAAACTACCCTGTCTCTCATGCCGACCTTTGCCGCCGTCGATATTGGATCGAACTCGGTGCGCTTGAAGATTTCTCGCCTCACGCACCACCGGCTGATTGAAATCCAGGAAGATCGGGAAGTTACTCGGCTGGGTGAATCGGTCTTCCGGAGCGGTTTTCTGTCACCGGAAGCCATAGCGAATACGGTAAAAGTGTTACGGCGCTTTCATCGGGTGGTGCAGAGAATTGGCGTCGATTCGGTGCGCGTGGTTGCGACCAGTGCTTTGCGTGATGCGCGCAACTCGCATGCTTTTATGGAGTGGGTCCACTCCGCTACGGGATGGAACGTGGAAATCATCTCCGGATTGGAAGAAGCCCGCCTCATCCACTTAGGATTGACATCCGCGTTGCGGGTAAACACTTCCACGGTGTTAATGGTGGACCTGGGCGGGGGAAGTTGCGAACTTACCATTTCCGGGGCAGGCCACATCCGCAGCACCATCAGTTTGCCCCTGGGCGCAGTCCGCCTGACCAACGAATTCCTGCAGCAGGATCCTCCCCGCAAATCGGAACTGCGGCAGATGAGAAGTTTTATGGCACGCGAAATTGATCGCACCGCCGACCGCATCAAACGTGCCCATCCCAAGATCGTAATCGCGACTTCCGGCACAGCGGAGTCCCTGGCGGCCATTGCGCACGGCCTCTACCTGACTAAAGGCGCGCGCGCCACCACGGTCTCCCGCCCCCAGATGCAACGCATCGCGAAGCTGCTGGCCCGTTTGCCGCTGGAAGAACGTAGAAAGCTCTCCGGGGTTGGCCCACGACGGGCAGAAATCATTGTGGCAGGGGCAGTGGCTTACGCGGCGCTTTTGGAGCGTTGCCAATTGCCCGGATTCCGCTATTCTCCGCTGGGATTGCGCGACGGTCTGCTGGCGCAAATGGCAGCGGAATAAGACCGCAGAACGCGATCGGGGAAACAGATCGAATCGGAGCGCTGGGATTCACTGCTGAGCGCAGTGCAGCATTATGGCGTCGACCAGGAGCATGCTTTGAAAGTGCGGGAGTCGGCCATGCAGCTTTTCTCCGCGCTGCGGCCGGTTCATGGATTGCCACAGGAATATGCGGAGTGGCTCTCGGCCGCCGCCATGCTTTACGAAGTGGGCGATTATGTGAACCGCAATGGCCGCCATCGCCATGCCTATTACATCATTTCCCATTCCGAAATCCTGGGCTACACGGCTGAACAAAGGAGGATTATTGCTGCCATTGCACGCTACTTGGGGAAATCGCGGCCGACGACCGGAGACGGTCCCATCAAAGCGCTGCCCAGCGCCGACCAGGAGCACGTTCCCAAAGCTTCCTTACTGCTGCGCCTGGCCCGCGCGCTCAACCTCAGCCGCAGCGGCGCGGTCCGCCGCATGCGCATCCGTGCCCATGATGGCACCGTGAATTTGGCATTGCTCACAAAACCCAGAAGCAGCGTGGATTTGGAGCTCTGGGCTGTCGAGAAGGAAGAGAGTTATTTTCGTGAGCTTTTCGGCCGCGAACTCTCGGCCACTGCCGCCGCATAGATATTGCGCAGAACCCTTGGAGTCAGGCACCACTGCAGCGTCGCCGAATTCCTGCCCATATCGACTTTGGCCACAGCGCCCTTTCTAAGATCGGTCCGGGCTTCACAACCGGTTTCGCTGATGGCGCGGCCCAAGAATTCGCTGAGATTGGGATTGTGGCCTACGACCATGATCTCCTCCAGTCTCGCGTACTTGTCCAACATGCGGCGAAAATCGGTAAACGTGGAGCCGGGCCGCAAGGCATCGTCGAGCTGAAGTTTTCCCTCGTAACTTACTTCGTTGCCTACAAGTGATGCAGTTTGCACAGCCCGCTTCAGCGGACTGGAGATGATCATTTCTACTTGCACGTCCAAAGCAGCCAGGGCGCGGCCCACAATTCCGCACTGCTCAATTCCGTCTTTATCAAGCGCGCGTTTCTCATCCTTCTTGGGATTTGCGACCCGCTGACCGGCACTCGCGTGACGAAGGAAGTAAATGATCATGGCTGCTTACCGTTCCTTTCCAGCCATTATTCTTCTCCCGCGCTGGGCTGGCACTTCGGGAATAGAATCCAGTGTCGCCTTGCCTTCCGCCAAAGCAATCAGGAACTCCTGAGCATTAAATCCGTCCGTGCGAGGGGTTCGCCGCCTGCCCTGGAGCCGCCAGGCCCGAACGTAGGTTCCATCCTTCTGCAGAATGCGGGTTTTCAGATTGTCCGCCAGATATGCTTGCAAGATTTCCTGCCGCACGCGCTGTCGCAATAGTTCGTCTTTCACCGGGAAAAGCACCTCGACTCGCTCATACAGATTGCGTGGCATCCAGTCGGCACTGCCTAAGTAAATTTCTTCCTCGCCGGCGTTGGCAAAATAGTAGATGCGGCTATGTTCCAGAAAGCGGCCGACGATGCTACGGACCATAATGTTATCGCTTATCCCGCGCACTCCTGGCCGGAGCGAGCAAATCCCCCGTACAATGAGATCGATTTTCACTCCCGCCTGCGAAGCCTCATATAAAGCCATAACCACGTTGCGATCGAGCAGGGCGTTCATTTTCGCGATAATGTGAGCCGGGCGGCCATGGCGCGCATGCTCCGCTTCCCGCGCAATTAAGGAGAGAATGTGCTCGGCCAGATTCAGCGGAGCAACGATGAGCGGATCGTAACTAGGATTCTCCGCATAGGCGGTCAAGAAACTGAAAACCTCGTGCGCCGCACTGGTGATGGCGGGATCAGCCGTGAGCAGGCTCAAATCAGTATAAATGCGTGCCGTGGTGGCGTTGTAGTTCCCGGTGCCAAGGTGGGCGTAGCGTCGAGCCACGCCGTCAGGATCACGCCGCACCAGCAAGGAAAGTTTGCAGTGCGTTTTCAGTCCCACCAAGCCGTGAAACACCTGGACACCGGCATCCTCGAGATCGCGCGCCCAGCGGATGTTAGAGGCTTCATCGAAGCGCGCCTTCAGCTCCACGACGGCTGTGACCTCTTTCTTGCTGGCTGCTTCCATCAGGGCGGGTACGATCAGCGAATGCTCGCTGGTGCGATAGAGGGTTTGTTTCAAAGAGAGCACGCGCGGATCTTCCGCAGCCGCCTCAATGAACGACACTACCGAATCGTAGGAATCATAAGGATGGTGCAGCAGAACATCATGCCGCCGCAGTTCCTCAAAAAGATCCTGGGATTTGGCGGTCAAACGGAGTTCGCGAGGGATGAATGACTTAAATTTGAGCTCGGGGTGTTCCGTCTGATCATAAATCGTGAACAAGCGCGAGAGATTTACCGGGCCGTTTACCGGAAATACTTGCCAGGGTTCCAGCTCAAAGTTGGTGCGCAGGCGTTCCACGATTTCCGGATCGGCATCAGATTCAATTTCCAACCGGACGGCGTCGCCTTTGCGGCGGTTGTGCAACTCGGTGCGGACCGACTCCAGCAAGTTTCTCGACTCTTCTTCCGCTAAATAGAGATTGCTGTTGCGGGTCACGCGGAAAGCGGCCGACGAAATGACATCATATCCGCGATACATGCGGGAGGCGTGATGGGCAACCAGGTCGGCGAGAAAGACAAAATCGACCGTGCCTTCCGAGGGTAGACGAACCAGGCGCGGCAAAGCTCTCGGCACCGTCACCACCCCGGTATAGGTCATCGAGGAACGACGACGGCGACGGAGCAGAAAAGCTACACAAAGCGCTTTGTTGATGACGCGTGGAAAAGGATGAGCCGGATCGACCGTAACCGGGGTGAGCAGAAGATCGAGTTCGCGTTCGCAGTAGTCTTCGACAAACTCGCGGGCTGAGGAGTTAAGTTCGTGCAAGCCCAACACCCGAATGCCGTTTTTGGCCAGCAATGGGCGCAATTGTTCATTCCAGCAACGGTACTGGTCATCGACGAATTCGTGCGTTTCTTGTGCGACCGCATCGCGTTCCTGCAACAAGGTCAACCCATCCGGACCAGCTTCGGTATAGCCATCTTCAATCTGCTGCACCAGTCCAGCGACCCGCACTTCGAAAAATTCGTCCAAATTGCTGGCCGTGATGGAGAGGAACTTCAGACGTTCCAAAGGTGGGTTGTTTGTGTCGTGCGCTTCTTCCAGCACCCGGCGGTTAAAAGCCAGCCAAGACAGTTCTCGGTTAATGTAAAAGGCCGAATTCTCAAAAGTGGAGCGAACCATGCTCGTTCCGTGGGACCAATCAGGTAAGGAACAATACCACCCGGCTTACTGACCGGCAGGCGAAGGCCTATGATCACAAACAGTATAAAGCATGCATGAGAGGTGCATCGGGGTGGTGCCGGAACCGGGCGTATCCAGGTTAATTACGGTTGAAGTCGGTGGCGTTTCGGTGAAGCGACCAGGTTTGACTAATTCACTACTGAACTTTGGAATCGGCTAGCGGACTTGTTTGACTTCGACTTTGACTTTTGCGGCTACGCTTTCGGGCAGCGGAGCATAGGTCAAATCCGCGGTCATCTTCTGGCCGTCGTCCACCATCCAGTTGAGAAAATCAGCAAGAATCTTTCCCTTGGCGGCGTCTTTCGACTGAGCTGGAATGAGCAACCAGGTAAAGCTGGAAATTGGATAAGCATCTTTGCCGGGAGCGTTGGTGATAGAGACGC
>Ga0187778_10002934_pt1 | contig 11557 bp, 9 predicted proteins | sample 1015_Q2_SP5_20_M_FD_132418 | JGI IMG/M metagenome (GOLD analysis project Ga0187778, IMG submission 132418) | Tropical peat soil microbial communities from peatlands in Department of Meta, Colombia - 1015_Q2_SP5_20_MG | ecosystem: Environmental > Terrestrial > Soil > Wetlands > Peat | place...
AGTACCCCTGGACGGGCAACTGGATGTACACCGCCCAGCGCTGGACTGGCATTGTAGCCTTCGCTTATATCGTGTGGCACACCTGGACCATGCGCTTCACCGGCGTTGACCTGCATGAATTTCCAGGTGCTTCGTTTGGCAAAGTGCAGGCAGAGCTGTTTTCGCCGTGGCTGATGGCCTTCTACGTGGTTGGCCTCATCGCCGCGTCATGGCACTTTGCTTACGGCATTTGGTTGTTCGCGGCGAAGTGGGGAATCACCACGGGAGAAGCAGCACGCCGCGGATTCTTAAAGATCTGCCTGGCTTTCTTTGTGCTTTTGAGCGTCGTCGGTTTGGCTAGCCTGTACACGTTCCGCGTGCGCTATCCCCAGCAACCGACAACCGATCCGGCGGGAGCGCGTGTGGTCGAGGCGGGATCGCAGAACACGCAATAGCGTTTTACTATGGCAGCAAATCCCAGAATCATCGTGGTGGGCGGCGGGCTGGCCGGGCTTTCGGCGGCCATCAAAATTGCCGAGATGGGCGGACAGGTGGACCTGTTCTCCATCGTCCCGGTCAAGCGCTCGCATTCGGTGTGCGCCCAGGGAGGGATCAACGCCGCGAAGAACCTGAAGGGCGAAGGCGACTCAACCTGGCAGCACTTTGATGACACCATTTACGGCGGCGATTTTCTTGCCAATCAGCCGCCCGTCAAGGCCATGTGCGATGCCGCGCCCGGCATCATTGACCTGCTCGACCGCATGGGCGTGCCTTTCAACCGAACTCCTGAAGGCTTGCTGGATTTTCGTCGTTTTGGCGGAACGCTTTATAACCGCACCGCGTTCGCCGGCGCCACCACCGGCCAGCAACTTCTTTATGCACTCGATGAGCAGGTTCGGCGCTACGAGGCGGAAGATAAGGTCAAAAAGTACGAGCACTGGGAGTTTTTATCGGCGGTGCTCGACTCGAAACAAATCTGCCGCGGCATTTGCGCCCTGGATTTGCGTTCGATGGAAGTACGAACCTTCCCGGCTGATGCCATCATCATCGCGACCGGCGGCATCGGCGCGATCTTTGGGAAATCGACCAATTCCGTGGTCTGCACCGGCTCGGCGCAGTCCGCTTTGTATCAGCAGGGATGCTATTACGCCAATGGCGAGTTCATTCAGGTCCATCCCACTTCGATTCCCGGAGAAGACAAGCTCCGCCTGATGTCGGAGTCGGCGCGTGGCGAAGGTGGCCGAGTTTGGGTGCCAAAGAAGCCGGGCGATAATCGAGATCCAAAATCGATCCCGCAAAACGAGCGCTGGTATTTCCTGGAAGAATGGTATCCGAAGTATGGAAATTTGGTGCCGCGCGATGTCGCGACCCGTGCCATTTTCAAAGTGGTTTACGAATACAACCTCGGCATTGATGGTAAGCCGATGGTCTATCTCGACCTGACGCACATCGACCGCAAGATTCTCGACCGCAAACTTGAAGGCATCCTGGAGATTTACGAGAAGTTTGTCGGCGACGATCCGCGCACTACGCCCATGAAGATTTTTCCCGGTATGCACTACACCATGGGTGGATTGTGGGTGGACTTCAAGCAATCTACAAACATTCCTGGAATTTATTCCGCCGGTGAAAGCGAATATCAGTACCACGGGGCGAACCGCCTGGGGGCAAATTCGCTGGTCTCCTGCATCTGGGGAGGATTCGTAGCCGGACCCGCAGCCGTCACCTATGCGTGCAATGCTTCGGCGGCTCCCGGTAATGGGCATTTTGACTCCGAGCGGAAACGTCAGGAAGAAAAGAACGCGCAGTTGACAAAGGCGGAGGGAACGGAGAATCCCTTCAAACTTTGGCGCGAGCTCGGCGAATTGATGACCAAGAATTGCACCGTCATCCGCTACAACAAGGCCCTGCAGGAAACCGATGCCAAGCTCTGCGAGATGCTGGAGCGATTCGAGCGCATTAACATGAGTGACCGCTCACAGTGGGCGAACACCAGCGTTGTGTTCGCTCGGCAACTTTACAACATGCTGCAGCTTTCTAGGGTGATCACTCAAGGCGCGGCGATGCGCGACGAATCCCGGGGTGCGCATTACAAGCCGGATTTTCCGGAGCGCGACGACAAAAATTGGTTGAAGACGACGAAAGCGTATTTTGCCCCCGACGCTGATGAGCCGAAGTTCGAGTTTGAGCCGGTGGATACTTCGCTGATTCCGCCGCGGGCGAGGAAATATTAACGCAGCGAAGTAGATTGGGAAGGGCACGAGTTCCACTCGTGCCAGTTTAAGCGCTCTTTGAAATCTCGGCTTTAGCCGCTGAGGGCCACGGGTCCAGCTTGAATCCCGGAAAGGCGGAGCAGTAACGATACTCGCTCGGATCGTTTACCATTTTCCGCTCGACAGGATTCTGGTGAATGTAACTTAAATGGTGCGCGAAATCCTGGTGATCGCGGATGCGGTGGTCAGTGAATCCACGCTGCCAGATCTCCGGCTTTCTCCCAAGAATACCTCCGAGCGCATGGGAATAGCCGCGATGAGCTGAATTGCGTGCTCGAGCGTGACGTCTTGGCCAGGAGTCAACAAGAGATGAACGTGCTCGGGCATCACAACGAAAGCATGAAGTTGGTAGCGTCCTTCGCGACGATAGCAGTAAAGGATCTTGAGGAATAGGCGAACGTAGTTTTCGACGAGAAACAGTCTTCGGCGCTGCCACGTCGAAAAGGTCGCGAAATACGTTCCCGGCGGAGAGATCAGTCGCCCAGGTTTCAAGAGTAAACCTCAGCGGCTGGAAGCCGCGGGCTTTCGCCAAGTTTAGATCGGCACGAGTGGAACTCGTGCCCTTCCCGGTGATTCTTGTGGCGAGGGTTTTCGTTTTGGGAAAGGTAGAATTTGAGGCGGCCGATAGTTTACTGATTTCAGCCAGGGCAAGTTATGTCAACTTGAAGACAAATATGCCGAACAGCAAGAAAGAAATCGAGAAGCAGATTAACCATTTGAATGCCATCATGGCGGATCTGCGCGAGGCAAAAGAAGAGACAAACCGCATTATTGAGCCGGATAGAATTGAGACCTTAGACGACGCGATGCTCTCTGTACAGAGCGCGATAAAAGAAACTCGAAGGAAGAGTAAATAAAAGCTGGCCAATGAAAGCTAATGTCTAATAACAAATCCGTCATCATCAGAATCCGCCGCCAGGCTAATCCCAAGGACAAACCCCATTGGGACGAATTCGAGCTGGCTTACAAGCCGAATATGAACGTGATCTCCTGCTTGATGGAGATCGCGGCGAACCCCACCACACGCGATGGCAAGGCAACAACTCCGATTTTCTACGATTCCAATTGCCTTGAAGAAGTTTGTGGTTCCTGCGCCATGCTCATCAACGGACGCGCCCGCATGGCGTGCTCTGCTCTCATAGACCATCTCGAGCAACCCATCAGACTTGAGCCGCTTTCGAAGTTTCCTATAGTTCGCGATCTAGCCGTAGACCGCCAGGTAATTTTTGAAAATCTGAAGGCGGTCAAGGCTTGGGTTCCCATCGATGGAACGTATGACCTCGGAGCTGGTCCGCGCATGAGCATGCAGGAGCAGGAGGCGGCTTATCCGCTGTCTCGCTGTATTTCCTGCTGCTGCTGTATGGAAGTGTGTCCGCAGTTCAACGACAGCACCGGTTTCGTGGGCGCGGCAGCAATCTCTCAGGTGCGATTATTCAATACGCATCCCACGGGCGCGGCTCTGAAACGCGAGCGGCTGGCGGCGTTGATGGGTGACGGCGGCATTCAGGAATGCGGCTACGCGCAAAATTGCGTAGAGGTTTGCCCCAAGGAAATACCGCTCACTCGCTCGATTTCTGAAGTTGGCGGCGCAGTGATGAAGCAAGCGATCGGTGACCTATTTCGGAAATAGCTTGCCAATTTTGGGCGTTATAGGCTATTTTTGCCTGCTCATAATTTCTACTCATGCTTGCTGGCCAGCGGTTTAGCCGGAGCAGCCTGGCATTCCGGAACGGCATCGAAGATGCTTCCTTTATAGATGGTGCCAGGTGCATGGCGCCGGGAGTAACCAGGAGTAACGGGGTTTGCTGTCTACTCTTTGGTAACCTCTGGCGAATTTGAGAGTAGTCGCGCGCACTCTCGATTAGAATAACCGCACCTTAGCTACCAACTGGAGTTGATCCACTTCGTGCAAGTCAGAGCACATCGGGCTTTTCTGGCTGTAGTTCTGATCGCCGCCGTTTGCGGGCAGGCGTTCGGATTGCACCAGTACGTACCCACGCCCACAGGGCAAAAGCAGCAACACCGTACGATCAAGCGGCGCGCCCATGTGCGCAGGCTGCGCTGGAACCCGGTCTTCCGTCCATCGCACGAATCACTTTTGCTGCAAAACGCCGAGATCGACCGGATGGACTTACCGCGCATCCACGATGATGCCGAACTTCGGCAGCTGGTCGCGAGCGGCGATCTGGTTCCGATTGAGGAGAGCGAAAGCTTGCGAATTGAGCATCGGCTCGATCCTTCGCGCCGTTACTGCCGCCCGTGGACACGGGACTTTTTAGAGGATTTCAGCCAGGCTTATTACCAACAGTTCCACAGCCAGATCCAGGTAAATTCGGCGGTGCGCACGGTGCTGGTACAGAAGAAATTGCGCCGTCATAACCGCAATGCCGCCCCGGTCGACGGCGACACGGCTTCTTCCCACCTTGCTGGTATCACCGTCGATGTGCAGCGCCGCGGCATGACTCGCCAGCAGGTCAAGTGGGTTGAGCAATATCTGATGCCGCTTAAAGAGCAGGGCTTCATTGAACCCGAGGAAGAGCGTCATCAATGGGTGTTCCACATCGCGGTTTCAGGCCGCTACGCTGACTTGCATGCCCCTAAGACGGTGGCGAGTGAGCAGGACGAAGAAGTACCCGATCTCAAGCTTATCGACTTCCAGCCTGAGCGGGTCTCAGACGCGTTCAACTCCAATCGATAGCCCCGCAATACCATCCTGAGTTAAACATCTGTGACACCCGGATCAACCATGCCACGAGGCAGTTTTGTTTCCTCGCGCTTCGAACATATACAATCCTTTTCGCACACCATGAAAAAACTTAAGGTTCCCTGTGCGTTCCACCTTGCATCGCTTTTCCTCTGCGGATGTATTCTCGCTGCAGCTCAACACAACAACGACGTACAAGTGAGCCCACGGGCTCACGCCATCCACGATTCAGCCATCGTGATCGATACTCACGCCGACACGCCTCAGCGCTTTGCCGATGAGAACTTCGACATCGGGAGCACAGATCCAAACGATATCGGCCACATCAGCCTTGATAAGGCTCGCGCCGGAAATCTGGGTGCGGAGTTTTTCTCGATCTGGGTAGATCCCGAAACCAATCAAGGACATTTTGCTAAACGAACTCTCGACCTCATCGACTCAGTGTACGAGCAAGCTGCCCGCCATCCCGACCGCATGGTGATGGCCTTCTCGGTTGCCGACATCGAACGTGCTCACAAGCAGAAAAAGCTGGCCGCCCTCATGGGCATTGAAGGCGGACACTCAATCGAGAACGACATCCGGCTGCTGCGGGATTTCTACCGCCTGGGCGTGCGTTATATGACGCTCTCTTGGTCAAACACCAACGAGTGGGCTGACTCGTCCGGTGATATCAACGACCCCAAGGTTCAGCATCACGATGGCCTCACCGACTTCGGCAAGCAGGTGGTCTTGGAGATGAACCGGCTGGGCATGATCGTGGATATTTCTCACGTATCCGACAAAACGTTTTGGGATGCGGTCGCGGTCAGTAAAGCTCCGGTTATCGCTTCGCACTCCTCCGCGCGCGCCTTGGTGAATGCTCCTCGCAATATGACCGATGACATGCTGCAAGCGGTGGCAAAGAACGGTGGAGTTGTGGATGTGAATTTCTTCTCCGGCTTCGATGACCAGGCGTTTTGGGACACAGTGCAGGCCCAGAGGCCTGCGCAAGAAGCAGCGATCCATGAATATCTCGAGAAATTGAAGGCGGAGGGCAAGACCCCAACTTATCTTGACAGAGATCGCAAGGAACGTGAATACATCGCGAAAGTTCCTCGGCCGCCGTTCAAAGTTCTGATTGACCAGATCGATCACATCGCCAAAGTGGCTGGCGTAGATCACGTCGGTCTGGGGTCTGATTTCGACGGCGTCGGCGGCGCCACTCCGGAGGGCATGAACTCAGCCGCCGATCTACCGAAGATCACGCAAGCGTTGCTGGATCGAGGATACAGCGCAAACGACATTCGCAAGATTCTCGGCGGCAACGTTCTTCGCGTGTTTGCCCAGGTCGAACGGGTAAGCCGCGAGCTGCAGGTACAACAGGCACACTCGGCGATGGGCAAGTAAACTGCCTCTGTCGTACAATCAAGCTTCAGTTCTAACTCATTATTGTCATTCCGAGCGAAGTTGCATTTTTGCGTGCAAACGATGCACGAAGTCGAGGAACCTGCTTTTTCTAAATCTAGGAGATGACTATGCGCAAACTTACCTGCATCCTCTTTCTTGTTGTTAGCCTGCTGCCGATAACACTACTCGCCGCCGGATCGCAGCCTGTCGCTGTAATTGACACCACCGCCGGCAAACTTAATTGCACTTTGTTTCCTGACAAAGCGCCGATCGGCGTCGCCAATTTCATCGGACTTTCTGATGGCAGCAAGGATTGGACCAGCCCGGTTACTCATCAGAAGAAGCACGGAGTGCCCCTTTATGACGGGACCATTTTTCACCGCGTGATTCCGAACTTCATGATTCAGGGAGGCGATCCGCTGGGCACGGGAACGGGCGATCCCGGTTATCAATTCAAGAACGAGACTTCGCCCGACCTGAAGTTTGACCGCCCGGGCCGCCTCGCCTACGCAAACGCCGGTCCTGACACCAACGGTTCGCAATTTTTCATTACAGAGATCGCGTATCCGAGCTTAAACGGCGGCTACACCATTTTTGGACAGTGCGACGATGCCAGCCTGGCAATCGTTAAGCAAATCGCCCGCATGGGGCGAGATGCCAATGATCGTCCCTTTCGCCCGGTGAAGATCAACCACATCACCATCGAGCACGGGGGAGCGGCAGCCGCCAAGACTGCATCGAAATAGTTTCGCGCACGACGAACGACCAAGGACATACGACAAAGAGGAAGGACTCTCATGGCCCGCCAACTCGGCACTTATGCGGTTCTCAACACTTCCGAAGGAACTATTGTCTGCCGCTTATTTGAAAAGGAAGCGCCCAAGACCGTTGCCAATTTTATTGAGCTTGCGGAAGGCCAGCGCGAGTGGTCACATCCGGTTACGCGCAAAAAGAGCAAGGACCGGCTGTACGATGGCACGATTTTTCACCGCGTGATTCCGAATTTTATGATTCAGGGGGGCGATCCGGCCGGCACCGGTTTCGGTGGTCCTGGATATCAGTTCGAAGACGAAACCAAAGGATCTCCGCACAAGTTCGACAAAGGAGGAAAGCTAGCCATGGCCAATTCCGGGCCCAATACCAATGGCTCGCAATTCTTCATTACCGTGGCGCCCACAACCTGGCTGACTGGCAAGCACACGATCTTCGGTGAAGTGGTGGAAGGACAGGATGTGGCCGACAAAATCGCGAATCTTCCACGCAATCGCCAGGACAAACCGAATACCGATGTGGTGGTGAAATCGGTGGTGATTGAGAGAGCGTAGGGCAATAGGCTAGGTCAGCCGAACGCCCTGATCATCGTGGAAAGAGCCCAATCTGCTATTGGGAAGGGGCACGACTGAAGTCGTGCCTTTCGGATCCTTATCTGAGCGGAGTGATGCTCTTTTGGGAAATCTGGAAGCCAAGAATGCAGAGATCCTTCGACTCGGTGAGACGATTCGTAAGCGAATCGTCTCATTGCGCTCAGGATGACAATTCCGGGTGGCTGGTTACAGCCCAATCACGCCCACTAACTCCTTCACTGCCCCAGCGCTGCGATTGAGTTGCTCCTGTTCTTGCGGGGTGAGCTTGATTTCGATGATTTGCTCAATTCCCTTGGCGCCTAACTTGACCGGCACACCGACAAACAGTCCGTGGATACCGTACTCTCCCTGTAAATAAGCTGCGCACGGCAATATTTTCTTCTTGTCCTTCAAAATGGCCTCGACCATCTCGGCGACCGCAGCGGAAGGCGCATAATACGCACTGCCGGTTTTGAGATATTTCACGATTTCGGCGCCACCGTCGCGCGTGCGCTGCACCAACCGTTCGATGGTTTGCGAATCCATGAGTTCGGTGATTGGGATTCCCGCGACGGTCGAGTACCTCGGAAGCGGAACCATCGTGTCGCCGTGTCCGCCCAGAACGAATGCCGTCACGTTCTCCACGCTGACCTTGAGATGATCGGCAATGAATGCGCGGAAGCGGGCAGAATCGAGCACTCCCGCCATTCCGATGACGCGCTCGCGGGAAAATCCGCACATCTTGTGCGCAGCCTGGGCCATCGCGTCCAGGGGATTCGAAACGACAATCAGAATGCAGTTGGGAGAGAACTCGATAGCCTTCCCCACCACATCCTTCATGATCTTGTGATTAGTATTCAACAGGTCGTCACGGCTCATGCCGGGTTTGCGGGGGATGCCGGCGGTGATGACGACGATATTGGAATTCGCGGTGTCAGCGTAATCGTTGGTGCCCACCACGTACGAGTCCCGCTTCTCAATCGGCATGGCCTCGAGCAGATCAAGTCCCTTGCCCTGCGGAACGCCTTCGATGATGTCAATCAGGACAACATCGGCCAATTCCTTCGAAGCAATCCAGTGAGCAGTGGTTGCGCCCACGTTTCCCGAGCCTACAACTGTAACTTTCTTGCGCATGATTCCCTCTGTATCCTCTCAGCGTCCTCTGTGGTTGAAACTTCTCAGTGCGCGGCGCTCAGCACCGCGGCATCCATGTTCTCAATAATGTAATTGGCGAACTCACTGGTTCTTACCTTGGTCGCACCTTCCATCAATCGTTCGAAGTCGTAAGTAACTTTTTTCTGTTCGATGGTGCTTTCCACTCCACGCTCAATCAAATCGGCGGCTTCGGTCCAACCGAGGAAACGAAACATCATAACTCCGGAGAGAATCACCGAGCCGGGATTGATCACGTCTTTGTCGGCATACTTGGGGGCCGTGCCGTGCGTGGCTTCGAAGATCGCGTAGCCATCGCCGATGTTCGCGCCGGGCGCAATCCCGAGCCCGCCGACCTGAGCCGCGCAGGCATCGGAAATGTAATCTCCGTTCAAGTTCGGTGTAGCCAGAACCGAGTATTCATCGGCCCGCGTGACTACCTGCTGAAAAATCGAATCTGCGATGCGGTCGTTGATCATCAGTTTCTTTTTCCATGCGCCCTTGCCGTGGTTCGCGTAGATGGCGGCCAGCACGTCGCGAACCTCTTTGTAAACCGATTGGCGGAAGTCTTCCGAGGCAAACTCGAGCCCTGGTTCCACAAGATGCGCATTCTCCTCGACGCTAATGTTCGGGCTTGTGTCCTTATTGTCGAGAATCCAGCTCTCGCGTTCCGTGACGACTTGATCGCGAAATTCCTCGGTTGCGAGTTCATAACCCCACTTGCGAAATGCGCCTTCGGTAAACTTCTGAATGTTGCCTTTGTGAACCAGCGTCACTTTCCTGCGGCCGCTCTCCAGAGCAAATTGAATGGCCATGCGAACCAGGCGCTTGGTGCCAGTGACAGAAATTGGCTTGATGCCAACGCCCGAGTCCAAGCGGATTTGTTTCTTGCCCCCTTTCAGCATCTCGCGGTTGATAAATTCGATTACTTTCGCAGCTTCCGGCGTTCCTTCTTCCCATTCGATACCGGCGTAAACGTCTTCCGTGTTTTCGCGGTAGATAACCACATCCATGCGTTCGGGATTTTTCACGGGCGAAGGGGTTCCTTTGTAGTACTTCACGGGACGCACGCAGGCGTAGAGATCTAGAATCTGCCGTAAGGCTACGTTGAGGGAGCGAATCCCACCACCTACCGGAGTAGTCAGCGGCCCTTTGATGGCCACGCGCAAGTCCCGGATTGCGTTCACCGTGTCTTCCGGCAACCAATTTTTGAACTTGGCAAAGGCCTTCTCGCCCGCGAACACTTCATACCAGACTACCCGGCGCTTGCCATGGTATGCCTTCTGAACGGCGGCATCGAAGACGCGAACGGAGGCCTTCCAGATATCGCGGCCCGTGCCGTCACCTTCGATGAAGGGAATGATCGGGTTATCGGGAACCGAATAGCGCCCTTTGTTGTAACTAATTCGGCCACCCTCGCTGGGTAGAACCATTCCGTTATAGGAAACCGCCATTACAGATCCTCCGGCACGTGGCAGTGAAACCGACAATTATAAAGGGTTCCCGTCGGAGATTCAGATTACCGGATATCCGGCAGTGAGCAGTTTGAACAGGGGGCGAGCCATACGCGCCTTCCTTGAACCACAGAGGAGACAGAGATGGTGCAAGAGGTCCAAAGGAGGGCTTGTTCGGGATGACAATCAAACGGATCCACACCGACTGCCCAGGTGGGGCTCTACTCTTGCGCGGGTGGGAGAGCCAACGAACATAATGCACACTCGAATCGCCGCAAAACGACGAATGAGAAGGAGCGATCCGTCTAGAAGAAGCTGCAGGCTGTTCATCAAACCATCCCGAACCTTCGACGCGAGAAGTCAGCTAACTCCAATTGCGTGTTGGAGATTCATTAGAAATTGACGGGTTCGTAACAAGCCTGTAACATTGCAGCCTTAAAAGTTAACCGTACTGAATCATCCCAGGAGGCATAAACGGTGATACGCCGCATTGCCGTGCTGTGTCTGGCGTTGGCGCTTCCAGCGATTGCGCAGACTACGTTGAACGGTGCAGGAGCTACCTTCCCATATCCCATGTACTCAAAATGGTTTTCTGAGTACCACAAACTCCATCCCGACGTTCAAATTAATTACCAATCGATTGGGAGTGGTGGAGGAATCCGCCAGGTATTGGCGGGCACGGTGGACTTCGGTGCCAGCGATGGACCGATGAGCAATGAACAACTCGCCGAGGCCAAGGTTAAAATCCTGCACGTTCCGACCGTCTTGGGAGCGGTGGTTCCGGCTTACAACATTCCCGGCGTCTCCGCAGAAATCAAGTTCACTCCCGAAGCATTAGCAGGAATCTTTTTGGGCAAAGTCACCTCATGGAATGACAGCGCTTTGACCAGTGTGAATCCCGGCATCAATCTTCCTAATCAGCCAATCATCGTCGTGCACCGCTCTGATGGTAGCGGTACTACGTTCATCTTCACTGATTACCTGTCCAAGGTGAGTTCGGATTGGCAGAGCCAGGTCGGTAAGAGCACTTCCGTGAAGTGGCCCGTGGGACTCGGCGGCAAGGGCAACGAAGGTGTTGCCGGCATGATTCGCCAGATGCAAGGTGCGATCGGCTATATCGAGCTGATTTATGCCGTGCAGAACAAGATTCCCTACGGCGTGGTCAGGAACTCGGCTGGAAACTTTGTAAAAGCCAGCCTGGAGAGCGTCACGGCAGCAGCCGCTTCGGTGAAGGACATGCCGTCCGACTTCCGCGTCTCCATCACC
>Ga0187778_10002936_pt1 | contig 11552 bp, 8 predicted proteins | sample 1015_Q2_SP5_20_M_FD_132418 | JGI IMG/M metagenome (GOLD analysis project Ga0187778, IMG submission 132418) | Tropical peat soil microbial communities from peatlands in Department of Meta, Colombia - 1015_Q2_SP5_20_MG | ecosystem: Environmental > Terrestrial > Soil > Wetlands > Peat | place...
CGATATCAAGATTATGAATTCAAGGTGACGAATCCGGGCGGTCACAGTTCCCTGCCCGTCAGCCCCAACGCAATTTACGAACTGGCCGAAGGCCTCACCCGCCTCGAGCGCTTCTCGTTTCCCTTCGAACTCAGCGACGTGACCCGCGCGTATTTCGACCGCATGTCATCCATCGTGGACGGCTCACTGGGCGCGGAGATGAAAGCGATTCTGCGAACGCCCCCCGACCAGGCAGCGATCGCGCGGCTTGCAAAGCTGCCGTTCTACAACGGCATCACGCACACCACCTGCGTGGCCACGCGGCTCGACGCAGGCCACGCCAATAACGCGCTGCCGCAAATGGCGCGCGCGATTGTGAACTGCCGCATCCTGCCGGGCCATTCGCCGGAAGAAGTGCAGGCCACGCTCGTGAAAATTGTGGCCGACCCTCAGATTTCGGTGACGCCGATTTTTTCGGGCGTGGCGGGTGGCAAGGCCAATCCACCTTCCCCGCTGCGTCCAGACTTGATGGCTACGTTCGAAAAAGTGAGCACGGCGATGTGGCCGGGCGTGCCGGTCGTCCCGGTGATGGAAACCGGCGCGACCGACGGCGCCATCTCGCGCGCCGCCGGAATTCCGACGTACGGAATTTCCGGATTGTGGATGGATGTGAACGACGATCGCTCGCACGGACGCGACGAGCGCGTCCTGGTTTCCTCCTTTTACGAAGGCGTGGAATTCTATTACCGTTTCCTGAAAGCGCTTTCCTCGCCGTAACGGAATTTCGGTGTCGCCGGTGATTTGTGCTTCCCCGCTGAGGAGGACCGGCCTTGAGTGTGCTGCGGCAAATGATCCTGGCCGCGTCTGAAAGCTGGTGGCTGCGCGAGCGTGCGCCGCATATTCCACTGCTGCGCCGCGGCGTGAAGCGCTTCATGCCGGGCGAGACAGTGGACGACGCGCTTGCTGCCGCGAGGGAGCTCGCCGGCAGGAGAATCGCCACGGTGTTGACGCATCTCGGCGAAAACGTCGCCGACCGGGCGGAAGCGGAAAGCGTCACACGCGGCTATCTGGACGTGCTGGACCGCGTCGGTGCGACCGGCGCACCCACCGAAATTTCCGTCAAGCTCACGCAGCTCGGACTCGATCTCGACGCGGAATTCTGTTTTGCAAACCTCGCGGCTCTCGTCGAGCGCTGTCCGGCGGAAAAAACTCTGTGGATCGACATGGAGCAAAGCCGCTATGTGGACACGACGCTCGCGCTCTACCGGCGCGCGCGCAGCGCACGTCGAAACGTGGGCGTGTGCGTGCAGTCCTACCTGCGCCGCACTCAGAAAGATGTCGAGGCGCTGATTTCCATCGGCGCTTCGGTCCGGCTCGTCAAAGGAGCTTACAGCGAGCCGCCCGAAATCGCGTTCCCGAAGAAAAAGGACGTGGATGCAGCCTTATTTGCGCTCGCACAAATGCTTCTCAGTCCCGAAGCGCGCAAGGCCGGCGTTCGCGCGGCGATTGCCACGCACGATCGGCAATTGATTCGCCGCATCTCCGAGTGGGCTGGCGCTCACGAAATTCCAAGGAACGAGCTCGAATTTCAAATGCTCTACGGGATTCAGCGCGCCGAGCAACTGCGCCTGGCCCAAGAAGGCTACCGCGCCGGCGTGCTGATTGCCTACGGCACATTTTGGTTTCCGTGGTTCATGCGGCGATTGGCCGAGCGTCCGGCCAACCTCCTATTCCTTGCGCGCAATCTTTTTTCGAGCTGATTCCGCGCGGCTCATCCTCCCTGGGAACTTTTCTCCGTCGCGTTGCGTATCTTCGGCCAGCAACGAGGTGTGAACTTGAACAATTTCATGCAAGACGTGCGCTACGGAATCCGCATGCTGGCGAAAAGCCCGGCATTTACGGCGATTGCCGTCCTCACGCTGGCCCTGGGCATCGGAGCGAATACCGCGATTTTCAGCGTCGTGAATTCGTTCCTGTTCAAACCGCTGCCGGTGAAAGATCCCGGGCGGCTTGTCGTGGTGGCCAATCACGATGCGAAATATGACGATCCGCACGAACTTTCAAATCCCGACTTCGTGGATTATCGCGCGCGGAACAATGTTTTTTCCGAGATGACGGCGTTCGCCATCAGCTTCGTAGGGCTGAGCGCCGACCATCAGAGTCAGCGCGTGCTCGTCACATACGTAAAGGGCAATTATTTCTCGATGCTCGGACTGCATCCTGCGGAAGGCCGTTTGTTTCTTCCGAGCGAGGGCGAAATACCCGGGGCCGATCCGATCATGGTCCTCGGATACGACTTCTGGATGCGCCGCTTCAATGGAGACCCCCGCGTCGTCGGCAAAACAGTGGACTTGAACGGACGGCCGACGACGATCGTCGGTGTGGGGCCGAAAGGATTTCATGGAACATTTTATATCGTGGAATCTGACGCCTACGTTCCCATGGGGACGCTCGTGTATGTCGCCGAATCGCCCAAGGTTCTATCCGACCGAAACGACCGGCGGGTCAGCGTGCTCGCATACCTGAGGAATGGTGTCACACGGGAGCAGGCGCGCGCGTCGCTCCAAGTGATTTGCGACAACCTGGAAAAAGAATATCCCGCCACGAACAAAGGCTTGCGCATGGATGTGATCCCGGAGGCTCTGGCGCGTCCCGAGCCTTCGGCGGCGAGCGCGTGGCCACTAATCGCCGGACTTTTTCTGGGCCTCGTGGGACTGGTGCTCGTGGTCACCTGCGTGAATGTGACAAACCTGCTTCTCTCTCGCGCGGCCATTCGCTCGAAAGAAATCGCCATTCGCGTGGCGCTCGGCGCGGGCCGAATCCGCGTATTCCGCCAGTTGCTCACCGAAAGTGTGCTGCTTTCGGCCATGGGCGGCGTTGGCGGCGCGGCGCTCGGCCTGTGGGTGATGAGATGGGTCGAAAAAATCCGACTGCCGGGTGATTTCCCGCTGCGCATGGAGATCGCGTTTGATTGGCGCGTGTTCATGTACGTGGCAGCCGTGGCGCTGGCAGCGGGCATATTTGCCGGGCTCGCCCCAGCGTGGCGCGCGTCGAGTTTGGCCCTCAACGATTCGTTGCGCGAAAGCGGGCGCTCGCTCACGGGCAGCGCCGGGCACAATCGCATCCGCAACTCGCTCGTGGTGGCCCAGGCGGCGGGGTCGCTCGTCGTGCTTGTTGTCGCCGGACTTTTTCTGCGCAGTTTCGAGCGCGCCGAAAGGATGGATTTGAGCTTCAAGCCGGACCACGTGCTGGATCTCACCATGGATGTTCATCAGCTCGGATACGACGAAGCGCGCGGCACCGTGCTGTTTCGCCAGGTCCTGGAACGCGTGCGTGCGCTGCCGGGTGTCGACGCCGCAACTTTGGCCTTCTCTTCTCCGTTGGGCTATTACAGCGATTGGGGCGAAGTGTGGAAAGAGGGCCAGGAAGGACTGCCGGAAAGCCAGGTCCCGCGAATGCCCCACAATAAAATCGACACGGATTATTTTCGCGTGATCGGGATGGCGATCGTGCGCGGCCGCGAAATCGGGCCGCAGGACCAGAGCACTTCGACGCGTGTTGCCGTGATAAACGAGACCATGGCGCGCCAGTTCTGGCCCGGCGAGGATCCGATCGGCCATCATTTCCGTTACGGCTCGAGCAAAGCGCCGGACGTCGAAGTGGTCGGCGTAGCGCGGGACAGCAAATACGTCTGGATCGCCGAGGACCCGCGCCCATATTTTTATGTGCCGGCGTCGCAGGATTACAGCTCGGTCCGCGTGCTGCACGTGCGCACGTCTCTGGCTCCCGCAAGCCTCGCGCACGCCATCGCAGATCAAGTGCATGCGCTCGACCCGAATCTCCCGGTGTTCGATGTGATGACGCTGAGCGAATCGCTCGATGGCGGGAACGGATTCTTTCTCCTGCGAATGGCGGCTGTATTTGCCGGAGCGCTCGGCGCCCTCGGGCTGCTGCTGGCGGTGGTGGGTGTTTACGGCGTGATTTCCTATGCGGTGAACCAGCGGACTCAAGAGATCGGCATTCGCATGGCGCTGGGCGCGCAGCGCAAAAAAATTCTTGCGATGGTGATTTCACACGGGCTGAAGCTGGTCATCATCGGCCTCGCGATCGGAGTTGCGATTGCCATGGGAGTCGCAAAGATAGTGGGCAATTTCCTGGTCAATACAGGCACACTCGATCCGTTCGCTTACGCCGCCGCTTCACTGCTGCTCGCAGGTGTGGCGGCGCTGGCCTGTTATTTTCCTGCTCGGCGGGCGATGCGCGTGGATCCGCTGGTCGCGCTGCGTTATGAATGAACTCGCAATAAGTTGATTCGGCTTATTTAATTACCTTCGCCATGCCGAGGCCGGCGATCGCCCAGGACGCGACGCTCGTGCCCGTGTGCGCGATGGTGTAGTCCATCGGGAAGCCGTACCAATTCCAGTACGGAAGATCGATGAAGATGCCTGCGAAGAGGGCGACGATTGCGGCGAACAGCACTTTCGGTCCTACGCCCGGAAGCCCGGCGCCCGCCGTCGCCATCAGCCAGGCGAGCAGAAATCCCGACAACAGCGTGATCAAGAATTGAATTCCGAGCAGCTTGGGGAAACTAAACGCGGTTCCTCCGGGGCTGTAGATCAGGATTCCCGTAGGGCCCGCCAGCCACTTCTGCTGCTGGCGCTCCATCGCAGCGTGTTGCTCCTCTTTGGACATCCCCGGTTTGACTTCCATGCCCGGGAAAAAATAAAAGCCGGGGTCGTGGATGGCCAGCTTGAACGCAGGAGCGAGAACCGCCTCCGCCGGAAGATTCTTGATGCCGACCTCGCCGAGCCCTGTAGCCATGTGAACGATGGACAGCACGATGTACGCGATCACTCCTCCGACCAGGCCTCCCAGAATGACCTTCCTTGCCATGTGCGCCTCCTAGGTGAGAGTCGTCGTCTTCAGCCCTCGCTTGGCGAGAGCTCGCGATTTGGTGGCGACATATTACCCCCGGTCAGATGAGGGTTCTCAGAATTGTTGGGAGACGATGCCGGTGCCGACGCGCGTTTTGTCCGTGCCAAAGAGCAACGCGTGGCTATTGTCGATGATGAAGTAATCCAAATCGAAGGTCACAATCGGGTCGGTGCCGTTCAAGACGGCGGTGCCGCGGCCGTTTTGGTCGGGCGCGGTGATTGAGCTCCCCGTCGAGCTGAGGGGATCGGTCTGGAAGGTGGCGTTGAAATCGTTGATGTCGAGGTTGCCGCTGGTCAAGCTCGCGCCGGTGAGAGACGCTTGCCCCGTGGCGTCCTGCTCAACCGGCGCGCCCTGGCCCACTCCGCGCGTTGCTAATTCAAGCGCGAAACTGCCTGCAGGAAGCGCGGCGGTTATGCTTTGCTGGTGCGCGAGGCCGATTGAGACTGCGGTGGCATCGATCTCAAGCATCACGGCGGTTCCCTGTGCGGTCTGATACGTGGCGAATTCTGCGACGTTGGCGGCCGGCACTCCGGGACACGCTCCGTTCGCGCTGAAGAGTTTCAAGTCGATGCGTCCCGTGGCTGCGTCCACCGAGTAGCCGCACGTGCCGAGCGCGGTGTTCAGCGTCGTCGAGCCTACATTGTTGACGTCCAGCGCCCCGCCAGTGACGTTCGCGGCGCCATCCGATTTGAAGATTCCGCCCGAAGCGTAGGGGCCAGGTGAAACAGGCGGATTGGCAGGCGCGGGAGTAGAAGTGCCGACGGAGGTAAACACATAGTTTCCGGCGGCAAGATCGGCGCCGGCGAATGGGGCCATGTTAGCGGGTGTGAACTCCTGGTAGGCGTGGCCCGAAAGAAATCCGTTCTCGTCGATCTCCACCAGCTTCAAGTGCGTCACGCTTCCGGCGGCGGTCGAGTCCACGATATAAAAAGCGAAGGTGAGCTGCTTCGTCGTGTTGCTGGTAATGGAGAGCGTGCCGCGGCCTGTGCCCGGGTTCGCGGCGTCGAAAGAGTACGCCATCGCCGCTGCGCCCTGGAGCGAGCGGTCCAAAGTCGTCACGGTGCCGTTGTCGTTTACGTCGAGAACCGTGTTCGCATTGCCGATTCCGCCGCCATTGGCAGTGAATGCGCCGGCAGCCGCCATCGGATTCAGCTTCAAATCGAATCCGGAAACGCCGAAAACGATCGGCCCCTGGATCAAAGTGTCCGAATTCGTGAGTGCATTCAGGTCCTGCTGGTCGATCGTGCCGCTGGCGGTATCGTTTTTGTCGAAACGGATCATGTCCGCATGTTGGGTCGAGACGAGCGCAAACTCCCATGTCGTGTTGCCTACGCCGGTGGTGAGCGTCGCGTTCACACGCCCGTCCGACCTCACCAAATAATTGCCGGAGATAATCTGCACCTGCTTGTGGACGCCCGTGCCCGCGCTGAGCACGTCTTCGATCCCGCTCTGGATTGAGCCCATGCCGTCGGTCACAAGGCTGCCGGAAATCGCCACGAAATTCGCGCCGGTGCCACCGGAATAGGAAAAGGCGAAGGGACCTTTGAAGGACGCGTCGGAAAAAACGATGGTCGCGATGGCGTTGGCGGGCGCTGGTGCGGCCGGGTCCATGGCGGTGATCGTCACGGTTCCGCCAGGCGGCGGCGAAGGAGGCGCGGTATACAGGCCGGTATTATCGATCACACCGACATCAACTCCCGCTACAGGGGTCACAGACCATTTTGCGCTCGGGTCGTTCACGCTATTGAGTGTGGCGGAGAATTGAAACGTGCTGCCGGCAGGAACGCTTTGCGCGGCGGGCTGAATCGCTAATCCGAGCCCGCTGCCGATGGTGATGGTCAGGCTATTGGAGGTCACCACTGCCGTGTCGGTCGAACTCGAGGGGTTCTGCGGGGCCGTGGCGGTGACTGTGAGCTGGTTGTTGTTCGTGCCGGGCGCCTTCGCGGGCGCTGTGTAAACGCCCACCTGCGGATTTATCGCCGAGGGAACGATCGTGCCTTCCGGGCAGGACGCACCCTGAGTGACGCACGCGGCGCCGTTGATCAAAAACGTGACGGCGGTGCTCGTGTTCGTCGTGTTGTTCGAAAGATTCACCGTTGCCGAGATGTCCGTCGAAGTGTTCAGTGGGACGTTCATTTCCTGCGCGGAAATGTTTACGGACTCAACCAGGGCTGTGCTGCTGCTGCCTCCGCCGCTGCACGCGGTGAGAGTCAGAAGGCCTGCAGCCATTGCTGCCGTGAAAAGGAGATGCCTCGCCGTGCGCCCCATCGAGATGAGAATCATGTGGTCGGATGTATGCCTTAGTTTTCCGGATTTTCGGGAATCCAGTTCCATTTTATAAACGTATTCTCACACACCCCGGTTTCACGCGAGCTATGTGAGATGGCACGTGCGCGCGCGGGGTTGCCGGCCCGCAAATTCAGACCGGGTATAGCAGCTTACCATGCGTTTGCGAAAGCTGGGGTTGCTGATTCACGCGTGTGCGAAGCAGTTGAGCGCGTTTGCTTGAATCTTCTGCGCTTCCTGCTAATCTGGCGCAAGCGCGGCCATGAAGCAGCTCATCGAGAAATTCATCAACTACTTGCGGTATGAACGCAACGCTTCGCCCAATACGATCCGCGAGTACCGGCGCGACCTGACCCAGTTCCACACTTTTCTGACCCCGGAGGGCATGAAAGCTCCTCCGCTCGAACGCATCGACCACCACGTCATCCGCGAGTTTCTCGGCTGGCTCTACGATCGCAAGCTCAAGAAATCGTCGGTGGCGCGGATGCTGGCGTCGTTGCGCTCCTTTTTCAAATTCTGTGTGCGCGAAGGGTTCGTGAAAACGAATCCGGCAAGGCTGGTAAGCACTCCGAAGCTTCCCAAACGCGTGCCGCGCGTGCTGACGGCCGAAGAGATGAACAACTTTCTCGATGGGCTGGCCAACGGCACGTATCAGGTCAAGCGCAAGGGGTCGCCGCAACCGAAGCGCGAAGAGAATGCCAGGCTGATGCTCAAGCGCGACCGCGCCATCTTTGAGCTGCTCTACGCCTCAGGATTGCGAGTGAGCGAACTCGTCGGGCTGAACCTCGGGGATGTCAGCCGGGAGGAGCGGATGTTGCGCGTGCTCGGGAAAGGACGCAAGCAGCGCATCGTGCCGTTCGGCACCAAGGCCGAGGCGGCGCTTGAAAGCTATTGGCCCGTGCGCAGCCAGATTCTCTCGCGCCCCCAGCGGAAAGGCCGGCCGGAACAGGCGCCGCAAGCGCTTTTTCTGAACCCTTGGGGAGGGCGGCTGAAAACGCGCGCCATCCACGCGATCGTGAGGAAATACGCGCGGCTCGCCAACGTCAATTGGGACCTTCACCCGCACTCGCTGCGCCACGCGTTTGCCACTCACCTTCTGGCCGATGGCGCAGACCTGCGCGCCATTCAGGAGCTGCTCGGCCACGCGTCCCTTTCCACCACGCAGCGCTACACGCAGGCAAACATTCAGCAGCTCGCGGCCGTTTACGATAAGGCCCATCCGCACGCTTGAAGCGCCGAAGAGGCCTTTGGGAGAATCTCAAGCAGGAAAATCGCCGGGCGGGCTTGAAATCTCGGGAAGAATTTTTACTGTGAAACGGCGGCTTACGTTCGTATCGTTCGCGGCATTCATGCTCCTCGTTGCGGCCCCGCCTCGTGCCGCCGCTCAAGACAACTATGAAATCCAGGTGTACGAATACGAAACGGTCGAGCCCGGGCACACCATGGTTGAGCTGCACAGCAATTTCACCATCGAAGGCTCCAAGCACATCACCGATGGTCTTTATCCGACAAACCATTCGGAGCACGAAACCCTCGAGATCACTCACGGCTTCACCGACTGGTTCGAGACCGGCTTGTATATCTTCACCTACATCCATTCCGGGCAGGGCTGGCAGTGGGTGGGCAGCCACATTCGGCCGCGCGTGCGGGTTCCGGAAAAATGGCATTGGCCGGTAGGCGTCAGCCTCTCGACCGAGCTCGGATACCAGCGGCGGCAATTCTCCGTGGATACGTGGACTTGGGAAATCCGGCCGATTGTGGACCAAAAGATCGGCAGGTGGTACTGGGCATTCAATCCCTCGCTCGAACGAGCCTGGCACGGCCCGGATATCCGCCAGGGCGTAGGCTTCTCGCCGAGTTTCAAATTCAGCTACGACTTCACGCCCAAGATCGCTGGAGGGATTGAATATTACGGGTCGGTGGGGCCGATTACAGGTTTTGACCCGGTGTCGCAGCAGATGCACCAGGTATTTCCCACTGTGGACTTGAACGTCGCGCCGCAATGGGAGATCAATTTCGGATTGGGGGTAGGGATGACCCGCTCGACCGATCACCTGATCGCCAAAATGATTCTAGGGTATCGCTTTGATTTTTAATCCGTTCTCGCCCCACCGCGAACGGGGGTTTTCGCTTTGGCAGGCTTTTTAATGGTGGACGCCTTTCATCATAGGTCACTATAATGGGGCAAGGTGCAAACACAACCGTGCCCCATGCATCATACTGCAGGTGCAAACGACTGGACGGTTCTGAGGGATACACGGGATGAAAGCAGCCACCGCGAAAAAGGCCCAGTTGACGCCGGAAGTCCGCCCGACGGCTGCGCTGCAAATGTACCTGGAAACCCTCTGCTACAAGACCCGAGAACGCCTGGAACTGATCAACATCACCCGCGACTTGAATGAGGTGGTGCGCAAGCACGGGCTGAAGGCGGGGTTCGTGCTGGTGCAATCGCTGCATACGACGACCGCGATTTTCATCAATGAATTCCAACAAGCGTTGCTCGACGACATCAAATCGTTCCTCGAGCGGCTCGTTGGGCGGATCGACTACTGGCGGCACAACGACCCCAAACTCTCCGAATGCAACCGCCAGAATGCGGACTCTCATCTTCGCGCGATGGTTTTGGGCCACACGCTTTCTGTGCCGGTACGCGATGGCGAGCTGGCGCTCGGCAACTGGCAATCCGTGATTCTCGCCGAGCTGGATGGGCCGCGCGACCGCGCGATTCAGGTTCAAGTCCTCGGCGTCTCCGACGAATCCAAAGAATAAGTCAGTTTGAAAAGATCGCCGAGGCGGGCGGAGTTCAGCTCCCGGGCCGTGCCATTGCGTCCAGCGTCTCGCGGACTTTTCGGAGAAATTGGTCCGGCGTGAAAGGCTTCTGGATGAAAGCGGAGTTCTCCGGGAGGCCTTTGCGGACCAGCGCTTCGTCGTCCGTTTACACCTTCCTTGCGTCCGGCGGAAAAAATCTGAAATTCTTTCGAGGATCGGAGCTAGATGTTAAGCGTGAGTGATGTTTCCGGCACGAACCCCGAGGGAGCGCCTGACGCGTGCTGCGTGAGCGTCGGCAATTTTTCGCGATCAACGGGATTGTAAAGCGTATCGCGCTCCACGGGAACACGCCCTGCGGCGCGAATCAGGCGTTCGAGTTCGGCGCGCGTCAGGTGTTCGGGCGTGGTGGCGCCGGCGTCGTGATAGATCTTTTCTTCCACGACCGTCCCATCGAGATCGTTCGCCCCAAACCGCAGCGCAATCTGCGCAATTCGCGGCGTCAGCATGATCCAGTAGGCTTTGATGTGATCGAAGTTGTCGAGCAGAAGCCGTGAGATGGCGATCGTCTTCAAATCGTCGAACCCGGTCGTGCTGGGAAGATGCGAGAGCGCCGTATTGGCCGGGTGAAACGCCAGCGGGATGAAAGCCACGAAGCCGTGGGTTTTATCCTGAAGGCCGCGAAGCTGGAGCAAATGGTCCACGCGCTCTTCGGGAGTCTCGATGTGACCGTAAAGCATCGTCGCATTCGAGCGTAGGCCAATCTCGTGCGCGGTTCGCGCGATTTGCAGCCACATTTGGCCGCTCACCTTGTGGTCGCAAATGATTTTCCGCACGCGCGGATGGAAAATCTCAGCGCCGCCGCCGGGAAGCGAATCAACTCCCGCATTCTTCATAGCCAGCAGCGTATCGCGAATCGAGAGCTTCGAAATTCGCGCATAGTAGCCCACCTCGACCATGGTGAACGCCTTCAGGTGCACTTGCGGGAAGCGCTGCTTGAGCCCGCGGATCAGATCGAGGTAATACTCGAACGGCAAGTCGGGATGCAGGCCGCCGACGATGTGGAATTCCGTGGCGCCCTCGGCAACGCCCTCGCCCGCGCGCTGCCAGATTTCTTCCAGCGCAAATGCGTACGCGCCGGGAGCTTCCGGCGAACGGCCGAACGCGCACAACCGACAGTGTGCCACGCAAACATTCGTTGGATTGATGTGGCGGTTGACGTTGAAGTAGCAAATGTTGCCGTGCCGCTTCTCACGCACGTAATTGGCGAGCCAGCCGATCGCAAGCAGGTCGTGCGACTCGTACAGCGCCAGCCCATCTTCGGCCGAAAGCCGCTCCCCCGCGAACACTCTCCTGGCGACCGGTTCGAGCCGGGCGTCAGAAATCTGCAAGTTGGATTGCATTTGCGCGCCGATTGACATCGCGATTAAGGCCGCATCACTACGACAGCCGCACCCCAAAACAGCAGAAACAACAAACTAATATAGCCATTCACGGTGAAAAACGCAGCATTGATTTTGCTCAAGTCGTCCGCTTTCACCAGCGAATGTTCATAGCCGAGCAGAGCGGCCACCACGGCAATTCCC
>Ga0187778_10002938_pt1 | contig 11549 bp, 12 predicted proteins | sample 1015_Q2_SP5_20_M_FD_132418 | JGI IMG/M metagenome (GOLD analysis project Ga0187778, IMG submission 132418) | Tropical peat soil microbial communities from peatlands in Department of Meta, Colombia - 1015_Q2_SP5_20_MG | ecosystem: Environmental > Terrestrial > Soil > Wetlands > Peat | place...
ACAAAGGCCGACACCCTCCCAACCCACAAACATGAGCGCGTAATTGTTGCCCAGAACCAAGATCAGCATGGAGAACATGAAGAGGTTCAGGTAGCCGAAGAAGCGGTAATAGCCCCCCTCGTGTGCCATGTAGCCGACCGAGTAAATATGGATGAGCATGCCCACGCCGGTCACAAAAAGTAACCAGATAGCGGAAAGCGGATCGAGGAGAAAACCTGCATCGGCCTGGAACGGGACGGGAGTACCCGAGTATGAGGTGTAACCCAGCTGTCCGGTATCGGTACCGAGCCAGGTGTAGAGAACAGTCTGATAAGGTTTGCCCGGGTTGTCGCGGGCGTACGCGGTGTACTGCCAGACGGCAAGACAGGCAAAAAGAAATGCAGCGACTACCGCGCCGACGCAGACAGCGCTGACGGCCGACTTCTCCAGCTTGCGGCCGAAAAAGAACATGACCGCTGCGCCGAAGGCCGGCAGCAACGGAATCAGCCAGATGTGGGAGAGAAATAGCATTCAGCACTCAGCTCTCAGCAAGCATCAATCAGAACTTGGCATTTAGCACTTGGCACTCAGCATTTGGCCAAAATGTGTTTGTTCAGCCCCGCAACAAAACCCCAGTGACTAAATGCCAAGTGCCAATTGCGAAATGCTGGTCTCTTACCATTTCAACAAATCCACTTCGTCCACGTTGATGGTTTCTTTGTTACGGAAGAAGGCAATCAGGATACCCAAACCAACGGCCGCTTCGGCGGCCGCGTCGGTGATCACAAAAATCGCAAAAACCTGACCGTGCAATCCCCAAATTCTGGAAAATGCGACCAGATTCAGGTTGACCGCGTTGAGGATCAGTTCAATCGACATCAGCACAATGACCACGTTGCGGCGGGTCAAGACACCGATGACCCCCAACACGAATAGGGCAGCCGCGGTTACAAGATAGTGAAGTGTGGTTACAGGAACCATGTCAGGTTTTCAGCCACCAGCATGCCGCAGTCAGCATTCAGCCATAAGCGGCCGGCTGAAGGCCGAGTGTTAACTGCTGAGTGCTCAGTCAAATTCTTCTCTTCGCCATTACGACCGCACCGATAATCGCGACCAGCAAGAGCAATGACGCGATTTCAAATGCGAACATATACTGACCGTAAAGCAGTTCCCCAACCTGTTGAGTGTTGTTGCTCTCAACTGGGGCTGCCATTGCTGTTGGGAACAGACTGCTGCCCTTGGTGTACACGAGCACGAATAATGCGCCCAACGCCCCGGCGGACAGAATCCCGATCAGCCACTGCTTGTTGAATTGCTCTTCTTTCTGGGCGCGCTCGATATTCACCAGCATGATGACGAACAAGAACAGCACCATGATTCCGCCGGCATAAAGAATGATCTGAACGCCGGCAACGAATGGCGCATAGAGCATCAAGTACAGACCGGCTTGGGCGAGCAACCCCAGAATCAAGGCGAGGGCGGAGTGCACTGCGTTCTTGCGGGTGATCACGAGAACACCGCTCAGCAACGTCAGTCCCGATAAGAAATAAAAGAAAAAAGTAGTGGCTACAGGTTCCATATCAGAGAACCACTCCAAGAATCGCAGTCAGAATCAGTACGCCGATAGCGATCGGCAGCAGGACTTTCCATCCGACCTTCATAAGCTGATCGAAACGATAACGCGGAAATGTTGCACGATACCAGATGTACAGATACATGAAAACTGCGACCTTTGCGATGAACCAAAAGATGTCCTGAATGCGATCGCGCACCGGCGGGAGAAAGAGCAGCAGGCCGATAACACCGAGCCCAGCGCCGAAGGCAGCCAGCCCGGCAGTCTGAATCCTGAAATAGGGATGCTTCGGCATGCGAATGACGCCGACAAAGGCGATGGCGGCGAGGGCAAGAAAGGTAAACCCCGGAATCAAGGAGAAAACCAAGTCCCAAGCCGGCCCGGTGAGTGTGTTCGGAAATGGACGCAGCCATCCGCCCAGCCAGAGGGTCACGGCTATGGAAGACACAGCAATCATCGCAGTGTATTCGCCGAGCATGAACAACGACCAGCGCAGGCCGCTGTACTCGGTGTGGAAGCCGGCAGTCAATTCGGATTCAGCTTCGGGCAAATCAAAGGGGGCGCGATTAGTTTCAGCGACCATGGCAATGGCGAAGATGGCAAAAGCTATGAATCCGAGCGGGAAGAACTTGAACAGGAACCAGACCTGCTGTTGCTGTTGCGCTTCAACGATGCCGATCATGCTGAGGGTGCCGGTGCCACTCTTATTCAGGCTGGTCATCAAGATCGCGGAAACGACCGCCATACCCATGGCAATCTCGTAGGAGATCATTTGCGCGCTCGAGCGCAGGGAGCCGATCAGCGGATAATGCGAGTTGGACGCCCATCCCGCCATCACTACGCCTAACACGCTCAAAGATGAAACACCCAGCATGAACAGGATTCCGATATTCAGGTCGGTAATGGCGTGGGTCGGGCCGAACGGGATCACAATGTACACGGTGAACGAAGCGCAGAGGATGATGAGCGGAGCGATCCAGAAGACGAAGCGGTCGGCTTCGGAAGGAACGATGTCTTCCTTGGTAAGAAGTTTCACGGCGTCAGCAATTGGTTGCAGCAGGCCATGAGGGCCGACGCGCATGGGACCCAGGCGAATCTGGAAATGGGCCAGAGCTTTGCGCTCCAGCCAGTTCATTGCGATCACGGCGACCGAGACACCGCCGAAGACGACGAAGATATAAACAAGTGCCCAGAAAACATTGCCTGCCTGGCCAGGGGTGGTGTTCATGCCGAGGTAGGAAGTGACGTAATCGAGCATCAGCGATCCACCTCGCCCAGGACGATGTCGAGCGTGCCGATCACGGCAATGACATCAGCAACCAATTGACCGCGGACCATGATGTCAAGCGCCTGCAGATTCACGAACGACGGGGGGCGGACGCGCACCCGATAAGGCTGCGTGGATCCGTCGCTTACCACAAAGTAACCGAGCTCACCTTTCGGAGCTTCGATCGAGTGATAAATCTCGCCGGCCGGCGGCTTCATCACTTTCGGGACTTTTGCCATGATCGGACCTTCAGGGATCCGCTCGACAGCCTGGCGAACGATGCGGAGAGACTGGCGCATCTCCTGCATACGTACCATGTACCGGTCGTAAGTGTCGCCGTTGGCGCCGGTGGGAATCTCAAAGTCAAACTCCGGGTAGGCTGCATACGGGAGCGCCTTGCGAATGTCCCATTTGACGCCACTGGCGCGAAGAACGGGACCAGTCACACCAAGGGCTTTGCAATCGGCAGCGGAAATTTTGCCGACGTTTTTCGTGCGCTCAACCCAGATGCGGTTGGTAGTGAGCAGTTCCTCGTATTCGTCAATCCGAGGCGGAACGAAATCGAGAAATTTTTTCACGTCACGCTCGAAACCGTCATAGGTCTCGTATTGGCAGCCACCGATGCGAAAAGCATGAGTAGTGAGGCGCGCACCACAATACTTCTCGAAAATCTTCAGAATTTCTTCCCGGTCGCGAAACGTGTAAAAGAGGGGCGTCATAGCGCCGATGTCAAGGGCATGTGTACCGAGCCAAAGTTGATGGCTGGCCAGCCGATTCAACTCGGTGAGGATGACGCGAATGTACCTGGCGCGGGGCGGAGCCTCGATATTCAGCAACTTTTCGACGGCTTCGCAATACCCCAGACCATTTGAAACCGCAGCGACGTAATCCATGCGATCCACATAGGGATTGAACATGGTATAGGTGCGGTTCTCGGCGATTTTTTCGACGCCACGATGCAGATAGCCGATGACGCACTCGGTCCCGAGAACTTTTTCGCCGTCGAGCTTCAGAATGACGCGCAGCACGCCGTGGGTTGCCGGATGCTGCGGGCCCATGTTGATGATAAGTTCGTTGGAATCGAGGAAGGTCTTGTCGGGTTCGCCAAGTTCGAGGTGCGAAAGGTAGGTGGTGGGATCAGCCATTATTGCCCGCTCTCAATCCCCAAGTTGATCCGGACCCATTCCTGATCCTGCTGAATGATGCCGTAATCTTTGCGCAGCGGATAACCTTTCCAGCCGTCGGGAAGCAATATGCGTTTCAAATCCGGATGTCCGTCGAACTTGATGCCGAACATGTCATAGACTTCGCGTTCCAGCCAGTTTGCAGTCGGCCAAATCGCCACAGAACTGGGGAATGATTCGCCGTCTGCGAGCATCGTCTTCACACGTAAGCGCTCGTTGCGCGCGAAGGAATACAGAATCCAGACAAGATCGAATGGTTTCTCACGCTGCGGATAATGAACAGCGGTTATATCAACGCAATAGTCGAACTGCTCTTCATCTCGGAGAATCTGCAGAACCTCGTTTGTAATGGACGGTTCGAGCACCAGGTAGTTCTGTCCGAGGTAGGTGTTGGCCTCACGAACTCCGGAGCCATATTGTGCCTTTAGCTTAGAAACCAAAGGCGACTGCCAAGGCACGGGCACAGGTCCCGCGGGCTTGGCTGGAGCGGCTGGTTTTTCGGGAAGTTTGTGCGCAGGAGTGGAGTGGGCGCTGCCGGTCGTGGCCTGCCCCGCCGGCGGGTTTGGGTCGCCGCTCGGCGGCGTGGGCGACTTGGTTTGCTCAGGCATCCCTACGCGCTACAAACCTCCAGCCAGCATGCACTTTGGAGGAACCTCAACTTCTAACAGCTTGACTGACCGGTGTCAACGACAGGAAGAAGGATCCGATTCGTCAGGATGACGGGGTTTGCGATAGTTGCGAGGTGGGCTATGCAGCCCGGTACTCTTCCATGGCCATTCTCACGATCGTGAGCGGAATGCGGACGCGTTTTAGCTGGCCGGATTTTTTCTCGATTGCGTCGACAAAAATAAGATTGTCGCCCATGATAATGGGATCGCTTTGCAAAATGAATTCCTGTCCGTAGAGCCGCATCTCATTTTCGTGGGTGAAACCGACTCGCTTTAATCGTTCACGGAGAGTGGCGTCAAGTTTTGTCATGGCAGAACCTGAACGTTTCGGTTGTCCTGTTTGGGCTGGATTGAGGGTCCGCGAAGAAACCAGGGCATTTTACAACAAACTGTCAATTTCCGTGATCCACAATGGTTTGGGTTGGCGATCCGTGTAAATTAATATTTCGTTAACAAATCAGAAAAGCTGCGAGGTTAGTATCCCGAAATGCCCCAGGAGCCTCTTATCATCGACGAAACTACGGACCCGGAAAAAGGGTACCGAATCCTTCGCGTGAAGGGACCAATTGTCATCTCTAACCTTTTCGACCTACAGAACAGGGTTCGTTCCAGCACTGCGCCTGCCCTGATACTGGATCTGACCGATGTGCCCTACGTCGATTCGGCGGGCGTAGGAGTTCTGGTCGGGGCATACGTTACTCATCAGAAGGACGGCCGCAGTCTCGCACTGGTCGGGGTGAACAATCGTGTCCGCACCACGTTGGGGATCACTCGTGTGGAATCGTTCTTTCGATTCTTTGATTCGGCTGCAGCGGCAGAACAAGCTGCGTCAAGCCGGAGCGGCGTCGCCACCGAGAAAAGCGCGTAGACCTGAGCCTCGAGCATCTACTTCAAGTGCTCGACCAGAAACAGGTCGGAGAGGTTGCGCACGTAACCGAAAACGTAGTGTTGCTCGTCATCGGCGATGCGCGGACAGGCGACGCCTGCCACTCCCGCTAAGTCGGCTGGCCGCACGGTCTTCCATTCGCTTCTCTTGCCGGTTTGCAGATCCACGGTCGAGACCGGGCAAGAGGTTTCGCCACGCTGTCCCACGAATAACGCGTGGCCATCCTTTGCCCACCGGAGAGGCTGATCGTAAGGCATAGAGCCCTGGATCGGCTGCGGCTCCCCGCCATCAACGGGAATTAAGAAAAGTCCGGAAGCGGTGATGGCCGCGATCCGTTTGCTGTCGGGCGAAACCGAATGGGCATGGGTGCCCAGCGAGAAGCCCTCGGGAGTGATGGGGCGAGGCTGACTTCCATCCAGAGCCAACAGGTAGATTCGTGAGGCGTGGCCTGCCTCGTGTCCGTCAAAAAGCAGGTGCTTGGAGTCCGTAAAGAACTGCCCTCCGAATGGAATGACTTTACCGGTAGAGATTAATTGTTGCTGTCCCACGCCGGTAGGGAGAAGAACAAAATCGGGAGGAGATATATTCTGGCGCAACACCAAGGCCCACTTGCCATCGGGCGACAATGCCACCGCCGAGCCCTGGCCCAGGCGCACTGCGGAGTTGCCGTTCGTCTCGCGGCTAAAGACGGCGTACTCACCACCGCCGGCTTCACCGGCCTCGATGAAGAGCATCATCTTGCCGTCTTCGGAGATGTCGATGGGCACAGTCCAGTCTTGCCAGCTGAGATCGCGTTCTTTAGTTTCGCCAGGCGCGAGTCCGATAGCGCCGGCACGCAAGGCATCGCGGGAAATCAGAGCGCGTCCTCCTGCGCCGACATCGTGAAGGGTCAATGTCCCGGGAGCGCTCAGCAGCTCGCGAACCGTACCCGAGGGCGTAACACCGCGGAGCGAACGGCTGAAGCCGGTGGCGGTGGCGGTGAACCAGATCTCACCGCCAGAAGGCGACCAGGCGGCTCCCATGGCACTGGCCCAGCGCTCGGTCAGATCCGTCTTCTTGCCTTTGAGATCTACGAGGCTGATCGTGCCGCCATCGTCTCCAAGCAAATTATGGTCGATGAAGGCGAGGGAATCCCCTTTGGGAGAGAAACGCAGGCTGCTGATCCAGCCGGGTGTTTCATATAAAACCTTACCGACAGGATACTCAATTCTGGCTTGGCCGTTGGCCACGTGAACGACGGCGAGTGCGTCCTGTCCGGGCGCCCAGTCGGCACCTTCAACGTTGTCTAGAAGGTCACGCGGAGCATCGGCGCCGACAGAAACCTGCGCCAGCGTACCGCGATGGAGAAAGTGATCGGGACTGACGCTGAAGTGGCGCAAGACCGCCATTTGTCCCGTAGGAGAGACCGCCAAAATCTCGGTTTCGGGAAGGCCTAGATTGCGAGATTCTGTGGAATTGGGAGAACTGATAAAAACCGCTTCGGGATTTCCCTCCCAGCCGGCGCTGTAGATTGCCGACCGCGGATCAGGAGCAAATTTTGCGGCGAGTAGGGCTCCGCGGCGAAAGCTGAGCTCGCGAAAGGTGGGAACCGGTCGCAGGGCGCTTCGCTGACCAACTATATAACTCCCAATCGCCACCGCCAGCAAAGCCACCAGAACAACAGCGGCGAAGGTGGGGAGTTTACTACGGGCCGATGAGGAAGCCACTTTGGCAGGTTCAGCGGCGGGCGAGGGCGCAGCTTGCGCTTCCGGCTGTTGGGCCGCGGCCACCTGGCGCGCGGATGGATGCAAGTCGCGCTGCAAGCGCTTCAAATCGGACCGAAGTTCGGCCGCGCTCTGGTAGCGCAAGTCGCGATCCTTTTCCAATGCTTTGTTGACGATGCGCTCAAGTTCGGGAGGGAGCTTGGGGTTCAGGCTTTGGGGAGCATTCGGGGCTTTGTTAAGAATTGCGTTGAAAATTGCGGCGGAGGTATTTCCGTCGAACGGCAGCTGACCGGTACACATCTCGTAGAGCACGACCCCAAAGGAGAACACGTCGGTGCGCGGATCTACTTCCTCGCCGAGCGCCTGCTCCGGACTCATGTAAGCGACGGTACCGAGTGCTGAGCCGGGTGAGGTGAGTTGTTCGGGGACGACTCCCACGGTTGGCCCGGCGGTGACGCCTGCGGCTTTGGCATCGGCGATGACTTTGGCCAATCCGAAATCGAGAATCTTGGCGTGATTGCGCTCCGTGACGAAGATGTTGGCAGGCTTGATGTCGCGATGAATGATGCCCCGGGAGTGGGCGGCATCGAGCGCATCCGCAATTTCGATGGAAAGCGCGAGCAACAGGTTGATATCGAGCGGACGGTGCGTGATGCGCTGTTTAAGCGTGGTGCCGTCCAGAAATTCCATGGCGATGAATGACTGCCCATCGTGCTGGCCGATCTCGTAAATGGTGCAGATGCTGGGATGATTTAATGCGGAAGCGGACTGGGCCTCGCGCTGAAAACGACTAAGCGCTTGCGGATCCTTGGCGACGTCGTCGGGCAGAAACTTGAGAGCGACAAAGCGGCGAAGGATAGTGTCCTCCGCCTTGTAGACGATGCCCATACCGCCACCACCAAGTTTCTCCAAGATGCGGTAATGCGAGATGATCTGGTCGGCCATTCGGCGTTCCCTAAGATTCGGAGTCGTTTCATCTTAAGGAGGTTAAATCGGCTAGTCAACGGATGGGGGGGCGACGATATCAGCTGATTGATGAAATCCACCGTCGCTACGGACGCTACCACGAATGTGTTGGATGCTGGCCACTCTACGTGTTAGCCAAAAAGCCCCACATCTTGTGATGCGCTTTCGGTAGCCGTGGTGTAAAAGTTCCCCTTAACTGGCAGTGGGGCTGGGAGACATCAATCTATTCGCAACTGACTTCCGCGACTGGAACACCAAAGGTCAGATTATCGTGATATTTCACGCAGATGCCGCTTATCTCATCTTGAACGATGAAACCTACAACTCCAATCGACACGTCGCGACTGGAAATCCGTACAAAGGACTTTGGAACGGACTTATGGAGAAAGGTGTGCAACTTGAGATGTGGGGTGCCACGGCGAAAGGAAATCACTGGGGCAATGCGAACCTACTACTTGGGGTCAAGGTCAACGTCAATGCGATGGTCAGAGTGACCCAGCTGGAGCAGGAAGGCTACACGCTGATTTACCAGTAAATGTCCATTACAATCTGGCTCTGCACCCAACAGAGAAGTCTTATGTCTAAAGGAGATACCATTATGAGGATTTGGCAGCTTAGTCTCCTGCTTGCAAGTCTTGCTCTTCCCGCTTTAGCGGCAGTCAAAAAGAAGAATGGAATCGTCGATGTACCCAGCAATCACTCCGTCGATGAGACCGTGGACAGGGTGAAGAGCCTTTTGCAATCCAAGGGAGTCACCCTGTTTGCGCTGATCGACCACAGCGGCGAGGCGGCAAAAGTGGGGATGAAGATGCCTCCCACAAAACTGCTGATTTTCGGAAGCCCAAAAGCAGGAACGCCTCTCATGCTGGCCGCGCCCAGCGTTGCCATCGACCTTCCATTGAAGATTCTGGTTTGGGAAGACACTCAGGGCAAGGTTTGGCTTTCCTACAACAGCCCGGAATACCTGGCGGAGCGACACGATTTGCCCCAAGACCTGGTGCAGAACATCGCAATCGTCGCAACCCTGGCTGCAAGAGCTGGGGAATAGTTGCTTGCTTGAAGTCTCGGCCCTGGTAGGACAACTCGGCAGCACCATATGGACCCGGATGATAGAGCGCCTGCCAGTGAAGAGGTCGTGAGGAGACGAGCTGTTACAGTGTCGTACGGGTTGGTTGGCGCCTGGGCTACAAAAGGGGTCGCTCCCGGCATCGGCGCATAAGTTCAAGTGGGGCCATGGCCGCTCCGGCTCATGGCCCCACTTCTCGAATCGGCTTGCGAAGATTGAGGTCCCCAAACAATCCGTCCAGCCAAGTTAATTCCCCCCTTTGGTATCCGCGTGCAAGAAAACCTCGGGCGCGTCTTTTGGCACGTTGAATGGGGTTGCAGATTTTGGGTCCGGACTGAACTTCGAAAATGTAGAAGGATTCTCTTGAAAGTGTTTTTCCAGTGTTTTTATTCTCGTGCCATTGGCCGGATGATCTGAGAGGAGTTGCGGGATCTGTTTCACATCAGCATTCTGAAAATCCTGAAACAGCCACGTCAATCCCCACGGGTTGTAACCGGCCTCGGCGCAAATGTCCGAACCGGTCACATCCGCCTTTGATTCGGCGTCACGGGAATAGCCAAGTGAGTGCAGCTTACCAATAAGAGCGATGGCGATAATGTTGGCTCGTGTCGGTCCCAGCAAGATTGCGGCCGCTATTTCCCGCTTCTCAATCTTCTGCTCCTTCTCCATCAGAGCGATGCCGTCACGATGAATCGTATGAGAAACCTCGTGACAAAGGGTTCCGGCCAGTTGCTCGGTGTTCTTAACAAAATACAGGAGAGAATCCACCACGTAGACGTTGCCTCCCGGCGTCGCGAACGCGTTTGGCTGCGTTTCGTGCACCAGGAAGAACTTGAATGGGTGCGGGTAGCGGGGCTGCGCCACGCCGGAAATTCTGTCCGCTATCGGCTTCAGGGTCTCGTACAAGGGAGAAGACTCGACGATCTCCCCCTTGTCTCTTAACTGCTTGTAAGCTGCCTGCCCGAGTTCTGTTTCCTGGTCGGTAACTGGCCCGGGGACAGGAGCCTGGGCCAGACATGTTGCAGAGAGTATTGCGAGCAGCGGCATGACCCAGAATCTGATTTTCAAGAAACGTAACGTTGCCATCATCGCCTCCTTATGAGGGTTGCCGTATCGTGCCGCATTAACGACGTGACGTCGCCTCACGCGTGGGTGGTTCGTCGTCCGGGAGGCGGTGTTTTGAGGAAACAAGTAACGCCGGGAGCACATGGTCTAGAAACGAAGGGCCCTTGCAGCGAAGCCCTCCGTTTCCGTAACTTGAAACGAACACCACCACCTATCGCTGCTATGCAGCGCGCAGACCCTGAATCTCCTTTTTTAAAGCGTCAGTATCTGCCTGCAGCTGGGCTTTGGCGCGTTTCCTCGCCCTGGTGATGGCAGCATCGACCCTTGCTTCGACATCTGTCGCGGCTACGACCAGCAGGCCGCTGGTACCGTTATCGAGCACCTCGCCGAGGTCCTTCAGATCGGATCGCTTCATGCCACCGGCAACGTGCCCGGCAACGGCGCCAACCCCAGCACCGATGGCCCCACCCCCCACTAGACCGGCTACCAGACCCAAACTAGCGGCTGGAAACAGGGCGACCGCAGCCCCGACCGCCAGTCCGACGAGGAATCCAGCAGCGGCACCGTGGCGGGTCGGCTCTTCTGTACGCTTCACAATTTCGACTTTCCCGTTCGGTTTACGAGTAACCACAGCCGCGTCATAGGTGTCAATAATCCCCAAATCGCTATAGAGCTTGCGGACGGCTTCATAGTCGGCTAGAGCGTCTGATTCGTTGTTGTATTGATTGGCGAGAACGACATAAGTGTCGAGTGACATGATCTAATCCTCTCGATTGAGGCGGGTGGGTGGACGAAGGATACTCCTACGAACGAAGGGGTGCAAGTACTCGCAAACCGCGGATTGTAATCGTAAATGACATGTGGCTGGAGTAGTTCGTCGAATCGGCTGATCGGAAACCCAACTGGTTGCTGTATTAGACTATCTCGCGCAGCTTCACTCCAACGCTATGCAACATCAAGTTCTTCGCGAACCCCGCTGGCCAGCCTTCGTGGCCATGTTGGCTGCAGCAGGCGTATATTTGGCGCTTCCAGAACCCCTGTCTCTGGGTCCAAGCTGGCTGTTGCTGGCGATCATTGTTCTGTTGCTGATTCCAATCGTGATCTCCTCGCGTCGGGGCAATTACCGCGTTACGCGGATCCTCACGTTCGTCGCTAACAGCATCATTACTGTTGCAATGATCGCCTCGCTTAT